>Ga0153994_1000109_pt1 | contig 35388 bp, 39 predicted proteins | sample TSNC078MetaG_FD_104735 | JGI IMG/M metagenome (GOLD analysis project Ga0153994, IMG submission 104735) | Attine ant fungus gardens microbial communities from North Carolina, USA - TSNC078 MetaG | ecosystem: Host-associated > Fungi > Mycelium > Unclassified | place: USA: North Carolina, Lumber...
CTAATCCTTTAATTATTCGTCATCTCTTGAATTCGCTAAAGCCGGACACGGACGTTCTAACGAAAACATACCCTTATATAATATAAAACTCTACCTTGAATGTCAAGCCTAAATTACAACGAATTTTTTACTCAGAGCCTGTTTTATCATTTTCAAGGTACATATAATTTGATATTTTGGAAAAAATATTAAAAAATATAAAGGAGTCGTACCCATATGCATGAGCAATTATCTCAGATTCGTACCGATTTGGCAATAGAATCGGCAGAAATATTTTCAAACCGGGGAGGTGAACTTTCCGGGATTACAATTGATGAATTCTATAATAAGGAAGCGGATGTAAAAGTAACCAAGGTGTGTATTACCAATGAGGAAGGAAAAAATAAAATGGGAAAACCCATAGGGAATTACATCACATTGGAGACTCCCCATTTGACTGAAGACGATGATGACTATCATAAAGAAATAACCGAGCAATTAATGGCAGAGCTCAAGGAGTTGGTACCTGATATCAAAGAAAAGCGAGTACTTGTTGTGGGTGTTGGCAACAGAGATATTACACCGGATTCCTTAGGTCCCATGGTTGTGGACAATCTTTATATTACCCGTCATTTGATTAAAGAATATGGACAGAATTCTGAGCTGACAAAAGGGATGGGTATCATCAGTGCCATTGCTCCCGGAGTGATGGCCCAGACAGGCATGGAAGGCAGAGAAATCATTAAAGGCGTTATTGAAGAGACAAGACCGGAAATGGCAATTATTATTGATGCTTTGGCAGCAAGGAGCATCAATCGTCTCAATACGACAATCCAATTAACGGATACGGGAATAAATCCCGGTTCAGGTGTTGGCAATCATAGGAATGCGTTAAATAAGGAATCTCTGGGAATTGACGTCATAGCGATTGGAATTCCTACGGTTATCGATGCACCTACGATTGTCAATGATACAATGAACTCATTACTGGCGGTTCTGGAAGAAAATTCGTTATATAAAGAAGCCCTCGAAGCTACGAAAGATTTTGACAATCAGGAAAAATATCTGCTCATGCGGGAGTTGATGGAACCTTTAATGACAAACATGTTTGTTACCCCCAAGGATGTTGATCAAAGTATAAGGAAAATCAGCTATACAGTTTCAGAAGCCATCAATTCAGTATGCCATATGATTTAAGCACAGTCATTACCCGCCATTGACAATGGAGGGTAATATCCCCTTCGCATGCTCAGTCATATAACAAGCTTCCACGAATATAATGTATTTAGGTACTAGTCGATGGGAAGTGATTGTGTATGAATTCTAATAGAAGAGGACGGATTAAGAAAGTACGCAATACCTTCGGGATTATCATTTTGTGTATTGTGATGTTAATGGTTGGACCAGGGTATCTATTGAAAATACAAAGTAATATCAGCGGGAGCTATGGTTGGGACAAATGGACCGGGATATTGACAGATCAGCTGATTTCATCAATTTTTCCAATGAATGCCTATGATGACAAGAAAGATGAAGGTACACAATTAATAATTAAGACTTTAGAGCTGGTTCGGGATAGTTTATTTCCTTCCATAGCGTTTGTTAACAAGGCCGCCTCTAAAGAATTAGCTGTGGCTAATGAACTATATCCAACAGGAGAAGATTTGGAAGAATTAGCCAGAGAAAATAGTGAGGAAGGTGAAACGTCAATCGATGAAAACGAAGAGGTAGTAGAAGCAGTAGAAGCTGTATCGGGTTCGGGAAATGGTGTCATTTATCCCATAGAATCATTAAGGAATTATTCTTTCTTGATAGAGAATTTCTATGCCGGTCCGGCCTTAGCAGAAGCTGACAGCAGTATCCTCAATGGAGAGGAGCTTATAAATAAAGACTTAACAATGGATTTGAGTGGTGACGAACCTAAAATTCTTATTTACCACACCCATTCCCAGGAGGCTTTTGCGGATAGCGTTCCCGGTGATGAAAGTGGTACGGTTGTTGGCATGGGAGATACCCTGGCATCTATTTTACAAGACAAGTATGGCATCAGCGTTTATCATGATAAAAATACCTACGATGTTGTTGATGGTGTGTTAGATCGGAGTGCGGCATATTCTGTGGCGGTGGGTTCCATAGAGGAGGTTCTTGCCAATAATCCTTCTATTAAGGTTGTTATTGATTTACATAGAGATGGTGTCAATGAATCTACGCATCTGGTTACTGAAATTAATGGTAAGCAAACGGCAAAAATTATGTTTTTTAATGGATTGGCTCAGAGCACTTCAGGTTATCTTCAGAATGATTATCTATCAGAGAATCTGGCATTTAGTTTGCAAATGCAGTTAAAGTCAGCAGAGTTATTTCCCGGCTTTACCAGAAAAATTTATTTACGATCTTATCGATATAATATGCATTTGATGCCAAGAACGTTACTCATTGAATGTGGCGGGCAGACAAATACGGTTGAAGAAGTCAGGAATGCGATGGAACCGTTAGCAGATATTTTATATAGTGTCCTATCAGGAGAATAGACAGAAACTTTCTTTCATGCTATAATACCCTCAGTTCATATGAGACCAGGAGGTTATTATTACAGTGAATATAGATCAAAGCAAAATCAGGAATTTTTGCATTATTGCCCATATCGATCATGGAAAATCTACGCTGGCAGACCGGATTATTGAAAAAACCGGTCTGTTGACAAGCAGGGAGATGCAGGCTCAGGTGCTTGATAATATGGATTTGGAACGGGAACGAGGGATAACGATCAAAGCTCAGGCAGTAAGGATTATTTATAAAGCCGAAAATGGGGAAGAATATATTTTTAATCTGATTGATACACCGGGTCATGTGGATTTTAATTATGAAGTATCCAGGAGCCTTGCCGCCTGCGATGGTGCAATATTAGTGGTCGATGCCGCTCAGGGAATTGAGGCCCAGACGCTGGCGAATGTGTATCTGGCACTGGATCATGATTTAGATATTATGCCGGTCATCAATAAAATAGATTTACCCAGTGCACAGCCTGAGCGGGTGATTAATGAGATAGAAGATGTCATTGGCATAGAAGCCCATGATGCACCTTTGATTTCAGCAAAGAATGGTATCAATATCGAAGCGGTTTTAGAACAGATCATCGTAAAGATACCGGCACCTAAGGGTGATCCCATGGCATCGCTGCGGGCGTTGATTTTTGATGCCGTATATGATTCCTATAAAGGTGTCATTGTATTCTTTAGAGTTAAGGAGGGAAAAATAGCGAAAGGGACACCGGTAAAAATGATGGCTACAGGTGCCGAATTCACAACCCTGGAGGTCGGCTACTTTGGAGCGGGTCAATTTATTCCCTGTGAGGAATTATCAGCAGGGATGGTAGGTTATATGACGGCCAGCATTAAGAACCTTAAGGATACCCTCATAGGTGATACCATTACCAATTCAGTTAATCCATGCAGTGAGCCGCTGCCGGGATATAAAAAAGTCAATCCGATGGTTTATTGTGGAATGTATCCGGCAGATGGGGCAAAGTATCCCGATTTAAGAGATGCATTGGAGAAACTTAAGCTCAATGACGCTTCCTTGCAATTCGAGCCGGAAACGTCTATTGCCCTTGGTTTTGGTTACAGATGTGGCTTCCTCGGTCTTCTCCATATGGAAATCATTCAGGAGCGTCTGGAGAGAGAATATAATCTGGACTTGGTAACGACAGCACCATCAGTTATTTATAAGGTACACAAAACCAATGGAGATGTAATTACCTTGACCAACCCTTCTAACCTTCCCGATTCTTCAGAGATAGAATACATGGAAGAACCTGTTGTATCAGCAGAAATCATGGTAACGACAGAATTTATCGGACCGATTATGGAACTGTGCCAAGAGCGCAGGGGAATTTATTTGGGTATGGAGTATATGGAGGAAACAAGGGCCTTATTAAAATACGAGCTTCCATTGAATGAGATTATTTATGATTTTTTCGATGCATTGAAATCGCGTTCCCGAGGGTATGCCTCCTTTGATTATGAAATCAAAGGTTATCAGCGTTCCGATCTATGTAGATTGGATATCCTCGTGAATAGAGAGGAAGTTGATGCTTTGTCATTTATCGTATTTAGCGGCTCGGCTTATGAGCGGGGAAGAAAGATGTGTGAAAAGCTGAAAGAGGAGATTCCAAGACAATTATTTGAAATCCCGATTCAGGCGGCTATCGGCAGTAAGATTATAGCCAGAGAAACTGTAAAGGCAATGAGGAAAGATGTTTTGGCCAAATGCTATGGCGGAGATATCAGCCGGAAACGGAAATTACTTGAAAAGCAAAAAGAAGGGAAAAAACGTATGCGTCAGGTAGGTAATGTGGAAATTCCTCAAAAAGCATTTATGAGTGTATTAAAGTTGGATGACAAATGAGAAAGCAATTAGGTCTATATATTCATTTTCCCTTCTGTATTCAAAAATGTCATTATTGTGATTTCTTGTCATTCCCATATACAAAGAATACTGTAAAATCCTATTTAGACAGCTTATTTAAAGAGATAAGGGCGGCTACGTCTTATCATGATGAATTTGATATTTCCACTCTATTTATTGGCGGCGGGACGCCCTCTCTGATGGAGGCAGATGATTTGCTTAGATTAATGGAAGCTTTGCAAACGTCCTTTCATATGGAAAAGGCCGGTGAGATTACTTTAGAAGTAAATCCCGGAACATTGAGCATGGCTAAACTGAAAGCGGCAAGGGAAAGCGGAATCAACCGTTTAAGCTTAGGCCTTCAGTCATGCCGTAATGCTGAATTAAAGCTATTGGGTCGTATTCATACCTATGAGCAATTTCTTAAACAGTTTGAGTACGCCAGATTGGCAGGTTTTGACAATATAAATATTGATATGATGTCTGCTCTGCCGGGGCAGACTTTGTCAGATTACGAAGAAACGCTAGATGGCGTACTTGACTTAGAACCGGAGCATATATCGGCGTACAGCCTGACAATTGAGGAAGGGACGCCTTTTTTTAATAGATACAATGTTGAATCCTCCCAGGATTTGCCGTCTGAATCATGTGAGCGGCAGATGTATCATTTGACAAACCATAAACTTTCTGAAAAAGGTTACCATTGGTATGAAATTTCAAATTATGCTAAAACCGGTTTTGAAAGTAAACATAATATGGGTTATTGGATGCGGAAAAACTATCTCGGTTTAGGTTTGGGAGCTCATAGCCTGGTAGATAATACTCGTTTTTCGGTCCCCAGGGAATTAGGGGTTTATCTTAAATTTTGGAATCAGCCAAAACAGATATCTAATATGGCAAAATATTATTATGAAAATTTGGAAACTCTTACTTTAGCGGCGCAGATGGAGGAATATATGTTTTTGGGTTTTAGATTAACAAGAGGAATTGAGCGGAACAAATTTTTAAGAACCTTTGGCATTTCTGTAGACAGTGTTTATGGTGAAGTCATTAAAAAGCACATTAAGGATAAATTAATCGAAGAAACTAAGGATAAGCAAAGACTTTATCTAACTGCCAGGGGTATTGATATCAGCAATTATGTATTGGCAGATTTTATATTGGAGGGTAGTGTTAATTAGTTTAACAGATAATTCACGAAAAAAACACAAAGAACCCTTGACAAAAATCATAAAAAGTGATATCTTATATACATGGGTATTAGCACTCCCAAGAGGCGAGTGCTAACAACACCAAAAGCAAGAGGTGATTAAGTGGATTTAGATGAAAGAAAAATTAAAATATTGAATGCAATCATACAGACTTATCTAAACAGTGGTGAGCCTGTGGGTTCCAGAACGATATCTAAATTCACGGATTTAAATCTCAGTTCTGCTACAATTCGAAACGAGATGGCGGATTTAGAGGAGTTGGGATATATCATTCAGCCCCATACATCAGCCGGAAGGATTCCTTCTGACAAGGGATATCGCTTTTACGTAGACAATATGATGAAAGAGAAGATTGCTGAAGTTGATGAGATGAAAGAGATTGTTATTAAAAAGGCCGATAAAGTAGACCAGCTATTAAAGCAGATAGCAAAACTTTTAGCTACGAACACGAATTATGCCTCGATGATTTCATCACCTCAGTTTAAACGTAATAAAGTGAGATTCATACAGTTGTCACAAGTCGATGGGGATCAGATGCTGGTTACGATTATGTTGGATGGCAACTTAATTAAGAATAAACTGATTGATGTAAAGCAACCGTTGGAACAAGAAGAAGTCGTCAAACTGAATATTTTATTGAATACATTCCTGCAGGGACTTACGCTCCTAGAGATCAATATGGAGATGATACAAAAGCTCAAGATGCAGGCCAATGGGCATAAGCAGGTCATTAATGATGTCATCGATGCCATTGCGTTTGCTATTCAGGAAGAAGATGATTTAGAGATATATACAAGCGGTTCGACTAATCTCTTGAAATATCCGGAATTAAGTGATAAGGAGAAAGCCGGCGAACTCATTTACTTATTAGAAGAAAAGCAGGCGCTTGTCGATTTTATGGCCACGAAGTCGAGAGATAGTAAAGAAGAGAATCGTGGAATTCAGGTTTATATCGGTTCGGAATCTCCAGTGACATCAATGAAGGATTGCAGCGTTGTCACAGCAACCTATGAACTGGAAGAAGGCGTCCAGGGAACAATAGGAATTATCGGTCCTAAACGAATGGATTATGAAAAGGTTGTGGGGAATCTGCAGAAGATGATGAATCAACTAGATATCATTTTTAAGAAAAAGTAAAGAGGTGACTCAATGGATAATTTAGATAAAGATATAAAGGATTTGGAACAGGATTTAGAACAAGAAGACGTAATTGAAGAAACCAAAGCAGCGAATGATGATATATCAGCCGACGAGCCGATAGTAGAAGATGAGACCGAGGATGACGTCAACGATGAAGACTGTGATGCCATCAACGAGAAATCTCCTGATGAAAAGAAAAAGAGCTTATTTCATAAAAAAGAAAAGAAAAAAGATAAAAAAGATTTGAAAATCGAAGAATTAAGCGATCGACTCATGCGTAATATGGCAGAATTCGATAACTTCAGAAAAAGAACTGATAAAGAGAAGAGTCAGATGTTTGAGGCCGGTGCCGGACTGGTAGTTGAAAAGATGTTACCAATTATTGATGATTTTGAGCGAGGCATGACATCTATCCCGCCGGAAGACGCAGAATCATCATTTGTAACCGGTATAGAGATGGTGTATAAGAAGTTGATTACCACTTTAAGTGATATGGGAGTTACCGTCATTGAAGCAGTAGGCAAAGAGTTTGACCCGATGTATCACAATGCGGTAATGCAGGAAGCAAGTGAAGAATATGAATCTGGCATTATTACCCAGGAACTTCAAAAGGGTTATATATATAAAGAAAAAGTGATTCGCCATAGTATGGTGATAGTAGCAGAATAATAAAAAATGAATATATTTTAGGAGGACATTATTATGAGTAAAATTATAGGTATTGATTTAGGAACGACAAATTCATGTGTTGCTGTTATGGAAGGTGGAAAACCGGTAGTTATTGCAAATACAGAAGGTGCCAGGACGACTCCGTCGGTTGTGGCATTTACAAAAACAGGAGAAAGACTTGTCGGTGAACCGGCTAAAAGACAGGCGGTTACCAATGCAGACAAAACTATTTCCTCAATTAAGAGACACATGGGTTCTGATTACAGAGTAACAATTGATGATAAGAAATATTCACCACAAGAGATATCAGCAATGATACTGCAAAAATTGAAAGCAGATGCTGAAAGTTATTTAGGAGAAACTGTAAATGAAGCGGTTATCACCGTGCCTGCATATTTTAATGATGCTCAGAGGCAGGCAACAAAAGATGCCGGTAAGATTGCCGGCTTAGATGTAAAGCGTATTATCAATGAGCCGACAGCAGCAGCCTTAGCCTATGGTCTTGACAATGAAAAAGAACAAAAGATTATGGTATATGACTTAGGCGGCGGAACATTTGATGTATCTATTATCGAAATTGGTGATGGCGTTATTGAAGTTTTAGCTACTTCAGGTGATAACCGTCTTGGCGGTGATGACTTTGATGAAAGAATTACACGTTATATGCTGAGTGAATTTAAAAATACAGAGGGCGTTGATTTGTCCGGTGATAAAATGGCGATGCAGAGACTTAGAGAAGCTGCCGAGAAAGCTAAGAAGGAATTGTCATCAGCAGCAACAACTAATATTAACCTGCCGTTTATTACAGCGACATCTGAAGGACCGAAACATTTTGACATGAACCTGACAAGGGCTAAGTTTGATGAACTCACTCATGATTTAATAGAAAGAACTGTTGTACCGGTACAAAACGCTCTAAAGGATGCAGGCATTACGGCATCTGAATTAGGTAAAGTATTATTAGTGGGTGGTTCTACACGTATACCGGCAGTACAGGATAAAGTAAAACAATTAACCGGACATGAGCCGTCAAAATCCTTAAATCCTGATGAATGTGTGGCTATCGGAGCTTCAATTCAGGGTGGCAAGTTGGCTGGTGATGCGGGTGCAGGCGATATTTTATTGCTTGATGTAACACCATTGACGCTTTCCATAGAGACTCTAGGTGGTATTGCAACACCGTTGATTGAAAGGAATACAACTATTCCGACCAAGAAGAGCCAGGTGTTTTCCACTGCAGCAGATAATCAGTCGGCAGTTGATATTAATGTTGTCCAGGGTGAGAGAAAGTTTGCTAAAGATAATAAGAGTTTAGGACAGTTTAGACTTGATGGAATTGCGCCGGCAAGAAGAGGTATTCCTCAGATAGAAGTAACATTTGATATTGATGCCAATGGTATCGTTAATGTATCTGCTAAAGATATGGGAACGGGCAAAGAACAGCATATTACAATTACGGCCGGTTCAAATCTTTCTGATGCTGATATTGATAAAGCCGTTAAAGAAGCAGCTGAGTTTGAAGCTCAGGATAAGCAGCGTAAAGAGGGCATTGAAGCGAGAAATGAAGCAGATGCAATGATTTTTCAGACAGAAAAAGCCTTGGAAGAGGCAGGAGATAAAGTCAGCGTAGAAGACAAAGAAAAAGTGCAGACTGAACTTGACAGCCTAAAATCATTAATTGAAAGTGTCGATGTTGAAGCTATGACAGATGCTCAGGTGGAAGATATTAAAGCGGGAAAACAAAGACTTATGGATGCAGCACAGGCTATTTTCGCAAAAATGTATGAGAACACAGCCGGAGCAGATGCCTCACCGGGAGATGCTGCCGGAGAAGATCAGGCATACCAGGCAGATGATGTGGTTGACGCAGATTATAAAGAAGTGTAATATACGTACATGTGTTAAAATAACTAAAATGAGGTTGGGGGAATTATTGCAATCTTTGATTGCAAATGGAATCGATAATCCCATCCTCATTTGGCTGTATTTAGAAGGTGAGATGAGTTATGGCAGAAAAAAGAGATTATTATGAAGTCCTTGGTGTTCCCAAGTCGGCTACAGATGCTGATTTAAAGAAAGCATATAGGGTGCTTGCCAAACAGTATCATCCCGACACTAATCCGGGAGACGCCGAAGCGGAGCGGAAGTTTAAAGAGGCTTCAGAAGCCTATGCGGTCTTAAGTGACGAAGAAAAGAGAAAGCAATATGATCAGTTCGGTCATGCTGCATTTGACCAAAGCGGAGGTGCCGGCGGATTTGGCGGATTTGACTTCGGCGGTGATATGGGTGATATTTTCGGTGATATTTTTGGCGATTTATTTGGCGGAAGCCGAGGAAGCAGAAGGACATATAATGGACCTATGCAAGGAGCCAATGTTAAAATAAATTTAAAGATATCATTTATGGATGCTGTATTTGGTGTTGAAAAGAAATTAGAGATTAATTTAAAAGATGAGTGTCCTACCTGTAAGGGAAGTGGTGCAAAACCAGGAACGAGTCCGCAGACCTGCAGCCGCTGTGGCGGTAAGGGTCAGATTGTCCAGACCCAGCAGTCACTATTTGGCGTTGTGAGAAATGTTCAGACGTGTCCGGACTGCCATGGAACAGGTAAGATCATTAAAGATAAGTGTATGGATTGTTCGGGAACCGGGTATGTTAAGAAAAGAAAGACAATTGAAGTAACCATCCCTGCAGGTATCGATACCGGGCAAAGCATACGAATTCGCGGCAAAGGTGAGCCGGGTGCTAATGGCGGCGGCCGGGGTGATTTGTTGGTCGGTGTTACTGTAGAGCGTCATCCGATCTTCCAACGTCAGGACTATGATATATACTCAACGGTGCCAATATCTTTTGTTGATGCTGCCCTGGGTGCCGATATTCAGATAAAGACGGTAGATGGAGAAATATATCAGACGATTAAGCCGGGAACCCAGACAGATACCAAGATTCGCTTAAGGAGTAAAGGCGTGCCTACCTTGCGAAATAAAAATGTACGCGGAGACCACTATGTGACGCTTGTTGTCCAGGTGCCAGAGAAATTATCGGTGGATCAGAAAGCTGCCCTGCACCAATTTGATGTGACGATGCGTGGGGAAAGAGGAAGTAATGTCGCAACAGGCGAATCGACTGCTGATGGGAAAAAGAAAAAAAGGTTTATGGATAAAGTGAAAGAAGCATTTGACGATTAGTAAAAGAGCCGACCCGGGAAATGAAATTTTGCGGTCGGCTCTTTTTTCAACTAAGGGAACCCTCCATTGTTAATGGAGGGCAAGAGGTCTGGGAATGAAACGATGGAATAAATATACGTTGGAAACGACAACCGAAGCGGTTGAATTAATAAGTTATACACTTAGTGAGTTAGGGATAGAAGGTATCGAAATTGAAGATAAAATACCCCTTTCAGAAGATGATAAGCGAAAAATGTTTATTGATATACTTCCGGAGCTAGAACCTGATGACGGTAAAGCATATATTTCGTTTTATATAGATGAGGGACTAGATGACAGTGATAATATAGGCCGGATATTAACTGAAATTAGCCGGCTTAGTGATTTTGTAAGTTTGGGAAGCTTAAACTGTGAAAAATCTTCAACAGCAGATGAAGACTGGGTAAACAACTGGAAAGCATATTGGAAACCATTTATGGCAGATGAAAAAATAATGATAATGCCAACATGGGAGACACTTGCGGAGGTTCCCACGGACACGCTGGTTGTCCGGTTGGATCCGGGAACATCTTTCGGGACCGGCATGCATCACACCACCAGACTATGTATTGGACAATTAAAAAAGCTGTTAAGACGGGGGCATAGGCTGCTGGATATCGGATGCGGCAGTGGGATACTGTCTATTATTGGATTATTACTGGGAGCCGGGGAAGCTGTGGCGACAGATATTGATGTTCATGCAATTGCCACGGCAGTGGAAAACGCGAAGGTTAATGAGATTCCCATGGATAGATATACGGTGATTTGCGGTGATGTGATATCAGATGCCGCATTTCGGCAAAGTCTTGGCGGGCATAAGTATGACATCGTTGTGGCAAATATATTGGCAGATGTTATTATTCCCTTATCTGCGGTTATTAAGGAAAACATGTCTCCTGATGGCTTATTTATATCTTCGGGCATTATTGATACAAAAGCGGCAGAAGTTGAAGCGGCGCTGATTAATAATGGATTTGAAATCCTTGAAGTAACCAAATCGGGAGAATGGGTATCATTTTCTTGTCAAGTGAGGGCATCCATGGTATAATGAACATTCTGAATGAAAGGAAACGTTTAAATGCCAAGATTTTTTGTGAAGCCAGATCAGATTCAGAATGAATGGGTGACTATTACCGGAAATGACGTCAATCATATGAAGAATGTTTTGCGGATGTCGTCCGGAGACACATTATCTGTCAGTGATGGTGCCGGAACAGACTATTTTTGTATCATTGAAGCCATGGATAAGGATGAAGTCCGGCTGCATATAGAAAACAGTTGGGAATCTTATAAAGAGCTTAAAAGCCGTCTGTACTTGTTTCAGGGACTGCCTAAAGGTGATAAGTTGGAACTGATTATACAAAAAGCAGTAGAGCTTGGTGTATACGAAATTATTCCGATGATTACAAGGCGAACCATTGTCAAATTAGATGATAGTAAGCTTACGAAAAAGTTAAACCGGTGGCAGAATATTGCTGAAAGTGCGGCTAAACAGTCAGGCCGGGGAATTATTCCCAAGATAAAGAAACCGATGGATTTTACCGAGGCGCTTAGCTATAGCCATTCCCTTGAATGCAATTTAATACCCTATGAGCGGGCGAAAGGTGTGGAGGCATCGAGAAAGTTGATTAAATCGGCGGCAAACAAAGGCTGCATTGGTGTATTTATTGGTCCGGAAGGCGGTTTTGATGCGGCTGAAATTGAATTGGCGATAAAGGCGGGCATAGAACCGATGACTTTGGGACGAAGAATTCTAAGGACGGAAACAGCTGGGCTTGCCGTCTTATCTGTTTTAATGTTTCAATTGGACTGAAGGTGGTTGGGAATCATATGAAAGAAATCTATTTTGATAATGCAGCAACAACAAAAGTATGTGGACAGGCATGTGATGTCATGATGCAAATCATGTCTGAAGACTATGGAAATCCATCATCGCTGCATATGAAAGGGATTACGGCAGAGAATTACATTAAAGAAGCCAGAGAAATATTTGCAAACTTATTAAAAGTACGAGCGGCCGAGCTTGTTTTCACATCAGGGGGGACGGAATCTAATAATATGGCCCTGATTGGTGGCGCAATGGCCAATAGCCGGCGGGGTAAGCATATTATAACGACGGCCATCGAACACCCTTCCGTAAGCAGTCCTTTGGCGGCTCTTGAAGAGAGGGGCTATGAGATTACCCGGCTTCCGGTAGATGAAAAGGGCGTTGTCAAGTTGGAAGCGCTGGAAAATGCAATTCGTGAGGATACGATTATGGTGTCTTCTATTTATGTCAATAATGAAATCGGAACAATTCAGCCTGTCGGACAGATGAGCAGGCTGATTAAGAAAATAAACAGTGAAACGTTGTTTCATGTAGATGCGATACAGGCCTTTGGAAAGCTTCATATTTATCCCCGGCGTCAGGGAATTGATCTGATGACCATCAGTAGTCATAAGTTCCATGGCCCTAAAGGTGTCGGGCTGCTCTATATAAGCGAAGGGGCTAAAGTTAAACCGATTATCTTAGGCGGCAGGCAGCAAAAAGATATGCGCTCGGGGACAGAGAATGTACCAGGTGTTATGGGTATGGCTTATGCGGCCAAAACAGTTCACGACCAATTGGGCGAGAAGGTAGAAAAGCTTTATAATTTAAGAGAGTATTTTATTAAGCAGCTGAATATCTTTGAAGATGTGGTAGTTAATGATAATGGCAGAGAAGGGACAGCGCCGCACATTGTAAGTGCCAGTTTTGGCGATATCCGGGCAGAAGTCTTACTCCACGCGCTAGAAGAGCGTGGGATTTATATCTCTTCAGGTTCCGCCTGTTCATCAAATCATCCGTCACAAAGTGCAACATTAAAGGCCATTGGTGTGAATTCCCGGTACTTAGATGCTACTGTACGATTTAGCTTTTCTTATGAAACAACTAAAGAAGAAATGGATAACTGTCTGGAGATATTAGCTTTAGTTATTCCTATGTTAAGAAGATATACGCCAGGAGGAAAGAAACGTGTTTAAGACTTTTTTGATTAAATATGGAGAGATAGGCATTAAAGGTAAAAACCGATATCTGTTTGAAGATGCCTTGGTGAATCAGATACGGTTTGCACTCAAAAAATCAGGTGATTTTAATGTCCGGAAGGAGCAGGGGCGGATATACGTGGAGGTTCTTTCTGATTATGACTATGAAGAAGTGATAGAAGCTCTTTCCAGGGTGTTTGGTATTGTAGCTATCTGTCCCGTGATTCACTGCGAAGACAATCAGTGGGACAATTTAACTAAAGTTGTCGGAGACTATATTGAGGAGACTTACGCTGATAAAAACTTTACGTTTAAAGTTGAATCACGCAGGGCTGATAAGAATTATCCCAGACGCTCCATGGAAATTAATGCGGATATGGGAGAGTATCTTCTTGAGAGATTTTCCCAGTTGAGAGTCAACGTCAGAAAGCCGGATGTAATTGTTAATATTGAAGTGCGTAAAAAAACATATATATACTCCAAATCTATTCCCGGACCGGGAGGAATGCCCGTAGGAACCAACGGAAAGGCCATGCTGCTGCTCTCCGGAGGGATTGACAGTCCTGTGGCTGGTTATATGATTGCCAAAAGGGGAGTGAAAATAGAAGCCGTGTATTTCCATGCGCCGCCCTATACCGGTGAAAGAGCGAAGCAGAAGGTGGTGGATCTGGCTAAAATTGTATCCAGATATGCGGGGCCGATAACATTGAATATCATCAATTTTACAGATATTCAGTTGGCAATTTATGAAAACTGTCCCCATGATGAATTAACTATTATTATGCGCAGATATATGATGAAGATAGCGGAGCATATTGCCAGAGAAGATGATGCTTTGGGATTAATTACCGGTGAGAGCATCGGTCAGGTGGCAAGTCAGACCCTTCAAAGCCTGGCAGCGACCAATGCCGTATGTACGATGCCGGTGTACCGTCCGGTGATAGGCTTTGACAAAAATGACATTGTGGCAATTTCAGAAAAAATTGGTGCCTATGAGACGTCGATTCTACCTTTTGAAGATTGCTGTACGATATTCGTCGCCAAGCATCCCGTGACAAAACCCAGTATTCGGGTAATTGAACGTTCGGAACATCATTTAAAGGATATCATTGATGCACTATTTGAGACAGCTATTGCAACAAGAGAAGTTATAATCTGTGAAGAATAAGAGAGGATGCTCTTGGCATCCTCTGAGAAAAAATATTCTTTGATGCGGCGGAGTATGATGCCGCAATATTTGCATTAACCAACGATAAAAGGTTTTAAAACAGATACAATTTCTTCGTATTGGTCTTCGCCATGGATGTTTAAATCAATAGGTTTGGATAAATCCAGGCTGAATATACCCATAATTGACTTTGCATCAATAACATATCTCCCTGATATTAAATCGAAATCGGTATCAAATTTACTGATTTCGTTGACAAATGCTTTGACTTTATCGATTGAATCAAGACATATCTGTACTGTTTTCATCGAAGTGCCCTCCTTAGTTTAGATTATAATATCCATAACTATATAGTACAATTAGGCGCTTTGAAAGTCAATAAAAGATTAATAAATTTCATATGAATTATAGCAGAAAAAGCAACAAATTTATACACCTGGAGATGGAGGAAATTATTTTGAAAAGTGTAGCACTTTATACATTGGGCTGCAAAGTAAATCAATATGAAACGGATGCCATGATTGAACTATTCAAAGAAGATGGATATGCGATAAAGCCTTTTAATGAGCCGGCAGACATATATGTCATCAACACATGTACGGTAACAAATATGGCGGATCGTAAATCCAGGAAGATGCTGCACCGTGCCAAAAAACAAAATCAGGAGAGTCTTGTAGTTGCCGTAGGCTGTTACGTTCAGGCCGCCAGGGAGAAGATAGAAGAAGATGTCTATGTTGATTTAATCATTGGCAATAATAAGAAAAAAGATATTGTCAAAATTATCAATAACTACTTAGATAAGAATAAACCGGAAGATAATATCATTGACATTCATCATACCAAAGAGTATGAGGTACTTAAAATCAGCCGCTTATCGGAGCATACAAGAGCTTATATAAAGATTCAGGACGGCTGTAACCAATTTTGTTCCTACTGTATTATTCCCTATACAAGGGGTCGGGTAAGAAGCAGAGCGGCTAGAGATATTATGAGTGAAGTGGAAAACTTAGTGGCTCACGGGTATAAAGAAATCGTCCTGACAGGGATACATATTTCTTCTTATGGTTTAGATTTCCAGGGCAAGGAATATAATACAAGTTTAGATAAGGATACCGATAAAAAAAATGACGAACATTTCATATTGCTTATTGAGCATTTAAGTAGTATAGATGGTTTAGAGCGTATCCGCCTTGGCTCCCTTGAGCCAAGAATTATCACAGAGGCTTTTGTTAAGAGACTTGCGGTTATCTCCCAGATTTGCCCGCATTTTCACTTATCACTGCAAAGCGGCTGTGACGAAACGCTTAAACGGATGAACAGAAGATATGATACGAAAGATTACAAAATATGCTGTGATATTTTAAGAAAATATTTTGACAATCCGGCAATTACCACTGACATTATCGTTGGGTTTCCCGGGGAGACAGATAAGGAATTTGAAATGACAAAGGCCTATTTAAGTGAGATTGGCTTTGCGGCGGTTCATGTATTTCCTTATTCGAAAAGAGCGGGAACCAAAGCGGCCGATATGAAGGAACAGGTAACAGATGGCCAAAAGGGTACAAGAAGCAGGGAATTATTAGAAAAAGTAAAGATGCTCAGGGAACGCTATTTCAGCCAGTATTTAAATAAAACTGTTGAAATACTTATTGAAGAAACCATCGAATTAGAGGGAAGAAAATATGATATAGGTCACAGCAAAGAATACATCAAAGTGGCGCTTGAATATGTGCCAAACCGGGTGAATACGATGGTAAGTGGAAGGATAAAGCATAAAATTCATGAAGATTTAGTGTTTTGTGAAAGTAGTCATTGAATTATTTGAGGTTTTATATTAATATTATAAGTGAGTAGAATGTAAAGCAAATTAAGAAGTAAGGATGTGAGACTATGCCGGATATGAACAATACGCAATATTTTAAAGTAAGTAATGATGCTGAGATTGCAGTTAAAGATATACTGGAGGCCGTATATATAGCGTTGACAGAAAAAGGATACAATCCAATAAGTCAGATTGTAGGATATATTATGTCCGGTGACCCTACGTATATCACAAGTTATAAGAATGCAAGATATCTTATTATGAAAGTAGAGCGCGATGAGATTCTGGAAGAACTTTTAAAAACCTATATTGATGTCAATTTAAAATAGTGATGGGAAGTAATATGAGGATAATGGGACTAGACTACGGAACTAAAACCGTAGGTGTTGCGGTCAGTGATTCATTGTGGGTAAGCGCTCAGGGGATAGAGACGATTACCCGTAATGAAGAGAATAAGCTGCGTAAAACTTTTGCGAGAATCGAACAGTTGATTTTAGAATATGATATAAAATATATTATATTAGGTTATCCTAAAAATATGAATAATTCCATCGGGGACAGAGCAAGGAAGACGGAAGACTTCAAAGATATGCTGACTAGAAGGACCGGGCTTTGCGTAATTTTGTGGGACGAACGTTTGACCACCTGTGCTGCCGAAAAAGCATTAGTGGAAGGGAAAGTCCGCCGGGAAAACCGCAAGAATTATGTAGATAAGCTGGCAGCGGTATTGATTCTACAAGGCTATCTTGATAGCCTTGGTTATCAAGATAATATTGGCGATCGGCAGATAAAAGATATTGAGGGTGAATAGTGTGGAAAAGCAGGGAAAAGTAGTATTTACGTTAACAGATACTAATGAAAAAGTAGAATTTTATGTTGTCGAGCAGACAAGGCTTGGCAATATTAATTATATATTAGTTACTAAAACACAGGAAGATGAAGCGGAAGCATACATTTTAAAAGAGATTTCCGGTGATGTAACAGAGGCATTATATGATATTGTGGTCGAAGATGTGGAATTAGAGGCAGTATCAAAGATATTTTCGGAAATATTAGAAGATATCGATTTAGAATTATAGTAAACATGCTTTCACCCGACAAAGTAACATACCGTTATTTTGTTAAATGAAGGCAGGCAATAATTTGATGAGGCTTAGACAATTGATAAAGGCTGCGGAAGGAGATTAGGATGGAAGAACGTTTAGAGCAATTTAAGATATTATTGAAAGAGAAGGGAATGAAGACAACGACCCAACGACTTGCAATTTTACAGGTTCTTCTAGAACAATCCGACAAACATCTCACCGCAGAAGAAATTTATGAACTGGTAAAGTTAAACTGGCCTGATATTGGGTTGGCAACCGTGTATCGCAATATACAATTATTATCAGAGTTGAATTTGATTGATCGTTTGAATTTAGATGATGGCTATGTACGTTATGAGATTGGGAGTATGAACACAGATGATGTTAAGCATCATCACCATCATTTGATTTGTCTGGAGTGCGGTGAGGTTTTTATGTTTGAGGAGGATCTTTTAGAGAATCTGGAACAGACAATACTAGATACCCTGGGATTTATAGTCAGCAATCATGAAGTTAAACTCTATGGTCTTTGTAAGAAATGTAATGAACGGACAGAGCAAGTATAAGTTAATATTGTCAAAGTCTTATCGATATTATTGCCCAACGTTATCAATATTAATTAAGAAAATGCGGAGGTGCAATTTTGAAAGCAAAAGACTTAAAAGATTCAAAAGTTAAAATTATTCCCTTAGGAGGACTGGAACAAATCGGCATGAATATTACCTGCTTCGAATATGAAGACAGTATTATTGTTGTAGATTGTGGTCTGGCATTTCCTGATGATGATATGTTAGGGATTGATTTAGTTATTCCTGATGTCACTTATTTGAAAGAGAACATTAAAAAAGTAAAAGGATTTATCATTACCCATGGGCATGAGGATCATATCGGAGGTCTGGCCTATGTATTAAAAGAGGTTCCGGTACCAATCTATGCGACAAAGCTGACCATGGGGGTTATAGAACATAAACTAAAAGAACATAACATGATGAAAAGCACCAAAAGAAAAGTGATTAAGCATGGACAGTCCATTAATTTAGGCAGCTTTAGAATCGAATTTGTTAAAACAAACCATAGTATTGCAGATGCTACTGCATTGGCTATTTATACACCGGCAGGTATTATTGTCCATACCGGGGACTTTAAGATTGACTATACACCGGTATTTGGACAGATGATTGATTTACAGCGGTTTGCAGAACTGGGCAAAAAGGGTGTTTTAGCCTTGATGTCTGACAGTACCAATGCGGAGCGTCCGGGATTCACGCAATCTGAAAGAACGGTTGGTACGTCATTTGATCATATATTCAATGATAATCTAAAAGAAAGGATTATTGTTGCGACTTTTGCATCTAATGTAGACAGGGTGCAGCAGATTATTAATACGGCACATAAATTTGGCAGAAAGGTTATTGTGGAAGGCAGAAGTATGGTGAATATCATAACGATTGCTTCAGAGTTGGGATATATTCGCATCCCGGATAAAACATTGATAGAAATTGATCAAATGAAAAATTATCCCGCGGAGCAGATTGTATTGATTACTACCGGAAGCCAGGGTGAAACGATGGCGGCCTTATCCAGAATGGCGGCATCAATTCATAGAAAGGTATCCATTAAACCGGGGGATTTAGTTATCTTTAGTTCCAATCCGATTCCGGGGAATGAAAAAGCCGTATCTAACATCATCAATGAGCTTTATCGCAAAGGAGCTAAGGTGATTTTTCAGGATACTCATGTTTCAGGACATGCCTGCCAAGAGGAATTAAAGTTGATTTATGCATTGACAAGACCTAAATATGCGATACCTGTACATGGTGAATATCGGCATTTAAAGGCGAATGCCGGTTTGGCAGAGATGATGGGAATACCTAAAAGCAATATATTTATTTTAAGCTCAGGAGAAGTACTTGAGTTGGGTGAATCGGCAGGCAAGGTAATAGATAAAGTCCATGTAGGTGGAATTATGGTCGATGGACTTGGCGTTGGTGATGTTGGGAATATTGTATTACGTGACCGTCAGCTGTTATCGCAGAACGGTTTACTCATTGTAGTGATAACCTTAGAGAAATACACCAACCAGGTGTTGTCGGGTCCGGATATTGTTTCACGGGGATTCGTGTATGTAAGGGAGTCAGAGACACTGATGGAGGATGCAAGACATGTTGTCAGTGACGCATTGGATAACTGTCTTGGCAAGAAATGCACTGACTGGGGTAAGATAAAAAGTGTTGTTCGTGAGGCACTTAGTGAATATGTTTGGAAACAAACGAAAAGAAATCCTATGATTCTACCTATTATCATGGAAGTAGACGCCTAAGAAAAAGAAGAAATGAGGCTATAGTTTATGTCTAAGATTGATGATTACGCTAAGATGTTGACTGTTGAAATAAAACAAAGTGAAGAATATAATCAATATCATCGATTGAAAACTATGCTAAGTAATGACTTAGAATTATATGCAAAGGTCAATACATTTAGAAAAAAGAATTTTATATTGCAAAATAAAGAGAATGAACAAGATGATATATTAAAAATAGAGCAATTGGAAAAAGAATATTTTTCTATATTATCAATGACCAGTGTCAAAGAATTTCTATTGGCAGAGCAGCGGCTTTGCCGGTTGATTAGCCGTATTAGTGGAATCATATGTGAAGCCGCCGACTTTGATTTAGACTTTATAGACGCACCAGAGGAGTGATGATGATGAAGAAAGCTGCAACGGGAACCCTGTCTGTTTTGTTAACTATTATTGTATATGCCGTTATCATATTTTTGATTTATAGGGCTGTTTTATTTGCATTTAACTTTTCTTATGAAGTATTTGGCGATACAGCCATGTCCCAACATGATGATACGTCGGTAGCTATTGAAATTAAAGATGGCTATACGTCAAATGAAATAGCCGCACTGCTTAGGGATAACGACATGATTAAATACGAGACGGCATTTACTATCCGAATGGCCTTAGAAGGTGCAGAAGACAGTATTGTTCCCGGAACATATGAGGTGAACCAAACAATGACGATGGAAGATATCATTATGTTGATTACCGGCAGTGCTTCTGAATCAGAAATGGCGGGGGGTTGATCCTGTGATTGTTGATGAGAGAATGATTGCCTATATTTTATCTTTAGATCAAGATGAAATAGACGCTATTCACAAAATTGAACATCAGGCAGTCGCTGCGCATATTCCTATTATCCGGAAGGAAACTAAAAGCCTGCTTAAAGTTCTGCTTAGAATGACAAAGCCTAAGAAGCTCCTGGAAGTAGGGACTGCTGTAGGCTTTTCCTCTGTTTTTATGAGTGAATATATCGGAGAGAAAAGCACAATAACGACAATAGAGAAGTCACCTGAGCGGATAGCAGAGGCCAGAGAGAATTTTAAGCGTTTAGAGAAAGAGAGTCAGATTACCTTATTAGAGGGTGATGCGCTTGAAGTCTTAAAGGGATTGAAGCCGGACTATGATTTTATTTTTATGGATGCTGCGAAGGGGCAGTATATCTGTCTCCTGCCTGAGGTTTTGCGATTGCTGGCACCAGGTGGGACGATTGTATCTGATAACGTTTTGCAAGGCGGAGATATTGTGGAATCCAGATTTGCTATAACCAGGCGAAATAGAACGATTCACAGTCGAATGAGAGAATATTTGTGGCAATTAAAGCATACGGAGACGTTGGAAACAGTGATACTGCCCATTGGTGACGGGGTGGCCATAAGTACCAGTACACGAGGATAGAGGAGATATGAATGAAGAAACCCGAATTACTAATACCGGCAAGCAGCTTGGAAGTGCTAAAAACGGCAGTCTATTTTGGTGCAGATGCCGTATATATTGGCGGAGAAGTTTTTAGTTTAAGGGCTAAATCTAAGAATTTTTCCAGAGCAGATATGGAAGAAGGTATTGCATATGCCCACAGCAAAGGTGTCAGGGTATTTGTTACCGCAAATATACTTGCTCATAATAAGGATTTAGAAGAAATTGAAAGCTACTTCAAGGAGCTAAGAGAAATAAAGCCGGATGCTGTCATTATTTCAGATCCGGGTGTCTTTGATTTAGCCAAAGCCATTTGCCCTGAGATAGAAATCCATATAAGTACTCAGGCGAATAACACGAATTATGGAACCTATAATTTTTGGTATAAGCAGGGCGCAAAGCGGGTTGTTTCTGCCAGGGAACTTTCCTTAGAAGAAATCGGGGAGCTGCGGGAGAAAATACCCGATGATTTAGAAATTGAAACCTTTATCCACGGAGCCATGTGTATTTCTTATTCCGGCAGGTGCCTGTTAAGCAGCTATTTCACGGGGAGAGATGCCAATCAGGGGACATGTACCCATCCCTGCCGATGGAAATATGCCTTGATGGAGGAGACCAGACCGGGAGAATATATGCCGGTATATGAAAATGAGCGGGGAACATATATCTTTAATTCTAAAGATTTATGTATGATTGAGTATATACCTGAATTAACCAAGGCCGGTATTGATAGTTTTAAAATTGAGGGCAGGATGAAAACGGCATTATATGTGGCTGCAGTCACAAGAACCTATAGAAAAGCCATTGATGATTACTTTGAGGACGTTAATCTATATAAAGAAAAACTTGAGTACTATCGCGAAGAAATTTCTAAATGCACCTACAGACAGTTTACGACCGGGTTCTTTTTTAATAAGCCAAGTAAGGAAACACAAATCTATGATAGCAATACATATATTAAAGAATATACGTATCTTGGGATCATTGGCGAAGAAAATGAAAATGGGATGTACGCACTTGAACAAAGAAATAAGTTCTCCGTGGGTGACGGGATTGAGGTAATGAAACCCGATGGGAGAAATCTGTCTGTCAAAGTGAAAGCAATGACAGATGCGGAGGGTAAAGATATAGATAGCTGCCCACACCCAAAACAAAGAATTTATGTTGATTTAGGCACTAGCTTAAATCAAGGGGATTTGCTTCGAAGAAAAGAAGAGGCTTAAACGGAGGAGACCCGGCAGGTGAGGGGACAACTGCCGGGTATGTATGAAAAATCTTAACAAACATAAGATAGTAATTAAATTTATGAGTTAAGTATAACAATAAAATGTGTGGAAAATATGACAACTATGTGAATAAAATGTGAATTTGGAGAGAGATAACCACTTTTTTAAAAGGAGGGTCAATTAGAAATGTATGAGCAGCAATCATTATTTTATAAAAGAATAGATGAGCCTCTTGCGAATCGAATGCGGCCAAAGACTTTAGATGATGTATGTGGTCAGCGGCATTTGATAGGAAAAGGGAAGATACTAAGAAATATGATTGACCAGGATATTGTACCGTCTATGATATTTTGGGGACCACCCGGGATTGGTAAGACGACCTTGGCCCGAATTATTGCCAATAAAACCAAAGCAGATTTTATCAATTTCAGTGCAGTCACCAGTGGCATTAAAGAAATAAAAGATGTTATGAAGCAAGCCGAGGAAAAAAGATTAATGGGTCTAAAAACAATTGTTTTTGTTGATGAGATTCATAGATTTAATAAATCCCAGCAGGATGCATTTCTGCCTTATGTGGAAAAAGGGAGCATCATACTTATTGGAGCAACAACTGAAAATCCATCGTTTGAGATTAATTCGGCGCTTTTATCTCGTTGTAAGGTTTTTGTTCTCAATCAACTGGGAGAAGAAGATTTATATCAAATCATCAAAAAGGTTCTTGAAGCACCAGATGGCTTAGGAGATAGGAATGTGGTCATGCCTGATGAACTTATCAAGATGATAGCTGCATTTGCCAATGGTGATGCGCGGGTGGCTATTAATACAATAGAAATGGTTGTATTAAATGGAGAGATTAGTGAGGATAAAGTGATTGTTACAAAACAAACCGTTGAACAATGTACCGGTAAGAAATTTTTACTCTATGATAAAAATGCTGAGGAGCATTATAATATCATTTCAGCCTTGCATAAATCCATGAGAACCAGTAACGTAGATGCAGCTTTGTACTGGACGGCAAGGATGTTGGAGGCTGGAGAAAACCCTCTGTATATAGCCAGACGTCTTATTCGTTTTGCAAGTGAAGATGTCGGTATGGCAGACAGTCATGCACTGGAAGTATGCATAGCAGCATATCAAGCCTGCCATTTTCTTGGTATGCCAGAATGTAACGTTAATCTGGCCCACGCAGTCATCTATTTATCGCTTGCGCCCAAATCTAGAAAAACCAATGATGCTTATTACGATGCGGCGAAAGACGCTAAGGAGAGTATATCAGAGCCGGTTCCGTTGAATATAAGAAATGCACCTACCAAGCTGATGGAAGAATTGGGTTATGGAGAAGGATATCATTATGATGAAAATTCAATGTATAATATATCAGCGATGCAATGTATGCCGAATTCTTTAGAAGGTAGAAAATATTATTATCCAAGTGAATTTGGCAATGAGGCAGGATATAAAAAGATATTGGAGCAATTGAAAAAAGTAATTCCAAACATTGACGGGAGAAATGATGAAAGTTAAAAGATTTGTATTTAGTGGATCTTCGAAGGAGGGTACCCTCAATTGACAAAGTAATCGTTTTATAAAAGAGTTGTCTGCTGAGTAGTTTCTGTTAAAGTTTCAAGTGGAAAGGCACTTAGAAGCGACCTGCGGCATAAAATAGAATAAAGGTAGCTTCGAGGTGCTTTTCTTGCAATCATTTCCTAAACCCCTGACTGCTAAAGAAGAACTATACTATTTGGATAGATACAAGGCCGGAGACGAGGAAGCTAAGAATGTCTTAATAGAAAAGAATCTTAGGCTCGTGGCTCATATCGTAAAGAAGTATAATAATTCAGGCCGGGATATAGAAGAGCTAATCGCTATTGGTATTGTCGGGCTGGTAAAAGCTGTTAACACATTTAATATAGATAAGGGCAGCCGTATTGTAACTTATGCAGCAAGATGCATTGAAAATGAACTATTGATGATGCTTCGAACCGAACGTAAGCAATCCAGAGAGGTTTCATTATATGATCCCATTGGTACAGATAAAGAGGGGAATGAGATCAGCTTATTGGATATTATTGAAAGCTCGGAGATGGATATTAGCGATAAGGTTGAATTGAACCAAAACATGAAGAAGCTCTATCAATGCGTAGACCAGGTATTGACTCCCAGAGAGCAAGAAATTATTAATATGCGATATGGATTATATAATGGACGTCCCACAACTCAGCGTGAAATAGCCGGGCGATTGGATATTTCAAGGTCATATGTCAGTAGGATAGAGAAAAAAGCGTTGGAAAAATTGAAAGAATGTTTTTAAGCAAGCAGGAGCCATTAACATATACCAGTTATTGGCCCCTGTTTTTTGAATTATAGGTAATCAGTAAGTTTTGCGATAGCATTTCTCGTATCATCATCGGATTTTGCGAAAGAGGCGACCTTTTGGAAGACTTGATTGGAATTGATATCCTCCAGAAGAAAACTCTGAAAAACAATATCGAATAATTGTAATATTAAGATTTCCCTGGAAACAGAGTTCCTGCTATAAAGCAAATCGGTTTTGGGTACTAACAATGTCAGATTTGCATGTGCAGCACAAAGTGATTTTTCATAATTAGAAATCAGGACGACACTGCTTCTGTTTTTTCTTAAATCACTCAGTATACCCGACAGGACCCTATGGTTACCCGATAAAGAAATAGTGATAAATAAATCCTCCGGTTTTGATAAAGCTTGATATAATTTGAGGGTGTCATAAGTCGTAAGTGATTGAACAGTAAGTCCCAGCATAATAAATTTATGTGCGATTATTTCAGCCATATTACTGTTGAAATCAAGTCCAATAATAAAGATACGGCCGGCACTCAGCATCTTTTGACGTAAATGGGTAATATCATTTGGATTTGTTATTGAAAATAGGCTGTCTACAAGCATTTTATTATCATTTAATAAAGTTGAAAAATCAGAATGATTCGCTGAAGAGAATTCTTTATCCAGTTCTTTTTGCATAATGTATTTAAGTTCGTTGAGACCGGAATAACCGATTTTTTGAGAAAAACGAATAATACTTGCATCAGAAGTTCCGATTTCTTTTGCAAGTTCCTGGGCACTTAAAGAAATAAATCCCTTAATATTTTTCTTTATATATTGAACTATTTTCCAGTCGGTCTTTGTGAATTGATTGGACATCCCGTCAATTCTTGACATTAAAGTAAACAAACCATATTCTTCGGACATTATGAAATCTTCTCCTTGTTTCTTCTTATCCTAAGGTTAGATAAGGCACGTGTATTTGCCCGTTACCTAAGGATATATATATGTTTTCTATATAGTATAGCATATAAAAATTAAAAATCCCATCATTAGGTTATAAAAAATGAATAAAATTTAGCAAATTACAATTATAATATTATAAAAATAGTTTAAATACACGATTGACATAAAAAATGTAATATGCTACAATTTATATAAATAAACTGTACCCTCTATTGACAATAACGCAGTAAATCAGCAAAAACCGGGGTCTGAGGCATGTTGTACATTGTCAATAGAGGGTAACTACCCGGGAAAGTATAAGGTTTAGACAAAATTGAAAAATGGAGGTAAGATGATGGATTCACCCAAAGTTTTATTATTAACCCATGGTGGCTGGGGAATCGCATTGGTTGACAGCTTGAAAATGATTATGGGCAGTGTTGATTTTGTACATGAGATACCCCTGACTCCGGAGGTGACATTTGAAGAATACTACAATATTGTCAATGAATATGTTGATACAATGCCGGAAAACTCCTTAATACTTACGGATATATTTGGCGGAACCACAACGAATGTGGCTGCAAAAATAGGACGCGACAGAGGCTTAAAAGTGATTTCTGGCTTGAATGCGCCGTTATTAACGGAAGTGTGTTCTGAAATTGTATTTAATGGGAATTATGATTTTGATGCGGTGCTGACTGTCGGAAAAACATCGGTAAAAGATGTAGTCAAAGATATTTTAGATTCTATCAATAAGAGAGGTGAGTAAAAATGGCAGAGATAGTATTATGCAGAATTGATAGTCGATTGATTCATGGACAAGTCATGACCAAATGGGTAAATCAATCACAGGCAAATAAAATCGTTGTTGTAAGTGATGAGTTGGCTGCTGATGAATTTATGTTGGAGATATATTTACTGTCGGCGCCTGCAGGTGTTAAAGTAGAATGCTATAGTAAAAAGGATGCGATTTCTCATTGGAAAGAGGACAGATTTGATACAGGAAAAGTATTACTGTTATTACCAAGTGTAGACAGTATGAAAGAGTTATATGATGAGGGAGTTGAAGTGACAGATATCCAAGTGGGAGGCTTAGGCGGGGGTCCGGGCCGCAAGGTTGTATTCCAGAATATAACACTTGATGCTCAGGATGTAGATGGTTTAGAATACCTGCAAAATAAAGGCGTGAAAATAATTTTTCAAACAATACCGGAAGATTTGCCACAGAGCTTACACACAATGATAAAAAAATATAAATCATAAACAAATGAAGGGAGTAAGGGAAAATGAACATTTTGCTATTAGCGGTTTTGATGGGGTTCTATTATTGGTTTAGCAGGCTCAGGTTTGGATATACTTTTTCTTCCATGCTGTTGCAGCCGGTAGTTATCGGAGTTTTTGTTGGACTTTTAACTGGAAATATGACACTATCCATGCAGATTGGTGCCGGTTTACAGCTTGTTTATCTGGGAGTTACTTCTACACCGGGAGGTAATGTTCCAAGTGACCCCGCACTTGCGGGCTGTATAGCCATACCTTTGGGTGTTCTCTCAAATATGAGTCCTGAGATTGCCATTGCACTGGCTATTCCGTTTGGTGTTCTTGGTGTATTTGTGGATCAATTAAGAAGAAGTACAAATGCCATTTGGGTACATATGGCGGATAAATATGCAGAGCAGGCCAATACAAAAGGTATTTTAAGAGCAGCATTTATTTATCCTGCAATTGCTGGATTTATTATTCGCTTTCCAATTGTTTTTGCCATTGTTTACTATGGCGTTGATGCAGTGGAAAAATTAATTGCAGTTATTCCGGAATGGTTAATGCATTCCTTTGAAATTATGGGAGGGATTCTTCCGGCATTGGGTTTTGCCATTACATTATCTGTTATTGGAAAGAAGAATTTAATTCCGTTTTTTATCATAGGATTCTTTGCAACAATGTATTTGTCCCTAGATACGATGGCAGTCGCTATATTTGCAACTTGTGTTGCATTGCTGTTAAATCTGTTTAAATTGAAAGATGAGGTGGCATAATATGGAAAAACAAAATGAAGTCAAAAAGCTGACAAAAAAAGATATTACGAAGTCAATGTGGATATTTTATGCAGGAGCAGAATTATCTAACTCTTATGAGCGTTTACAGAGCCTGGTATTTTGTGCTTCTATGACCCCAATTTTGAAAAAACTATATTCAACAGATGAAGAGTTAAGCGCTGCTTTAAAAAGACATCTTATATTCTTTAATACAGAAGGCATATTCGGTGCAATTATTCAAGGGATTGCCATTTCTATGGAGGAGCAAAAGGCAGGCGGTGAGAATGTGACAGATGAAGCAATCACAGGTATTAAAACGGGACTGATGGGACCCCTTGCGGGTATGGGAGATGCCATTATATGGGCAGCCCTTATGCCAATTTTAATTTCTATCTTTTTGCCATTTGCAAGCAGAGGTTCTGCCATGGGAGGAATTATGCCGCTGATTTTATATCCCCTCATCACCATTATTATATCCTATGGTTTGATTCATAATGGCTATAGTCTTGGCAAACGCTCAGTTGTCTCACTTTTGCATGGTGGTAAGATGAAATCCATTATATTTACTGCCAATGTCATAGGCTTGACAATGATGGGTGCTTTATCAGCCAGCTACGTAAGTCTTTCCACACCATTGACCTTCTCCTTCTCAAGCGGAACAAGTATTGTTGTTCAGGAAATATTAGATACCGTGGCACCCGGATTATTACCACTTGCGGCTGTCTTTATCATTCATTTTTACTTAAAGAAAAAAGGACCTTATTATAATAGAATCTTATTGTCAGTCGTCATCATCTCTATTATAGCAGCTTTATCAGGTATCTTTTAAAAAAGAGAAATGAGGTTAAAACTGTGGAAAATATATATAGCAGGAATGGTCTTAAGACAGTCATCAATGCGTCTGGGCGTATGACAAAACTTGGTGTATCTACGATATCGGCAAACGTTGGAGAGGCCTTATTGGAGGCTGCAGGTTATTATGTTGTTATGGATGATTTGATGGACTTTGCCGGGAAAAAGATTGGAAGTATGATAGGAACGGAGGATGCTTGTGTGACTTCCAGTGCTTCAGCCGGCATGGCACTTGTTACAGCTTCACTGATTTGTGGGAATAATATGCAGAAGGTGCAGCATTTATTTGATATCTTACCGACAACAGCTAAACGTGAGGTTATCTTGCTAAAAGGGCATAATGTGGATTTTGGGGCACCTGTCGCAGAAATGATTCAATTAGGCGGCGGTGAAATCGTGGAAGTGGGATATTCAAATGGATCTCATCTGGATGATATTCTTAATGCTGTTAATGAAAACACATTGGCTATTTTCTTTATTAAATCTCATCACTGCGTGCAAAAAGATATGGTAAGTGTGAAAGAGGTGATAGAACTTGCCAATCGTTTAAGTATCCCGTGTGTCGTAGATGCCGCGGCAGAAGAAGATTTAAGCCTATATACAAACATGGGAGCAGATTTTGTGTGCTACAGTGGAACGAAAGCCATTGAAGGACCGACCAGTGGATTCGTTGCCTGCAAAACCGAGGAATTGGCAGACCATATGCGTCTTCAATACAAAGGTATCGGAAGGGCAATGAAGGTTGGTAAAGAAGGCATTATGGGTTTAGTGGCCGCAATAGAAGAGTATATAGGAGGCGAGCCGATATCCGCTGTAACAAAACAGGACATGGAAGAATTTGCAGAGAAAATAAATGAAATCAGAGGCTGTAAGGCTTCTATTGTAAAAGATGAGGCAGGAAGAGAAATCTATCGCGTCAAAATTAGCTTTGATGAATTACAATATGGACTGGATGCTAAAGCTGTTGTGATACAATTAAGGGAAGGAAATACGGCTATTTATACGAGAGATTATCAGGCCAATACAGGTTCTGTGGCAATTGATCCCCGTCCGCTTAATAGCCGGGAAGAACTTGATATCATTTATGAAAGAATAGAGGGCCTTGCAAAAGAAAGGAAAAAATATGGAGCATATTAATTTTTATCAAAAACGGGTATGCTTAAATTGTTTGACGAATTCAATTGAAAACGCCAGGGAAATTGTTGAAGCTACAGAAGGACATGTGGTGGTAGGGATGTTGTCAGCAAATTACTCGAATGTAGATGATGCCATCAGCGATATGCGAAAATACCAGAAGGCAGTTGATAACAATATTTCAGTAGGACTTGGTGCTGGTAATCCGAAACAATGGAGAGCTGTAGCTGAAATATCCGGTCAAATCAAACCCAAGCATATTAATCAAATATTTACAGCCGGAGGATATACTCGTGCAAAAGTGGGTGAGGCTGCATTTATAAATTCTATGGTTGCACCAAGCGGAGTTATAGGACAGGTTAAAATTTCAACAGGACCATTGAGTGAAAATATGAAGCCTGCTCTTGTCCCCATAGAGACGGCCATAGCTATGGCAAAAGAAGAAGGTGCTGATTCTTTAAAATATTTCCCTATGGGTGGATTGAAAGCCATAGAAGAATATGAAGCGGTAGCAAAAGCTTGTGCTAAATATGATTTTAATTTAGAACCTACAGGAATAGATTTAACCAACTTTAAAGCGATTTTGGAAATAGCAGTAAATGCAGGTGTTAAAAAAATAATTCCCCATGTGTATTCCTCTATTATAGACAAGGAATCAGGGGATACTAAAATTGAAGACGTAAAAGCATTATATGAAATAATCAAACAAGTTATTGGATAAGAGAACACCAGCCAGACCGGGAAACCAGTCAGGCTGGTATTTGTTTATAAGCGAAAATGGGCAGTCTTAAGCTTGTATAAAACTTCAAACTAGTGTAAAATAAATACAATTAGCTGGGATTAATGAAAGTGATTTTGATTGTTTTCTTAATTATTAGAGCAGAGATCAGGAGATTGATATGTTTAACCGTTTTTATCCGGATGAGTGGGTAGATTCCACCTATAGTATTGATTTTGAAGCGTTATACAAAAGAGGATATCGAGGTATACTGTTTGATATAGATAATACATTAGTTCCCCATGGACAACCGGCCGATGAAAAAGCCGTGGCATTGTTTAAAAGGCTAAAGTCGTTTGGGTTTGGGTTTTGTCTGATTTCCAACAATAAAGAGCCAAGAGTGGTGTCTTTTAATAAGGACATTCAGGCAGAATGTATTTTTAATGCAAAAAAGCCGTTGGCTAAGGGTTATTTAAAAGCAATGGAAATTTTAGGAACCAATATAAAGAATACCGTTTTTATAGGTGACCAGCTTTTTACGGATGTCTACGGGGCAAAACGGATAGGTATTTATAATATCCTGGTTAAGCCGATTAATCCAAAGGAAGAGATACAAATCGTTCTCAAAAGATATTTGGAACGGATTGTTCTGCATTTTTATGCGAAAGCGAAGGGGATTGATAAAAAATAGTTGAAAAAAGTAACCGAATTATTTATACTAGAAGAAGTGAAACTTAAGGAGGATTCCAGTTATGGTACAAGCAGGCGATTTTAGAAATGGATTAACCATTGAATATGAAGGAAATGTTTATCAAGTTATAGAATTTCAACATGTAAAACCTGGTAAGGGTGCAGCTTTTGTTCGTACAAAGTTGAGAAATATTAAGAATGGCGGGGTTGTTGAAAAGACTTTCAGACCCAATGAAAAATGTGAAAATGCTCATATTGACAGGTCTGATATGCAATATCTTTACAGCGATGGAGATTTATTTCATTTCATGGATGCAGAAACTTACGATCAGTTTGCATTAAACGGGGAAGCTATTGGTGATGCACTGAAGTTCGTTAAAGAAAATGAGATGGTTAAGATGCTTTCCCATAAAGGTGAAGTTTTTGCTATTGAACCCCCATTATTTGTGGAGTTGGATATCACTGAAACAGAGCCGGGATTTAAAGGGGACACATCCACGGGAGCAACGAAGCCGGCAACGGTTGAGACGGGAGCAGTGGTTTATGTACCGCTATTTGTTGAGAACGGCGATAAAATCAAAATTGATACAAGAACCGGAGAATATTTGTCTAGAGTATAATTAAGAACGATAAAACCGCTCCAGAAGCAAGGACTGCTTGGAGCGGTTTTTAGATGTATCCGGTAGGGGGTACAATTCAGAAATTGAATAAAGAGGGAGATATAAAATGGAAAAAAGTATTTTGATATGGATTCTTATCGCTTTTGTAGTTTATCTGTCAATGATGCTTGTGATAGGTGCAATTTATATGAAAAGGACACAGAATACAGAAGACTTTTTCTTAGGCGGAAGAGGTTTAAGCGGTTGGATAGCCGCATTGTCTGCACAGGCATCAGATATGAGTGGCTGGCTGTTAATGGGACTGCCGGGAGCAGTTTATGCCATGGGAACCGGCCAGGGTTGGATAGCGATTGGATTATTTTTAGGAACAGTATTTAACTGGGTATGTATTTCTTCAAGATTACGCCGTTATACAATACGTGCCAATAACTCATTGACATTGCCGGCATATTTTTATGTGGTATTTTAGCTGCGATTATGTCTACGGCGGACTCACAGTTGTTAGTCACTGCCTCTGCTGTTTCAGAAGATTTATATAGAGGGGTAATTAACAAAAAAGCCGATGATACACATATCCTGAAAATCAGTCGATATACAGTTGCCGGAGTAGCCATTGCAGCTTTTATTATAGCATTAAATCCTGATAGCAGTATTATGGGGCTTGTCTCTAATGCATGGGCGGGACTTGGCGCTTCCTTTGGTCCCATTGTGCTGATGTCACTGTTTTGGCGGAGAACCAACTTGCAGGGGGCGATAGCCGGGATTGTATCCGGTGGAGTCACCGTCATTATATGGGATTATATTCCGTTGGTGAATGGACAGACTTTATATGCTGCAACCGGCCTCTATTCCCTAGTCTTGGGATTTGCTATCAGTATTTTACTCATTATTATGATTAGTTTGTGTACAAAAGCTCCAGGTAAAGAAATTCTAGAAGAATTTGATGATGTTGCATCGGGACGATTAATGGATATTGAATAACCAAGAAAAACTATCAACCTAAATTTTGTATAAGGGTCGGTAGTTTTTTTATATTCCCTATTGACATATGATTGTCTATAGTATATTATATGTTATATAATATTAAACAAATAATAATATTGAATGAAAAACAGTATCATTCGAACAATAATATTATACTAATATATAAGATGCCTGAAAGAGAAGGAGTGGGATTATGGTTTTTAATACGGGCGCGGCTCTTCTAGATGCCATTGTGCTTGCGGTTGTATCGAAAGAAAAAGAGGGAACCTATGGCTATAAGATTACTCAGGATGTTCGTGAAGTTCTTGAAGTCTCTGAATCAACGTTATATCCGGTGCTCAGGCGCTTACAAAAGGATGAATGCCTGGAAGTCTATGATGTTCAGTTTGGCGGAAGAAACCGTAGGTATTATAAGCTGACGCAGCGGGGGATGGCTCAGCTGAATTTATATATGACTGAGTGGAAAGCTTATTCTTCAAAGATTTCAAATATATTTGCGGGAGGGAGTAAACGATGAATCGAGCGGAGTTTATGAAAGAACTAGAAAGCTTATTACAAGACATATCTGAGGCAGAGCGGGCAGAAGCACTGCAGTACTACAATGATTATTTTGATGATGCCGGTAAAGACAATGAAGATATAATCATCAGAGAATTAGGTTCTCCATGGCGGGTAGCCGGTATCATTAGAGAAAGTATTGATGGCACTGCCGGAGGCAGGGGTACATCTGCCGGAGAATTTACAGAGCAAGGCTATGAAGACCATCGTTATGAAAAAACACCTGACATGCCTCAAACTGTTCATAAGAAAGACTATGACCCAAAGAGCCGCCGTTTGTTATTAATTATAGTCGCTATCTTTGCGATAGCTTTATTACCCATAGGGTTGGGTGGACTAGGAACAGTATTCGGTATAATCGTTGCCTTAATCGCCATATTTTTCTCCATGGGTATTGTATCTGTGGCATTGATGATTGGCGGGGGTATTACATTCATTGTTGGATTAACAAGAGCAGTAGTATGGCTGCCGGAAGCGATTGTCACATGTGGTATGGGCTTAATTCTATTTGCAGTGGGTCTGGTGTTGCTGGCTGTATCAATTTTTGTATATAAGAAAGCGATTCCCAGAATTGTTAGGTGGGCAGTTAGTATTGGAAGAAGATTCTTGAAGAGAGGTGGAGAGCGCGATGAGTAAGTTTGCAAAAATGTGCTGTATTCTTGGTGGTATTATCTTTGCCATCGGAGTCATACTATGTATTATTGGCTTCACTATGGGATTTTCAATCAATGAATCTTCTCAGGGACCACGCATCAGTAACTTTATATCTGGATTTGGATATGATGAAGATGAGACAGTTGTTTATGAAGAAATGGCAGAAGCAGATGAAACTTATGAATTTTCTACAGCAGATATTCATAAGCTGGATATTGAGGTTGAATATGGGACATTGATAATTGAGACCCATTCAGAAGATTATATCGCTGTGTCAACATCACAGGCAGACAGTGAATTTAGATGTGAAAAATCAGGTGAGACATTGGCGATTAAAGATGAGCGAGGGGGATACCTGGGTATATTTGATACGGAGAGTTCGGATTCTTATGTGTATATTTTTATTCCGAAGGATATGATATTTGATGAAATTGATATAGAAATCGATGCCGGAAGTGCCGATGTAGAAGATTTGGTCGGCAAAGACATAAGCATAAAGGTTGGCGCAGGAACCTTTAGTGGCGGCAATATCATCAGCACCGGGAAAGCTGAATTTGAAGTCGGCGCCGGTTCGGTTCGATTAGATATCTCAGGGAATGAGAGCGATTATAACTATGATATAGATTGCGGCATTGGTAAAATCCGGATTGGGGAAAGTGAGTTTTCATCTCTATCAGGGAGAAAACGTATTGATAACAACTCAGATATAGATTTCAAAATAGATTGTGGCATTGGCGAAGTTGAGTTGAATTTTTTTGAATAAAAGGCTCGTAATATATAAAATAATGTGTATAATAAAAATTAGAGAATAATAGAAGGAGTGAGTACAATGAAAAAATTAACGAAATCCCGTTCCAATCGAATGATTTGTGGTGTATGTGGCGGTATAGCAGAATATCTGAATATAGACGCTACGATTATAAGAATTGCTTTGGTTTTGTTAGCATTTACAACGGCAGGAATCATTGCCTACATTGTGGCCGCGATTATCATGCCTGATGAGTATGATGCCTAAAATCTTTTGAAGCAGGAAACCAAAGGAGCCGTTGCAAACAACTAAGAATTGGTTGTTTGCAACGGCTCCTTTTTGATATATTAGGAAATTCCTCCGTTCGGAGGAATTCTGAAAAAAACAGCCCGCTGAAGGCGGGCATAAGAAACGGACGAAGTCGTTAGAAGATATAAAACCCTTCTTCAAATTCGTCATCATCAAG
>Ga0153994_1000110_pt1 | contig 35268 bp, 32 predicted proteins | sample TSNC078MetaG_FD_104735 | JGI IMG/M metagenome (GOLD analysis project Ga0153994, IMG submission 104735) | Attine ant fungus gardens microbial communities from North Carolina, USA - TSNC078 MetaG | ecosystem: Host-associated > Fungi > Mycelium > Unclassified | place: USA: North Carolina, Lumber...
CTGCACATAGAACACAAACTATAATAAGATATATCATATTCTTTTTTATCCTTCGAATTATTAGATTTTTATCTGCCTTTCTTATCCACCTCACTACAAGTCTTATCCCATTGATAAGCAGCATTACTAAAGAAATTGCAGATACTATCAAGAGTATTGCAAAAATAATGGTTATTATCATAATCACTCACCTCAAATAAATTTTGACCGCTGGTCAACAATGACAGTATAACAGAAAATTGACTACTGGTCAACACGGCGTTTTTATGATATACTCTTTCAATAGGTGGTGGTTGCTGATGGATAAAAAGGAAATCATTTTGGATGCTTTGCGTGATCTATTTAAAGAGGGTAAGGCGGGTACGGCCTCTGTAAGCGATATTGCGAAAAAAGCCGGAATTGCTAAGGGTGGTATGTATTATTACTTCCGTTCAAAAGAGGAAGTATTGGATGCCTTAGTTACAAGGGAGTATGAGGATATCATTAAATCCTGTGATGCACTCATAGATCAAAGCGAAGAAAACGCAATTATGAAACTTGCACTTCTATTAAAAAGTTACCGTAGTTCATATGTTGATGCTTCTCTTGATGAATATTTGCATATGCCGCAAAATGCAGCTATACACCAAAAATCATTGGCAAAAATTTTATCTTCTTTGTCACAAATCATATCTCGTATTATTAAACAAGGTATTGAGGAAGGTACTTTCATTTGTGATTATCCTAAGGAATATTCTGAAATCATGATGTCTGTTTTTACCTTTCTGCTTGACCCTGGAATTTTTCCGTGGACTGGTGAACAATACGTAGCTAAGTTAAAAGCACTCGCAGATATGTTGGAAAAAGGGCTTTGTGCTCCGAAAGGAAGTTTTGATTTTTTGTATAGAAATGGGAAATAGTTTAGCACTTGTCGCCCGCATCCACTAAAGCCCTTTTGCGTATATAAGATTAAAAACCCAAAGAGCCGATAGTCTGTGCTTATGTTTCAGTGTGCGTTTCAAAAAGGTTAAAACACATTAAAGAATATTAGCATTAATCTACCGGTACTAGTACAGCAGTGCCTAAAGGTAGATTTTGATCGGGTCTCTCCGATCCATTCATCTGGATACCTACGGTGTGAAATGGCTGGCATTTGACGATTGTTTCGGTGCGGAGGATAACCCTGAAGCTTGTAGTCGGAGTGATTTATAGAACTGCAATGATATGCAGCCTATTGTAGGATTGTCTACTGACTTTAGCATTCTCCCATGAGTATAAAGTGAGTTAATCATAGGCAAAAAACAAAATTATGTAGGAAGGTGGTATGCTGCGTATGGATGAAAAACACTGTATTATTGATACAAAAAATTAGAAGCGGTCAGTACATTGTGAGGTTTTCAGAAATTCTGCGTTACCGCAATATTGTGTCACTGTAGAACTTGATGTATCTGATTTTTACCGAAAGATAAAAGAAAAGAACTTGCCGTTTTCTTTTGCGCTTATTTATGCCGTAACAAAATGCGCAAATGAAATAGAAGAATTTAGATACCGGTTTATTGATGAAAACGTGGTGCTATACAAGCAGATCAATACGGCATTTACATATATGAATGAAGAAACAGAATTGTTTAAAGTAGTAAATGTTAAAATACAGGATTGTATGGAAGATTATATTAAGCTGGCATTGAAAACTGCCAAGAATCAATCAGAGTATTTTACGGGGCCGCTTGGTAATGATATATACCAATTTTCTGCTATGCCTTGGATAACATATTTGCACATATCCCATACTTTCAATGGGAACAAGGAAAATGCCACACCCCTATTTAATTACCATCTTTGCATCTTTTTTCTTCTGTGACTACTGGCGAAAAGGCAAAACACACGGGACTGCATAGGAAGTACGCGGATGGGAGAATTGAATTTACTACGAAAACGAAACAGGTATTCAAGCAAATTGGGGAGGTGTTTTAATGAAAACGATTTTTAAAATTATATTTTCCGCTCTTATCGGGTTTGTTGTAGCTTGGATTTGCTATCAAGTGTTTCACTTTGAAACAGTTATTACCACAGTAATTGCCGCTATGATGGCATCAGCCGCCTACGGCATCTGTGATAAGATAAAATCCAAAAAATAATCTTATTGAGTTACGTCATCCTAGACCTTAATGTGACGCACTTTATACCAATAAAGGAAAAGATGATTTTTCCCATGAGCAAAACCTGATGGTGCAATGAATGTCAATGAGATGGAGTCCCCTCAATTTGTAGGGATGTGTGTAGCAGCGCTTGCATTAGAAGTAAATCCGAGATATAAAATGAAAAGCTTTCTGCCGAAGACAGTGAAGCAGGAGTCCTCAGACTAGGAAAGAGCGTTGAGGGTCTGTCACTCCTGTTATGCGAGCTTAGGGACAGTGGGCGCAGCCGCTTTATCAGATCCTGCGGGTAAAGGTGATAGTTCGCAATAACTTTCTTTGGCGACTATGGGCGAAGGCGAATAATCTGACTGCAAGCATATGGTTCGGCGGGATTGTCTGTATATCTCTTTGGCAGTTTAGTAGTGAAACCTCAATTAAGAAAGGGTGAGCATATGTGGAATGATACGAAAAAGGTACCTGTATTGGAATTTCTCGGCTGGGTGCTCTTGATATGGGGGCTTTGTGTAACCTCAATACTTCTTCTTGAACCTTATTCCATTGCATTTGCCAATAATGGTATAATAACGGTGGGTTATGTGTGTTATGCAATCGTAGGTATTCTGTTTGATACCCCGACTCCTATGATTGCAACTTTTATTGTCCTGAAACGTCACAAAAAAATCTGCTCAGTTAAGGATTTTATCAGACTAATTTTTTGTGCTCCAAGCGCAGCAAGGACAGTTCTTATAACAGGCGTGTTTTGCGCCGCTGCTTTGTTTGTGGCAATTATCTATGGAACGCCTACAGGTTCGCCTTGGTATCTTTTGATAGCAGCTTGGCCTTTAATGATTATCGGCGGTGGTGTGGAAGAAATTGGATGGAGAGGTTTTTTACAACCTGCATTGGAAAAAAGGTTCTCTTTTCCTATTGCAACGGTCATTACTGGTATAATTATATATTTATGGCACCTGCCCCTTTGGCTCCAGCCGAGTTCAAACCATTACGGCGATAGCCTCATTGGATTTGCAATTATGATTTTTGTTTGGGCATTTATAGGTGCGGCAATCTATAAATCAACAAAAAGTGTGTTCGCATGTGTGATGTATCATGCATTTATCAACACCATAGGTGCGGTATATGATTGGAACGCCTTATTCGATGCATTCCCAAATAAAACTGGTATGTATATATATTTCTGCTTTGTGTTTGTTGTCGCAATTATTATATGGATGTTTGCTGATAAGCAAAGAAAAATAACCAAGTCATCAACTGATCAATATAAAATCATTGAACGCAATGAGAACTAAGAACGGGACATTGTTACAATAGCTTCAAAAATACATGGAGCTGGTTCGGCAATCGGGTTTATGCTCTTTTTATTCGTGCCACTGTTTCTGACGATACTTTCTTTCAAAACAGGAGATAAAATATCTGGACTAATTGCAATAATATCTTTTATTTTGGCGCTGCTATTCTTTGCTCTGTTCATCATGGTAGATAAACCGGATTTTCAACACACAATGATGGCTAAAGAGGGGCTATGGCAGAGATTAAACCTATTATTTATGTATTTGCCACTCGCTTACATAGCGATAAAGAATGTAATTAGTCCGCTATAGCGCCACAAGACCCAATAAGTTGCGTTCACCTTAGTTTACAAAGGTGAATTAGATGATGAGTATGTAATTTTACGGAGGGGAACGAAATGGCTGTAGAAAATCAATATGCATCAGATGTCAAAGCGATATTGTCGCACAGGTATGATAACGGAGCCGATCATTGGACTACGCCGGATAAACGGCTTTTAAAGGGTTCCCCGTTCTCGGCCTATAACTGTGCGCTTATGCTTTTAGAATTAGGTATGGAATCCACGGAACCTGTACTTCAAGAAATTGCAGAATTGTTTTTTAGTGTCTGGAAGGAAGATGGACGCTTTAAGCTATATCCCAGTGGCGGTATCCTGCCGTGCCATACAGCGCTTGCAGCATCTTTGCTTTGTCATATGGGGTATCAATCCGATAAAAGACTACAAAAAACATTTCAACATCTTCTTGAAACGCCATACAAAGACGGAGGCTGGCGCTGCAATAAATTTTCCTTTGGGCGTGGCCCGGAAACAGAGTATTCAAACCCATTTCCAACGCTTGCTGTTTTAGATGCGTTTCGGTTTAGCAATTATCTTAATGCAGAACCGTCGCTTAATAAGGGGGTAGAGTTTTTGCTGGCGCACTGGGTAATCAGAAAACCGATCGGCCCCTGCCATTATGGAATGGGTACATTGTTTATGCAAGTAGAATATCCTTTTAAAGAATACAATCTATTCCAATATGTCTATATTCTGTCCTTTTACAACCGGGCGAAGGAGGACAAGCGTTTTCTGGAAGCTCTTGAAGCATTGCAATCAAAAATAATGGATGGAATGATTGTTGTCGAACGTGTCGTACCCAAACTGGCGAAGCTCTCCTTTTGCAAAAAGGGCGAACCGAGCATGTTGGCGACAAAACGCTATCACGAAATCTTAGATAACCTTGGCAGACAAAGATAGCCGGTATCCGATGGCATTTAAGCAGACAAACCGGATTGGCGGTAAACGCTTTTCTTGCGGTATAAGTTGATAATGCAAACAAACAACACGTTAGCTTAGAAGGGGTGAAAAAATGATTACACACCTGCAATTTTATGAGGCGAAAAATCGAAAATTCTCCTTTAAATCTGAAATAGATGAAGAAACACGTTCTTTAGAAATCCCAAAAATGTCACTGCAGCCTTTGATAGAGAATTGTTTCGCCCACTCCTTTTCTGATATGCAAGGGGGTTGGGAAATCGGCATTACATCTTACTATTATGATAATTATTACGTAATTGTCATCTCTGATAGCGGAATAGGTACTTTTTTTATAATTTTCTTCATGACTAAGCCCCTATTCCCCATCAATATTTGTAAGGTTGAATTCTCTGACGACTATTTCCCCTACCTTATGAGCAACTAAACCGGTATAGTGAATGCACTGCTCTTTATGCTCTCCTTTTCCCATATCGAATTCTTTCGTCAGGGTACGGCAGCACAACACACCCTTCCCATTAGCTTCCTTAAAATAATCGTGAAGTTCCTTTGAAACAGCAAGATTCTTCTCAACTTTAGGATCCCCCTGTTTCGTACGTCCAAAAAATATCCCCAATGCCATAACTCCCCCAGACACAGCACCGCATAAACACTTAGCGCGGCCAATTCCTCCCGGGAATCCAGAAGCCATCGCAATAACCTCTTCCGGTATATCCAATTCAAAATTTGACCGGACCGCACTCACAACTGCCTCAGAGCAGAAAAACCCTCCCCGAAATAAATCTTCGGCATCTTTTTGTAATTTAGATAAGCTGACTTCTTTAATCACATTCATCTCGTTTCCTCCATATTTTCCTCCACGCCGGCGTTCTATCACCGCATAACCGAGTTCTTTTTCCAGTTCATTGCTTGTGGATATTTTTCAATCATTTTAATATTTGCCTTCTCCATCTCTTTCATATATTCTGCATAAGAAGGGCTAAGTGTTTTCAGCCCTTCCACTAAAATATCCTGATAACCGCTTTTCTTTTGAAAATCAATCATCTGTTTTTGAAAAACCCCGGCCGGAGATTTTTTATATTCATCTGTATCTTTATATTTAAGATATGCCTCAATGAACTCACGATTATTATCTAAATAATTTTCCGGCTCTGTCATCGCCATGTGCATTTGCGCATTGAGACCTGCCTCGAATTTTTCTATATCTATTTTAGCATTCACACTAAAAGCTCCTTTCATAAATTCAGATAGCTCCGGCAACAAATAAAAGTCAACGTTATCAAGATATTCAATAATTGCATCATAGGCCTTTCGCTTTTCGATTGTATCTATAACACTATTTAGAAATCTGCCAAAATGAAGCGCCATAAAAAGACCATAATCACCCGGAAAAGCAAGAATAAATCTTTCCTTTATTGTGAAGAAATTCTCATCATGGGCTTGCAGATAATTAAATTCTCTATCTACGTCATAGTCCTCAATTAGATTTTCCAGGCATTCTTGTATGGTACTAAGCCGCTGCTTTTTTATTTCTGTAACATATTTGTGTTTTGCCAAAGCCGCCGCCTTATGATTACTATTTAAAATCTCCTTAATATCCGCAACACTTATCTCGCACTTCCTGAGAACTGAAATTTCTTTAAGCATAGCAATGTCACTTTCACTATAATCCCGATATCCATTATCCGACACTTGCGGGTTGATGAGATTTTTCATTTCATAATATTCTATTGCTTTTTTTGTAAGGCCGCAGCGTTCACAGACTTCTTTAATCAACATATTTATCACCTCAAGTATATGATACACCAATACCCAGGGGAGCAGTCAATAGCTTTATTGACGATTTAACCCACTTAATTGTCAATGGAGAGTAGGAACACTTGAAATAATCAGCTCGATATGACCTTGTATTTCATACTTTCCATAGTCATAAGGGATAATAAAATTATCTCCTTCTACAATTTGATATTTATCAATCACACCCTCTCCTTTAATTACATTGACAGCGTAAAACGTTTTAGTCTGTATAAACTCCATACTCCCTTTGATTTTTACTCTTTCAATTTTATAATATGGACAATTCACTAATTCTTCAATTATCCCCGTCTCTTTTTTTAAAACCTTACGATTCTGGGAATACGGTTGATATGGACATTGGGCAACTTCTATCGCCTTATCAGTGTGTAATTGTCTGGGATGCCCCTCATGAAGTCTGTCATAATCATATAATCGATAAGTAATATTACTATTTTGCTGTATTTCCAATAACTTTGTACCTTTTTGTATGGCATGAATTGTTCCCGGCGGTATTTGAAAAAAGTCTCCTCTTTTGATTTTTTGCCTTTTAAGTAACTTCTCCCATTGACCATTTCTAATCATGACAGCTAATTCCTCTTTGCTCGTTGCACTGTGGCCGATGACAATTTCAGCCGCATCACTGCACTCTAATATATACCAGCATTCTGTTTTTCCGTGCGGAACTTTCTCATAATTCCTGGCATAGAAATCATCCGGGTGTATCTGAATACTTAAATCTTCATATGCATCAATATATTTAACCAGCAAGGGAAATTCCACATAATCTATATTACCAAATAGCTCTCTATGATTCAGCCAGAGCCATCTCAGACTATGTTTCGCATATTTTCCCCTTATGATTTCGCAATCGCCATCTTCTCTTGCACTTATTACCCAGTCCTCACTCCCCCACATCATTGATTGATGTACAGGTCTTAAAAATACAATCTCCTTCATCATTTTATGTGTATATACACTGGCGCGCTTCATCTGCAAAGGCTCTAAGTAAATTGACATCCGCATCAAAGAAGTGGTCTGATGGAGACAGTATATAGCCGCCATTACCTCCGGCATCTTTAAAGCATTGTCTGACACTATGCCTCGTTTCCTCTTCCGTACAGTCAATCAGACGGTGCCCCTGGTCGAATCCGCCAATCATACAACATTTATCACCAATACGTCTTTTAGCCTCTGACAAAATAACATCTCCACCCATTTCTACAGGTGTAAATGTTTCCATTGCGTCTGGCTTCATCGCTGCAATATTCTCCAAAATCGGCATTTTACCGCCACAGATATGATATACAATCTTCTGTCCCATCGAATGTGCGGCTTCAATTAACTTGGTGTCATATGGCGCCACAAATTCATTAAAGATTGCCGGAGAAATGACAGTTGTGGAAGCATCTCCTCCCCCCAACTCCAGAAGATCGTATTTTGCGTCATTTAATGTTGATATATATTGCAATTTTTTTCTCTGTAATATCCTTAATAATTCATGCACCCATTCAGAATCATCATAGGTCTGCATTATCATCTCCTGACTGCCAACGAGACAACAGGCGTCTTGCCAGCATCCTGGTTGACCGAATAATTCGAATCCCGGTATATGTGCTCTGACTATACCACTATCGCCAAATTCATCATAAATGTTATTTAAGGTATTGCTGTCACATACAGGGACAGGCATATATCGTTCTATTATCTCTATATCATCATCTTCTTTAATAAGATGATCCTTAATCCATGTCGTATACTTATTGGATTGTAACTCCATAGTCAGCGTTTTTTTAGGTGTTACGATATCATAATGAAATGTTTTATGCGGCAATCCCAAGATTTCTGTGCATTTCACCTGCCAATTATCCGTTATGAGCACCTTAGGTTTTTCGACACATTCTCCCAAAGGAGAACAATATCTCGAACCTGCTTTATCATCACCCATTAACGGCATTTCCCACCGGATAGCATCAAATCCCAACTCCTTGTAAAACTGCTCCCCACTCTTTCCATCATAATAATGATTCAAAAAATAGGGCATCAAATGATGTGTCACCACCGGCAGCCGATCTGGTTTTTTATTTTGAATTGCTGTAAGCAATCTCTCTTTCGAGGTCATCATCACTCACTCCTGTCTATTATTTTTATAATCTCCTCAAAATTCCGGCAAAATGAATCACATAAGAATCGTGTCCCGCTTTGCATAATATTACCGCCCGCCACACCTATTGTTGTATAGCCGGCAAGCCGTACCGCACATACGCCCGCGCCACTGTCCTCTATCCCAATGATTTTGCCATTTTCCCGTTCAATCCCCATACCGGCCAAGGCGGCTTCTGCATAGAGCCATGGATGCGGTTTTGCTATTAATTCTCCTAATGTTCCGCAGCTGCCTTTCTTTATAGATGTTCCGGCTGTAATCAAGGCATCATAAAAGTCCTCCGGATTTCCCATGTCGAGCTGTTCAAAAGCAGATACAATCTCAGGCCATGCCTTCTCATGGAGACCAGAAGTTACAAGCCCAATTTTAATATTTCGGCTCTTTAGTTCCATTAAAAACTCTTTTAAACCTGGTGATGGCTTAAATGCTGTCCTTTTCCCCTGACCTCGATTGATTAAATCCATTTCTTCCCGCATATGTTCTTCATAAAACTTACGAGCTTCCTCAAGGGTCTTTTCAGGACAATATTTATGAATACAGTATTTTAAATGCTCAGAAACACTATGTCCGGAAACAAACGGGATATCTTCATCCGCCAATTCAAAGCCGGGATTATCCAATAAATTGCAAATTGTACGATTGATAATATATATCCAGAATTCTTCACTTTTTACACTGGTTCCATCTAAATCCATCAGCACTGCTTTCACCGGAGCTTCTCTATTTGTCTCATATACCGGATAATAAGCCGGATATCCCATTTTTGATGTAACAAAGGCTAAAGTATGTTTGTCAAACGCAATGAATTCAACTCTACGATCTCCTGTGACCGCAATACGTCTAACGCCATTTTTACCACAAACATGTAATCCATCACTGCTTTTTTCGATAAATACAGCACCCTGTGAGGTATCAACCAGTCCTAATCCGGGAAATAAAAATTCATGCATTCGCGTCCTCCCATTTCGTGAATTCTAATGTCAGAATCTTACCGTGAGCGGCATTAATGTTCAATACGCCACCTGTTGAATCAATTTTTTCTATTCTTTGTTCATCCATATTTAAGATATAAGCATTCTCAAAAGAAAATCCGATATGAATGACCGATACAATATCATCGGATGTGGGATTGTAAATCCGCAAAACTGCCGAATCCCTGTCTTCACATTTTTTTAAGGCACTATAAATCAGATTTTTATTTTCGATCTCAAGAAAGCTCTTACAAGTACCCAAACTACCTGACTGTCGCCCAAATTCACAGCAAAGCATAGGTGCCACAAATTTAAAAGCCTGCTCGTACACGCCCGCTTCTTTCCAGTTGGAGGCATGTGGAAGCAAAGCATATTGATAATCAAACTTTCTTAATAATTGGGAACTTTCATCGCCTGGGTATTCCATCCAAAGACGATTATCACATGGAATACGCAGCTTTGTCGCTCTTAAAAGTCCTATCGCCATTGTTCCTTGTTGATGATGCTCCAGAATCTCATAGTCCTTAGCCGTATTTGTTAAAACTGCAAATCCTCTGTCCTTATCCTCAGCATTAAACCACAACTGGGCGGGATGGCGTGCCAGTGAATTATCCCTTAAATCTCCGATTCTGCCCGCTTTGGGAGTATATTTAGTCACCATAAACGAACCTTCTGCATGAGTAGATTCGATTTCCATATCCGTTGGGAAACAAACTTTTAAGTAATGATCTTTGACCGTATTATGAATGGTGGTTGCTACTTCCAGATAACGCGCTCCTTTTTTCAATGTATATTGAACAACTATTGGCAGTGCCTTCATCTGTTCCAAACCATATTCTGCAGGAAGAAACATTTGTTCCTCTACTTGAAACCTGGCAACCAACGGTCCATTAATCGTCATTGAAATCTTCGCCCCCGACCGGCAGCCAGATATAAGCCTATTATCCGCAGGTACATCCGACATCCACAGGTTCCCTACATCGGCGCTATCTAAAAAGTAATTCAAACCGTTATAGCATTTTCCATTTTCTTTCTGTGCGATATTAACTGTGCCATCAGAATTAATTTCTACTGATATATATTCATTTTCTGCACTCCTTGCACCTGTCATCAGATTATCTGCATATATCAACGGATTATCCCAATCCTCATGAGGATATGGATACTCCTGCTTTTTAAGCCACTTTACTTTATATACTTTATATCCCATTGCCGGAACATCCTCCGCATAGAAATAAACATGAAACTTTGTTGAATAAAACGGCATATTGCGACTTCTTGGATGATAAACCCCGGCCCTCCCCTTAGTGCGTTCCATCTCTTGTATCGGCGCTATATTACCGATTTCATCTACAATGGTAAGTTGCTTAATCAAGTGTTCGTTCCCAATATCAATATAGGCTTCGACAACCTCTGAACGCTTAAATGGCATTGTATTATATACCACAATAAAGTAGTCGGCATCCTCTAGTGCGGATGTATTAATTTCCTTTGTAATACTTTGAAGTGCCATACGTGTCAGGCCCTGAGCTATGGTGCCTGCTTGCTTTAACCGGTACACCTCTCCCTCGCCCAGAAACTCAGGTCCAAGTCCATGCATCGAGTCATGAGCATGACTCTGAAACATTAATTTCCATATTTTATCAAGATAGGTTTTTGGATAGCCCATCATATCTTGAAGCCATGCCAGTACCGACAGCGGTTCTGCATAACGGAGAATCTGATTTTCAGCGTAACTGTTTTCCATCATGATTTCCGGATGCGTTGTAAAAACATCTGTATGTATTGCTCCTACCGGACCATCTCTTAAAGGTCCCTTAACAATATCAAGATCCTCTCTATTATTTAAACACTGTGACAAATCTTCTAAATATTCACCCAGGCTGCTATGTACAATTTCGTATTCACCTGCATATTCCTCCTGCAAGGCATGAATGATATCAGAGGTCAATGGATGAGGTTCTGTGAAATCAGTTCCCTCAAACATCAAAACCGAATCTTCACATGCACTTCCCCGAACTGTTTCAAGAGCTCTCTCCATTCCCTGACGCAAATTTTCCTTGTGATATTTAGTCTCAGGATCTAAAATATCATAGAACCACCCATATTCCTTAGCATCAGCAGTATGAAAAACCTTTCCAAGCTCACCCCAATGGTACTGCCAATCTTTATGCCACGCATCTTTATCATAAACAATCGGAATATGTGCCGCAAAAAAGAAATTCCATCTTGCCTCCTTCCCTAACTTAGACGCTAAAGCACGCGTGCCATCCGGCGCTTCCCATATAAATTCATGATACTTACTTCTTTTCTCATCCAGATGCTTATAAAAGATAATCTTATCAATCCCAAAATCAGCATAAATCTGGGGAAGCTGGCCAATCTGTCCAAAAGAAAAAACATTATAGCCACATTTTAAAACATTTCCAAAACTTTTTGCATAATCCATACCATATTTTAAGTTCCTGATAATCGATTCCCCTTGAATAGATGCACAGTCAGCCAGCGTGTACCATGGTCCTATTTCAAGTCTTCTTGCCTTTATGAGATTTGTGATTCTTTGCCTGTTTTCCGGTCTGATTTCTAAGTAATCATCAATTAATGTCATTTGTCCATCCATTAGAAATGAGTGATAATCGTTATTTTTTTCCATGATTTCAAGAAGATGATCGATACATTCCACAAGCCGTATTCTAGTTCTTTCAAACTCCCATCTAAACTCTCTGTCCCAATGAGTATAGGTAACAATATGTATTTTCTTCATAGCTTAAGTCTCCTTCAGCACAATTCCGGTAACACTATAGGACGGTAATTGCAAATATCCTGTTAAATACTGCTCCGATTTTTCATAATTACATTCAAAACAACTTTCAATTTGTGTATGTTCCGATATCTGATAGCATTTCATCGTCGTTGTTTTCCCGGCACCTGCAATCGTTAAACAAGCCTCTACTGTAATCGGCCGTTCGTTGACCAGGAAAACAACTTTTTCTTGATAAATATTCACCGCTGCTGTTACTGCAGACAATCCATAACTATATGATACTTTATATACTTTAAATTCACCTAATGCAAGACGCAAAAATATTCCGGGAACCTGATAGGCTTTCATCATTGGTAAGAGGCTTCCTTTTCCTTTTTTTTCATTCCACGTATAAGTGGCCAATGTTGTGCATTCCGCCAACTCATGGAAGCCATCACTGGGATACAGTCTTGGATAGTTTGCAAAGAAACAGGCGCTAACTTGCTGATTCATAAAATAGGCCAGATTCTTACCCACAAAAGGAAGGGATTTATAATTATACAATCTATCATCATTGGCTTCCCATTGCGGTGTTACATTCCACTCATCAATAAAAACAGGGAATTCCCTGGGATACCCACAGGCTTCAAGAGTTTTTCTTATCTCTAATATTCCCTGTGTACAGTCCTCACTAGAATAAACATGCCAGGATATAAAATCAACCAGTCTCGTTTCCGCTCTAAACCGCTCGTCACTCAAAAAAAATTCAATCTCTTCTGTAAATGGTCCTTCTGTCGCCCAGCCGCCAATGCGCATATCCGGTTTTACTTTTCTGATGGCTCGGGCAGCATGTTCATAAATATCTGCAGCCGCTTCATATTTATTATCATACGGACTATCTTCGAGTTCCATAAAATAAACCGTTTCGTTGATGACCTCACAATAATCTACATAATCACAAACGCGTTTAAATGCCTTTTCAATAATTGACTCATAAATATTAAAATTCATAGGAATCCCCTTATGAGAATGATTATAATTAAGCCAGTCAGGGGAATAGCATACAGACAACATAATTTCAAATCCCAATACCTTCGCCAATTTTAATGGTTCTAAATGGCGGCAGTCCCAAGTTTCTGGGTTCTGCGCTTCATTGGCATTTAGTATCATCTGCTCAGGATACAAATCTACACGTAACAAGGTGACCCCCGATTTTCTTAACATCGGCAGCATCTGTTCACAATGCTCCAGATGGGGGAATTTACATACCCCAAATACCCACGGCGGACACATCTTATATGTTCCGCTAAAGTCTATATCAATTGTTTTCATGTCTTACCTCCTAGCCCTTAACCGCGCCTGCAGTCATTCCACTGAGTAAATGTTCCTGAGTCAATAAGAAGAATATAATGATAGGCAATGACGCAATAATACAAAGTGCAGACACCGGACCCCATGCTGTAGATGCAAATGAAGTCGTCCCTATTATTTCTTTAAAATTAAAAATCTCAAGCATCAAGGTATTATGTTTCCCATCCGACAGATAAATCAACGGCCCTTGAAAATCATTCCAATACCAGAAAATTGTTGTCGCTATTACTGTACCGGTAGCAGGCTTCAACAATGGAAAAATGACATTGGTAAACATCTTTACCCTCCCACAGCCGTCTATCCGGGCCGCCTCTTCAATCTCCATGTGAATCGATTTTGTAAAGGCACTGTAAATCATCACTGAATATGAAACATTGGTACCCAGATAAATTAAAATCAGATAAAGAGGCTGATTAATTAAATGCATTGATATACCAAGTTTATATAAAATCATCATATTCGCTTGTGCCGGAACAACGAGAGCCATCATATAGACCAACTTGGCAGCTTTGAAAATTCTCTCACGCGAACGGGCAAGTACATAGCCTGCCATAGAGGCTAATATGACAGAAATCGACAATGTCACGATACAAATAACCAAAGTATTCACCAACGAACCCCAAAAAGTCGACGATGTAAAAACCTTTATATAATTATCAAGGTAACTAAAACTAGGCATATAAAAAGCATCAAATATATATTGTTCTTCCTTAAAGCTTGACAATACTAATAAAAACAAGGGAAAGAGATAAATCACACAAAAAATGCATAAAGCAGCAGTGACCGCTAAAGACTTCCCGGAATATTTTTTCTTCTTTCTCCCGGATAGTTCCATTAGTAATCCACCTCCTTTGAACCTGTTAATTTTGTTTGCAAAACAGAGACAAATATGATAAATATCATCAGAACCACACCCGTTGTAGTTGCATAACCCGCAGTATTAAATCTAAAAGCCTGATCATATATCAGCATTGTTATGGTCATCGTTGCATCACCCGGACCTCCCGCCGTCATAAGATAAGGTATATCAAAAATCTTTAACATGCTGGAAATCTGTAAAAACAGAACCACTGTCACTGTTGTCATAATTAATGGCAATGTAATATATCTAAATTTTTTCCAATGAGTTGCCCCATCTATCCTTGCCGCTTCATGAAGCTCTGGCGGCACTCCTTGAAGAGCTGCCAGATAAAATACCATTGAGTTTCCGAGCCCCTGCCACACAATAATAAGGACGATTACCATCGGCGTCATATCATAGCTGCCCAGCCAATCCACAGCGTGGCTTCCCCACCCCACAAGCTCAAGCAGTTTATTTAAAAACCCATTAAAGGTTAAAATAAGTGTCCAAATGTTAGAAACAACAATCAGACTAATTGTTGTTGGTATATAGATTAATGTCCGAAAAATATTTTTCCCAATTATTTTTTTATTTAATATCGTTGCCATCCCTAAAGCAAGGGGATTCATAATGACAACTAAAAAAGCTGTAAAAAATATTGTATTGGATAGTGCCTTTTTAAATGATATATCGCGAAATAAATTGATATAATTTTCAAATCCTACATTTTTTGTCACATTAATCCCGTCCCAATCCGTGAACGAATATATCACCCCTTGTATAAAAGGATAAGCGACAAAAATAGCAATTAGTAGCAAAGAAGGTAGTATAAAAAGGATTCGTTTCCAATAATCAGCTCGTCGGCTTGACATCTTTATTCCCTCCTGATTCATAAAATGGGTATGTCATGCAATCATAACATACCCATTTTATTTTATTGCATATTTAACAGATCCTTATCTTTTTGGTAGGCATCATCCGCGGCTTCTAAATAAGCGGCATCAAATGGTTTTCCTGAGCAAATGAGGGTCGTCAATTGGGTAAGCTTTTGACCTGCCGATGCAGGAATCCATACATTTGTCTGCATAGCCGCTTTATCATTAACCAGTGCATCACCATATGCTTTTCCGCCTGCGAGTGTCTGTTCAATCTCAATATCCTTTAATCCACAATATCCGCTGTCCTTAAGAAGAATCTGTAAAGAAGACTCATCAGTTAAGGCTTTCAACATTGTAAATCCCATTTCCTTATCTTCAAATTTAGAATTTAATGAAACTGTAGAGTTAGTAATTGTTGTCATATAAACATTTCCTTCCCGATCAGGAATGTTAAAATACCCCACATCTACACCATATTGATCATAAATCTGCTGAACACACCATGGTCCATTAATCTGCATTGCAACCTGCCCTTCGCCAAATTCCTGTGCCGCTTGGTCATAAGTCGTGCTCATAATACTATTGGAAATATAACCATTGGATACCAGTTCCTCAAAAGCTTCAAACATTCCGGTAAATTCCTCAGAGTTTATTTGTTTTGTTCCATCGTATAATTCCTGAGGAAAGTTTTTATCCATGCCATAAATAAAAGACGACATAGAAAGCCATGGCCCATCCTGAGTCCACGAATCTTTAAACCCCATATTAAACGGTGTAACACCATTTTCTTTTAATGTCCCACATACAGCCAACAGCTCATCGAAGGTAGTCGGAACGCTTAAGTCATAAGTATCAAAAACCTCTTGATTGTAAAAAACACCCCAGCCGGCCACATCTACAGGTATGCCCAACAATTTACCTTCGTACACAACATCTGTCACTGTACTCTCCAGGATACGACCTGCCCATTCCTGATCTGATAAGTCAGTCAAGTAATCAGCCTTACCAAACTGTACAATTGCATTTTGATGAAAAAACACATCTGGTGCACTGTTCGTTGCCAACTGTGCTTTTAGGAGATCATGATATTTTCCTGATTCTGAAGGGATGGGATTCCATTCAATCTCAACATCCGGATAAGAATCCTTAAAAATCGCCTCGACGTTCTCCATATAAGCCTGAGCACTTGGAAAACTGGATGTCAACATCCAATGCGCCACAGAAATTTTTTTAACTGCTCCGGCATCACCTGTTCCCTCTTCCAGACTTGAAGGGCTTTCTGGTGCACTCGTTTCCTTATTATCCTTCTCAGTTTGTGTCGAACATGCTGCTAATGACAACAGCATAACGGCTGCTAATAGAAATGAAATAAACTTTTTCATCATTAATCGCCAACTCCCTTTCTTCCTCAAAATTTTTGATTTACTGCCAATAAATGAACCGATTCTTTAATGTATTTTTATTATATCATCACCATGTCTGATATGAAATTGTACTATTTTATGATTTAGTGTCCTTTTTAATCCAGTTTTTTCAAACCCTTTCAATTTTGTAAATAACGGTATATAATAAACGATAAACAGATATTTGGTCTGGGGGGATCATTTTTTATGAAATTCAAAAAGATATTCCGGAAACTGAAAGATAAAATCGCTTATAAATTTTTTCTGACTTATTTTTTAGCGGCCACTGTTCTACTTTCTGTTATCATCATCTATTTTTATAATAGAATGTATGCAAGTATTATTACCGATTATCTTAATTACAAACAAACCGAAATAAATCAGCTGTCAAAAGGCATTGACGCAAACATTGATTCTAAAAGTTTTCAATCGACCGCATTAATCTATAATTTGGATTTACTGCGACCGTATTTGAATTACCGGGAAGAATATGCGGATTACACACATTTGGAACTGGAACGGCAAGTTAATAATCTTCTAAATAATCTAATCATAACTAATTATAATAATTTCGACGGCATTGCTATTTTCTCTATGAATGGTGATTTATTGGCACGGGCCAGTGCCAATGATTATACTATCAAGGAAGAAAATATCCAATCTGAAATATGGTTTGAAAGTGTCATAGATGCCGATGGAAGTGCCGTATTATCTGTATCCAATCAGTTTTTAGTCCCGACTCCGGCAAACTCTAATGATATTATCGTCATAGCAAGAACAATCAATGACTATAACAATGGGCATATGCCTATGGGTATCTCGATATTCTATCAGAGAATATCAAAGTTTACAGAAGATGTTTTTACAGTTTCCGGGCGAAATATATCCGAAGAAACATTTTTCATGATAACACCGGAAAATTCAATTGTCTATGCAGATCCCTATGACGAAGCCTTGATGGCTCAATTAGTCCATCAAAATATTGCCAAACTAACCTCCGGTGATATTTACACATTTGATGACGCCTCCTACTACCTTATTTATAGCACATCACCTATCCACAACTTTTTCTCCGGCTTTTTGATTTCCAAAGAAGTAATCCTACAGAAGACCCAGCCACTAACAGAAATGTTTCTGGTGATTGTCATCGTCATGCTTATTGCCGGAATAATTATTTCTTACGTTATCTCTCATATTATTTCTGCACCTATCAAACAAACACTATTTGCCGCAGGACAAGTAGAGCAGGGGAATTTAGATATTCACCTGAATGTCCGTGGCAATGATGAAATAGCACAAATAGGTAAAAATATTTTACTGCTGATTCATAAAATGGAAGTTCTTATGAAGAATCAATACGAACAGGAATTGTACCTCAAAGAGATTGAATTTGAGGCACTGCAGAGTAAAATAAATCCTCATTTTCTTTATAATACGCTTTCAATGATATCCTTATTGGTCAATAAAGAGGATTTTAACACAGCAAACCAAATGCTCTTAAACTTGTCCGACATATTTAGATATTGCTTAAACCGCGGTAAAAATACCGTTCCTCTATTCGAAGAAATAGCCCATACACAGAAATATCTTGAAATACAACAAATGCGTTTTAATAATAAATTTCATGTTTACTATGATATCGATAAATGCCTGGAAGAGTGCGCTCTTCCCCGCCTCACACTTCAGCCTATTATAGAAAATTCTATTATTCATGGATTTGAAGCATTAGATGGTCTGGGTGAAATCCGGATTTTTACACAAACAGCCCTAGATACACTTTATATTTACATTCAGGATAACGGCGTTGGCATGGATCACAAAAAACTGGCGGATCTAAACGAACTACTTTCTAATCCGCCGGGAACTATTAGTATAAACAAATCTAATAAATCAATCGGCCTTAATAATGTCAACGCCAGAATAAAATTGTTGTTTGGGCGGCAATATGGTATCCGCATACTTGCCAATCCCTCTCAAGGTGTTACTATACGTCTTTCTATCCCACTTCCCAAAATAATGGAGGTAACTTATGAAAATTCTAATCGTTGAAGATGAACCATTAACCAGAGAAAATATCATCCTTATTTTAAAAGCGCATGGCTATAGCTCAATTATTGAAGCTTCAAACGGCAAAGAGGCATTAGAGTCTCTCAAGAAGAATTCCCCTCAATTAATCATCACTGATATCCGCATGCCACAAATGGATGGACTTAAGTTTATTGAAGAAGCAAAAAAACTATTCCCTAATATCTTATATATTATTATTAGCAGCTATGACATGTTTGAATATGCTCAAAAGGCAATTTCCCTTGGTGTTTATTCCTACCTTCTTAAACCCATCAAGGAAGATGAATTACTTCAGTGTGTCTCTTCATGCTTAGATATTATACACACCTCTACATCACCCCTTGACATGGCAGCGGATACTGTATTTCCCAGCAAAGAATACTATGAAATCACAAAGAGAAAATTTATAAACGATTTAGTATATCATCATCTGACAGATGAATCCTATATCAAGAGCTTTTCTGAAGAATATGGGCTTTGTAAGGCTGGTAATATTTTTGCAGTCTCCGAGATATTAATTGACAATTATTCTCTGGTTGTTAAAGCCTATTCCCAGGAAGATAAGAATATCTTGAATTATGGTCTTGAAAATGTCGCATTAGAAATTCTGTCAACTCTTAATATTACTACCTTTCCTTTTGACTATCCATCTGGCTGTGGAATCCTTCTTAATTTCAATAATATAGATATGCTCTCTATAGAAATACAGAAGGCTTTTATCAAAATCAAAGAATCAATTGCTTCATTTACGGATTTTACCGTAACCGTATGTATTGGTAAGCCTGTCAACGCACCAAAGGATATTTATTATTCAGAAAAAACCGCGTCAGAATTATCTTTATCACGACTCGTTAGCGGTGGAAATCACCTCTATACAAGTCAAATTGAAGATAATAAATCACTGCCCACCGCACACTTCGAAAATAACCTTAAGCTTGCCCTAAATTCAGGAAATTTTGATATGGCCTTAAATGTTATTTATGATATATATCATATGGCTCTTAAAGAAGGTTATTCCTGTACTCTTTTATCGAAACTTCATTTGAATATCATCATTATACTTTTTACAACACTAGAAAATATGTCTCTGCCAATGACGGCTGTCTTTGGTAATGAAATAACTGTTTACAACAATCTGCGGTGTATGATAAATATCGAAAATGTCTTTCAATATTACTGTACTATTATAAACTATGTTAAAAATCAGTGGAAACGGGAAAATCAAACCCAGAATCAGATTCTTATCACCAGAGCCAAAGACTATATTTTCAGAAATTACATGCAGGATATCAGTTTGCATGAAATGGCCGGCTTCTGTAATCTGTCACCATCTTATTTCAGTAAAATATTTAAAGAATATTGTCAGAAAAATTTTACCACTTATCTGACTGAGTTTCGCATTCAAAAGGCATTGGATCTGCTGAATACAACTCCGATGCATATTAATGAAATAGCTAAAGCCGTTGGCTTTCAGGATGATAAATATTTTCACCGCTCTTTCAAAAAAATCGTAGGTGTCTCACCGGGGAAATATCGAACATCCTCTTTTTATTAATCACAGCGTCATCTTCACCGTCAATCGCTTTATTGATGATTTAACATTTTTCTACTAAAAATCCATCTCCGAGAATAGCTCCTCTATTAACAAGATAACCTGCTCCTCCATAAAAATATCTATCATCTATCGCACTAATAATAATATCACCATCAACTGCCATAGAAAGCCTACTGCCTTTAAGTATAAATTCAATTGTATATTCCGCATCAATTTTATATTCGAATTCTACAGAAGCAAGTTCAATCACATCCCAGTCTTTTCGGCATATAATTTTAGCTTTTCCTTCATGAAATATCGCTGCGTAATACCGGCGGTGTCCTTTTGCCCGGGCAACCAGACCGGCACCCTCCTGGTGGGAGAATGTGATTTTAGAACTCACTTTATAGTCTTTCCAATCTGATCCGCCGGTGGTAACGACCCCATTTTCTCCTGTGTGGGAAATAGAAAATGTACGTAAATAATCCGGATAAAAATTCTCCGCAGAACTTATAAATGTCTTTATCCAGATAGTCTCATTGGTCCATGTCACTAAAGAAGGGGTCATTTCATAAGATTTACCTATTTCATATCTTTCCGGCGCTTCGGACCAATCCAGCCATTTTAATGTGACAGAACCATCCAATCGTTTAGTGCTGGTCAGTTCAATGCACAGCCGATATATTGCCTGTCCGCAATAATCCGGTATTTTCCAATGAATTTCATTATCACCTGTTTTTAACGAATATTTTTCGCTATATTTTTTCTGAATTATATTATTTTCATCATAATAATCTATCAAAAATCTTAAATCAGGGTTATCTTTATCCTGACAATGCATCAACGCTTTCACAGTCTGAGTTGGGTACAGGTTTGGCGAAGCAAAAACCTCAAAATAACTGGTCCCCTCTACCCCTTTAGGATTTTTATCTACATAGGTTTCTACACAGACAACCGCCTTACTTCCCGGTGCCAGATAGCGATAATCCATCTTAAGCCCTTGACCTTCTTTATTGGTAAGGGCATATAGTGCCTGTTCTTCCTCATAATCGGGATGTACAAAGAATCCCTGAACGCTCCCCGGATACTCAAACTGATATCTAAAGCCTGGAATATTCATCGGCTCTTGATAAATCTCTGATACCGCTTTTAAAATTTTTCGTGTTTCTGTAACTGCATCTGATATACAAGCTCCGCCATCAGAAGTAACCACAAATAAACGGTCGGCTACCGGTCCTCTTAAATCCACACCATCATTTAAAGCGTCCAGGCCTAAGCGGATTCCATTAAGACAGCCTACATTTCCGGCATTACAATCGGTATCCCAGCCTGCCGAAGTGGCAATCATAACCGACTTATTAAAATCATCTCCCCCCATAAGAAGCGACATCAAAACTACTAAATGATTCGTCACCATAGGGCAATTACCCGGATATTTCCCATAATCATGATTATTTGCAATCCATTCCCTGACCTGATGCCAATCACTTGCATCCCGACAAACTTTCCTTATATCATAAACAAGGCGATGGAGCAGAGTGTCTTCCACATATGTCAAACCCAGGTCAATCAACTTATTTAAATCTCTTTCCGCAAAAGCCATCGATTCCATGGCCGCAAGAAAGCATGCTGCTGATATTGCAATCCCATCGTGACTCACACTTGCCGCTTCTTTTGCCATTTTTACAGCCAACTGAGGATTCCCCGGATTAACCAGTGCCCATGAATCAATGAAAATTTCCGCACCAATAGCCTCTGCCATGCTCCGCCCATTCATTTCTATACTTCCGCTTCGCGGCGCAAAAACACCTTCTTTTAATCGAATATAAGCAGAGTGCTCTGTAGATCTGGAAAGTCCGCCCCACCATAATATTGTCTTGTTCTCAACCAGATAATTTAGCCAGGTATCCCCAATTTGTCTTGCAGAAATATCTTTGGAATACCCATTGTCCTCCAGTGCCCTAAAAAATGCAAAGGTTCCTGAGATATCATCATCCGGTACAATTAAGGGCGCACCTGCCGCTTTATGCTTATAATTATATACTTCTCCAAATGTCGTATTTATTTTATTGTAGAACCAGCCTTCTACCGGCCTTCCCATATAGACTCCCAGGCATTTCCCCAAGACACCTGCATATATTTGATTTGCATACTTTTTCAACATAATACCTCTCCCTCTAAATACTATCCGGAACCCAATAGTCCAAATGCTTTTCTTCCTTTACACAGTCCATCTTATATAAATTGACTAATCCTTCTAGCACTACGGCAACAGAATAGTCATGACCCTGACCCGGCACAAACTTTTCGCCAGTGACAATATTATTATCTATTGAAAAAACTGCGCCGCCTCTCTTTCTAAACAAAGTGCATAAAGTAGCAATAACACTGGATTCCCGATCCAGATTCAATACGTTAGCTCTATTATAATAATCGATAATATCCAAATGCCCCGGCTGAATGTATCCATCAACTGATGGACGTCCGCCGCCCACATGCTCGCAGTCAGAGCACCTAGTCACCCCCACATGCCATTCACATCCCAGCTCATTGGCACTCTTTGACATAGCCAATATAACCTCATGGCTGCAAAGCGCAGGAAATTCTTCCTCAATATAGACTCTTGATACCCCGTCGCCTCTAACGATACCGCTGCTTATAACGATATCCGAACTATGTACCTTTTCATTAATGGCTGCTGACCCCGCCAGTCGAATAAAAGTATCTGCTTTCGTATAATGCATCAACTCCACTAGCGCCAACTCTGCTTCCGGCGCACCGCTTCCACCGCTTATAAAGGTCATTAAAACTCCTTTATAGTAACCACTCCAAGTGGTAAAAAGTCCTGTCTTACCTGCCAATACAGGATTGTCGAGGCGTTTCGCCAAAATTTCTGCAGGATCTCCCCCATAAACCAAAAGTGGATCCCGAACAAGCATCACAACATATCGTCCAACCTTCTGAGGATCTATTCCTGTCATCGCAGGCTTTCCGTCTATGACAAGTCCGCCAATGGACATAATTCCTCCCGGTTCCATTCTATCTTTATAAGTATAATTATCTAATATTCTCTGAATTGACTTTTTCATCATATTTCTACCTAAATGACACCTTTCTTCAGTGTATCTGACAGCGGCTTTGCTTCCTTATTAGCTAATAGCCGATTCTCCTTTGTTAATTCCATAGCCCCCTGATACTGAAGATTAATCCCTGCCGTCACATTGGCCATTGCAGCAATTTCAAAAATATCCTTATTTTCACACCATGCATAAAATGCCGCAGCTGTCGAACTGTTACCGCAACCCGTTACATCTTTTAGGGGAAATTTTTTAAGACTTGGCGCAAACAGCACTCGCTTACCCTGTAGGATATATAATCCTTCCGAGCCAATCCTATACACAATTAAATCAACTCTCAGAGACTGTAAAGCTTCTATGGCATCCTTGTCATCTGAGACACCAAATAAGCGAAAAGCTTCTTTTCGATTAATTGAAAAAGCATCTATATTTTCCAAAATCTTATGAATGACAGGAAATTTTTCAGGTATTGTTATCGTTGCTTTGATTTCCCACATCAATCGGAAATCATAAATATCCCGAAGCTGTGCCATTTGTCCAAAAAAATACAAATCATCTTCCCGAAAGCAATATACCCCTTTTGTTCCAGATAAAAAACCTCTCAGGCCATCTTTTAAGGGATCACAATCCAGATTATCATAATGTGCATTCCCATACTCCGTATTGGAGTACCAGTCACCATCATCTTTATATATCAAATAATTTAATGGATTTTTGGAATCTCTTACATGAAAGCCACTTCTATCAACACGATTTCGAACCAACCATTCACCCATATGTTCCATGTAGTCTTCTCCAAACCCTCCGCACATCATGATACTATCAGTCCATAATTGTATCCCCGTCAGTGCAAATAAAGTTGCGCCCCCCGGCATAAAACCCGTACTTGTCCCATCGGCAAATGTTATTTTATCAACTGCTGCATTCCCTGCAATTATATAATCTGCCATCTTCCTTCTCCTCACTATTTCTAATTTAACTTTTTAACAGAGTCTCTTCTTACCAGAGATGGGGCAACTCTGACAATCTTATCTGTAATTGGCTCATTTTGAATCTGCTTCATCAAAAGCCTCACTGCCGTCTGAATCATTTGATCCACATGCTGATCCACAGAAGTCATCGGCGGCATCGCACATTCCGACAAAATTGTATTATTATAACCAATAACCGAAAGATCCTCAGGTATCCTTATTCCTTTTCTGGCACTCACCTTATAAACTCCCATTGCCAACACATCATTTTCACAGATAATTGCTGAAAATTGTTTCTTACTTTCCAATAATTCCTGGAAACATTTCATGCCCTCTTCCATACCGAATCCGACAAATTTGACCAAATCCGGATTCACGGCCATTCCCGAATCTAAAAGGGCATTCACATAGCCCTGATAACGGTAATGTTCAAACATGTTAAATCTTAGACCAGAAATATAGGCAATCTCAGTATGTCCATTTTCAATCAGATGTTTTGTCGCCTCATACATCCCCCAGACACCGTTTGAAAAAACCAGCGCCGGTACATTATATTCTGACAAATAACTGTCTAAAACGACAAAAGGTTTTCCTGCTTCTTTTAATAAATCATAGCAATTTTTTTCCTCGTTAACTGTACTCATATAAATGATGCCGCTAATGTTTTGCTGCAGTAATTTTTCAATATATTGATGTTCTCTTTCAAAGGATTCCTGACTTAAACACAGCTGTACATTATATTTATTAATTTGGGAACCCCTTTCAACCTCCTCCACAATCTGTGCAAAAAAAGGATCTGTAATATCCGGTATAACCACTGCGATATTAACAGGTGACTTTATTTTAGTATTGACATAATCATTTTTTTCTGCCAATTCATCTAGTTTTTTGCGAGTAGTCTCACTCATCGAAGCATAATCCTGATTGAGATAGCGTGATACAGTTGCAATAGATACGCCTGCATCTTTAGCAAAATCACGTACGGTATATCTTGAACCAGCCATTTGAATTCCATTCCTTTCTAAAAATTATTATGTAATTGTATGCAGCGCCATTGTAATCATATCATCAAAGCTCGTCTGAGTAGGTGTCTGCTTGCTTTCTGTTTCAGATTTCATCATAAGACCTCCCGGCAACAGCCTCAACAAAAACCCGTTGATAACGTTCGCTGTTAATAGCGCAGGCTGTTTGAATTGAGGGAATATGCGTCCATTTAAAATGATTGCGTCTATCCCAAATAGTCATTCCTCTTGTCAGCTGATTATCACTGGTATCAATCTCTACGTGGATTTCTTTTGTTTTTATGATATCCGGATTAATCACTGCACACATCGCCACAGTATCAATGGGACCATTATTAAATAAATTCGGCAAAGAATTATTTTTATCGACATAATCAATAATCTCCAGTACATACCGGGAAGCTTTTGTATTTAATTTCTCTAGTTTTTTGATTGCCTCTTGCTGAATATTGACCCACTCAGGATTAAAGGCTACATCAAGTCCTATAGTCGTCAGCTTTACTCCTGACTCATAGACAATTTTAGCCGCTTCCGGATCCACATAAACATTCCATTCACTCATGGGATTATCTCCGGTAGCATTTAAAAAGGCATAATCTGTCACTCCATATGCACCACCCAGATGATATATTTCTTTGACCATAGGAATAATATCTGGTTTTATCATAAAAGCCAAGGCAATATTTGTCAATGGCGCAGTTGAAAGTATCGTTACCTCTTTTGGATATGTTTCCACTTGCTCAATCAACATAAGCGCCGCATGTCGGCTGTCCGCTTTCAATTCCGGTTCCGGAAAAAAGTGATTTCCAAGGCCATCTTCTCCATGAGAATAAGGATCGCTTGGATAGTCACGCACCAACGGGTGCTCCATTCCTTTAGCCACCGGTACGTCTTTTCTTTCCATCATCTCCAAAATCCTTAAAGCATTTGAACAGCTTTGACTTGCCGGCAAGTTTCCACTCTCTGCGGTAATTGCCAGTAATTCAATCTCTGGGTGTATCAATGCCATAATAATACATACAGAATCATCTGTTCCCGGATCACAATTTAAAATTATCTTCTTTTTTCTCATACTGAATCCTCATTTCATTATATATTAACTTTTATCAAATGAGATTACCTTTAGCATTCATAAACTTTTACATAACACATTCTGCTTCGCGGATCATCAAACTCCAGGAAATAGATTCCTTGAGAGCTTCCAAGAAGTGCTTTTCCCTCTTTAATTATGATTTGAAGCGTACAGCCTATTAAAATAGATTTGATATGTCCTGCTGCATCCTCAGGTGTGTCAAATTGGTGATAAAAATCTATTCTCGTGGGTACAATACGCCGCATTTCCGATTTGATATCTGCAAAATCGGTCTCATCCCATTTTGAAGTTATGCATATGCCTGCCGTTGTATGTGGTATATGCACAACACACATCCCCTCTTTGATACCGCTTTTTGCAATCGCTTGTTCTATCGTATCCGTAAGTGCATATACATCATTTTTAAAAGTTTCAAATTTGAATTCTTCTATCATAGCAGTCCCCTATAAAATTTGTATTTTACTGTTTGTCAATAATTTAGCGGTCCCACAAACTTGCCAGTTATCTCTGCTTCCACGCCCATAAGCCTCTCCTTTAAGTTCACATAAGTATCCGGCCAGCAAAGAAACAGGCAGATAATTAAGCAAGGGCCACAACCACTGTTGCTCACAACCAGGAATTACAATTGCTGTAATACCTGGTTGGAACTTCATTGCTTCACTGTCAGTGACAACATACAATTCCTCTTTCATCTCCCCGATAGCTGAAATCACCTCTAAAGAACGACTGAGTTCCGGACCTTTTGAAGATGCATAAATCATGGTGAATTTCCTGGGCAGATGTTTAAGAAAGCAATTCAAATGCAGCCAGCCTTCCGTATCTGAATAAGAAGCCCATTCTCCTGTTGCTTCTATAATTTTAGCCTGTGAAAACCACGCCGTGGCATAATTACCTCCGGAACCAATAAAATCAAACAGATCCTTTGATGCATTTCTCCTGGCAATCTCAAACATCTGTATATCCAACTTTTCAAGAGAACCTTTAAACTGCTCCGCATATGTGCATATGCTATTTCTATAATACTGCGCTTTTTCCATCGTGTATCTTCCCCTGACTTCGCCCAACCTTATGGCTATCGTCAGCAAAGACAACATAGAAACAAGATAGCTGCGGATACCATTGCCGGATACAAATCGAGGGATGAACAAGGGAATGACTTTCTTGGCTGCTTTTGCCAATCGCGATTCCTGGTTTCCCGTCACCGCTACAGTCAAACAGCCATTGTCACCGGCACGGCTAATGGCCTCTACAACTCTTGCCACTTCGCCCGAATTACTGACTGCTAAAACTAAAGTAGTTCCATACTTTCTTGCCAACAATTCTTTCGGTGTATATCTTGCCAAATCCACCGCCAGAATCACCTCTGCCTGAATACCGGTTAAATATTCTATCGCTGGTTTCATCGCCAGTGCTGCAGCATATGAGTCTCCACAGCCGGTTATTAAAATTTTTGTAATATCAAATATTTCTGGTGTTGTCATAACTAGGCGTGAATTTTTTTCAATTTCCCCACATTGTTGTATGCATAAATCAGGAACATCCCAAACATTCTGGCGCATAGCATTATTAGTATCTTCTCGCTTCATTCAAAACCTCCTCGTATCACTCTTTAATCGAACCTGCAGTCAGTCCATCTACAACATACCTCTGCATTGATAAGAAGAACAGCAATATGGGTGCCACAATAATTAAGGCTCCTGCCATTTTCATCCCCTGATCAAAAGTAACCGCACCGCCATTTAAGGACAAATATCCCAGAGTTGCAGTGAAATTTTTCTCTCCCTGCAAAAACGTTGAAGATATGAGGTATTCATTCCACGCATTTAAAATAACAATCACGGCAACCGTTATAAACCCCGGCTTCACACAGGGAAATACAATTTTAAAAAGAACCTGCCTTGTATTGGCTCCATCTAATTTTGCAGATTCCTCCAGCTGCAGGGGTACTCCCATAAAAAAGGTCCGCATCAGCATTATGGCCAAAGGCATATTAATCGCAGCGATAACATAAGCCACCGCATATATATTTCCAATTAAACTTAATTTTGCAAATATCCCATATAAAGGGAATAAAAACAATTGCACCGGTATCGTCATGATTAATAAGAAATATGAAAATACTAAGCCCTTCCCTCTAAACTTCTTCATGCCAAGGGCATAGCCTGCAAAAGATGAGACCGTTAGTACAATGAGTGCTGTGGTGATTACAAGGCGAAGACTGTTTAAAAATCCTGTTGTAAAATTCCCTGTTCTCCATGCTTTTGTAAAATTGTCAAGGAATAACGATCCCGGAAAGCGAATAGGGTTCAATACTATCTCAGCATGTGCTTTAAAGGCATTAATAACGACCAAATATAAAGGGAATAAGACTGCAACAGCTAAAACAGCGATTATGAGCCATTGTATGACAATTGAATATTTTCTATTTTTCATGCTTCTCTTTCCTCCTCCTTGCTCAATTTCATATAAATAAACGACGCAATGAGACCAAAGAAACTCATAATCATTGAAACAGCCGATGCCATACCAAGCTTTCGTTCACTAAAAGCAAATGAGTAAGCCAGGGTACTAAGTAATTCCGTATAATGAGCCGGTCCTCCCTGAGTCATCAATTGTACATAATCAAATGCCAGAAAAGAAAATATAATAATCATTATAGACATCAGCCTTACAGTCGGCCTTATATTTGGATATAAAACATATCTGAATCGTTGAAAATAAGATGCCCTGTCTACAGTTGCCGCCTCTATCTGATCTCCCGGAACCTGACGCAGCGCTGCCAGGTAAATAATCATTAAGTAGCTCCAAAAGTGCCAGATATCAACTGCGGCAACAGCTACCAAACCAAAGTTTTTACTAACCAGAGGATTATCAAGCGTAAATCCAAGATTCAAATTATTAATAAATCCGATGATTCCCGATGTGGGACTGTATATAATATTTTTCCATATCATAGCATTGACCACAGGTGCCAATACATAAGGAATCAACAGTGTCATCTGGAGGATGTTGCGGCCTCGCCGCCTGTTAAGCAGCAGCAAGGCTCCCCCCATACCTATTAAAACAGGTATGGTGAGAAATAGGGCCATCCAGATCATATTATTTTTAAACGCTATCCAAAAATATTTGTTTTGAAAGAGGCTTATATAATTATCAATTCCAATGAAATTTTTTTCAGCCGAAAACCCGTTCCAACTGGTAAATGATGAATAAATAGTGTTAATACCCGGCAATACAACAACACTGGCAGTGATTAAAATTGCAGGCAGTATAAAAAGAATATATTTTGAATCTTGCTTTTTCATGACCCTCACCCTTACCAAACTATTTTATTCACCGATTTCAGGCTTTGGAATCGTGGGAACTGCATTATTTGCTACATCTTCCTCATAAGCCTTATCCATATTATCTAAATACTCTTCAATCGTCGCTTCTCCAAACCATACCGTGTCAATATCGATACTCGCCTCATAAGTACTTGGCGGGAAACAGGTTGCCGCACCATATCCAAAATCACCTCTATCGAGGGCATCAATAACCTCCATGCAAGCTAAAAAATATTCCTTATAAATTCCGCTATATGCTTCTACGTCGACATCTGCTAATTCTTTAATCGGCATTCCCCAATAGCCCGGCCACTCTGAAGACATCCCTTCTGAAAACTCTACACTTAACATGAAATCCAGTACCTGCGCCGCCCCATCCGGATTCTTACAATTAGCATTAATTGAGAATGAACAAATAGCACCTAAAGAAGTCGTCTGATTGCCAGAATCGTCATAGTTGGGCAGAGGTATATAACCAATATTATTGCACTGTTCTTCTGTCGCAACATTTTTAATAAATTGGAAAACATTGAAAGCACCAAAGAAGAACGGTGCCTGCTCATTGGCAAACATTGAAGCCGCTTCATTAAAATCAAGGTTCCAATAGTCATCTCCTGCCAAATAACCATTCTGATACCAATCGTCCAAAACCTTCATTGCCTCTGCAATCTCAGTAGAATTCCACTTCTGATTCCCCGTCAAAACATTATACATCGCTTCAGATCCGGCCACATGGGTCAACATCATCCCCACATACATTTCATTGGTATATCGCCAATCTTTAGCGCCGGTAAGTCCTGCATACAGACCTTTTTCCATTGCCTGCTCCATAATCTCAACGACTTGTTCATAAGTCTCGGGAATTTCCCAACCATTGTCTTCCAATACCTTCTTATTATAAAAAACACCTGTTGAGGTAAGACCTCCGGGAATACTATATAAGCTTCCATCAATTGTACAAATTTCATAGCAAGGGTTTAGCACCCTGTCTTTCCAACCGTATGCTTCTGAATACTCATCCAGATTCAAGAACAGTCCTTCGGTTGCATAACCGGCTACAAAGGCCGGTCCCGAACCATAGACAATGTCCGGACCTTCACCACCAGAAAGAGCAACAGCAATATCATTATCTACAGATGCACGATATTCTACTGTAAGTTCATACTCATCCTGCGACTCATTAAAAGCCTGTACAAGATACTTATCCATTGCCTCCCGCTGATAATCAGAAGCTCCCCAAAACCACATGGATAATTCTTTTTTCCCTCCGGAATCTGTGTTTGTCGTCTCAGTCTCTGTATTATCAGATACTTCCGACTTAGACTCTTCAGTCTCGGATTCTTCTTTACTCTCGGTATCTTTGCCTTTACACCCCCCAAGCAAAGCCATCGTCATCGCCAGGATCATTAACATTGCAATCCATTTCGTTACGCTTTTCATTCTTCTTCCTCCTTTCAAAACACATTAACCTTTCCCTTGTTTTTTTGTTACGTAAACTTTTTTAATTTTGTTTACGTAACAATTATACGATTTTTTAATCACTTTGTCAATATTGTTTTTTATTTTTAGAGAAATATTAGTTACAGTTTTCAGCTTACCATTGACATTCATAGCAGAAAGCGTATACTAAATGCACAAGATAAAAAGACACTACATTTTTGTTTCGTTAACAAGGAGGTATTATGAATCAAAATCATTTTTTCTACCATGCAACAATTATAACATTAGATGAGAAATGTCCTGTTTTATTTGACGCATATCTTATCATTGAACAGGGCACTATTTCTTATGTAGGTACAGATTATCCTCAGTCACTGCCTGCATCATGTCATTCTACAGATGCCAGTGATTTACTTCTGTGTCCGGGCCTGGTTAATGCGCATACGCATACTCCGATGACTGTCTTAAGGGGTTTCAAAGACGATGTTCCTATGGAAAAATGGTTAGAATATGTCTGGGCTGCTGAATCAGCACTGACTGATCAGAATTATTATTACAGCTCTCTTCTTGGTATTGCGGAAATGCTAGCCTATGGCACCACTTCAATCAGCGATATGTATCGTTCGTCCCACACTATATTGCAGGCAGCGATTGACAGCGGCATCAAAGCCAATATATGTGAAAGCATCACAAATACCTCTGATCAGACCCCAAAAGACCTTCTCTCTGTTCAAAAATCTTTGGATTTAATCCATACTTACAACGGATTTGATAATGGACGGATTAAATGTGATACAAGCATTCAGAGTATTTTTCAGACCACACCCGAACTTTGGGAATTTATCGCCGATATGGCTTTAAAAGAAAACATCAGTATCCATATGCATCTGTGCGAAACACAATCTGAAGTGGAATATACTTTAAAGAACTATGGCGATACTCCCATCCTATGTTTGGAAAAACATGGTGTTTTTAATTCTCATGTTGTGGCGGCTCACGGAATCTATGTCACACCTGATGAAATTGATATTTTAGCCCAAAATAAATCCTCTGTTGTTCATGACCCCTGCAGTAACTTAAAATGTTGCTGTGGCTTCGCCAACCTTAAACCTTTCATGCAAAAGGGCATTAATATCGCTCTTGGTACTGATGGCGTTTGCTCCAACAATTCAGGCGATTTATTTGAAACTATGAAATTCACAGCACTAAACCAAAAAATGTTAAATAACGACACTTGCTTTGCCGATGCATATCAGGTTTTAACCATGGCTGTCAAAGGCGGCTTAAAATCTCAGAAACGCAATAAGAATAAAGAAGCCGGAATGATTGCCTGCGGACAAGATGCAGATATAATCGCTGTTGATCTTACGCATCCCGGAATGATACCGATTACTTCACCTATATCCAACCTGGTTTATGCCGCACATGGAAATCACGTGGTTTTTACAATGGTTAGGGGGAATATGTTGTATTATAAGGGTGAATTTCCTACAATTGATTTGGAAAAAGTGCGTTACGAAGTCAATAGATTATTGTCCGAAATCTGATTGGACGTTTGAAAAAGGCAGGAATTGTGTATGCATATTTTCAATGTCGCTCCGCTATTATAACATGGACGCTATCGCCGGTCTGCTTGCCAATCTTTGCCCGAATATCCTTCAGGATGCCGATAATATAGCAGACTGAGCCATCAGTATTTTTTACCCCCATATTGACAACGCTCCCATCATACGGTTCACCGTCAAAAGTGGCATGGACTTTTACTCTGCCCTTACCAAACTCCGCTTTAATGTCATATGGAAATGGCACAAACGCACCACCGCTGCCAACGGATGATGATAGAATTACCGCATCGTATTCATATATTTTTACCTTCATATCATTTTTACCTCGTTCTTTCAAAAAGATTCTGAGTAAAACTCAAGATAACTATATAGCGCACCCACCAAATTAGCATTACTGGTAAATTTGCACCGTTTTAAGTCTGCCTGGGGTAAGGTAGTCGCATAATTCTTCGCCGGATGGTTATCAATAATCTCATCCCAACACTTCTTTATAGTTTCCACAACAATATCCTGCCTGCTGATTCCGCCGCCAATGGCAACGACTTCCATATCCAGAATAACTTGTAGATTACAAAGCTGAAGAGCAATACCTCTGGCAAACTGATGAAAGACTTCCAAAGCCTGTTCATCACCTGCATTGATGAGTTCAAATGCACGGACACCATCAAAACTATCATCTTCAATGCCCTTGATTTCTTTGATTTTTCTTATCATAGGCACTGCCCCATACTTCACTGCGAAGCAGGAGTCTGCTTCCTCCCATTTATCCATATTGATATTAAGGTAGCTCAACTCCCCGGCAAAAAAATGTTGTCCGCGGAGCAGTTTCCCATTGATAATAATGCCACCGCCTATTCCCGTTCCCAAAATCATAACCAGACCATTGCTACAGCCTTGTAATTCGCCTCGCCAATACTCAGCCAAAGCCGCACATTTACCATCATTTTCAATATGAACTCGGGTATTGCATTTCTTTGTAATCAGCTCTGCAATCGGCTGTTCAGCATTATATAGCAATGAACCTCCTGTATAACAGTATCCCCGAACGCTATCAATCACCCCAGGCATACTCACTGCAATTCCTTCCACCTTCTGTTGATACGGTTTATAAATATCCAAAATAGTATCCAGAAATCCATCTATACCATTTTCATAAGGCGTTTTCCTTATACCTCTATCCATAAAATTGAGATTCTGATCCATCACCGAATATTTTATCTCAGTACCGCCAATATCTATGACAAGATATTTATTCATCGTCTTCAATTCTCCTTTCCGACTCCACAATATCAATCATAAAAAGGCACCGCGAGGTGATTTTCCATCACCTGATGCAAATGCCCAATTATTTTTATCACAGTTTAACATTTAATTGACAGGGATGTCAACCCTTTACCGCTCCTGCTGCTATTCCATTAATAAACTGCTTCTGCAACACCATAAACACTATAATTAGTGGGAGAGCACAAAGAACACACGCAGCGAATAGAACATTCCATTGTGCCGGATTTTCCCTGTCACCCAGGAATTGAATCATTCCGACCGGAAGGGAATATTGTGCTGATTTTGATACAAATACCATTGGGAAAAAGTAATCATTCCAAATCCAAAGACCCTGCGTAATCACTGTCGATACAGTGGCCGGCTTTAATAACGGAAGTACAATTTTCTTGAATCTGGTCCAATAACCCGCCCCTTCAATATAAGCCGCTTCTTCAATTTCTACCGGAACACCTTTCATGAATCCCGCATATAGGAAGGTTGAAAACGGCAAACTACAGGTAATAAACATAATCATAGGTGTAAATCTTGTGTTTGGAATACTCATTCTTCCAAACATTTGCGCCACCGGAACAATAACCATTTGAGCCGGAATAACCAGACCCGATATGAAAAAATAATACAAACCTTTACTAAGCGGTGTCTTAATTCTGGAAATCGGATAGGATGCCATTGTGGCAATTAAAACAATAACAATAACCGATCCGCCTGTCGTCATGACACTATTTAAAAATTGTACCGGAAAATTCATTTTATTAGTGGTAGTCAGTTTAACAGTTGATAGAATATTACAAACTATATATTGTGCTTGGTATACTACTATTTATGCAATATATAGAATGTGGGTGCAGTTTTAAAATGGCTTATATCTTTATCAACTGTTAAGCTGACTACCACCTTGTTTTATTATATTTATCATTGTATTCTCCTTCCTATTATGTCAAGCCTAAATTCATTAATTTTTCAGGCTTTTTTTGATAAGTTCCCTCTTAAAACAGAGCTAATGGTGATGAATAGTCATTGTATCTTGTACTGAATAGTTAAAAA
>Ga0153994_1000111_pt1 | contig 35184 bp, 39 predicted proteins | sample TSNC078MetaG_FD_104735 | JGI IMG/M metagenome (GOLD analysis project Ga0153994, IMG submission 104735) | Attine ant fungus gardens microbial communities from North Carolina, USA - TSNC078 MetaG | ecosystem: Host-associated > Fungi > Mycelium > Unclassified | place: USA: North Carolina, Lumber...
CGCCCCGAAACGCTCGACACTGACGAGCTCGACCCCGGAGCTCCCGCCCCCGACCTCAGCCCGACCGGCACAGAGTGCGGAACCGTCACCTTCGACACCGACGGCGCCGAATGGCGATGCACCCGCGCACCACACCCGCACCAGCACGAACACCGCGCCGCATACGACCGCGACGGAGCAGGCCCGGAGGGTGCCGTCGCGATCGCCTGGACCTACCAGTACGCCACCGAAGACGACGACGAACAGATCAAGCCGGCCGCGCCAGCTCGAACCCTCACCATCGCGCTGACGTTCCCCGCGCGCGCCGCCAACGGCATCAACACGGACACCGTCGCCGCGGCCATGATCACGGCCGCCCTCGAGCACTTCTGGGAAGGCGACCACGACGACATCCGAACCACCATCACCACCCGATAACCACCCGACACCGCCGGAGAAACTCTCATGCTCACCATCACCCACACCCACGAAACCGGGACCCTGATCGAGGGCACCGAGAAGGGCGACGGCAGCGCCGCCGCCCTGAAAGCGAACCGGTGGCGGTACAGCAGACACGTCGGCTGGTACCTCTCCGGCAGCCGCGACCACAACGCCCGCCAGCACACCATCCGCGCGACCGTCGCCGCGCTGGAAGCGGCCGGATTCGACGTCGAAACGATCATCGACGACACCCCACGCCCCACAGCGAACGTCGAGGCCGACAAGATCGCCCGTCAAGCCGACCGGGTCGACGCGCTCGACGCGCAAGCCGACCGAAAGGCCGCCGCCGACACGGCCGCGTGGGAACGGGTCGAGGCCGCGCACCGGGCGCTGCCCGAAGGAGGCGAACCGATCCACGTCGGCCACCACTCCGAACGCCGCCACCGCAACGCGATCGCGAAAGCCGACCAGGCAATGCGGGCCAGTATCAACGCGACCGCGGCCGCGCAGCACGCCGCCGACCGTGCCGCGGTCGCCGCGAAGACGACTGAGCTGCGCTATTCGCCGCGGCACGCCGCCACCCGCCTTGAGCGCATCCAGACCGAGATCCGCGGCACAGAGCGTCGCATCAACGGATCGTCCCACAACTTCGGCGGCGGCTACATCGAGACCACCCAGCGGGCCACGGGTGACTACCTCGAACGGCTCCGCGTCCAACTGGCCAGCCAAAAGGATCAGCTCACCTACTGGCAGGGCGTCCGCGCCCAGCAGATCGAGGCAGGGGAAGCCGGCGATTACAGCCGCGACACCATCCACCGCGGCGACCTTGTCCAGGTCGGCCGCGGCGCCGCGTCGCGGTGGGACGTTGTTGTCCGCGTGAACCCGAAAACGGTCACCGTCCAACCCGAACACGTCGCCTGGCAGTTGAAGTACACCTACGGCCAGATCACCGGCCACAAACCCGCGCCCGCTGCGGCCGCCACCGACTAGGACCACCGCCCCGGGCTGCAGCTCATCCTGGCCTGCAGCCCGGGCTCCGGTCCATCGGCGCGGTGGCCGGCTACCGGCCGGCCGCGAGGGTGCCCCTTCGGCCCCCTCGCACTCCCCCACGCTGGCAGTCACTTGACGGAGCATCATATGGCGCAGCTCCCCCGGGGTAAACCCGGCCCCTCTCGCTCCACGAAAATTCTTCGACGCGGTCGCAAGCTCCCTTATTTCGCCGAAGATTTTCCGCTCCACTCGGTGTCCGGGTTGACCCCTCCTCCACTGCGCCATCTGGTCCCCGTATCAAGTAACTGCCCAGAACTAGCAACGGCAGTTCACACACCAACCAGAAGGAGCACCCCATGTTCGAGAACACCACCAACACCCAGACCGGAACGCAGATCGTCGGCGGCTACGAGGTCCCGATGGACCCCATGGACCTGTTGCAGTGCGATTCCTGCCAGTAGGCGCTGCGCAACCCCCACCCTCTACCCCACGAGACGACCGAAAGGAGACAACGATGACCAGGTACACGCCGGCCGAGATCCTGACCGCAGGACTCAACGACACCAGGGAAACGTTCGCCCACCTCTACGTCGAGCTCGACCAGCTCCGCGCCGCGGCCGCGTACAACTACCACCTCGCATACGTCGACATCGACGTCGACAGCGACCAGACCGGACGGCTGCCGTTCCACCCCGCACCCGCCGGGTTCGGCGGCAACGAGCTCACCATTCCCGCCCGGAGGGTGAACCTCGCCGGGCTCACCGATGCCGGCCTCGAGCTCTACATCCACGGCGTCCGTGCCGCCCAGGCCGAGCGCGAGCAACTGCTCGATCAGATCCGCGTCGCCGCCCACGACCTCGAACGGATGCTGACTGCACTCGATGGCACCGCCGTCACCACGGCTGTCACCATCGCCCACCTGATCGACGTCGCTGACCGGCACGCCAACCACGTTCCAACGTCCCACCAGGTGACCGGATGGGACGTGCCCGTGCGCATCCCCGGCACCACCCGCTACACCAACTGAAGGAGGACCCCATGACGACAGTGGACGCGAAGATCCCGGACACGCGCACACCGTGCCCCCGCTGCGACACCCTCACCGGCTACCCCGCGATCGTCACCACCACGAACGGTCCACAATTCGTGCTCGTCTGCGACTACTGCGGAACCCACCGCCCCTACCCCGCCCCAGCCATCGAGGAGCCGGCCGGGTATGACCGCTGCCAAATCGACGACGTCGGCGCGTGCATCACCCACGGCCAACCCATCTACAAACCCGGCAACCACACCCGCGTCCCCTTCGGTGCCGTCCTCGGCCGGAACGCCACCACGTCAAGGGAAGGACCAACCCTCATGACCGAATCGCACGATGAATCATCGGATTGCGAGACACCCAACCACGAGGTTGAGGGCTGACGTGGCCAAGACGCAAGCAGAGCGTGACGTGCTCCACTCGAAGCTGCGTATCGAAGCAGCTCGCGACCGCAAGTCGAAAGTGGCGATCGTCAATGAGTGGGCGACAGCCTACCTCGGACAAGAGATTCCCGCCGACCTGCTTGATGCCCTCGGGCGGACGGAGTGGTCGCGCGGCTGGGATGAAGGAGTGAGCGATGCAACCGAAGGCTGATGCGGAGCCCGCGTACCTCGCACTCGATCTGTGGATGTCCCTGGGGCTTCCCGTCCGCGAGTTTGACGAGACGCGCTGGCCGACAGGCTGGCGGGATTCTGCGGAACGGCAGGGACGTCGATGAGCGCAGCGGACATCCTCTCCGACAACATCCAGCACGGCACCGTCGCCGGCTACCGTGCCGGGTGCACTACCAACCACTGCCCCGCCAGCGGCGGGATCTCCTGCGCGACCATGTTCGTCCGCTACAACGGTGACTATGGATTCCGTCGCCTCGTCGACGCCGGAGCGACCGCGGCCGAGCTCATTGAACTCGATCGCACCCGTGCCCAGGCCGCACGGGTCGAAGCCGACCGCGAGCCCACGTCGCAAAAGGGTGAGCGGCCGCCAGTATCTGGGAAGACGGTGCGACCGCGGCGAACAAGAACCGCTCCCCCGGCGGCGACGTCGAGCACAGCTCGGCCGTCTCGGGCGCCGCGTGCGACGGTCGTTGACCAGGAGCTCGTCGACCGGATCAAGGGACGCATCGCGGCTGAGCAGCCTGTCGGGCGCGACCTGGTCGACACGGAGTTCATCGACCGGGTTCGGGCACGTATCGCTGACATGCAGACGCCACCACCGGCGCCGCGCGCTGCGCGGAAGCCGCGCGCGGTACGGCAGCGACGGCACGGGACGATGTACCAGTACCAGCTTGGATGCCGCATCCACGAGGACTGTCCGAACGTTGCGGAGGGCAGCCCGTCCTGTTGGCAAGTGAACAGTGCCTACCACCGTGAGTACATCGCCAACCGCCGAGCGAACCAGGGCGCCGGCTCCCGCAGCGGCACGATCACGCACGGCACTCCGACCGGGTACCAGCTCGGCTGTCACGACCGCGATGCGTGCCCAGGAGGCACGGACGGGATCACCTGTCCCGATGCGTCACTCGCCGCCGAACGGCGTCGACGTCGGAACGCCGGCGTCCCGGCGCGTGAGCTCGTCGACGCCGCGCCGGCCCGTCGGCACATCGAACGGCTCCGCGAGTCCGGGATGCGCATTGACGAGATCGCGGCTGCCGCCGGCATCCCCCGGAACGGAGTCGCCACGCTCATTTACGGGAAGTACGGCGGCGGATACAACGGTCGCGTTCCCGAGAAGATCACGAGCACCAACGCGCAGAAGATCCTCGCTGTCTAATCGGCGGCGACGAACTGAGCGCGGCAAGACGGATGAAGGCCAGCACCATATTGGTGCTGGCCTTCATCCGTTGGACGGGATGCGCGGCTAGAAGGGATTCTCGCTGCTGATGGCGTCGGGGTCTTCGCCAGTGTCCGCGAGCAGCGCGGCGAGGTTGGCCGGTTCTGTGTCGCGATTGTCGATCCACCAGCCGGCTCGATCCACAATACGCGCGGGATCGAGGATGCTCGTTGTGAAGTCCGAATCGTCGAGCCCGCCGTCGACGACGAGCGTGTTGTATGCAGCGCAGATCACTTGGTACCGCGCGCGGATTCCCCATTCGGTCTGCTTGGCCGACCCGCGTAGCTGGGGCAGTTCGTCCCGTTCAGCCGCCGCGACAGCTTCAGCCTGTTCTGCCTGGCGCGCGGCGCTGACTTCCTTCGAGACGCCGCGTTTGCGCTTGCGTGACCAGCATTCCGTGCAGTCCGTCGAGGCGAGCCATTCGGCTCGCCCCGCTCGTTGTCCCGCGGCGAGCCCGGAGAGGTCGTGATCCTGTTCGTGTCCGCACTTGTGGTTGACGGAGTAGGTGGTGGCGATCGGCATGGTGTTCCTTTCCTCGCGGCGGTGTCGCTCACCTTCCTTGCCGGTACGACGCCGGGGCCGCACACACGCCGACGAGACGGGTGACGCGAAAGCACGAGGAAACGAATGAAGGAGGGAAGACGAGACGTGAGAAGGAGACAGAGAGAGGCAGATGAGAGAGGGGGACCGAGAGCAGAGGTAGGAGTAGGCACCCGGAATGGGATGACACTGGGACAGAGCAACAGATGGAATGCACGTAGGCACCAAGGTGATGGGATACGCTCTGTCTATGCGTGGCGGGATGATTCCGTGGAAGCGAGGGATCGCTTCTCAGGGGGTGAAACAGGCCCTCGACTACGCCTTCAGCGCCGGTTGCGATGCGACCGTGCGCGCGGAAGGTGCCGTCAGCGCGCTCGGTTACGCAGACGATACGGTCGCTCGGTTCATCGTCGAGGACGGTGCGATTCGCGCCGACGCCCTAAACCGGGACCGGCTCGGCGAGTGGATCAATGGCTTGGACCCGGACACCGGTCTCTCTCGCGGCCGGGAAGCGAATACACCAGACAGCTACCTTCTGCTGGACGCGACGGTGAACGCGCCGAAGTCGTTCTCGATCGCCGCCATGCTGCATCCCGAGCTGCAGGTCGAATACGACCTGCTGATGGACCGTCTGCGGGATCGGACGATCCTGTCCTGGCAGCGCGAGCTCAACGCGCGCCGCGGCCATGCCGGGAAGGTTCGCGAAGACCTGGCCCGGATCGAAGTCGTCGAGCTGCGGCACGAACGCTCCCGCGCTCTCGACCCGCACAAGCACCGCCACCTGTGGCTGAACGCGAAGGTGCAGGGACAGGATGGCCGGTGGACGACCGTCGACTCTCGCGTGGCCATGAAGTTTCAGACGGTCATCAATGGCGAGGGGGATCTCGCGGCCAGGACGGACCCGGCGTGGGTGTCCGCTCTGGCCGGGATGGGCTACACCCTGAACGCGGACGGCGAGATCGAACAGCTCGCGCATCTTGTCCGTCCGCTCTCCAGACGGTCGAATCAGATCGAGGCCAACCGGGCGGTCAAGCTGGCCGAATGGTATGTCGAGCATCCGGGCGCGGAGCCGACCGCGTTGGACCTGGCGGCCATCGACCAGTGGGCGTGGGCGCATGGCCGGCCGGACAAGCCTGGCCACCTGGACGAAGGTGATTGGCGCGGCGCGGTCATTGATGAGCTGACTGGCATCGACCCCACCGTGACCGCGGCCAGGGTCCCGGTCCGTGCGGCCGTCGTGAACCTGGCCGCCGTCGACCGTGAGCTGCTGGCCGCGGCCGCCATCGCAGATGCGGACAAGCGGTCCGCATCCAACGGAGGCCGGTTCAGTCTGTTCGACGTCCGTGGCGGCGCGGCGCGTGCCGTGGCCGCGTCCGGGGTCGTGTCCGACCGGGACTTGCTGACCGAGCTGATCGAGGATGTCGTCAGCCGGGCGGTGACCGGTCTGGCCGCGGACATGCTGCCCGACGCGGATGCTGTTCCCGCCCATGTGAAGAACTTGATGTCCACGGCCACCCTGTGGCTGAAGCAGGACACCGCAGAACAGTTCTCGGCCATCGCGCAGCCGGGTGTCCTGGTCGACGGCGCCGCTGTCGATACCGCCCAAGATGCTGCGCTGGGCGACGGTGTGCGCCTTGACCCACGTCAGGCCGCCGCGGCCGCGATCGTCGCTGGCACGGACCGTCTTGTCGGGGTGGCCGGTCCTGCAGGCACGGGCAAGACCACGATGCTGAAAGTCGTCACCCGCCTGCTGAACGATCAAGGCCGGCAGTGCGTGGTCGTCGCGCCGACGAAGAAGGCGGCGTCGGTCGTCGGTCGAGAGATCGGCGCCAACTCATCCAGCGTCCATGCCCTACTGCGCGATCACGGGTGGATCTGGGAAACCCAGCTTGACGGTCGCGAAGCCTGGCACCAGCTCAAGCCCGGACAACTGTGGCCGGGCACAACCATCCCGTACACGGGCCCGCGCGAATACCTGCTGCAGCCCGGGGACAGGGTGGTCGTCGACGAGGCGGGCATGATCGACCTGAACGCGGCCCGCGCCCTCGCGATCGTCGCCACGCAGACCGGCGCCGGCGTCGCCATGATCGGTGATCCGCACCAGGTGCGCCCGGTCGGACACTCAGGCGCGATGGCGATCGCGTGCGCTCACGCCAACGCTGTTGTCGAGCTCGCAACGGTGCAACGGTTCCTGAAGTCGGACACGAATGGCGTCCCGCTGCGGGACGACAGCGGCCGCGTCCTGAAAGACGTCGAATACGCGGCGCTCACCCTGCGGATGCGAGACCCGGAGGACGACGCCATGGCGCTGCAGGTCGCCCACGAGCTCATCGACAACGGTCATACCGCCCGGGTCGTAGATGACCACCAGGTGCTCACCTTCATGACGGACACCTACCTTCAGCGCACCGCGGCCGGAAAGACAGTGTCTCTTGTGACCTCGACGAACGAGGAAGCTCAGCGCATCAACGAGTCGATCCAGCAGGGGCGCATCGCCCGTGGCGAGCTAACGATGGACAAGATCGCCTATGGCCAGCACGGTCAGGCGCTTCTGGTCGGCGACGTCGTTCAGACGCGACGCAACGACAGCAACGCTGATGTCGCCAACCGTGACTTGTGGACGATTACCGGTGTGGATCGAGCAGGCCGGCTCCGCTTGGAGAGCACCAGCCGTGCCGGGGAGACTCGCATCGTCGACGCCGAGTACGTCGCCGAGAGCGTGCACCTGGCGTACGCGTCGACCGTTCACGGCATCCAGGGAGAGACCACCGACGTCTCCGTCACCGGTCCCGGCGTCGACGCCGCCGGCTTATACGTCGGCATGACCCGTGGCCGTTGGCAGAACCTCTACCTGACCACCACCAACACCGACCGGGCACTCGCCCAGGAACTCGCTGACACGCTACGGCGAGGACTCCCCGAGGTGACGGTGGAGGACTCGCGCGAAGCCGCGCAACGCGAACTGGACCGTGCCGCCCTTCCAGACCACGCTCCGATCCTGCTCGAGGTTCCGGCATGGGATGCCGCCGAGCGGCCATACGGCCATGTCGACGACGTCGTTGGCCTAGCGCGCGCGATCAATGCCGGCATCGACGCTGAACGGACGCAGGCGGAGATCCTTGCGTCACGGCTCTCGCTGGCGGAGCAGGAGCTTGCTCGGGCTCGTGCCCAGCAAGCCGCGCAACGGGACCGTGGGGAGACGGTCGACCCCGCAACGATCGAGCAGCTGCAGGAGCACATTGTCGCCGTGCAGAACCAGCTCACAATGAACCGCGCCGAGCGGGTCACGGCCGAGCGGATGCTTGAGCAGGTGCTGCTCGAGCAGACGTGGCGAAACAAGCTCAGCCCTGAGCAGTCGACGGGCGAGGACGAAAGCCGCGCCGACCGTGCCGGCATGATCCACGCCGCCGGTATTGACAGCCGAGAGGCCGCACCGTCTCGACCGGATGCGAGCGGGCCTGTCATCCGGCCGCGTTCGGGCCGCCGCACGGGACCACGCCGATAACGCCACAGTGCCCTGTCAGGCGAACGCTTGACAGGGCACTGTGCGCGGCGGGGTGTCATTACCTACGCATTCCTCGTCGCGGGGACTCTTTCGTGCGCGTGACGGGACCTGTTGCCGCCTGGTCAGCCTGCGGAGAGCTCTTCACCGTTCGGGCTGAGACAACTGTCTCCGCGCGCACCTGCAGTGGAAGGTCCGATAATTGGCGAGCCGCAGTCTCCGCCGCGTGAGCTCGCTGCAGTTGATCCAGGCGATAGGACGCCATCGTTTCTCCTGCCTGGATTGGCTGCGGGACGCGAAGCTCCCGCTCGTGCACGTGCGCGCGCACAGCGGCGAAAGTCGGAATGGAATCGGCTCTCCCGTTCCGCGCCACCCGCGTCTCAATCGTGTCGAATTTGCTCGCGGCCTGATCGACCACCAGCTCGAACCCTTCCCAGCGGCCGACGACCGTGGCAAACCTCACCAAATCCTCCATGTCTATCGGGCTACCGGGCCCAAAGGAACGTCGGCCGATGACAGCGGCTTCCTCCCAGTGACTGACGAATCCTGCGGCGAGTTGTGCGTCACGAAACTGGGTGTTCTCCAATGCGTGACGTGCGTTCGCGTCGCCGGCGACCGCGGCCGCAGCTTGTGCGACGTTGTCGAGGCGCTCACGTTGGCCTTGCAGATATCCCCACAGCAGCCGCTGACTAACCTCATCGGGTGGGTTGTCGCGCGGGTCCCAGCGTTTGGGGTTGTGGTCGATCCTGTTGTCCTCGACAGGTGTGTAGCTCTCATCTTCAGGCATCAGATACCTCTCTCTTCTTCGGCGATTCCGTTGAAGCGTGCGTGGCTGCGCTCAGTCCAGGTGTCCCAGTCCTCCCGGTCACCGGGAAGCAGCCTTGGTGTGGACGGGAAATGCTGGTGTCGTTTGCAGGAGACGAACACTCGGGCGAGGCGCGGCAGGGCGGCGTCGAATCGCTCGTGGAATCCGATCGGCCCGTATCCGCTGTCGGATGCGTCGTATGAGGCGATCCAGCAGGTGCGGAGTGCGGAGAGTTCTTCGACGGCGGCGCCGTGCTGCCACCAGCAATCGCCCACCTTGTCGGGTGAGAGGTCGTAGCGCTGAATCAGCCAGAGCACCCAGCTATCCAGTTCCGCCCATACGATGGCCGCCTCAGAGTCGCCGAGCTCGCGCCAATTGACGACATCGGCGCCGATCGGTGACTCCTCCTGAGGCTGCGCTGCAGGAGGAGCGAAGTCACGGGGCCGCGGGTACCGAGGTTCGGTGAAGTCGTCGCCGGTCATGCGGCAAGTCCGAACGCGGCTCGCAGGTTCTGTGCAAGCCGTCGACGAAGTCGTCGAAGAGCCTCGGTGTTCGCAGCTCTCCGCGAGCGGTGGTCGCGCAGCACGGGATCGCGGTCGATCAGCTGGTGTATCAGTGCGTGGTGCTCCCGGTGAGCCGCGACGAGATCGGCGTGCGCTTCGTTCGCCACCCATTGCCCGTCGACGAAAGCGACTCCGTCGTAGGACAGGTGGTGAAGCTCTAGCGTGCGGGTGGTCCCGCGGCCGCAACACACCGCGCACCGCACGGCACCGTTGATGGCCGCTTCATTTCGGAACCAGCGGGAGCGTCGAGTGAACCAGGCGACCGATTGCAGGTAGCCGCTGCGGTAGGTGTTGGCGCGGGCGGGTCGGCGACGGTTAGACATACGTGTCCGCACGTTCCTTCTCGAGCCTGCGGAACACGGCGAGCTGTTCCGCTTCGGTCTGCTTCTTCTCGGTCGAGATTTCGTCGGCGTCGCTTCGCAGCGTCCAGGGGATCGTGTCGATGAGGATGCCGCGCCTGTTGCGGTGAGTGAGCACGCCCATGCCGTCAGGGAGCCGTCGCAGATCGGAGACCGACAGGACTGGTGCGTCCTGCTTATGGACACTCGTCGACGTGGATTCGTCGGTATAGCTGTCGGAGCGAGCCTGCACTTGCCGCGGACCCAGCAGCGCGGAGACGTCCTGCAGGAAGGAGATGTCGGATGCGCCACCGAGCATCACTTTCGTGATGGCGGAGTTCCAGATCGTGACCGCCTCAGCATCCGAGTAGGCGCTGCGTGCCTGGGCGAGCCCTTGCAACACCACCATCGTGGAGATGTTGAGGCCGCCTCCGTCGGAGAGGATGCGTGGCAGCTCGGGCCACATGAACATGTTCAGGAACTCGTCGAGGACTAAACCGAGCGGCGGGTCAAGCCGGTTGCTGGGTGAAGCCAGCGCCTTGCGGCGGGCCACCGCAACGACGTCGTCCAGAACGGCGCCGAGGAAGCCGCCGGCGGATGCGGCCTCCGCGCCCGTCCCGATCAGGTAGAGGGTGTTGGGGCCGTCGAGGAAGGCCCGCGGGTCAAACGCCGGCCGGTTCCTGTCCGGGCTGAATGCACGCCTGATAGATGGAATCGCAAGCGGTTCCACGGCCGCCGAGACGCCCAGCCACTTACTCGCCAGCAGTTCCGGGTCGCCGTCGAGGATTTCCTGCAGGCTGTCGCCCCAGCCGTCGGCGCCATCGCTGCGGAGAATGTCGACGGCTTGCCGGGCCAAGCCCGGGCCGCTCCCCCAGCGGTAGAGGCTGTCCGTGTCCAGCCCGGACACCGCGGCCGCATGGAGCAGCCGGGACAGGATGGTGGCGGACTCTCCTGCCCATTCCTGATTGCTGCCCGACTTGCCAAGTGCGGTGCCAGCGATGATCTGCCGGGCCCGGCGCGCGGCCGTTTCCGGCTCATCGCATTGAAAGGATGGTCCGGGCACGATCATCGACTCAACGCCTGATAGGCGTTGCGGGTCGACGACGATCGTCTTTCCCCGCTTCGCGCGGCTCTTCAGCGTCGCAGCGAGATTGTCGGCCCTGGTCGATGTGGTGATCATCGGCCCCGACCAGTCGAGGATCGCTCCGATGATGATGCGCCATCCCTTCCCCATTCGAGGAGGCCCGATAACGGCGATCGAATCTTCGATCGAGGGATGAATGTCGGTGCCGCGCGAGCGCCCGAGTTTCCACGACACCTCGTCGACGGTGGGGTTCTTCAGCGAGGGCCGCACGGTCCCGGATCGGCTGAGGGCAGCTCTAGCCGAAAGGCTCTTGCGGACCTCCGCCTTCATTGCGAAGCCGTCCCGGAAAAGCAACTGCCACCGGAACACCTGGTCGGACTGCAGCGCGCGACGCACGAGAACCCAGCCGACGATGACGAGAGCGACCAACAACAGCAGGGCGACCCCGTCGAGCAGTCGAATGAGGGTGACCGGTAGATCGCAGGATGCGGGCATCTGGCCTAATTCGGACGGGTGACCGCCGATCAGAAACACGATCCCGCTGAACACCGATCCGCCGATCGGGGTCGTGCCGCAGGCAACGCGCGCGACGGTCGCGTCGATGAGCCAGAAGCCGCCTGAGATGACGGCGAGGATCAGAACGGCGATGACGATGGCCTGCCAGAATCGGTTGTTCATTGCACTCCTCCTGTGCTGAATATGGCCTCCTCTTCCGGTGTGACCACGTTGCGGATGTGGGCGATTTTGCTCTGGCCGATCTGCCACAGGCCGACGCCTTGAGTTTGCTTGCTCACCAGCTCCCGCAGGGTGTCGTTCCACCCGAGCACGCCGGCGGACCGGTCGAGCTCGCCGGGGTGCTGCGCATAGCTGACGCGTGTTTCACAATCCGCGAGCAAGCCGAGCGCCTGCGAGTGCAGAGCAGACCCGACATCGCCGAGCGCGTCAAGGTCGGCAATGCGGTGGATGAGATACACGTTCGACTTGCGCTTGTGGCGTGCCACCTTCTCGTCCGCTGCGCGCTGTTCAAGACCAGACCCGGAAGCGATCTCGGTCAGCAGGGCGACCGCGGCCTCCTCGTGGATGACCATGCGAGCCTGATCGGATGCTCCCGTGGAACGGTCGATCCAGTCGTTTGTCGCCAGGCGCATCAGCGCGCGCGCTTCGGCCGACGCCTTCTCGATCATGGAGGTGTCTACGGTGACCATCGGAGTATCCAGATCGAATCCAACCGAGGTGGGGGCATCGAACATGCCGGCGACGTCTCCACGAACGATGCGCCGCAACGTGTGCTGCAGACCGACGCCGTCACGCCGGATCTCGTCGGCAAACTCGCCGGTGGGGTTCATGAGCTCGTCGTAGACCTGCTGGATCAGAACATGCGTATGCCGGCTGCGGACGGCCTGCAGCACCAGGTCGATGACGGTGTGCTCTTGTTCGGGTAGCACGGTGGTCTGGCGGAGGATCTTCACGGCTGCTTGAAGCCGCTGCGACTGGAACTGGTGGACGTCGTACTCCCAGCCGTCGTCGCTCAGGATAGATGGCCGAGGTCCGGGGTCGAGGAAGTTGATACGGTGGCGGGAGCCCGGCCCGAGCCGAATGGTTTTGCCGCCAACCCATTCGGCGACACGGGTCCATTCGCCGTTCGGATCATGCGGTACCGCGATCCGCCGGTGCAGACGGCACAGTCGGGTCGCCATCGACTTCGCCAGCATGGACTTGCCTGACCCTTTCACGCCGATGATCGCCATTGACTCCGAGCGGATCACGCGTGCGTCTTTGGCGATCCAGGGATCCCAACTGAACATGCCGCGGGAGAGCAGGTCGGGTCCGATGAACGCCCCGTCCATGGCTGGACCGGTTTCGGCCAGGAACGGCAGCGCGATGCCGACTGTCTTCGACGATGCCCGGTGCACCGGCGGGCGCACACTGGCGGGTGCGCGGAGGTTGTGCGGTCGGTGCTCTCCCCAAGAGGAACCAAAAATGAGCGGCAGGTCAGCGTCCCTGCCTGTCCGTTGGCTCTCTTCCTTGGCGAGCTCCTTCCGCCGCTCGATCAGGGACCGTCGCGTCGCCTTCTCGCGGTCCACGCGAACGAAACCGGCGGAATGGCTGTTCCCGCTCACGCTGCCTTCCCCTTCGCGTTGAGTGGGAGGACAACAGTGGCGAACGCGGACGCTTGCTGATGCCACATCAACGCCATGGTGATCGACGTGCTGCGGGCGGCGTTCACGACGGCCGAACGGGACCGGTCGAGCTCTTCGGGGGTGCCGGCCGCGATCGCAACGAAGCCACGATATTCGATGTCGGCGTACCCGTCGCTGATCAGTTCTTCACGCTTCTCGGTTTCCTCCCGTTCCTTCTTCTGGTCGGCGGTCTCGATGATGCCGCGCCGCTCCCGAATCTGTCGCGCTGCTTCCAGCGATGTCAGGCGGGTAACGATTCGATTGCTAGCCTTGTGATCGGGCACCGGACGCAATTGCAATAGCAGTGTGCGTGTGCCGTCTCCGGCGTAGAGAAGACGGTCGAGGAATCCGACCTTCTTCCGGTTGCGTGGCCACTCCGTGAGCCAGAAGACTTGGTGGATACTGCCATCGACGGTGATCCGATCGGGTCGTTCCCGGATCGCCATGACGGGTGGATGCGCCATCTCGCGTCGTTGCTGGGGGCTGGCATCCAGCATCTCCTTGGTGAAGGAAACCGGATCCATAGCCTGAGAAAACCGGGCCTGGTATCCGCGCGCTTTCAGCCAGGCGGTCACCGTGACGTCTGCCTTCTCGATGGACTCAGTGATGGTGGTCTGCACGAGCTCGTTGAGGTACCCGTCGATGCCGGCGAGGCCTCCCCCGTTGTCTTTGATCTGCTGCGCGAGTTGTCGAGTCGCGAAAGTCAGCGTGACGAAGTTGCTGAACTCCATCGACCGTGGCGCGTGCTCGTCGACCAGGCGCTCGTACGAGTCCCTGACCGCGTCTCTGACCTCGGAGACGGGGTGGATGGCGTCTTGGGCCGCGGCGTGCTCGGCGAGGCGGGTGGCTGGGGCCGAGTCGACTCGGATTCGAGCATCAACCTGGATGACGCCGAGCAGGGTGGTGAGGCTGTTGAGATACTCCACGAACCCGTCGTAGGCGTTTCGTTTCGTCGCGGGGTCGCGAAGCTTCCACGCTTGCGATTCGACCGCGATGGTAAGCGCGACCGTCTGCTCCTTGAAGTCGATGAGGAACGCTCCCCCGCCGGTGTGTCCCGACTGATACATGTGGATGTGCTCGGACGCGCCGGGCAGGTCGAACGCGCCGATCCGTACCGGCAACTGCTTGCCCGGGACGGGAGTGCCTTTCTTCATTTCGATCTCCTTCTTGGTGTGCCACACATCCCGATCGAAGCGGGTCTGGCCGCTCAGATGGCGGCGGAAGTAGCGCAGCGGGCGAACGGTCAAGGCGATGAACGTCTCGCCACGGAACCGGAACATGGTGAAGCCGAGCAGGCCGAGCACGACAACCAGGGGCAGGCCGATGAACGACCCAGCGTCCAGTACCACCCACAGCACCGCAACAGCGATCACGGCGGCCGTGCATGCCAACTGGGCGCCGTCGAGGCCGCTTCCTGCGATGCCACCCCGTTCCCTCCGACCGAACCGGTCGGAGGGAACCTCGCTGTCGTCGAGGATTTCGAGAGTCATCGGCCCAGCCGTCCGAAGGTGACAACCTTCATGGTGAAGCCGGCGCGGCTGGCGTTGTCGCGGATACGCGGCCGCGCCGCCAACGCGCTAGCGGTTTCCCGACCAGCGAACGACACCAAGCCCACCGCCCACATGGGTGCGAACGCGGCAACGAACACGGCGCCAGCAGCCACGAAGAGCGGGCCGATGGCGTCGCTGTGACCGAGTAGCGCGACCGAGAGGAAGATCACGAATGCAGCCAACGGCTGGGCAAGGATGGTACCGAGCGCGAGGCTCGCCCACCGGTGTGCCCAGGCGGACAGTTTTGGCTGTCCGATCATCATGAGTCCGAGCGGCGCGGTCGCCGCGAGCAGGAGCAGCGTAAACGATCGGATCGCCATGCCGATGTAGAGGAAGAGCGCCGCGAGGGCCATGATCGCGGTTATCAGGAACATCAGCAGGTATTGGCCGACTGCTGTCCACGTGTTGCCGGGTGCGAGCTGGCCGGACATGAACGCAGAGTCCGACAGGAGGGTTGCCTGCCCGTTCACGTCCGCCCAGCCGAATACGTGCATGAGTGCTTGGGCGATGCTTTGGCCTTGCACCGCGTGCATGATGTGGTCGGTGACGGTGTCGCCGTATGCGGACGCCTGCCGCATCAACCACACGCCGAGCACGCTGGAGGGGACAGCCGCGGCCGCGCCGAGACCGATGGTGAGCGCTCGGCGGCCGTCCTTCAGAAGCATCGCCGGCATCAGTTGCGCGATCGCGACGATTGCGACGACGATGCCGAGCACCGAGACCCAGAACCAGAACCCGGAGTCGGCGACCGACCAGCTGCTGTTGTCTGGTCGGGAACCGGCGAATGCGTTGGTGAGCATGTCAGCCATGAAGTTTCCCATCGACTGAATGCCCGCGACGAAGAACCGGGAGGATGCTTCCATTGCAAGGCATCCCCAGTCGGTTGGCCCGCACCCGAAGTTCGGTTCGGGCAGCGCTTCGAGAGTCAGCATCAGGGTCACCCGAACAGCGGGATGGCTTTGCCCCAGTTGATGATCTGCGCGACCGAGGACGCGATGATCACGCACACCAGGATGACGCCGAGGGCGTACATCGCCCCTTTGAGGCCTCCGCCGTTGTGGGTCCTCCACGAGACGACGCCGACGGTCATCGCCGCGATTACGCCAATGGCGGCGATGATCAGAAAGACGCCGAGGAACTGACCTGCGATTTTCTGCGCGGCTGAATAGCCGGGACCACCGGCGAGAGGGGTGATCGGGGGAAGGTCGCCGTCGAGGCGGACAGTGAGCCAGGTCGATGCCTTGGCGAGAAGAGTGTTCATGGGTAGGTGGTCCTTTCGGTTACTCGCCGCCGACGGGCAGGCGAAGTTTCATGGGCACGGATTGTGAGGGGATGTTGAGCTGCAGGGTGAGCTCGGAGGCCCCGGCGGGCATGTACACGGCGATGGCGTAGGTGAAGGTCTTGCCGTTCTCGACCTCCCAGGGGGTGTCTCCGAAGGCTGCGGCCGCCCCGTAGGGCAGTCCGAACTTCTTCGCCTGCAAAGCGCCGGCCTTGTCGTCGAAGACGGCCTGGTCTGTCGCGGCGTCCCACGCCGAGCCCGTGTAGTTCAGGCCGGTGAGATCTGCCTTCCCGAAGAGCTGATCGCCGGTGATCGACAGCCGGAACATGGCGACCCACGTTCCCTTGGGGAACGCGTCTGCAGCGCTGGCGTCGTGTGCGAAGCCCGAGTCGGCGGTGGTGGTGAATCCGCCGAGGCTATATGCGGCCACGCCGACATCGCTGGTCGCGGCGGTGTCAATGATCTTCTCGTCGACGCTCGGCGTCGCCGGCATCGACGGGATGGGTGTTCGACTGTGGGACGGTGCGACGGCGCCGGTGTGCGTCGGCGCGGCGTGCTGGGCGCATCCGGTGAGCGCGATCGCGCACACGAGCGCCACTGCCGAGAGAGCGATGAGACGCATTCGGGGATCTCCGTTTCAGGCTGGTGGGCGACGGTGTCGTTGGTCCTTGCCCATCACGGGGAGAATCCGCACACACGTTTGTCGGGTGTCGGCGGATGGGGGCAGACTGTGCGGTATGCGCTACCCCATTCGTCCCATCGCCTGGTTGTTTCCGTGGCTGTGGCCGTTCCTGCTCATCGCGACGGGGGCCTGGCTTCTGACCAGATGGATCAGTTGGGTGGTGATCCACCTGGTCGTCACGGTGGTCTTGGTGACCGATGTGTGGCCGCTGCTGTACCGGCCGTGGTGGCAGACCGCCCTTCTGTTCACCCTGTGGGCGGCGCATTTCGGGCTGTGGCTCTGGGTGCTTTGTGTGCGTGCGTCGCGGCGGGAGGACCGACGCCGGCAGGCGGTGTATGCCGGCGCGGGGTTCGCTACGGTTCCTCCCGCGTCCTTAGTGCAGCGCTGAGCCGATCAGCAGACCGCCTTTGGCTACGTCCTTAGTGCAGCGCTGAGCCGATCAGCAGACCGCCTTTGGCTTCGCCGACGTCAATGTGCTGGTGGTTGCAGGGGGTGTCGACGAACTGGGTCATGTTCACCAGCTTCAGCCGCGCCGGCCGGCAACTGATCTGGCCGGCGCGGGAACCTGCCGGCATCAGTGGGTCGAGCGTGGTGAGGAGCAGCCGCGATTCGGCGTCGTCCCCGGTGAGGGGTTGACCGTTCAGGACGGAGAAGTCGACGGCGTGCCCGCCACCGTCCTTGTAGTGCCAGGAGTCCGTTCCTGCGCCCTCTATCTGACCGGTGCATTTGCGGTTGATGTCGCTGATGCCAACCGAGTCAAACGTGTTCACCGCGATGGTGACGACTTGCAGAATTCGGACGTCGATGCCGCAGTCCGCCGTGGCGGTGCCATTGGCGATGTTCGCTATCTCGGTCACACCGCTGCCGCCCGCGTTTCGCAGTTTCCCGGCGGTGATCGCAGGCATGAGAGCCTTGGCGACCGCCACGGCGTCGCCGGTAATCGGGATGAACTGGCAAGCCGCGCCGGTTGCCAGATCGGCATCCGTGATGGTCGGGTCTTGCTGTTTCAATAGGGCCGCGCCGCGCGTGGATGCGTCCTGCGCCTGCTGCGCTGTCACCGTGATGCCGAGCACCCCAAACCACTGCAGCGGAGATTGTGTCGACCATTTCGGATCGGTCAAAATCCCCGGCTTCCCGTTGAATCCCGACAGGATGCGAGTGGTGCTGGTGGTAACGTCGCGAAGCTCCGCCGCGGTTCCCCAGCCCGCGCTCGACGCCAGACGGTAGACACCGAGCGGAGTGCTCGCCGTGGCCGCGGGGCCAGCGTCGTCGCTGCGGAGGTCGCCTCGGGCGATCGCCACGGTGAGGGCGGCTAGCCAACCCTTCTTCTCCGCGGTCGCCTTCTGCGCGGCGGCAACGATGGTGCGCGCGTTACTGAACTGGTCACTGTCGAGAGCGATCGGTCCGCTGCTGGGCGTCCCGGTGGGCTGCGGAACAGGGACCGCTGAAGCTGCTGCCGCGCAGTATTGCTGGGTGAGTGCTTGCCCGGTCGGCAGAAACATGGTGATCGCGACTGCAGGCAGCACGGCGATGAGCGCCAGTGTTGCAAGGACGGCCACCGCGAGCAAGCCCAGGATTTTTCGGCCCCGTTTCGAGCCGAGCGCGGCAACGGCCGCGACCGGGACGGCCATCAGCGCTGCTCCAGGATCTCGGCCAGTGCGTGCCGGAGCCGGCGGGCTCGGGGAAGGGCTCTCCGTGCTTCCACCTCGGGAATGCCGGTGAGCGCTGCGACCTGTGCACCAGTGACACCTTCGTCGAAGGTATGTGGCAGGACTTGGCCGATCCGGTCGTGATCGGAGACGCATCTGATGATCGTCTCTGCCGTGGCGGGCTCGTCCGCGTCTGCGGCGGCGAACCCCTTCCACAAGGCGGCGGCCGCAGTGAGCGCCCATGCGCGCACATCTTGCACGGTTCGCTCCGACAGGTGGAGGTCGGCCGCAACCGATTTGGTGGATTCGTGCTCGAGCGCGCACGCCGCCACGATCGTCCAATCGCGGACGCCGAGCAGGTCGGCCAGTGCCTCCAAGAAACGTGTGAGCTCGTAGTCCTCCACCAACGCATCCAAGGCGGTCCTGTCCGACGTCGCCTGGTCGAACAGCTCGTAATGCAGTTGGGTGCGGCTGAGGACTCGTCGCGCAAGCCGCAGGGCGATTCCATAGGCGAGCCCGCCCAACGTGCCCCGCGCGGGATCAAACTCGCGATCGGCGACCTTGTGCCACAGCACTTCCCGCGTCGCCTGCAAGACGTCGTCGACGTCTGCGTTCCCTCGGGATGCGAGGAGCCGTGCTACGGCTGGCCTGGTGGATTCGACCGCGGCCATCAGCTCACTCGTTGAAGCCGCCCGGTGCGCCGCTGCGGGGCGCGCAATTGTCAGCATCATCGAGGCGCATCCTTCGATGTCGACGAGAACAGGTGAGGATGGCTGACGCGAAGTTCATCCATCCGACGTCGACCCGTGCGGTCTGAGACGCCGAGCAGCTCGCCGATCAGCGAGCCGGTCACGGTCTCGCCTTCGCGGACACGGCGTTCGAGTTCGTCGACCAGCTCGGCAGCGGGCGTGGCCGGCGCTGGCACGGGAGCTGCCGACTCCCTCGACACGGTCGCCGCAATGGCGATGGCGGCCGCCGGTTCCGGAGTTCGTGTCTGCGCCGTATCGAGCTCGGGAGGCCCATCGGTCTCGGCCGTCGCGGACGCCACCGGGGTGGACGCCCAACGGTGAGCGGACGCCATCACGACCATCAGGTGGCTTGAGACAATGAGGGCGACTGCGGGTACTGCGGAGACGACTGCAGCAACGCCGATCGGGACGCCCAGATGAGTCGCTGCGTCGGTGGGATGAAGTGCATTGCCGGTGACGCTGATCGCGGAGAACACAGTCAGGGCCGTCCAGGGATACCAGGACGCCCTTCCTCGGCCTCTCAGCTCGAACGCGGCGGCCATTGCGACGACGATGAAGCCGTCTACGATCAACGGCCAGATGAACGCGAGGGCTACGGCCACACCGGATGCGATCGCCAAGGCCCGCAAGGAGTCGAACGAGAGAACGAAGCCGCCCAGCGACAACCCGGCAACGCCCACGGGCGTTACCACCCGCAGTACGCGCACGCGGCCCGGAATCCGTCGGCTCATTTCGCGGTTCCGGACGGGGTCGATTCCGGCACGGGAGCGCTCGGGAACGCACTGAGCTGGCCGGCTGCAAGCGCGAGGAGCTGGCCGTCATTGGTGGTGCCAACCGGCAACACGGTTGGGATGCCAGCCGGGACAGGCGCCTTACTTGACGCGCGAAGTATCGCGTTGCGTCCGGCAGAGGCGCCGTAGAAGCCGCCGCCAAGGCCGCTTGCTGCCACGAATGCTGGAGCCGGGAGCGAGATGGCGCCGGTGGCGAGATTCACCAGGGCGGCCCCGACCATTGCTGACGTACCGGACTGAGACCGGACCATCATGGAAGCGGTGGTCTTCGTCTGTCCGATTAGGGCTCCGGAGCTCGCGTTGTGCGTTGCGAGAATCCGCGTTGCCCCCACCACCCAAAGTGACGTGATGACGCCGCCGCCGTTCAGCGCGGACTGAAGATGCGCTCCCGGCGCGGGCGCCCGCAACTGGACGCGCGCAGTGGCAACCCCGGACGATGGCGCTGTGACCAGGTCGCCGGTTGCGTCGGCCCATTGCAGCGCGCCCGCCGATGTGAGCCCAACGAACTGCAGACCGGGTGCGGGCATCCCGTACGGGCGAATCCCATCAGTTCCGAGGACGCTGACGGAAGAACCACACACCGCGAAAACCGGGCCCCGGGCGGCGACGGTACAGTGCGAGTCACCCGGAAGCTGAGCAGCCACCGCGCTCGCCTTCGCGCCCACCCATGCCAGGACGCGAGCCTTCGACGCGTCCACCGCGATCAGTGCAGGCTCGCCGTCGATCGTCCCGGACAGCAGCGTGGTCGACGCGGATGCGGCCGCTTCCCCCACGCGCTTGCCGGCGGCCGAGTACACCGTCACCCTCGTGCCAGTCAGGACAGCAACCCGCTGGCCGTCAGCCCGCGTCACGGCCGACGCGGCTGGTACGGACCAGCGAGCATCGGTTTGCCAGCCCGGCAGCGTCAACGTGCTTGATGCGGTGTGCGTTGGCGTCGACGTGGCGGGAACCGGATGAGGCGCGGCTGCGTTCCACACCAGCCGGTCGACGCCCACCGTGCCACCGATCACGACAGCCGTGCTCGCCGCCACGGCTAACCAAAGGCGCCAGCGCTTGCTTCCCGGCCGTGCCACGGCGAGATCATGCGGCGGCCGCGGGCGGACGACAACAACTGCAGCCCTGGATGCGGTGTCGCCTTCAGCGGCCGGGAAACCGGCGTCCGCTGTCTCCCCCCGCTCACCTGAGGGCAGGGCCAGGGAGCAGCTAGAGCACCACTCCGATCCGGCGCGATTCTCCGAGCCGCAACTGGGGCACGTCACCGGCGATTGTTCGTCGACGCTCATACGGTGCTGACCTTTCCTCTAAGCCTCCGTCTGACCGACCAGGTCGATGCCTGGCCGGTCAGACGGCGAAGAGCACCCGAACTCTCCGCACCAGGTAGAGGACACCGGGCGCGCAACCCGGGTGCGCGCGGGGTGCCTTCTGTGGTGCGAGGCGGAGATTCCGTCTACCCGTGCGAAAGGACCCGCCATGACCAGCCCCGACAGCAGCACCTCCCCCGCGACCGACACCGTCCCGATCGACCCCAGTTCGCCGTCGCCGTACGCGGATGTGGTTGCGCAGGCGGGCGGGTACGTGGTGCCGGTCGATCCGATGGACGCGATTGATACGGACTGCTGCCAGTGACCATCGACGGTGAAACAGGGAGCACGGTCGTGACGCAGGAAACCGAATCCGAGACGCGGATGCTGTTCAGCCAGCCGATGCCGCTCCGGTCAGAGGATCCAGAACTCCAGGTGCAGGAGCTCGCCGAGTTGGCCAGGCTCGACGCCCGGCTGGCTGAGCTGCAGAGCGAACGCTGGGCGGTGAAGCACCGGAACACGAACGAGAATGTTGACGGTCACACCTACGTGGTCTGGTACACCCTCATCCGGAGCATCCGGTGAGTACCGCATCCGCCGCGGTTAGTGCGGTGCGGCAGGAAGCCATCGACCACGCCGTCGCGATGGTGTGCCGGTACGAGCAGGCGGTCGGCACGCACCCGCCTGCAGGTGACCCTCTGAGTCAGGAGCAGCAAGCGGAGGTCGCCAACCTGATGCACTGGCGGCGTCGACTCACACGCATCACCCGCAGCGCATCCGGCGCCCGGCGGAGCGCCGACTGATGACGGGCAGGCATGTCGCTGTCCGTGTCCGGGCGCGGACCCCTCGGCAGGTGGTCACCGCCGCGGCCGCGATCGCGGTCACCACCGGTCTGTGCGCGAGCATCGGTGCGGCGCCAGCGTCCGCCACGGTGATCCCGGCCACGTTCAGCAGCCGCACGATCCCTCAGCCGTCCCAGTCCCTGCGCCTGGCGGCGACCGTCGCCGCCGCGCCGGTGGCACGAGATGCGGTCGCGGCGACATCGCAAGCGGACCTCGACGCCGCGAACGCTGCAGCCGCAGCGGCGGCCGCAGCGGCTGCAGCGCACCAGGCGGCGATCGCCGCGGTGGCCGGCCGTGCGGGTGCGCTCTTCGCCCCGCCGGCCGCGGCCCGGTCGGGAGCGGCCGTCGTCGCGTACGCCGAGCAGTACGTCGGGATCGTCCCGTACTCCACCGGCGCGTCCCCCGCCGCAGGTTTCCAGTGCGACGGCATCACTCAGTGGGTGTACGCCGCGTTCGGCGTTCACCTCCCTCGCGGCGTCACCGCGCAGGCCGACTCCGGTGTGCAGATCAGCCGCGACCAGGTCCAGGACGGTGACCACATCGTGTACCCGCACGAACACATCGGCGTCGCCCACCTGGTCGACGGGACGCTGAACATCATCGACTCCCCCGACTGGGGACGCACCGTCTCCGAACGCCCCGCCTGGGGCAACCCCACCTTTATCCGCATCCCCTGAACGAAAGAACACGATGCCAACTTCGACCCCGTATTTCCCCGTCACATCTTCGATTGCCGACCCGGTGGCGGTCCCGTTGCGGGACGGCCGGGTGGGGATACTTGACGCCGCTGCGGCCGCGAGGTTGCTGCGCGTGATTCTGCGCGGCCGGGCCGCATCCGGTCAGGCGACCCGATGAGCCGCCGCCGGACCTCCACGGTCGTCGCCTCGCTGGTCGTGGGCGCCGCCGTTGTCGGCGGAACTCTGTTGGCACACGCACACCCCGCGTCGCCGACCGCAGCCGGCCCAGCGTCACGGAACGCGGCGCCGGCCCCGTCGACGGCGGTCTCGCCCACGGGGGTGAAGGGCGGAGTGATGCTGCAGGTGCATTCGCCGGGGACGGTAGCGGATGATCTGCCGCTCACGCCGGGGCAGTGTCATGTGCGGGTGATCGACGGGAAGGCGGGCCTGGTATTGCCGGATGCGTCGTGCACGCCGGGGGCGGTGGACCCGGCCGTGACGCAGGCGAATATCGCGACCACGATCTGCTCCCACGGGTACACCGCCACGGTGCGGCCGCCGTCGTCGAACACGGGAGCGTTCAAGCACCGTTCCCTGCTCGAGTACGGGATGACCTACAAGCCAACGATCGAGTACGACCATTTGGTGTCGCTGGAGCTCGGAGGCGCCAACAGTGTCTCCAACCTGTTCCCTGAGCCGAACGCCGCATCCGCGAAGGGCGTCAACAACCCGAAGGATCTCGTCGAGAACGCGCTGAACCAGGCGGTGTGCACGCACAAGGTCACGTTGGCGGCCGCGCAGCAGGCGATCGCCACCGACTGGACCACCGCCGAGCGGATGCTCGGCCTCCCCTCCACGACGGGTCGGTGACCCGATGCTCACTACACACGTATTTCCCGACTCCACGATGGTCTACGCGGCGGCAGGCGGTTCCCTCGCGCTTCTGATCGTCCTCGCCGTCCTGACGGCCGTCGTGATTCGTCGACGGCGCACACGGGCGGAGAGGCGATGGCTGATCGCCTAGGATCTCCGTACCCGCAGCACGTTCATCGCGGCCGGCACACCCGACCTGGACCGGGCCGCATCCGCGCAGCTCGCCGAGGCGTCCGCGACCGTGCAGCCGGCGCCCATCGTGCCGGCGACGTCGACCGTGCACGACATGTACGAACAGCGGGTGGCAGCCATGCAGCAAATCCCACACGCGGAGTCATAGCCTGCCGGCACCCACAACTGTGCAGCCCCTCGCCTCGCTACAGGGCGCCGCAGCGCATCACCTCAACTCGTGAACGAGTCACGGCGAACTCTGAAACAAATGTCGTCATGAAGAGGGAACAGGGTGCGTCTCTCTGCGGGAGGAAACCGATATGAGAACAGATGGTCATCGCGCAGGTCACACAGTTCGTGTTCCTGATCGTGTTGGTGCTGATGATTCTGCGCCCGTTACGCGTCTGGAATCGGTGCGAACGGAACGCGCGCAGGGACAGACGGCGGGCCCTCGCCGCCAGGTCACGGTCGGGCAGCTCCGGCAAGCGTGCACGGCGGTCCGAACACGATACGTCAACGACCCAGCGGTGACCGAGATCCGGTCCCTGTCCGCCTCGTCACGGAGCGGCCTGCGCCCTGCACCCAGTGCAGGGCGGAACGCGTGACCGTGCTGCAGACGCTACGCGAAGGCGCCCCGATCCAGGCGTGGCAGTACGCGACCCACTTCCCGCCGGTCGGCCAGGCGCGGGGGTCGGCGTGAGCGGCTGGCTGGTGGGGGCGATCACCGGGACGATGAACTGTTTTCACACGCTCGGCGCCGTGTGGGGGCTCATCGTCCTCGCGGGCGGCATCGCGACCGCGATCCTCGCGACCATCCTCATCATCTGGCGACGATCCGGCGGCGACGAATCCTGACGGTCCCTCCTCGCCCGCTTAACGCAGGAGCCCCGGCAGCCGCTGGCTGCCGGGGCATCGTTCTGTCTGGGCGGGGTTAGTGTGCCCAGCGAATCCAGAAGGATTGCGGGGCCATGAACAGGTCGGACTGGTTGGTGCGGGAGACGGCGTATGCGGTCTCGTTCAGCCAGCCGTAGTGCTCTTCGTGGGCGCCCGTGACGCCGTTGGGGTTGAATGCGGCATTCAGGTAGGCCTGGTCGACGGTGCCGGTGCGGATGGCGTCGGGGTCGGACTTGCAGGTCGCGGCGGCTTGGTAGTGCATCCGGAAGTCGGTGTTCCAGAGGGCGACGTGCACGGCCCGGTGGTCGGGGTGGGTGTAGACGTCGCAGCCGGGGTATCCCTCGTTGGAGTACGCGCCGAGCACGTTCCAGTTGGGGAGGGTGGTGTTCAGGCCGAGCGCGGCACGGTTGTCGCGGACGGTCTTGACCGCCCAGGACACTTCGGCTGGTGTGAGGTCGCCGTCGCCGAGGTCGAACGCGACGAGCGCGCCGCGGCCCTGCTTGTCGAGCCATACGTGCGCGGTGCGGTCGACGACGACCTTCCCGCCGCCGTCGACACGGCTGATCGGGACACCGTTGGCGGGGAAAGGGCCACGGTTGCCGAGGTCGGTGACGTTGCCGGGGGTGCCGGGGTCGGTCTTCGACATTTCGGTCATGTACCCGACCCAGGAGTTCAGGCGGGCCGCGTCACAGCTCGGTGACCACTGGCTGGTCGGCAGCGGGGTCGGCGGGATTTCCTTCGCCTGCAGGGACACCTTCAACGCGGCCGGGTTGCAGTACGAGGTCTGCTCCCCGTGAGTCATGGTGATGGTCACCTGGTAGTTGTCCGGGGAGTCTTGCGTCATCATGGCGGTCTGGAACTCGTCGTCCGGGTGCGGGATCACGATGTACGACACCTTGTTCGGTGTGATGGGGGCCGCGGTGGCGGGGATCGAGAACGCGACGGCGGTCAGTGCGGCCGCGGCGATCGTTGCCGCGGTGATGGTCAGGATACGAGAACGCATGGTCTTCCTTTGCGCAAGACGAGAAGTAGAGAGGGGCGCTGGCCGGCGTCAGGTGGGGGTTCTGACGCCGGCCAGCGGGTGGCCCGCCGTTGGGGGAAGGCGGGCCGTCTGGACGGCCTAGAGCAGGTCGTCCAGGGTCAGCGGCGTCTCATCGGCGCTGGCTGCTGCCTGCACGCGACGCTTACGCGTGGCGAGCAGGAGCACGGCGCCGAGCAGGCCGAGTGCGACCGCGATCGAGCCACCGATCCACAGGGTGGCTTCGGTGTCGGAGCCGGTGTGCGCGAGCGCCGGAGCTGCCGGGGACGCGACGACCGGTGCCGGCTCGGCCGGCTTTGGCGCTGCGGCCGGTGCGATGCCGGGGACGGTGACCTGTGCGCAGGAGTAGCTGGCTACGTCCGTGCACTTGTGGTCGACGACGACCGGGTTGAACCCGGTCGGGTTCGTGATCGTCACCCGGTTCGGGATCGTCCACTCGTCGACGCCGTCCTTGACCGTTCCGGTCACAGCCAGCGTTGTCTTCGCTCCCGGTGCGAGGGCGATTCCCTTGACGACCATGTCCGTCTGCGGCTGCCCGCCCTCCGGGGTGATCGTCACATCGGTCAGGTGGTCCAGGGTGGGCACGTCGGTGAGGGCGATGTCCGTTGCCGGGATCTGGCCGGTGTTGCTGACGGTGATCGTGAACTGTGCATGGCCCTTGTGAGCGACCGTCGGGACGACGGCCGTCTTGTCGAGCTCGAGCTGACCGATCAGCGGGTTGGTCACGACCTGCGCGCACGAATACGTGGGGTCATCCGTGCAGGCGTCGTCCACGACGGGCGGGTCGAACCCGGGCGGGTTCGCGATCGTCACCCGGTTCGGGATGGTGAGCACGTCGTACCCGCCTGCGACCGTTCCGGTCACCGTCAACGTCGTCGACGCGCCGGGTGCGAGCTGGATGCCCTTGACCGTCATGTCCGACTGCGCAGCGCCACCCTGAGGGGTGATGGTCACGTTGGACAGGTAGTCGGTCGTGGGCACGTCGGTGAGGTCGAACGTGGCCGGGATCGGGCCGATGTTCTTGGCCGTGATCGTGAACTGCGCCTGGCCGCCGTGGTCGACCGTCGGGGAGACGGCCGTCTTGTCGAATTCGAGCTGACCGATCAGTGGTGTGGTGGTCACCTGAGCGCACGAGTACGTGGCGTCATCCGTGCACGCGTCGTCGACGACGACCGGGTCGAACCCGGTCGGGTTCGCGATCGTCACCCGGTTCGGGATCGTCCACACGTCGTACCCGTCCGCGACGGTGCCGGTCACCTTGAGCGTGGTCTTCGCGCCCGGTGCGAGCTGGATGCCCTTGACCGTCATGTCCGTCTGCGCGGTGCGGCCCTCGGGGGTGATCGTCACATCGGTGAGGTGGTCGGTGGTGGGCACGTCGGTGAGGTCGAACGTGGCCGGTACCGGTCCGATGTTGCTGACCGTGATCGTGAACGAGGCCTTCCCGCCGTGGTCGACCACGGGTGCGTCGGCCGTCTTGTCGAGCTCGAGCTGGCCGTTGATCGACGGGGTGACGATCTGAGCGCACGAATACGCGGCGTTGTCCGTGCACGGGTGCAGGACGACCGGCGGGAGATCTCCGGGCGGGTTCGCCACGGTCACCCGGTTCGGGATCGTCCACGCGTCAATACCGTCCGCGACGGTCCCGGTGACCGTGTATGTGGTGGATGCGCCAGCGGCGAGCTGCGGCACCGCCACGGTCATGGCCGTCTGCGCCTTGCCGCCTGCCGGCGTGATCGTCACGTTTGACAGGTGTGCCAGCGTGGGCACGTCGGTGATCGTGGTCGCCGGCGAGACGCCCGCTCCGATGTTCTTCACGGTGATTGTGAAGGACGCCTGACCGCCGTGGTCGACGGTCGGCTTCACAGCGACCTTGTCGATCTGGAGCTGGCCGGGCGGCAGCAGAGACGCGGTCGCGACCGCGGAGTCTGCACCGTATGTCCAGTCGTCGATCGAGCGCAGGTCACCGTAACCGCCGTGCACGCTGTCGTTCTGGTTCGGGACCGCACCGGCCGGTGACGTCCACTTGTGGATGCCACCGGTGGAGGCGATGCCTGCAGCGCCGGACGTCCACGGGGCGGTCAGCGAGTCACGCGACCCGGAGTCGCCGGAGAACATCGTGTCGTCGTAGTACAGACGATCCGTCGAGGTCGTCCCGCCGGTGAGACGGTTCACCTGGATACCACCGGTGGATACCTCGTCGTCGATGCGGAGGAAGTGGGCTTCGTTCGTGCGGGCCAGGGTGGCCTTGAAGTTCACCTTCGTCCTGATCGACACCGTGGCACCGGTCTTGTCCTTCCCGTTCCACGGCACCGTGAACGCGCCCGCGCTCGTGACGCTCGTCGTCACGGTGACGTCCTTCGCGCCGGTGTACACACCGTCACCGTCCGCGTCGATCTGGATGGTCGCGGTGCCCGGCTGGGTGGTCGTCCCGGTCAGGTTGCCGGCATCCGACGCGAGCGACGCGCGCGTGTACTTCAGCCCGGTGATCGACGGGGCCACGTACTTGGGGCCGACCCACTGGGCGGTGGTGCGCTTGTCCGCCCACGCGGTCGCCGTCGCGGGAAGATCCGCGGCCGGCTGGTCGAGGAACAGCCGGTAGATTTTCAGTCCGGCGCAGCTGCCGGCAGTGAAGCCGGGCTGCGTGTACTGCTTCCCCACAGACGCGAGCTCGGTCGACTTCTGCATCGGCACCGACTTGTAGACGGGAGCGCAGGTGGCGTCGCCGACCTTCACGTTGCCCTTGTTGTTGACCTGCAGCGTCGAGTCGACACCGTTGTACCCGCGCAGCGTCTCCTTGTAGATCGCGCCGGTGTCGGTGAGGGCGTAGACCGAGAACGTGGTCGATGCCTGGTTCTCGATGCCGATCGAGTCACTGAACACACGTCCCGGGATCGCGACGCCTCCGGCCTTGACTGAGACGTTCCAGTTCAGGTTCGCGCCCGCGCCGACACCACCGGTGTCACGGACCTTGACCGACCAGACGCCCGCCGTGGTGGCGGTGCCGGAGTAGCTGAACGACCCGCCCGACGCGCCCGCGGTGAGCGTGCCGGTCTTCACGACCGTTCCGGCCGGGTTGGTGACGGTGATCGCAGCGCCGGCGCTGTTCCACTGGGACGAGAACGACGCGGTGAACGCCTCCCCCGCCTTCGCGTACCCGTACACGGTCGTGGTGCCGTTGTTGGTGACGCCGCCCTGGACCAGTGATCCGGGAAGGGTCGTGGTTGCGGCAGCGGCGGCCTGAGCCGGCGCCGCGGTCGCCAGTCCCGCGCACAGCAGCGCGGCGACGGTCGAGAACGCGAGGAGCTTGCGTCCGACCTTTCGCCGGCCGCCAGCAGGTGGCGCTCCGGTGTGCACGGACGCGGTCGCGTCCGGCTGAGTGGTGTTTTCCATGGATGTTCCTTCTCGTGAGAAGGGGTGTGGCGTACGACCACACCCTCACCACGCAGAAGGAACCGTCCGCGCAGACGCCCGATCAGGCGGCGACGGCGAGGCCCGGCCGGAACACCTGGCACCGGTACTGGTGCAGCACCTGCCGGTGGCTGCTGCTCACCGCAGGGTTGAACGCTTCCACTCGGAGGAACCCGGACACCAGCGATGTCTCCGCGGTCCTGTTGCGGGCGCCCCAGGTCGCGGCCGCGATCGCTTTGACCTCCAGGCCGTGCAACTGCGGGAGCGCGTCGAACGCACTATCCAGGGTGTGGTGCTCGTAGCTGCGTCGCTCCGGCCAGTTCATCGTCAACCACTCCACCGCACTGAAGACGTGCGCGGCGACCCGGCGTGTGCTCAAACCCTCCAGCACCGTCGCGCTGCGGTCGATCGCCTCCGTCAACGACATCTCCACGTCGTAAGTCGCCGACGGCGCCGTCACGTCGAGCCCGGGAGTGTCGATGTCGACGTGGTCGACCCAGCGGGTACGGGTGTGCCGTTGCCGGTCGACGCCCAGATACTCCTCCTGATACGTCCGATCGGTCTGCTTGTTCAGGCTGCGCACGATATCTGTGTACGCCAGTCCGAACGGTGACGTCTTCGCGTCGCTGACCCTGGATGCCAGCGACTCGGTGGACAGCAGGATCAGGACGTACCCGATCGTGTCGGTCACGTCGACGAACGGGACACCCTTGCTCTTCGCGTACGCGAACAGTTGGGGAGCCAGGCGGCGACAGATGAGATCCTGCAGTCCCTGCAGATCGTCCTCCGCCTGGAAGAACGACGACGGGCTCACGCTGAGACGGCGGGCATACTCCCGGAACAGGAACTCATCAGCATCCTCGGCCTGGCGGTCCCTCATGCGGACACCGCCGACCGCTTCGTGGTGCGCACGAGCTCGGCGACGTCGTCGACCCACGCCAGCACCCGATACGCGGCCGGCACCTGACCCTCCTCGAACGCCTCCACATCCAACGCCGACGAGCGAACCAGCTCAGCGAACTCCGCCGCACCGTGCTGGGCGACGAACCGGTCCAGGGCCGTCACGGCATCGTCGAACTGGCGCAGCGTCCGGAACCTGAGCGCCGCCTGGCGGTCCTCCTCCGATGCCGTATCCGCCAGATGAATCTTTTGAGCGGCCAGGAGATGCGGGTTCACCTTGCGGTCGGTGTTGGCCGCGTCGATTTCCTTCTGAATGCGGCGACGACCAACCTCCGAAAGGTCCGGGTCGGCTGCCAGGTGCTGCATCTTCTGGATCTTCTCGATCTGGTCGCGGCTCGCGGCCACCAGGTGCGTGGCCATCACGTCGCGCCACGATCCACCTCTAACGGTTGAAGTGGCGGATTCCGCCACTTCAACAGGCAGGTCCTTCTCAGCCACGGTTCCCAAGCGCGAGAGGGTTGAAGCGGCGGAATCCGCCACTTCAACACCAGCTGCACCCTTCATGGGTGCGCCCTGCGCCTTAGCGCTTCGAGCGTTCGCCGCATTCTGCTGCCGCGAGATCTCACGCCGCGCCTCGAACGCCGGCCGCACGACCTCCGCCACATACGCGGACTCGTCCAACAACGTCGGCAGCGAGCCGGACTCGCGCGCGCGATCCATCGCAACCTGAGCGAGCACAGCAGGATCGTCCGAGTCCGCGAACTCTCTGACTCCGAGGTGCGACCAGCCCAGCGCCATAGCAATCTGCATCTGGCGCTCCCCCGCGAGCACGACACCGGACGGCGTAACCGCAGGCGGGATCAAAAGCGCCGCCTCCGCGGATGCGGCCTCGATCGAGAGCGCGACGGCCGGACTTGAGACTCGCAATTCGGATAGTGCTCGCACAGACCAACACGAGGTATGCGCCACAGGAAAGTCTTCGATCATCGGTACGCCCCAATCAGAATCGAACTTCGATACTGATGGTATCAAAGAATGATCTAGTGTGTATCTCGTTGCCGTACCATGCAACTCCATGTGGCGAAATCCGGGGCGCAGGGGCGCCTCACGAGGGTGCTCGCGGTGCCACCTACGGCAAGATTGGCGTATGCCTCATTCCGACGGTGGCGCTCCCGAACGCCGCATCCCTGACGATGTTCGAGACGCGATCGCAGCCTTCTCAAATGCCTCTCGTGTCGAGCTCATCAACTACTTGTCAGGCGCGGGTGAGGCCACTGTCGGCAAGATCATGCGGGACACCGACATCCCCCGCCCCACTCTTGGGCGCCTTCTTCGAGAACTCGAAGGATTGGGTGTGGTCACCGGCGATATCCCGATTGGTGACGCGAGGAGAGGCAAAGCGGTCTACTACTCGCTCGATCGCTCACGGACAGAGTCGCTATATGACGCGTGGCGCTCCTTCGCGCTGGGACGCGATTGAACATCACTGTGTTAGCCTGACGCCGGACCGTACCCGCCTGCTGGACAGTGGTCGTGGTGTCCTATCTGAGATTCGCTTGAACTTCGAGGAACCCCATGTCCAGCAATGATCTCGCCTATGTGGCGACGCTCGAGCGAACGCTCGTGCTGCGCACCATCTCTCTCTCGGCAGGTGCCGACCTGCCGGCAATCGCAAAGTCAGTGGGAATATCGCCCACCAGGGCGCGGGTCATTGTTGGTCAGTTGATCCACATAGGCATTCTCCAGATCGACCCAGGAGCAGGCTATCTCAGGGTCATCGACAATCTCGTTCCCCCACTATTTGATTCCGTTGACGTGCGAGGTGATCGCTCAGATGGCTCGGCGAATTAAGGCACTGACCACTGTCGCGCCGGGTGTCACCTTCGTCGAAGGTCCAGCCGCGAACTGGACGATCATCCACTCCGCCACCGAGCTAGCCTTGATCGACGCCGGCTATCCAGCGGACTTCGAGCTGGTCGTCCAATCAATTGAGGCGGTCGGATGCGACCCACGAGATCTTGATGCCGTCTACATCACCCACGCGCACACTGACCATATCGGCAGCGTCCCAATGCTGAGAGAAGTCGCGTCTTTCGCCGTTTACTGTGCCGGGCAGGAGCTGCAAGCAGTGCGCGGCGGCGAACGGCACCAAATTGGGCTTGGAGACGTTCTGCGCGGTGGTTGCGACCCGCGGATGCTGAGATGGAGCGTCTCGGCAATTCGCGCTGGAGGCTTGAGGCATGTCTTCGTGGACGATGCGATTGGCATCACGCACGATGCCCCGCTCCCGGGCAGGAGCGAGCAGATCGTTCCCATCTTGGTCCCTGGGCATACTCTCGGTGCCACTGCATATCTGCTCCCCCGGCGTCGGCTCCTCGTCTCGGGTGACGCGCTCGTAACAGGCCATGCGACATCACGTCGGCTCGGGCTGCAGCAACTGCGGACGGAGTTTCATTGGGACACCGGCTTGGCGAGTTCGGCGGCCTCGAAACTCGTGCAGGACCCGCGATGGGTCACGATCCTCCCGGGACACGGCGCGCTGGAGTCGCGTCGAGGCATGTAACTCATTGTCCAATACCATGTGTTTCATGCTCCGAGTTAGTCATCGAAAGACTTCAGCCGTGGGGCTGCGAGCGTGTGAGGTTCACAGCCTGGTGAGGGACACGCCCGCGCGCCTGCGGTTAATCCCGGACTTAACAAGCCAGGATGTCGACATGGCTGGTGGCAACGCAGGAAAGAAGCGCAACTACTTCGTCCGCGGAAACCCGGACGCATGGAGAGCGGACCTTCTGCTCTCGCCGTTCATCGAACAAGTCATCGACGATGCTGCAGCCGAGTCAGGCAACTACTCCCCGGCTCTGTACCTTGAGCTGTTCATCCGTGACTATGTCGCGGAGCACGGGCATCTGCCTGCCGTCCCCGCCGCGCTGATGGAAACCTCGGAGGTGGCGTCTACGGCTGCAGCTTAACGAGAAAGGGCCGCCTTTCGGCGGCCCGTCCCAGAAATTCACTCTGGAGCTCAAACCCTCAAAAGTTTGGCGACCTGCGAGGTTCGAGCTTCTTCCCAAATAAATCCGGATTAGCCCGGAGGCTTTTCCGTACCCTCTGAGAGGAGTTGAAAGCATCGTAACCCAGATTTCGGGTTCGCGCACGCTCACGCACGTCCTGCGTGTCGGCGTGTCGCCCACAGGCCGCTCCGTCGCCCGTCTCGTCGACGTCGAGCTGATGCTTCCCCTCTCCCCCATTCCTGTTCCGCTGCAGTCGCGCACAACGTCGTGCCCGTCGGCCTGCGGCCACCGACCTGCATCCGTCCTCGACGTCGTCGATCCCGGATGCGTGCAGCTCCTCACGCTGAGGAGGACGGTCATCCTCGAGTAGCGCAGAGTCCACGGCCGGCGCCAACGCCCGCCCTCCCCCGCACCGGTCGGAGCCCCTTGGTGGGTCCGACACATCGCACCGATCAAACGCCGAGCATCTGTCGGTGAGTTTGTTGCGCCCAAAAACAGTGCCGAGTACATGTCGGCAGCTTTGCTGCGCCCATTTTCAAGGACCGAGGAGGTCATAGACGTCATGAGAGGAACACTCGCTCGTCAGCGTCGCCGCGATACTGCAGCGGCCGTCGACGACCGCTCGTGGCTGCCCTCCCCTGCCGACGTCCTCGATGCCCTCCACCTTCAGGAGGCGCACGACGTCGACCAGCCGCCGGCGCTGCGCGCGACGCCTGCACCGCGGAGCTGGGCGATCCACGTCACGGCCGAGGAATGGGCGAAGATCCCCGCATGGTGGTCAGGCGCCCACTGGTTCGACACCCTCCTGGACTGGATGCAATCCGCCGATCGCGCCCGAGCTCGTGACCGCTGGCACGTCGCCGACGCGACCCTGCTCGCGATCGCGCACGTCCTCCGGTACGCCGCGGAACCCTCCACCGGCCGACACGTGACGCTCGCATATGCCACGATCCGTCAACGAGTCGAGGCGAACACCGAGCACGCAGACGGCCGCACGATCCGCCTCCGCGCTGACGAGACCGTCCGGCTCTGCCTCCGCACCCTCGAAGCCGGCGGATTCGTCCACGTCCACGCCACCGGCCGCAACCTCCTGTCCCGGGAGGAGAAGGCCGAGGCGTTCGAAACGCATGGCGGTCGCCAGGAGCAAGCCGCGAACGTCCTCGCGCTCACCCTCCCGCCGCTTCCGCCTGTGGAAAACTCCACCTCTGCGTATCCCGTTTTGGGCCTAACCGCTTCCAACACCCCAAAGCAATCATCTTCAGTAGAACTAGAACAGCAATCCCCAAGGGAGATGGAGCGCGCTACGCGCGCACAGCCCGAGATAAAGAGGGTTCATTCTGACGATCACTCAACTTACGTTCCCGAGAGGGGGCGATCCCTCGACAGGCAACGGCTTCTCGCGCACCTGGACCGCCACTACGGCGGCGCACTCGCCGGCCCCCGACTCGGCAAGTCCGGAAAGCTCCTCCGCCGCCACATTGGCCAGATAGAGCACGCCCTCACTGCGGCCGGCGTCGATCTCGACCGCTGGACCTGGTGGCAGATCGCGCAGCTCGTCGACGCCCGACACAGCACCGAAAAGACCACCGCCCAACGGCGGGTCACCGAAGCCGCCGACCCGCTCAGCTACTTCATCTGGATGGTCAAACAGGTCATCCAACCCGGCGAACTCCCCCGCGCCATCATCGCCACTCGGCCTGCCGACGACTTCACCAACACGGCGCTCCGGCGCACAATGGATTCCTCCAGCCCACAGCACGTCGACGAACTGTCAAGCTCGGACGTCGAAACGCACCAGGATGCCGACATTGACCGATATCGTGAGCGCACCCGCGCCCGGCTGATAGCCGACACCGAACGGAAACGGATTACCGAAACGCTGCTCGGTCGAGGAGCCCACCCGGCAGAATTCCCTCAGGTCGTACGTGCCCTGCACGCCGAGGTCCAGGCGCTCAACCAACGACTCGCCGGCCGAGGATGGGAGCTCGACCACCACGAGCTCGAGCACGGCGAAATTGCCTGGATCAATCCCAGCGACCGCGTCGACGTCGACGTCCAGGCCGACCTCAACACGCACACCAGC
>Ga0153994_1000112_pt1 | contig 34937 bp, 32 predicted proteins | sample TSNC078MetaG_FD_104735 | JGI IMG/M metagenome (GOLD analysis project Ga0153994, IMG submission 104735) | Attine ant fungus gardens microbial communities from North Carolina, USA - TSNC078 MetaG | ecosystem: Host-associated > Fungi > Mycelium > Unclassified | place: USA: North Carolina, Lumber...
AAGTTGCAATTGAACCTATATGCTTTTTTCGATTAAGTTATCGTGCAATTTAAAGCTTAATTTAGCTTATTTTCTGTATTAAGTCGCCTTTGCACGATAACTCATAATGCCTGATAACTATTCGTGTTATTTTCTTCTTTTTGGAAATTCAAGTTTATAATTCACATATTTACCGCCTGTGTCGACAAGCAGGATATAAGCGTCATATTTAGTATCTTTCTTTTCCGAATACAACCCTTTCACAAGGGTTTTTCCGCTATCTAAGAGCGTTTCCGCAATTCTCGCAGTCAGTTCTTTTTTCTTGGAAGAAAAGAATTTGTCATTTTTCCACATGGCAAATGAACATTCCTTGTTTGAGCAATAGAAGTTTTTCTTCCCTTCATAAACGTTGCTGCCGCAACGGGGGCATTTCCCTACACGGACACGCTCGGTCTGAAACAAAGCCTTGCCTTCCTTTGTAGCAGAGGTATGGGTCTGCACCAAATCCTTGATCATTACAATGATGCCATCCATAAAATCATCAGCAGTCTGCCTGTCTTGTGCGATTTCCGTCAGGGAATTTTCCCATTCGGCAGTCAGCTTGGCACTCTTGATGGTGTCCGGGAGAATGGCAATCAGATTGATTCCCTTTTCAGTGGGAAGAAGTTGTTTATTCTTCCGTTCCATAAACCCGGATGCTACCAGTTTTTCAATCACACTGGCACGGGTGGCAGGTGTACCCAACCCTTTCTTTTCCGCATCTTTATGTAATTCCACATCAGGGCTGTCCGCATTTTCCATGGCAGAGAGCAGGGTATCTTCGGTATAAGTTTTCGGGGGACTGGTGAAGTGTTCCGATACGGAAGAACCTATTTCGTCAAACACCTGTTGTTCTAATAACGGCGGTAATGCGTTATCTGCCTTGTTTTGTACTGCCGTATTATCCTTGGCAGTTTTGATAGTATTCTTGTACGCTGTTTCTATCGACTTCCAGCCGTCCTGCAAAGTAGTTTTGCCTTTGGCAGTAAAGGCATAACCAGAACAGTCAAAGGTTGCCGTTACCGCTTCATAGATATGTTTTTCGGACACGGCACATAACAGGCGCATGGAAATCAATGTGAGAATGGATTTTTCTGTAGCTGGGATAGAATCGAGGTCAGCTTTGGTAATCTCCATCGTCGGAATAATCGCATGGTGGTCTGTGACTTTGGAATTGTTCACCAAATTTTTTATATTGATTGCTACGTTGGCTGCATTCACAAATGGAAACAGTGAAAAAATTTCGGTGATGATCTCCACGGTGGAATCTGTCATATCATCTGTTATGTAGTTGCTGTCCGTCCTCGGATATGTTACCAATTTTTTCTCATATAACGATTGCGTGTAATCCAATGTCTGCTGTGCGGTAAAACCATACAGGCGGTTAGCTTCCCTTTGCAGGGTTGTCAGGTCATATAACTTTGGCGGATTGACTGTTTTCTGCTCGTTTGTTATGGCAGTGACAACGGCCTGCCCTCTATGGCAAGCCGTCTGTATGTGTTCCGCTTCTGACCTTTCTTTTATTTTTCCGGAAATAGCATCAATGCCGTCGCAGTCAATATGTGCATGGAAATACTTTTCCTTTTGGAAATTCACAATCTGCAAATGCCGCTGCACCAGCATGGCAAGGGTAGGGGATTGTACACGTCCAACATTCAGCGTTGCGTTATATAACACGGAAAATAGCCTGGTGGCATTAATCCCTACCAGCCAGTCGGCTTGTGCACGGCAAAGAGCAGAAGCGTAAAGGTTTTCATATTCCTGGCCGGATTTTAAATTTTCAAATCCTTTGGCAATTGCAGAGTCCTCCATAGAAGAAATCCACAATCGCTCAATCGGTTTATTGCAGTGTGCCTGATGGTATACAAAGCGGAAGATCAATTCCCCCTCACGTCCTGCATCTGTCGCACAGACAATGGAAGATACACGGTCATCATGCATTAAATCTTTCAGTATCTTGAACTGCTTTTGCTTGCCGTTGGCAACGGTATATTTCCAGTCATCAGGAATGATGGGTAAATCACTGTAACGCCACTTGGCATATTTCTCATCATATTGGTCGGCGTGTACCAGTTCTACTAAGTGCCCGACACACCAGCTCACCAGATAGCCGTTGCCCTCCATATATCCGTCTTGTTTTTGTGTCGCACCTAATACCGATGCAATGGATTGTGCAACACTTGGTTTTTCTGCAATTACCAGCCTGTGTGAAATCATTCGTCATCGTCCTCCGTTTCTTCTGTTTCATCTTCACTTATGATATCGTCATGATCGGTATCCGTTTCGTTTTCATCATCTTCGTACAGGTCATAATCATCATCTTCAATAAACTCATCGGAAGCATTCAACTCCTTTTTGGGTTTGTAAATTTTAAAGTAATAGTATCCGGCAATGCCGACAGCTCCAATGACGAATATCAGGATAATACCTAAATTGCCGGAAGCGGAAGACTTGCTGCCAGAGTCAGATGAACTCTCTGTCTGAGTGGTTTCTTCCGTGGAAGGGGTATCATCTTCTAAGTTGTTCGGGAGTGTAGAAGGTGAATCCGTCAATGTATCGCCAATAACAGAATTGCCTGTACTGTCTGTTTCTGTCTCTACAAAATTCAACAGGTCATTTTCCGATACTTCGGTGAGCAGATAGACATTATCAGCTGTCTTTGTATTGTCGATAATCAGGTAAAATACTTTGCCTGACTTGGTTTCAAAAACAACGAATTGTTTTTCTTCACTGGAAGCATCCGTAACAGAGCCGGTGCCGTCCGGTGCTTCCTCTATCGTGGTTGCTGTGGCAGAAGTGATAGGGGTAGCATCATCAGGAACGGCAGCATTCTCCGTGTCTGTGGTTTCAGAAGTTTCCGCTTCTTCACTCACTTGTGCCATGACGGTTATCGGCAGGGTCAATGTCAGAATCATTGCCAGCAGTAGGCAGAGCTTTGTGGTGGTTTTCAATATTTTCATCTTATTCATTCTCGCTTTCTATGTTATTTTTGTTATATGATTTGTTATCAATACCATTTGGATATTCAAAGACGCTTTTACGCTTTGCCAGAAACTTAGCCAGCTCTTGGGGTGTCAGGCTTTCGGCATGGACAATCTGCACGATTTGCAGGTTGATTTCCTCTGTACGTCTGCGCTCTAATTCACGCAGTTTACTTTGAAACTCTGCGATTTTAGCCTTTGTCTTTTCAATTTCAGTTTCAATACGTTCCAATTTCGTGTTGCTCATATTCAATCAATCCTTTCCGGGCGCAGTACTGCGCCCAATTCTCCTTTTTGTATATCCGCCCATAAACATATCTCTGGGCAAATTCCTTTTGAAGTCGATTCGGTACAATCCCCATATGCTCATTTCGTTCAGCCTGTGCATACAGGCTGATATTCCGGTTCAGGGCGAATAGAGATTGTACCCTGTGATCTGCATCCGCTAAATCCTTTTGTACAAGAATATAAATAAAAATTCTGCTGATACTTATTTTGTGCTTTTCAAATAAACGGACGATTTTCTCAAAATAAGGCAGTTGGCTTTTGGTGTCACAACTAAAGCGAATAAAGCGTATCCAGTTCAAATGCTTGAACAGTTGCACGAGTTCTTCTGTCACAAGCCGTATATCCATGCCTTGGTTTAAATCAATCTTCAGTCCGGAACCTGTCAGGCTTTCTAATTGTGCGATGCCATGGCTACAGGCAAGAATGTTGTTATCCATCAATACCAGTTTGTCCGAGTCCGGCCGGATTAGTTCCTGCCAAGTACGGTAAGGACGTATCATGCCTTCCTTCTGGGGTACTAGACACCATGGGCAGTTGTTAATACATCCCCTCGTCAAAAAACCGACTGCATAATCGCAATCGGGATAAAGAGAATAATCCGGAAAACTATCCTCTATTTCTGAAGGTAGTATTGATTTCAGGTCATAGCCTGTGCCGCCTTTGACCGTGTGTAGCGGCAATAGTGGGTTTTCCTTGGTAAAGTCAAATATTTTACTGCTATACACACGGTCAAAGCGTTTGGTGGACTGCCACCAGTCCACTATATCGCCTTGAGTTTTATGCCATGCCGACACTTTCATCAAGGCATAGTTGGGAAATATTTTATTTCGCAGATGTTCGGTATCTGCATCATGTAATCCTATCCGCATTATTCACCTGCTTTCTAATTTGTTCCTGATAATCTGCCAAAGGAATAGAAGTGGCTAGACCAGTAAGATGAATTGATATTTGCATAGCCAATTGGATTTCCGCAATGCAACATGGTTCCATCACCCACGTATATCCCAATATGCGTGACTGGTGTACCGGAGTTATATGTACCGGTAAAGAATATCAGATCTCCCGGTCTTGCTTCGGAAGCATCAATCGGCGTACAGCGGTTATAAATTCCTTGCGCCGTATCCCGTCCGATGTTGTACACACCGCTCCTAGTATATACCCAGCTGACAAATCCGGAACAGTCAAAAGAGGTGCTTGGACTGGAACCGCCCCATACATAGGGATATCCAATATATTTCGTTGCTTCTGCCATGATTTTTGCAAAGGTTTCATCATCATAAGCCATACCGCCATCACCATATAGTGTTCCGCTTCCCGATGTGACATAGAAAATCGGATTGTAATGCGTATTGTCATAAAGCACCTCCAAATGCAGATGGCTTCCGGTAGAAGCGCCTGTACTTCCGGTTGTACCGATAACGTCACCAACGGTTACAGTCTGCCCCTGGGATACATTGACAGAGCCTAAATGGGCATATTTTGACTGGTATCCCTTTTCATCAGAGATGACAATGTAATTTCCAAAGTGGCTGTCATATGCTACCGTAGTGACGGTTCCTGTATGCATTGCCATGACTTGCGTACCAAGCGAAACGGCAATGTCAATTCCCTGGTGCAATTGCTTGTTTCCGCTGCTTTGATTGACACGATAACCATAATAACTGCTGACGAGATAGTACCAGTTCAGTTCCAGGGGACTGGCAAAGGTCTGTAAATTCCCTTTTGAAGAGTTGTAAAGGCTGTAAATTTCCTTTTGTTCCTCATTCAGACGGCTGCTGACCAGACCGGATAACGAATTTGTTTCCAGTGTCGTGCTTAAAATAGTGACTTCGGTTTCCGTTGTTACTTCCACGGAATTTGAATTGCCTTCCGCAAGAAAGGCTTCCCACGTCTTATGCCCATGGGCAGATGCTTCTGCATGATTGTCATAATAAACATCAAATGCAACACCATATCTGGCAAAATTTCCGGTATCCTCCACGGTGTATTCAATACCATTCATCACGACTTTTGTACCCATAGGTACAATTGGATTTGCAGCGTCAACTGCTATTGTATGTTTTCCTTTCGGCATTGCCCCGGAAGCGGTCGGCCCGCCTGACCATGAGCCGCAGCAGATCACACAATTACAGTACCCGCTTGTCACGACTGCCCCCAGGCTTTCCCCTACCTGTATGGTTCTGGTTTCCGTCCGAACTTCGGTATCTGCCTGTAAAGAAAGACCATACTGACTGGCAAACAGGGAATCCAGTTCCGGTTTGACTTCGTGAAATGTAAAATCCGTATATTTCGCAGAAAGATAACCAATTAAAACAAAGGGATCATGCTGAATTGCACCGATCTGGTAACGGTAGTCATCGTATCCGGGGTTTTCGGCTTTGATCCGGTTGATTTCTTGCTGTAATGCAACTTCCAGTTCTGTGTAATACAGTTCTGCGGCTTCAATTTCTTCCGGGTCGGAAAGATAACTGGAAGCAAATACGGTGGTCACACTTTGTCCTAACATAAGGGAACAAGAGGAAATCATTGTACTTAGTAAAACCAATAAGAGCAGAATAGCAAGGATTGAGCCAAATAAATGGCTATGACGTTTGAAAAAGCCGGCAATTTTGCTGCCGACTTTGTTCGCTGCTCGTCCTGCTTTTTTAGATGCAGCCATTCCCTGTCCGGCTTTTTTTGCGGACTTGATGTAGTTCCGCTTAATACGCTGTTTCTGAAAAAACTTATTGAGTGGATTAGCGTTTTTCAGCTGTGGATTCTCATGCAGGTTCTTTTGATATTGAAGGCGCACATGTGCCTTTAGGGAACGCTTTTCCAGTTTTGTAATCCGTTTCTGATTTTTTAAACGTTTGCGGTTAGAGTGGCGGTTAAACGCACGGGCAGTATTTTCAACTGCTTTTTCCGATTTATGTGCCGCTTCCACACCGACATTTTCCCCTTCCACCTGATGTATCTTCTTATGGGCATAAAAAACACCGCTTCTTACGGCGGCTTTGGCTCCCCGATTAATAGCACCGGGGTGTTTGACAGGCTTTGCTTCATCTTCAAAATAAAGTTTGTATTTTGCTTTTCCACTGGCTTCATCAAACTCCAGCTTCGACTTTAATTTCTTCTTATGGGGTTGTTTTTTTCTGGCTTTCTCCAGCTTGGAATCCACTTTTTCAGCTTTCCCCCCGGCTTTCTCCACTTTTTTAAGGGATTTTTCACCGGCAGCACTTGCATTATCAGATGCACTGCTGTCTGGATTGGGAGCGGCAGCTTCACCAGTGTTCTCCGCTTTATCCTGTTCAGAAAATCGCAGGCGGGCTTTGTCATACTGTTTTGCCTTTTTTGCCCTCTTATTTGATATATGTACGTCATGGGCTGTTTTGGCTAACCGAACAGCATCTACAGATTTTGTCCCTTTATGTGAAAAGGAGACATCTTCCTCCCTGACACTGATCCGCTTCGTTGTCCCCTGGGTCAGATTTTCCTGGACAAGACCGTCTTTAGTTATTTTCTGGACGGTTTTGTCTTTTGCTTGAAATAAGATATCTTTTTTACTCATGCTTACTCACCTCCTTGTTTTGATAGCCATATCATTCAACTCCAACTATCCATATTCCATGTACATTTAGTCTCATTCTGTCAGGTTATGAGTGGTTTCCAAAGTCCTCCCTGTCAGAGAGCGGGCGGTTGATCTGCATAAGGCTCATAATGATCACACCAGCAATACAGCCGCCTATAAAAGTTAAAATATAAGACATATCATTCTCCTTTACTTGTTTTAATCCTCTTTTTTTAGAAGTTCCAAAGTTTCACCTGTCAGCAGCCGGATAATATAAGACAATAACCATTCTTTAATTTCCTGTGATTCCGTTACCATGGCAACCCTGTAGAGAAGCCCGGCTTTCCTGGTTCTGGCATTTTCAGCCATGACAGCCAAATGGTTATATTGGCTGAACATACCATGCTGCTCGTTGATTTCCTGTCTCATATGAAAATAGCCGTCGACTAGCTGCTCATATATTTCCCATGCGGCATCATCTTCTAAAATTTTTAACAGTTTTGCATAACCACGTTCGGACAGGATATAAATTCCGGCATGTAACCCTTTCTTTTTCAGTCCTTTGTAAGCATTGACTGCTTGTTTAGAATATCCAAAATCCTTGGGGTCGATTTCCCCGACACCTAGAATATCAATGATATCAACACCTGTTTTAAACCTTTTCAGGTTAGCATTGATGGCTTCATTGATATGCTTAACCTGTTTGCCGTGTATTCTGGCAATATCTTTGACCAACATGGCTTTTTTATCTTCACCAAAGCCGCCTTCGATTCCCGTAAATTCAATGGAACCTATTTTCTGTTTTCCGGTTATTTTTAACTCAATCATTCCGATTGCTCCTTCCATATGTAATAGATGATTGCGAAACCCCAATTACTGAGATAATTATTTAGTCACGTCAATGGGGTTATCCATTTTCAATTGACCTCTATTATCTGTCCAATCCATCTTTTGCTTTAGGCTGTCTGTTTTTCTGCCCTTTTTTTACATCTTCCTTGGCTTCCTTTAGTTTTTGATGTAAAGAACCCTTAATATCCGTACTTTTCCCTGCCGCTTCCCGGACTTTTTCTCCAGCCAACATCAACTGTTTGCTTTCCCTGTTATAACTGTAGACCTCTCCAGTCAGAACTTCATGCGGCGCAACTTGCGTCTGATTTATTTCATTTACTATATTTTTTAATTCCTGATAATCCGCATCTCCATTATCCGGCACAATTATCATTTCATGAATAGAGGATGGGAGAACAAAATAATTTCCATTCATCTGCCTGGCTATCTGTTCTTTCATATCCGGATAAAAAAATGCTGCGGCACCATTCGTTTTCATGTCATTAGATAAAACGAAAATAGGAATCCGTTCTTCTGGCATTTCTTCCATAGCTTCCTGAAATAATGTCTCTAAAAATGGTTTCATATCATCGTCATCAGACATAGTATTGAGATTGATTTCCATAAAATTATTTCGCATGATTTCTTTTATCATTTCATTTATGTGGAGAAATGTGGCTGGAAGTTCCCTTTGTGTATTTTCCAAAGCCAATGCATAGAGTTTCTTTTCATCTACATCCCATTGCTCCATTACATGATTTTCAATTTGTACCGTAGTGATTCCGTCCTCTGGTTTTTTTGTTAACATAATCTGATAAATGATTGCCATATCATTCTCAAGTCGATGTGGCATATCCGAAAGCCTGCTTTCATTCTCCTTTGCACCCACTACCCGGAAAATAATACTGTCCTTTATTTTTTCAAAATTCAATAGATCCTCCGTAGACAAGATTTCCTGCCCATCATGGATATCCCGAAGCTCTGCAATTTTCTCTAAGATTTCCTCAATGTTTTTGCCTGCTTTATAATGTTCGTAAAAATCGTTCATATAAATGTTCGGACATATGTTTTCTTCAGGCAAGAAAATCGTCAATGCATCTAGCTTAAAATTATTATTCTTATGTATTTCAGTTATCTCCACGTTAGCCTTCTGATACTTTTCTGACAGATAATCTTTCACATGCTCCACAATATAATCTTTAAATTCCTGATAATTCATACGAGTTTCCCTCCTCTTTTATCGGTGCTATTTTTTTCGTGATTTTCTGTACATAAGTCGCAGACGTAAAACCTCTTTATTGCTTGTTCTGATTTCCAAATCTGTTCTAATGTTCTTCATGCTATTTACCTTCTTTCTGTTAAAATGGGAGAGTACTCCCTGATATCAATTTTTTTGCTACGACAACCAACCGCCCGTTATTTTGCGAATACTCACAGGTAGATAGGGTTAATAGTTGTTCGCCGTATTTTGCGGTGTAACCTGTTTCATATAAAGACCGTGCTTTGGCTTCTGATACATAAGAATCAAATGCTTCTTTAGTGGCAGCATGGGTAAAATCGTAATAACGAAAAGCACCATCTGCCTGTGCCTTAAATATGGCTATAATTTGATACTGACCTGTCTCGGTGAGGGTATCAAAGTGAATGATGGAATGGGACTTGTAAAAATCCTCATTTGTATAATCCATCAATGCCCCAAACATTTTTTGCCCCCGGATGTGATGCCCATAGATAATAAGGTTATCACCGTCTAAGGTACAGTTAGCATCCAGAAAGGGAACACCATGATTACTATAGGTACCATCAAAATCGTGTTTTAGGTAATATTCAGGATCATTTGGCGTATGCATGACGGGGTAGTTGATGGTCGTGTCCTCAATCTTAATCCAGCCAACCATATCTTCATTCAAGATGCTTAACTGTTGATAAGCAGAAAAAGAATTTTCATCTGTCTGTCCGGCTTCGGAACTTCCATCTTCACCAGACGGTTCTGTCTGTTCAATTACCTGTATCAGCACATCAAATCCTCTGGCTGCTTTGGCATCCTCGGCATAATATTGATAAAACTGATAGGCAGCGAAACCAAAAGCGGCTAAACAAATCATCATAGCAGTCAAAAGTATTTTATTTTTCATTGGTATCACCTCAAAGAGAAATTCCATTAGAACGGCTTTTAGAGATGTCCTGGAAAAATTCAGGATATCTTAACTTAATGGCTTCAAAGAAATAAGGCGCAAAATCACAGTCAAAGAGTTCATAAGGTGTAGATAGTGTTTCACTTCCCTTTTCTGCATAGCCATTGAATAAATTCAAAGCTAACCGGCTGATTCGCATGGAGCCGCCCGTCTGCCAGCCGTCATGAAGCCCTTCAAATTTAATGCAGTTTTCCTTGAAGTCGTAAAGGTTCTTAATGTTATTCCTTGTTTCTTCGGAAATGCCCATTGTGTAAAAAAAGGATTTCCGATAGGTGTCATTTTTGCTAATGCCGGTAAGCATCCGGTTGTAAAATTCCTTGTGTTCCTGATCTTTAAATTTGATTGACATAGATTGATTCTCCTTTTTTTGACATAAAAAGAAGTACAAAGCCTTTTGCCTTGTACTTTTAATGGATTGGTTATTTAGTTGTTATTTGTTTCTCATAGCGGTTACGGAATTTGTTCTTCTTGCTGTAAAAATATTTTTGAACTTCTCCAAACGGAATCCATATTTCAGCTTTTTCAATCTTACCGTAGACATTCCATAAAATTGTGTCATTATGGCGGCTGTCCGGTGGCTTTTCAATTTTCTGATAGATTGTCCGGTATTCCTCATATAGCCATTCATGGATTTTTTCTTTTTGCCTTTGCTTTAGCTGTGAAAACCGTTTATCCGTTTGGAGAAGCCTGCCATTGACAACCTGATGGTTTTTACGGGACATAGCAGCACTCCTTTTCATCTTCATAGATTTGATTATAGCAAATGAAACAACAAATATCTATGGATAAAAGCAGAAAGATCTATAGGCTGCTTTCCGATTTTTGGGGCTTCTCTGCCGCCGGAGCCATTGCTTTCTTTTTCGGCGGCTTTTCCCTGAAGGTTTGCAGGCTTTTTAAAATAGACGGCTTTTTCTCTGTGGTAGCAGCTTTCTGGTTATCCCTCACGGACTGATTGAGATTTTCAATACCGGCTATGGCATTTTCAATGGTTCCCTTTATCTTGGTGAGATTTTTCAGGTCGCTTTCAAAAGGCTTTTTTAGGAATGCAGATAATCTGCCATTTTCCTTTTTCTCCTGAATCTGTTCCTTCCCCATCAAAGCCTTGCCAACATTTTTAATATGTTTCCCAGCTTCATGATATTCACTGCTGATTGCATTAATCTTTGCAATAGATTTTTCAGTAGAAGCAATGGACTGGTTCAGATTATTATGTATGGCACTTAACCCATCTTTGATTTTCATAAAATCCATTATCTTATTCAGACCGGATAGTCCACCCCGTTTCAGTTGGTCAACCGCCTTTTTTGAGCCTTCAATAATGCCGGCTTTTATGTCGGCAAGCTGTCCCTTTATTTTATGGATTTTGTTCTCCAGATTTTGAACCGCTTTCTGGCAGGCAGTTTTTAGTGTATTCTGTTGCTCCGGCATGTCCTTTAATTGCTGTTTTACCTCCTGTAATTCATTCAAAACATGGTTGAACTGCTTTTCCATCGTATCCATGTATTGGACAAGTGCAAAGAAGTTTTTAGATTCTGCATTTAGATTTTCATTCGCTAAAATTTGAAGCAGTTTGCTAACTTCGGTATTGTTTGTCAATGGTATATTTGTTGAGTCAGTCATAGCGTATCAGTCTCCTTTCCTAATATGTTTTGTTTTTTGCAAAGACTCAGCTTCAATTCTTTGCAGAGATAATTGGTAATGGCTGTTATCTATTTCCGTACCCAGATAATAACGTCCGGTATTTGCCGCTGCTATTGCTGTGGAACCGCTGCCCATAAACGGGTCGAACACGATATCCTCCTGATTACTTGATATTTGTATCAACCATTCAAGGCAGCGGATATTTTTAATGGTCGGATGCTTATAATTTTGTTTTATCCGCCATGAAGAATTATAAGTTGATTTTGGATAATCCTCCCCGAACCAGCAGCAATAAAACCGTGTTTTATATTCCAGGGTGGGATTTCTGTTATGGCTGTCTGATTTCATACCAAACTTTTTGTTTCTTAGAAGTTTGGTTTGGCTGAAAATCCGGCGGCCTTTGTGACAAAAGATAACCCATTCACAATTGTTCGCATAACTCCCATATAAATCGCCATTATTTCCACCCTGACCTTTTTCAATTACCAGACAATTCTTGATGGTAAATCCGGCATTCGCAAGGCATTCGTAATGGTAAGGGTATTTATCAAATCGGGTGAAAAAATATGCATGGGAATTGTTCTGCAGTATCCGGTAACATTGTTTTGCAAACTCCGGATAATCAATGCCTGTGTCACCTATTAAATAAGGGAGCTTTTCACTTGTGAAATTATTCTGGTATTGGATACCGTAAGGTGGGTCGGTAATGATTAAGCGTACAGATTCATCGGGGAGCTGCCGCATAAAGGGAAAACAGTCGGTATGATAAATCTGATTGATTAAATCATACACGTTATACCTCCTCCATTTTAGACGTCATAATCCTATATAAATTCAAGGATTTTGGAAACTTGTCTATAAATGGGATAATGACGTCACCATAGAACAGCAACCCTTCCCCCTCATTGGAATTTGTTACATAAGACAGCTGATGTGAAGAAATATTAAGCTGTTCAGCCAGACGCTGTCTGTCACCTGGAGCTTGGTTCAGCATCAGGATAAAATCAGAGTTATCAAAAATGTTCTCAATTTCATCAGAAGCCAGTAAATCCTTCACATTTTGTGTAATACCCGTCGGAATGCCGCCCCATTTACGGAATCTTTTCCAGATTTCCACCGAGTAAGCGGCGGTCTGTTCCTCTTTCAAAAGCAGATGAAATTCATCGACATAGTAACGTGTTGATTTTTTCATTGCCCGGTTAATTGTTACCCGGTTCCATACCTGATCTTGCACAATCAGCATACCAATCTTTTTAAGCTGTTTCCCTAATTCTTTGATATCAAAGCAGACCAGCCGGTTTTTAATATCGACATTTGTCCGGTGATTAAATACATTCAGACTTCCGGAGACATAGATTTCCAGTGCAGTCGCAAGACGTTGTGCTTCCGGTTCGGATTGTCTGCGCAATGATTCATACAAGTCTTGTAATATCGGCATGTTTTCCGGTTCCGGCTGTTCCAGATACGGCTGGTATATCAGACGTACACAGCGATCAATGATGGTTTTTTCCACAGGCTCTAAACCATTGCGCCCGCCCACAATCAATTCACAAAGGGAGAGGATGAAGTCGGATTTTAGCGTCAGCGGGTCATCTTCCTCGGAATAGTTCAAGTTGATATCCATGGGATTAATATAATGCCGGCTGTTTGGGGATATCCGGATTGCCTGCCCGCCCAATGCCTGAACCAGTGCCAGATACTCGGCTTCCGGATCACAGATGATGATATCATCGGTTGTAACTATAAAGACGTTGGTAATTTCTCTTTTAGCAGAAAAAGACTTACCGGAACCCGGCGTACCTAAAATCAAACCATTGGGCGTTTTGAGTTTTTTCCTGTTCACCATGATTAAGTTATTAGAAAGAGCGTTCAACCCATAATAGATTGCTTCACCAGACTGGAACAGCTCCCGTGTCGTAAAAGGGACGAATATCGCTGTACTGGTTGTCGTTAAGGCTCTTTGAATCGGGATTTTGTTATCCCCCAATGGCAGGGAAGATATCAAAGCATTTTCCTGTTGATAATCCAGACGGCGCAATGCGCAGTTATACTTTTGTGCGATAGTGGATGCCTGAAAAGCCACATTTTCAAGTTTTTGCTTATTGTCGGCTGTATTCATCACCAAAACAGTGATTAGGAACATGCGCTCATTTCTGGACTGTAATTCCTCAAGAAGTTTCTTAGCATCTAAACCGTATGTAGACAAATCAGAAGGGATAATATCCATATCATATCCAGATCTGACCGCTTTTTTCTGTTCCTCGATTTTCATTTTATCCAAATCGGTGATGGTACGTTTGATTTCTTTGATGGCCGCAACTTGATCCATGGGTTGGATATGTAGATTAATAATAACGTTTGTATCCATATCCAAAAAGTCGGCCAACAGCCTGTCAGTTAGTTCCGGTGCTAATATCTGCAAATAAGATACTGCCCCAATCTTGTGTCCCATGGTAAATGTTTTGGAATCCTTGAAATTAAAAGAAGTAGGTGCGATAAAGTCTTTGGTAGAAAGACCAGATTCCAGTAATAAATCCCAGTGGAACAGGAATTTCTCTTTCGTATCCGCATGGAACATATCATGCATGATTTTCAGCCGTTCATAGCCGTCCAATGGTCGTGCTGCCACACCCATGATTTTAAGGTTGTTCAGGATATCTGTTTCCACACGTTCTAATCGTGGGCGTGCGGTTTTGATATTTTCGGCTTCTAACAGAAAGGTAAAATATTTGGTTTTTACCAGTCCATTATTGCCACGAGATAGTTGCTTTTTAAGCATCATGGCAAATTCCTCACGAATCTCATTAAAGGCATCGTCCTGTTCCGGTATCTCAACCGCCTGTTCAAATTCTTCAACATTGACGAATTGGTTATAGCATGACAGTTGTAAGGAAATAGAACTGTCATGGGAATTATAAAAATCACACAGATTTTCAAAAATCGCATTTTTATCATCATTCTGTGCAAGCTGATAGTTGATATCGAAAAACTGGATGGTTTTTGAATATCTGCCCGGAGAAACACGGCAGATGCCGTCCTTGAACATTTGGTCATACCCAATTGTTTTCTGGGCTGTATGAGGATATTTTTCTTGTTTTTGCCCCCTTTTTACTGCCCGGAGAATCTGCTTTCTCTCTTTATCTGGAAGCCTTTTCTTCGGGTCACTCTTTTCTAAGGCATACAGGGCAGCCTTATTTTGCTTTGCCTGTCTTTTGGCGGCTTCTAAGCGTTTTTCTTGTTTTGCCTGTTGTTTTTTCATGTTTGACGTTTTTGCCAATCGGTTTAATCTCCTTATTCATTTTTGCTTGTTTCTGTAGTATCTGATAAATATTTTCTGTCTGGTAAGGTCTTATTTTAGGCCGCAGGAACCGTACACGGATATAATTCAAAAGAATCTTCTCAAACGGCAGTCCGTCTTTCTCATACATGGCACAAAAGAAAAACGGCAGCATAAGAAGTACCATTACTACTACCGATATATCTGTCCGGATATGATTTCTTGTTAAAAAATAAGTAGGGACTCCTACTAACGCTGCTAATGAAAAGCAGATTAGCTGGCGTTTTGTAAGGTTAAGCGCAACTTTTCGTTTCACTTTAGATAAGTCCTTTGGAACTGGTACATAAGGCATAAAACTTGTAGTAACGGAAAATCTTTTTTCGGGGGTTTTGTTTGTTTTTTGTTTTTCGGGACACTAATAACTGTAAATTGTTTTTCGCTCCGTTTTGTTCATAAACATCTTTTTCCATCTCCGTTACTTCTCCTTTCATATTTTTTGTCCCCCATGCTAATCCTGTATAGTCTCAGTGTGCATGAAAAATAGATTTTGAAAGCGATCCGGTTTTAAACAGGGAATACCCTAAAAGAATCGTATAGGCGGCTATCATCCAAATGGATGCATGGATATCTTCCGATACAATAATTCCTTGTACAAGCACCGCATAAATGGCCATACAGACCATTATGAAAAAGCCCTGCATCCCAAGGGCAATCAGTCCCTTTAAATAGTTGTTTCCAATTGAACCCCATTCACGGTTTGTCATAGTGGCAAATGGAATAGGGGCTACGGAACTGTACAAATAGATTTCAATCATCCTGCCGTATACAATGACGGTGATGATAACGGCAAGGATTTTCATGCATATGGATACTATCGTTGTTTCCAATACCAGCTGCACCAGTTCCCCAATTCCCATGCTTTCCATTGTCTCTGACATGGCCTGCAAGGAAGAAGAGATATCAATGCTGGCGGTACTGGTAATCACTCCGGCGCTTTGATTCACTACGTACTGTCCCAAATCAAAAATTGCCATCGTGATATCAAATGTATGGGTGACTAAATATACAGCCACCCACATCTTGAAAAAGTATTTAAAAAACATAAACGTATCCATGTCATGCATGTTGTTCTTTTCGGTTATCATGGATATTAACTCATAGCATAGTACAAAAGTAATGATAATGCCTGCAATGGGAATGATGACGTTATTGGATAAAGATTTAATCATATTGAAAATATCAACATTCCAACCTTGTGGGGATTTACTGACTTGTTCAGCAATCGTCCCGACTTTCTCATTTACATCATCAAACATTGTAGTAAGGTTTGCATTGACAATGCCGATTAATATCTCCTGAAACCAATCTGCAATGATATCTTTAATAGATGACATAACAGATTAACTAAACAAGCCTGATAATAATGGAATCAGGGATGTACCAATCAAAACGACGCCGCCACCCGCCATTAATTGTTTGATGCCCTGGCTTTTTGCACCTGGGTTATCGTTGCCATAACCTTCTAATAGGTTGATGACACCCCAGACAGCAAGGCCTGCGCCAAGGGCGATTACTAACGTTTTTAAAATTGTGATAGATTGTGTGAAAAATGCCATAAATTGTAAAACCAAAACCGGATTTTTTGTTTTGTCGTTTTTTTTCAATATCAATACGAAACTGGAAAGCAAATCCCGGTCAGAATTTTATTCTTTTTCCGGAACCCATCACCGGTTTCTTCTCCTTCCATTATTTTTATTTGCATACGCTTTCCATCGCATTGTTCATTTGCCTATTTTGCAGCTATCTCCTTCCCTTTTAATTTGTTGTTAATCAACAGTTCCCGTAATAATAGTCAAGGACAATGGACAGGTCTGCCATTGTCCTGTCAGTATTTTACGGGGGGTGGTGTGTCAAGGTCAGGTAGTATTTTGCTCCGCAAAATCTCCACCTTACCCTTGACACGGCGATAATTTTATTCATTTTTCGCTGTGTTTGTTTTGTTCATTTTGGGTGTTTTGTCTATTTCCTGCCTGTGTGAACAAAACCCCCCAAACCTGCTCTATGCAACGCTTTGGGGGATGCACGAGTTTTGTCCATGATTTTCAAGTATTTGCTATTCGTTTGTAGTGTCAAATTCATATATATTTACCGGTTCCTCCGGTTTTAAAACCAGCCGGGTACTTAGATATCTCTCAATATCAAAGGTGTTCTTTTTATCGTAGTCCGATAAATATTTATATTTTGGATGTCTGGTAATATCGTATTTGTCGGATAAAAAAGGGCGGACACCCCTTACCTGAAGGATACATTTGCCGCCATCCATGACGGCAAGCTCGTCTTGGCTCATGAGTTCCTTACCAACTTTTTGATAGTTCAGACCATGTGAAAGTTCACGTCCACGGGTTTCACTGGTATTGAATAAGTCTATCGTTTCTTTGCCAAGGACTTCGCTCATTTCTTTGAGTGTTGTTTTTTCCTTCCCTCCTAGAAACAAGGTTGTGTCCATGTTGCCGATGATCGTATCCGCATTATCTTTGTAAATTGCCTTTAACTGGCTTTGTGCCTGTAGGATGACACAGGCAGATATTTCCCTGCTCCGTATGGTTGCGATTAATTTCTCAAACTTCGGTATCTGTCCTATATTTGCAAATTCGTCCAAAAGGCAGCGGACATGTATCGGCAGCCTGCCGCCGTACACATCATCTGCACGGTCACAAAGCAGGTTGAACATTTGGGAATACATCATGGCAACAACAAAATTGAATGTATCATCCGTATCGCTGATAATGACGAACAGGGCGGTTTTCCTGTCTCCAAGCAAATCCAGATCCAGTTCGTCATATGCCATCAAGTCCCTTAGTTCTTTAATATCAAATGGTGCTAACCTCGCCCCACAACTAATAAGTATTGATTTTGCAGTTTTACCCGCCGCTAATTTGTATTTCTTATACTGACGGATAGCAAAGTGCTCCGGTTCCTTTTCTTCCAGTTTGTCAAACAGCAGATCCACGGCATTTTTAAAGTCCTCATCATCTTCACGGGCTTCACTGGCATTAATAAGTTCCAGAAGGGTAAGGAAATTCTTTTCTTCCTCTGGCGCTTCATACCAGATGTAGCCAATCAGGGCAGCATAGTACAGCCGTTCTGCCTTCACCCAAAAATCCTCGCCGGATTTTTCACCTTCCCCTTTGGTATTTTGGATAATGGTGTTTGTCAGTTTCAAAATATCCTTTTCAGAACGGATATAAACAAACGGGTTATAATGCATGGACTTCTTGAAGTTAATGGTGTTGAGGACTTTGATTTTGTACTTTGCACGCTGTAATAACTGACCGCACTCAATCAGGACAGTTCCCTTCGGGTCGGTTACAACGTAGCTGCTATGTAACTGCATCAGGTTCGGCTTTAGCCAGAACCGGGTCTTGCCACTGCCGGAACCGCCAATGACAAGAATGTTTTTGTTTCTTGCATACTTTGGCTGTCTGGGACGGCTGTTCATGGTCAGCTTTTCCGTTTCAGTCAGAAGGATATTGTTTTCCTGCTTCTTATCCATAAAAGGGGCAATATCTTTGGCTGTTCCCCAACGAGCACTGCCATATTCAATCCCTTTACGGAATTTTTTTGCATTTTTGCCTTTCAGGTAAATGACGGCTTTTAGCCCACAGGCAGCTAGCACTCCAAAGAGCAGGTCATAGGTATGCAGGCTTAAAAGGGGATTTGTGCCAATGTAAGAGAGATTCATCACGGTATTGGACAACTTAAATATCATATTTTCACCACCAACCAGACGGTAAATCCGGGACAGAAGATCAGCAAAATAAAAAACGAACAAATACGGTAGATTTAAAAGAATCAGTTTTTTTATTTTTGGATTCATGCTAACGGCTCCTGTTCTGATTTCTATTTTTTGTTTTGTCTGTCACCTGATTTTTGATAGCTGCCTTCAGCTTCGTCAATTGTTTCAGGACAGACGGTTTCCCTGTCTGCTTTACTTTCTTATTGGCATATTCTTTAAATGCGCTGTCAATGGCATCTAAATCCCGTCCTTTAAAAAAGACATAATATTTCACGGGCTTTGTTCCTCTGGCTTTCTTTACTGCAAAGTCAACGCCGTATTTATTGGCAATCCGTTCAAAGCCTTTAATATTCTTATCCGTAATCTCAATGTTGGACAGCCCGGCATTTTGCTCTGCTAATTGCTTTACGCTCTGCTTCCCCTGGTAGGGATGGGTGTCCGTTCTCTGCATATTCTTTTGGCTTCGTCTATGCTCCAGATACTTGCGTATCACTGCTTTTAATGCGGATGCAGTCAGCTTTCCCCCTTTGAGGACAAAACCAATGCTTTCTTTGCTTATTTCATCATTCATGTGTACCTCCTTTTTGGGTTTATGAGTGTCAGATGCTATTACGGTGGAGCACCTGACAGATACAAAGGGTTCATAAAGTACCTTCTTTCTGTTTTTTTATTCCATTCCATAAAAATGACAATCCTATCGGACTGTCTGAAGTAGCTTTATTCGCTAAATAAATCATGGTTCACTTGTGATTGGTAATAATGCCCCATGGTAGCCGGTGCATTGTACAGTACGGTCAGCAGATAATTCTTAATGTTTCGGACTTCGACAGTATTTCTGTTCATGCACTCAAATACATACTCCACATGGAACTGATTGATTTTCATCATCCGGTTTTTAACAATTTCAGCGGGGAAGTCCGTTTTCTCTATGCGGAATGTCTTTTTAGGGGAACAGACCACTTCCAGCATTAATTCGATAATCTCATCCAACCGTTCTACATCATAAGACTGGCTGAGACAGTCATATTCAATATTGTCCTTGATAATCTGTCTGTAGACATCCACCGCATCAATCAAACCTGGGAAAGAGGGCTGTGATGGTTCAGTATTGGCACGAGAGATGGATGGATTCGTACTTGATATATCTGTTATTAATTCTTCTTTATTTAATTCTTTCGTATTTAATTGCACCGGATTTTCCTGTTCAGGTTTTCCCAAGATTGGTTTTCCCAAGACTGGATTATCCAAGATTGGTTTTTCCGGTTTAGGTGTTTCCGGGATTTGTTCTTCCAAGATCGGATTTTCCGGTTTAGATAAATTATCAGGTGATTCCTGGGGTTTTGGATATTCAAGAATGGTATATTCCGTTTCCGTAAGATGCCCTTTCGTATTGCGGAGCCGTCTGCGTATGACATATCCATTCTTTTCTAATTCTTTGACTGTAGAGCAGATAGAATCAATCCCGTCCTTACAGATCGCTGCTAATCCTTTCGTTGTATAATCCCAATTTTCCGGTAAACTCAGCATCAGGGATAACATCCCCTTTGCCTTGAGTGATAAGGCGGTGTTTCTAAGGTGATGGTTGGACATTACTGTATAATCCTTTGTTTTTTTGATGCGGAATACAGCCAATACAGGTCAACTCCTCTCTTTCAGCAGCGATTTTACAAATCATGGCTCTTGTGGTCATAACGGAGATGGCCGCTCGTCACTCTGGCATGGTTTCTGATTTTAATATGTCCAAGCCGTTCATTCTCCAATGACCGCTTATAGCCTTGTTCAGTCAGAAATGCACGTGTCTTTTCTCCCTTGAAACCAATAGGGGAATCGTCGGAAAGTACATCAAAGACGATCATGTGCCGGGTATCAGGTTCAAAACGCTCTAAATCCATGATGTCGTGTCCTGCCAGTTTCGCAGCACCGGATTTTTGCCGTGCTTCTTCTAACAGTTCACCTATGGTTTTACTTTTACTCATGTGAAACTCCTTCCTGGTAATGGGAAAAGGGTATCCATGACGGACACCCTGTATTTCTCCTATTTTTTCTTTTTCTTGAACCAGCCCTTTCGATAAGCGGTATAGCCGCCAAGTATCAAGAATCCTGCAAGAGAAGTAAAGAGCAGGATATATGGAAGCTGCCTATCATCACCTGTTTTGGGTGAATCGCCGGATTTGGACGCTTCTGATGTTGTGGCAGTGGTTTTCGTTTCTTCCTCTGCCTTTAATTTGTTATGGAATGTCAATTCTGCCGTTTCATTTGCCTTGATTTTAATCTCCTGATCATCAGGAAGAATGTACCCGGCATTGGCATCATTGGATACTTCTGAAACGGTATAAGTGCCTATTCGTAGGTTTTCAATCTCAATCTTTCCGTTTTCATCGGTTGTGTACGTTTCAGAAAATTTATCACCAATGGCAGTCGTGCCTTCCACCAGAAAGCTGATGTCTTTGATGTTATCGTCATCAGAAGTCTTTGTGATCTTTAAAGCACCGGATTGTGCAGCATTTAAGAAGCCGACACCTGCCTTTGTTTCCACCGTAACGATTTCACCGTCATTCTCAATAGAAAAATAGTATGGTGTAGCGTCCAGTTCAAAATAGTCAGGGGCGGTAGTTTCTTTAACTATGTATCCGCCATAGGGCAGGTTATCCAATTGGTAGATACCGTCTTTGACCTCCTTTAATTTTCCAATCAGTCCATCAGTTTCATCCAATTCTTTGTTGCCGTTTATATCCGCATAGACTTCAAATTCGGCTCCGGTCAAGATATGGTCGGGATAATCAGCATCCACTTTTGTAAGCTGGACAGAGCCACGGATCAGGTTGTTTTCTATCTCGATTTTAATGTGTTGCTTATTTTCGGAGATAGTAACAAGATAAGATTTCTCATTCAAGACATAACCGATGGGTGCTTTGATTTCACGCACGATCCATTCGCCATAAACAACATTGGCAAAAGAAAAACTGCCATCTTCGGAAGATGTGGCAGTCATCAGGGCTTTTTTGTCTGAAAATTCTGATTCATCAGCCTTAAACAAGCCAATCAGCGCACCTTCCAGTGAATTTCCCTCTTCATCAACCTTTTTACCTTCAATATCACCACGGATAAGTCGATTTTCAATAGTTCCGTCATTGACAGCAATTGTTACCAAGGCGGTATCCTGTCCGGCATAGGCAAATGTTACGGGATACTGCTCATCGGAAAGAATATAATGGTTATCCGTTGTGATTTCCTTTACATAGTAACTGCCAAGGGGCAAATCAGAGGTAAAGGAACCATTGCCATCTTCATTAACGTAAAGAATTTCTATCAGCCCGTCAGAGGGAATGGCTGTGCCATCTACGGCAGTCAATTCTTCGGCAGCATAAAGACCAAAACTGACATTCCTGATTTCATTGTCTGTCCCAAGCGCAAAGGATTCCTCCTGTTCCAGTATTTTTGTGAGTTCAATCAGGACTTTTTGACGCTCATTATAAAAAACGAAAGATAAGCCGGTAACTTCTATTTCCTGTCCGGCATAAGTTAATTCCACTTTTTTTGCTTCACTGTCAAGTGTGTAAGCATCTGGTGCGGTGACTTCCTGTATATAATAACTTCCAAGATATAATAGGTCTGTGATAGCAACACCGCCGCTGTCGGTTGTGACCGTATCCACAACTTCGCCCTCGGCTGCCCGTAAAGTCCCGTCAAGCGTGTAGATATTTTCTGCCGCAATGATTTCATAAACGGCACCTGCAAGCCCTTCCATCGTATATACCGGTTGATAAATACCAGCACTTTCTTTGACGGTGCTAAAAACTTCACCTGTTTTTACAACCGTGATTTTCCCTTTTTGGGGTGCGTCCTGTTTGGTGACAGTTACGGTTGCATCGTTTCCATTCACCGTAAATTCAATCAAGTCAGAATTTAAGATATAGCCATGGGGAGCCTGTACTTCTTCAAGATAATAATTTCCGCAGTCCAGGGATTCAGGCAGCATGAGCCAGCCTTCATCATTGGTAAAAAAGGTGTCTATGGTGGTTGGTGTAGGATAGTCATAGCTCATAGAAATATAATTCTTGCTGCTATCCAGAATTTTAAACCCCACACCCTCGGCGGCGATTAGTTCCCCTGTCTCGGCATCCCGCTTTTCAATCCTGATTTTAGCCGTAATTGCCGTATTGTTGAGGATATAATAATAGGTTTGTCCATTCTGGTTGATATATACAGAAAAATCGGGAACAAAGGCTTGCCCTTCCAGACCGGAAACCTGATGGACAATGTAGGTTCCGTAGGGCAGGTCTTTGGTCTTGGCATACCCGTTTTCATCTGTGACCAAGGTATCACGCTCGCTTTCCTTTGCATCAGAAAAAGAGCCGGCGGATTTTAAATAGACCTCAAACATGGCACCGGCTTCCGGCTGTTCAATCATTCCAACATTTCCATCAGAGGAATCCCCATCACTTTCTACATCTTCATTATCTTTATCAATATGTTTGACGAACTGGATATTGCCTTTGATGACCTGCTCCGTCACGTCATTGGCAGTGGAATTGTATTCTACGGTATAGTTTTTCGATTCTGCACCGATATGATAGGATTCCAGACTGAGCAGATAACCCTCGGACGGTGTAATTTCCCTGACTGACCAGTTATCACCGCACGTATAATATGAAGAGGTAAACTGCCCGTTTGCGTCAGTGGTGTAGGAATCTATAAGCTCATCACCTTTATAGATTCCATAAGTTGCACCCGCAAGGGTAGCATTCCCCTGTGCTTTGCCCGTTTCTACATCAGATTTAGATACAGTGACGCACCACTTTTTGAGGATATTGGAAAAACTCACGGTAGAAGTTTTTCCTCCGATAATTGTTACTGATTGCGATTTTTGCGGTACATAACGGTCATAGGAAGCTTCTGTTACGGTGTAAGTGCCGGGAAACATACCATCTATGGAGATTGTTCCATCAGTTCCTGTTGTAACGGTTTTTTCAAAGCTATCACCTGTAATGGTAAATTTTATTCCAGATATTATGCCGTCCTCGGAAGTCTTTTTCAGAGCTAATGTGCCGGCGGGTGTTTCTATATTGAGATATGCCACAATGCTATCGGCATTTTCCACACCGGTTACAACGTCCTGCAAATTGGCATCACCATAGGCAATCAGCTTTGCGCTTTCGCTTACGGTTGGTACATTATTTCTTGTTGCCGTGATTCTGGCAGAACCGTCGATGGCAGCTGCAACGCTGACCGTCAACTTGTTACCTGATTTTGTAATGCTCACATTTTTATCAGAGCAAGAAAGGGTATAATCAGAAAGAACTCCGTTGCTATCGGTCAAGGTAAGGGTATACTTGCCACCACTGTAAGAAAGCTCTTTTGTAATGCCTGTCTTACTCTCTGACATAAAGCTCGGTATGGTATTATGTTCTGTCAGCAGTTCCACAATCTGATCATAAGCTGCCTTTGCGCCGCTATTAGCATAATTGGAGCCAAAATGAAGCTGGTACACGGTGGTGCTTGTTTGCTTGTATGAGCCAGTTGCCTGTCTGCACCCTGTCGCAAATTCCCAGACAAGTGTCTGTGTTGCAAGCCATTTCTCGTCATCACTTCCTGTCAGGCTTCCCTTATTGCCCTGATACCCATATAAAAGAGCAAGTCCAACCGCTTTTTTCTGAGCAGTGGAAAGGGCGTTCCAAGTAGCTGAAGAACTTTCCTTTAGCGTATCGCCCGTATGAAGGGGAACGCCCGGCTGAATGCAAAAGGCGGTTTCTCCATCCACATACATGCGGTATTTATAATCCCCTGCGCCACCTGCTGTGTAACCATTAATGACAGCACTTGAATTGTATCTCATGGCATTTCCGCTTGAATCATAGGTGTAGGCGAATGAAATCGCACCGATATCACCTGTTGCCGCCAGTACTGTATTTGCAGGGAACAGTGATAAAACTGTGATGATCACCAATGCAAGGGCAATTACTTGTTTAAAACATCTTTTAAACATCTGTTTTTTCCTCCTGTAAAATTATTTTTTATTTTTAAATATAGAAAATCCCCTATGATGCACAGAGGGTGAAAATAAGTAGTATTATATGTTGATTAAATCAAAAACCCGTTGGACATCAATATCGTAAATCGCACAAACTTCACTCAGATTAAAGTACACCCTGTCTTTGTCAAAGGCAGCTCGCAGTTTATAAGATTCGATTACTTCATCAAAAAGTGGATGAAGGAACTGTTCTAAATCTTTTTTTAGAATCCAAACCTCTAATTCGTCATCTTCACTGCATTCTAATTCATCTGCATACTCTGCAAGTTTTTCAATCAGGTCACCTTCGTTAAGTGCCGGGATATCACTGCCATCATGGCTGATGTTATCAAGCGTTTCAATAATCTGTTCCAAAATAGAGATGAGTCTAATAAGCCCATTTCTATCAATAACAACAAAAGGTGGTTTCCCATCGCTGTCAGTCCCCGGACATCTTGGAGTGCCAAAGTCAGGGCAGTCAGAACAATCGGGAGTGATGTTTCCATTCAATAAATCAGCAATGATATCTTCATTCATTTTCTTCATATATTTTTCCTTCTTTCTTTAAATTGAAAAACGCCATCTGGAATAGATTTCTATTCGCAAATAGCGTTTTGGTGTGATTATAGAGCGATTTATTTGGTGCTGGATTGCTTATAGGAATCCACCCAATTACATATAATAATAATAGATTCCAAATTTACATTATTTAAAGGTAGCCACCTGCCCGGCCACCTATGATAGTGCTGTCTTTTAAGTCTTCCCATTTAAAATCATCAGTCAGTTCCCTTGATACAAGGAAATTGCCGGCTCTCTGAGTCAACTGTGCAAAGTTAACCGCAAGCTTGCCAGAACCCTCATTATACACATAGATTGTACTTTCAGGTCCCATAAATCCGATATCGGCATCTCCTGAAATCAGGGCAGTCATTACGTTATCGGCTCCCGAACCATTTACCAGGTTTATTTCAATACCTTCTTCCTCAAAATAGCCATCCTCAATTGCGACATACATGGGAGCATAAAATATAGAATGAGCCACTTCATTTAACGTAACTTTCGTCAAATCAGATTTTTTACTGCCGCAGCTACATAGAACACCAACAATTAATATCGAAATCAACAATAGAGAAACAAATTTTTTCATGAAACTCCTCCATAATTATTTACTATTATACTATATGCGGGGAGTTCTTTTTCGGTTATTATAAATGAGAAAGCAATTTGTGAAGTCTCAAAGGAGGTTGGAAAATAAGAAATCAATAAATCCGTTTCTATATTGCAAGTAAGGTATAGAGAAACGTTCACTACACTTGCATTTTGAGTGTAGAAAAGAGATATTAATCATGTTATAATGAGAAGAACAAGCTTTGGAAGGATGTGATATCGAAATACAGGCTTAGCCGAGCAAAAGAAGAGTTGGATAATGCGAAAGCAATGCTAGATAGTGAATATACAAAATATGATTACGGTTACGATTTGGTGCTGTCATGGAGCAGCCTCCTTCTCTTTATACGAAAATATCAGTAATGCAGCCGATATTTTTTCTGATACGGATTAAAACTTTTGACTGCATAGCAAGGGGCGTTTACGCCGCCTGCCGGGAGTATTGGGAGCAACCTCTGCCTGATAAAAATGACTCATAGCAGATGGCGTATTGTAAAGGCAAGCTAAAAGGTAGGACTTGATATTGTGAACCTTCTTGCTATTTCTGGAAAATAAAAAAAGAACCGGTTATCCGGTTCAAAAAGTAATATATTGTGTTATGTATTTCACTTAACTTTTTTGACATCCCCTTGGTATTTATAGGGCTTCTGGCTCGTCGATATTCTCTGCAAACAAATCAAGTAAATCGTGGTTTGCCCCAATGTTAGTGACTTCAAAATGATTAATACAATGTTTTAACCATGGAAGAGAATCACTCATTTCTTGAATCAAATCAAAGATTTCCAAATCAGTTGTTTTATACTTAGAATGATAGCCCGAATATTGCTCGTGCGAAAAATTTCTTTTTGTAAGAAAAGCTTTGATTTTACCATATGCCCCTTTCGGACTTGTTTTTGAGTAATATTTTTCTAAATCCTTAATTCGTATATCAAAATATAAGGCTTTATATTTTCTGGATTCTTTTCTCGCCACTAGGCAGCACTCTCTCTCTTGGTGTAATGATATAGAATATCATCTACAGAATAGTCATTCTCGTCTTCTCCGTCATCACTGTTATACCAGAGCCATTTCGTGAGATAGGTCATAAACCACTCTTTATCTTTCAGTGTGGTAATTAATCTGCCGAAAATACCGTAGTCTCGTGGCATTCCGTTGCCATAATAACAGATTGTGCCATCGTCTTGTTCTTCTTTATGCAAATGATATTTGGCAAATACCTTATCAATGGTATTATAGATGCTCTCTGGCCTATATTTTGCATCTGATATTATTTGCTTGTCATCTAATTTTATTTCTAATTTCAACATCTTGATTTCACATCCTCTCGAAGAAGTTTTGTTTGAAATTTTAGGAGTCTTTATTTGTATTACTATTATACTATATGCGGGGGAGTTCTTTTTCAGTTATTATAAATGAGAAAGCAATTTGTCAAATTATAAATGAGGCTGGAAAAACCCTTCTATATCGGAAACACTATGTATGACTACAAAGGCCTGTGGGTCAAGAGCCTGAACCTCCCGTTTAAGTTTGTTGACTTCGAACCTTGAAACAACGGTCATATAGACAATCATAGGATCATGACTGTAAACACCTTCTCCATTCCATGTAGTTCCGCCGCGGCTTAACTCTGAAGTAATCACAGTGGCGACTTCAGGGTTTTTTGTGAAAATGATAGCACTTACTTTAACATTTTGATGATGGGTTCTATCCAATGTAAAGGAGGCAACAAAAGTAAAGATAGCCGAGTAGACAACAATTTCAAAATCATACAGGAATAAACAAAGTGTAAAAACGAAAGCAGCAACAAATAAAACAGCCTTTCCTACACTAAAATTGGGTCGTGTTTTAGTGAGATACATTCCAATAATATCCAGACCGCCGCCTGAACTGCCGGATCTTAAAATAAGACCGGTTCCGCTTCCGCAAATGATTCCTGAAATAATACTTCCGGTTAACCGATCTGTAATAATAGGCTCAGCAGGGGTAGGAATAATGGAAAAAAATAAAGTGACCAGCGATACAGTGATAATTGTTTTTATAAAAAAGGCTTTGCCGATTTTTTTATAGGCCAATACCAACAGCGGAATGTTGATTAAATAAAGGATAATACCGGTAATGTCAAAGCCTGTCGGCAGCGCTATGTGAGCATAGTCAACAAGGAGTGAGCGGATGATTTGTGCCAGCCCGGTAAAATTGCCGCTGTATAAATGCATTGGTGTAATAATCAAATTATAGGGGAGGACAAATATTAATGCTCCCAAGGCAACAAAAAGTTGCTTTTTCCAGAAATCCTGTTCTAAAAGTGCTTTCATATTCTATCCGTCCTTTATCATCATGTGATATTTACATTTTACATCAAAAAAACATAAATCACCAGTCTTAATTTAGATTTCTGTTCTCAAATACATGATAATGTGTTAAAATTAATAAAAACGGAGGTTGCGCAATGAAGAAAGAAATAATAGTTAAAGAGTTGAAGAGTTGGGTGAAGATAATTGGTATAGCAGTCGTTGCCGCCGTGTTCATTAATACGACGATTATTGCAAATGCTAATATTCCCACAGGTTCCATGGAATCTACGGTAATGACGGGTGATAGAGTTATTGGATTTAGACTTGCATACTTATTTTCCGAACCGGAAAGAGGCGATATCATCATGTTTAAAATGCCGGATAATGAAAGTAAAAATTATTTAAAAAGAATCATTGGCCTTCCCGGTGAGCAGGTGGAAATCATTGATGGCAAGGTTTACATTAATGGCAATGAAGAGCCTTTAGCGGAAAACTATTTGAATGTGGTGCCGACAGGCTCGTACGGTCCTTACGTTATACCTGCGGATTCATATTTTGTAATGGGCGATAACAGGAACAGATCCTATGATTCGAGATATTGGGATGATAAATTTGTCAGTAAAGATCAAATTATTGCAAAAGCAATTGTAGATTATTATCCATCAATACATTTATTTGATAAATAACTCCATAGCCATACTAACAGAAAGGGGAATTGTGAATGGACAATAAGAATATTAAAATGATTACTGCAAAACTAGCGCTGCCTTATATAGAAAGTCATATGGTTATCGGTCTGGGCGGTGGGACAACGATAGCTTATGTGGTAGATTATCTGGCACACAAAGGCCTGTTTGATATTAAAGTGGTGACACCATCGGAAACGATAAAGGAAGCTTGCCGAAAAGTTGGATTAGAAGTACTTGATTTAAGTCTGGTCACAGATATAGATATGGCATTTGACAGTTGTGATTATGTAGATGAGGATTTTTATGCCTTGAAAAGCGGTGGTGGTATTCATACAGATGAAAAACTGATTGCACGCATGGCAAAGCAATATATATTACTGGTTGACGAATCAAAGCTTGAAAGGAAACTGACCTTTTTGACACCTATTGTTTTAGAGTGTGTCAGAAGTGCACGAAGCTATATTGAAAAAGAGATTACAAAATTAGGCGGACGTGCAGAGCCGAGAAAGTCCTATGCAAAAGATGGATTCACGATAAGCGACCATGGGAATTTACTGATGGATGCGGAATTTGAACGTGTAGAAGATATAGCTGCCTTAAACCAGCAGTTGAAAAATATATGTGGAGTCATTGAAACATCGCTCTTTACAGAGGAAGTAAGCAGAGTTTTAATTGCCTCTGATGACGGTTATAAAGTGATGAACAGATACCGTCAATAATTAGAAAGGAAAGAGCATAATGGCGTTACTATTTGATTTACACACCCATACCTTAGCCAGCGGTCATGCCTACAGCACAATTAGTGAAATGGCTGAAGCTGCAGCTGGGAGAGGGCTTAAGCTGCTGGGCATCACAGAGCATGCCCCTGATATGCCGGGAACATGCAGCAGTTTCTATTTTCAAAATCTAAAAGTTATTCCGAGGAAGAAGTGCGGCATTGACTTAATGTTCGGCAGTGAGCTGAATATTATAGATTATCAAGGAAATGTCGATTTGGATGTCTCATCGCTTAAAAATCTGGATATCAATGTAGCCAGCCTGCATTCCCCCTGTATTACACCGGGAACGATGGAGAAAAACACATCGGCTGTGATTGGAGCCATAAAAAATCCTTATATTAATATGATTGGTCATCCGGATAATGGCCAATATCCGTTGGACTATGAGGCTGTTGTACTGGCATCGAAGGAATATCACACGTTATTGGAGGTTAACGATGCTTCTTTAAACCCTAATGGATTTAGGATTAACACTCATGAGAATAGTATGACGATGCTGAAATTATGCAAGAAATATAGGGTTCCCATAGTGATATCCAGTGACAGCCATGTTGCCGACGATGTAGGAGTGTTTCCCTATGCTCTGGAAGTTATTCGCGATGTAGAATTTCCGGAAGCGTTAATTGTGAATACAGAGCCATCAGTGTTGTTTAAATACCTGGCTTTTAAGAAAAACCGTTCAGGTTTTTATGATATATAATTTAATGAGGGGAATAGATGAGAAGGTTTAAAGATTTTTCTTTTAACGGAGAATTTCGTGATTATCAGCAAAGAGTTCTTGATAATGCGGATCATTATTTAGAAGATGGAAAAATTAATATTGTGGCAGCCCCGGGAAGTGGAAAAACCATACTGGGGCTTGAACTTATCCGCCGGTTAAATGAACCGGCTTTGATTTTATCACCAACAGTGATTATCCGCCAACAATGGGGAGCAAGATTTATCGAATATTTTTTAGATGGAGAACCTGATAAAGAAGCCTATGTCTCTTATCATCTTAAATCGCCTGCCTGTATTACCTCGGTAACTTATCAGACTCTTCATGCCGCCATGGAGAGGCTGAAGAACAAGGAAGAAGATGAGGGAGAAGTAAGTACGGATTCAGATTTTGAAGAATTTGATTTAATTAATGAAATTCATCGACATGGAATAAAGACTATCTGTCTTGACGAGGCTCATCATTTAAAAAGCCAGTGGCAGAAGTCATTAGAAAAGTTCATTGAAGCCTTAAAGCAGGAAGTAAAGATTATTTCTCTGACGGCAACACCACCTTATGACAGCAGTGACAATGACTGGAAGCGGTATATATCTATGTGCGGAGAAATTGATGAGGAAATTTATGTTCCTGAGTTGGTTAAAGAGCATACGCTGTGCCCTCATCAGGACTACATATTCTTTAACTATCCGGACAAAGATGAGTTAGAGTTGGTTAAAGAGTTTAGGCTGCGAAGTGCAAATTGTGTATCGTCCATTATCAAGAATGGTTTGCTGGATTCCTTGTTGGAAAGTTCTCAGATATTGGTGAATTATAAGGAAATGACAGAGGTTGTTTTAGACAATGCAGAGGGGTTTAATGCCCTTTTATGTCTGGCTGGTTATCATGGAATCGATATACCTAAAAAATTGATTCGCTTGGTTTGTTCAAATAAGAAATTGCCGGCATTTCATTTGAAATATGCAGAAATTGCATTCCGATTTGTGTTAGAGCAGCCTGAATTATTTGACTACGCTCTGGTTAAAGAACTGGAATATCAATTAAAACAAAACCGGTTAATAAAGCGGAATCAAGTATGTTTACAGTCCGATGAGGAGGTTAATAAAGTCCTGGTATCATCCGCAGGAAAGCTTGAGGGCATCAGACAGATTACCCTAAGTGAATATAACCAAATGCGGAAAAAACTCAGGATGGTGATTCTAACGGATTATATCCGTAAAGAATTAATTTCTGTTATTGGCGGTGACAAATCCTTTGGTGTTATCGGTACTGTGCCGATATTTGAAGCGGTTCGCCAAAGTGTGGGAGACCGGTGTGATATTGGCTTGTTATCGGGGAGCCTGGTGATCTGGCCGATAAAAGGTATTGAAAAGCTCAGACGAATAGCAGCGTCAAGAAATATTATATTTACTGAAAAAGAATTAAAGGATACTGCATATAGTGAAATCATATTTAAAGGAAGTAACCGGGAAAAGGTTTCTTTACTGACACAAGCTTTTGAGCAAGGAGAGGTTAATATTCTCATTGGAACCAGCGCTCTATTGGGGGAGGGCTGGGACTCACCATGTATCAACAGCCTTATTATGGCCAGCTTTGTAGGCAGTTTTGTATTATCTAATCAGATGCGGGGAAGGGCAATTAGAACAGATAAAAACAATCCCGACAAAACAGCAAATATCTGGCACTTGGTTACAGTCGAACCCAAGTTGGGCTTTAGCGATAAAATCATTGAACAGCTTTGTGCTGCTGCCTTTTATGATAATCAGGTACTGGTCAGTGATGATTACGAAACCTTAAAACGGCGGTTTGAATGTTTTTTTGCCCCGGCTTATCAGCGTGATATCATTGAAAATGGCATTGAAAGGATAGAGATTGTTAAACCACCTTTTGATAGTGAAGGTATAAAATCAATAAATGATGAAATGCTGCGGCTTGCGGCTGATAGAACTGCCATGTCTGAGCATTGGGGCAAATGCTTAAAAGATAAAGACATGTTTTATATATTTGATTTTGATAGAATTCCCGACCGTGTCTTGCCTACCAGATTTCTATTTATAAATTTAATGAATATGGGGATACTATTAGCGCTCCTTACGATGTGTATCAATATGATGATTTCTAAGATGGTGGTTATTGGGAGCTTGGGAATTCCTCAGATGCTCATTGCTGTCGGAATTACCCTATTGATTATTCTTGGATTGATCAGAGTCGTTATGAAAATTTTAAATTTCATTTCACCGGAAAAAACGGTAAGGACATTTTGTGAGTGTATCCTTAAAACCCTGATGGGTATGGGAGAGATTCATAGTCCGCAGCCAAGGCTTTTAGTGAAAGCAGAGAGTCATGGTATGTTTATTGACTGCGCAATAGATAATGCAACGGTTCATGAGAAGAATGTCTTTAGTAATGCTGTTAAAGAATTATTAACCTCTATCAACAATCCGCGGTATATATTAATAAAGACTTATAGCTTTATATTTTGGAAAAAAACTGATTACAGTCAGAGTTATGCATGTCCTTCCATTATAGGTGTTAATAAAGAGAATGCCGAAATATTAGCTGGGTATTTAAAAAAGGCCGGAGGGTTTTATCAACCTTGCTTTACAAGAAATGAAAAAGGGAAAAAACTTCTGACGAAATGCAGGAGAAAATCATATATTAATCGAAATGAGATTTATATTGAGAGAAAACAGAGAGTCGGTACGTTGTAATAGATTAAAATTGCACGATTATCTTAAGATAATCGTGCAATTTTAAGGCATACTAATCCAACTTGATACCGGAAAGTAATGATCCCAAGCCTGTTGTTGCGTCTCCCTCTGACTTGTAGTTAAACTTCTCCCTGGAAAATTCCCTGGCTTCATCAACCGCCTGAAGCGCTTTCATACTTAAACTCAATTTCCCCTCTTTGAGGGCGATGACCTTGACTTTAACTAAATCCCCCTCTTTGATAACCTCATTAGGTGATTTAATATGTTTTTGGGAAATCTGGGATATGTGAACCAGGCCCGATAAACCATCGCCCAAGTCAATAAATGCACCATAAGTGGTGATTTTATCGACCTTACCTTCAAATACGTCACCTATGTTAATGCTATTAATTTTAGCTGCTTTAGCCATATTCGCTTTTTCAAGAGCTACAGCTTTGGAAGAGAGAACCAATCGCTTTTTCTTTTCATCAATCGTAATGATTTTAGCATCAACCGATTTATGCAGCCATTCATTCAAGTCAGGGGTATAAGATATGGATAGTTGGGAGGCAGGGATAAAACCACGCATGCCTTTGACATAGACGATGACACCGCCATTGACGATACCATTAATTTTAACATTAACAACAGTTTCATTATTCTGCATTTCTTTTAATTCTTCCCAGGCCAAGAGGTTATCTGCCTGCTTTTTGGATAATAAAATATTCCCTTGTCCATCGTCTTCCTTTATAACGACAGCTGCCACGGGTTCCCCCACATTAATATCTGAATGGATAGAAAATTGAGGATCAAAGCTTAATTCAGCCAAAGGAATAATACCTTCGCTGTGGAGTCCTAAATCGACACTCACTTCGGTATCAGATTTTCCGGCAATGGTACCTCTTAATAAATCGCCGGCATTAACTTTTGTGTAAGATTGTTCCAGTTCCTCTTTATAGTCATCCATTGTTTCAACAGGTTCGGCATTGGTAACCTCCCCGATATTTTCAGTTACTTCTGTTTTTTGTTCCTCTAAGCTCATATAATGTATCCTTTCTTCGTGTTTTGTCCTTAGTATAGTTTAAAACACTTAGGCGTGTTCGTCAATGAAAAAAACAAAGCAGAACGCTAAGATATAATAGAGTTCCACTTTGTGGCAGCCTGATGACTTCTTTTATAGAAATACTGCTGTTTTATTTCTGGACATCTTCATTAGATTTAGATACATCTTCTTTGACAGATGTTTTGACATCGTGGGCAAAATCTGTTGCTGATTCTTTTGCTGTTTTTGCAAGTTCTTTAACGTCATCTTTAACATCATCGGATAACTCTTTTGCTTTCTCCACGACCGGCTTGGCGGAATCAACAGCTTTATCGACATATGGTTTAGCAGTATTAACGGCTTTATCAACATATGGTTTAGCCGAATCAACAGCTTTATCAACATATGGTTTGGCGGAATCAACAACTTTGTCGATAGCGTCTTTTGCTTTATTGGCACTGGAGTCTGCATTATCATCTGATTGAGACATCGAAAGATTTACATATTCTCTGTGAGTTTCGTCTTCCATAGCATCTAAGTCATCTACTAAGTCATCAAACTCATCATTATCGTCCTCTTGTTTGTCCATGATCTGTTTGATTAAATAAGTGATGGCGCCGATAGATGCAGCAAAAACAACTGTTTTACAAAATACTTTAAAAAATTTCTTAAGACCCATATACATCACCTTTCTTACCCTACATTGTCAATGGAGGGTATATATAATTTTGTTTATCAACTTTATTATATAGCATTGCCTGAAAAAAATAAAGTAATTATTTCTTCAATATTATTGCCATAAAATCTAAAGATTATTATGATTAATATTTTTATCATAAAATTCTTTAAAAGATATTGAAGGGAACGTCTAAAAACCACCCCTTGTAAAAAAGACAAAATGTGCTAAAATTGAGACAGTAAATAAATCGTTTTGAGGTGAAAAATATGTTCAAACAGTTTGGCTTTTTAGATGAGGATATTCG
>Ga0153994_1000113_pt1 | contig 34911 bp, 25 predicted proteins | sample TSNC078MetaG_FD_104735 | JGI IMG/M metagenome (GOLD analysis project Ga0153994, IMG submission 104735) | Attine ant fungus gardens microbial communities from North Carolina, USA - TSNC078 MetaG | ecosystem: Host-associated > Fungi > Mycelium > Unclassified | place: USA: North Carolina, Lumber...
CAGCGGCAGCCAATTAATAGACATATTAGAAGGAAATCAGAAACAATATAGCGGCAGTATCTTAGTTGGCGACAAGCCCTACCGGGTAAACTCTCAATGGGATTCTATGAGCAATGGAGTGGCTTTTATTAATGAAAATCCATTGAGGAATATGCTTATCTACGATATGAGTGTTATGGATAATCTTATGCTGGCATTATCCCAGAAAATACCTGGTATATGGATGAGAAAAAAATATTATCAAAGTATTGTGAAACAATTGGAAGGGATTCTGTACCCGGATATTTATTCTGTTCCAATCTCGCAATTACCTCCAAGTGATTTATATAAAATAATATATTGTAAAAGCCTTTTGTATGCTCCCCCGGTTGTAATCTGTGTCAAACCATTCTCCAACATTGATATGCATATTCGTAAAACAATAGAAAAAATGATTCAGATACTAACCAAAAGAGGTATTGCTGTCTTGCTCATTATGTCCAATCTTTCTGAAACGGCTATTATTGAAGGGAATACCAACTACCTTAAAAATGGAAGGTTAGTGGCAGAAGAAGAAATCTATTCATCAATCTATGGAATACAAAAATAACCAGAATTTCACTCTTTTTTGTGCATTATTCAATTCTCCAAAGATTGTCACCCTTAATCTAAAGACAGAATGTTGAAAGAAAAAACTTATATTGTTATTATTTATATACAAAACAACCTAAGGACAATGCAGAGAAGGAGATATGTATGAAAAAGAGAATGATTTGTACTTTAATAGCGGCTACATTAATCGTAAGTATTCTTGGAGGATGCGGCAGCAGTAGCAATTCCGGCGATACTACGAGCACAGCAGATTCAGGGGATTTACCAATCCTTGGTGCAAGTATCTATTCAGCGGCTGATAATTTTAATTCTTACATCGGTAAGAATATAGCGAATGCGGCAGCAGGAAAATTCACTACTAATGTTGAAGATGGGCAGAATGATCAGTCCACCCAAAATAACCAGATTGACACTATGCTTGCAAAAGGTGCAAAAGCTATATGTCTTTCAATTGTAGATACGACAGCAGCACAGACCATTTTGGATAAGGCAGTGGATGCAGGGAATATTCCGGTCATCTTTTTTAATAAAGAGATTACAGATGAAGCGGTTATGAAATCCTATGATAATGCCTTCTTTGTGGGAACTTCAGCAGCAGATTCCGGTGTTATGCAGGGAGAGATGATTGCTCAGGCATGGAAAGACAATCCTGATTTGGATAAGAATGGTGACGGCATAATCCAAATTGTGAATTTAATGGGAGATCCTGGGCATACGGCATCGGCTCCAAGAGCAGAATATGTAAAAAAGGCAATTGAAGATGCCGGTCTTGAATATGAACTTCTGGCCGAGGACACTGCAATGTGGGTGACTGCCACTGCTACCGATAAGATGGATGCATGGATTTCAAAATATGGTGACGAGATTGAGTTTATTATTGGGGCAAATGATGCAATGGCTTTAGGCGCATTGGCATCTATTCAAAATGCAGGATATAATACAAATGGTACCGAAAGTAAAAAATATATTCCAATCGTTGGAATTGATGCATTGCCGGAAATGCTTTCTAAGATTGAATCAGGGGAAATGATAGGTTCTGTATTACAAGATCCGAAAGCACAGGGTGAGACTGTTGTGGCAATGGCGAAGAATCTCGTAGAAGGAAAAGATGTTATGGACGGACTCAGCCTTACTATTGATGAGTTGAAAGCTGTTCGTATTCCATATCAGAAGATCACAAAAGAGAATCTCGCAATAGCAGAGGAAATATATTCCATGGAATAGGGATTCTGTGGACAGGGGGCAACCGTTATGGCAAAGCAGCAGAGTGAAAAACCAGAATATATATTAGAGATGCGTAATATTTCAAAAGAATTTCCCGGAGTTAAAGCTTTGGATAATGTCAATCTTAACATAAGACCAGGTACAGTTCATTCTCTGATGGGAGAAAACGGAGCAGGTAAATCTACTCTGATGAAATGTCTCTTTGGAATCTATAAACAGGACAGCGGAGAGATTCATCTGGAGGGAAAGAAGGTTTATTTTTCAAATCCTGCCGAAGCTCTTAATAATCATGTATCTATGGTTCACCAAGAATTGAATCAGGTTCTCTATCGCAGTGTAATGGAAAATGTATGGCTTGGCAGATATCCTATGAAGGGCCTTTTCGTAGACCACGAAAAAATGTATCAGGATACACAAAAAATATTTGAAGAATTAGAGATTGATGTTGATCCCAGAGCAAAGACAGGCAGCTTGTCCGTATCACAAAAGCAGATGATAGAGATAGCCAAGGCAGTATCCTATGATTCGAAAATCATTGTTATGGATGAGCCTACTTCATCCTTAACTGAAAAAGAAGTTCAACATCTGTTTAATATTATTGAAAAACTGATCAAAAGAAACACCAGTATCATCTATATTTCCCATAAAATGGAGGAGATATTAAAAATTTCCCATGAGGTTACCGTAATGCGTGATGGTAAATATATTGATACAAAGGATGCCCACTCACTGACCACGGACATGATTATTAAAATGATGGTTGGAAGGGAGCTTACCAATCGTTATCCTGAAAGAGAGGTAAAACCAGGGAAAATACTTATGCAGGTGGAAGGATTATCCACACAATTTCCTGCTTTTAAAGATGTTTCATTTACTGTAAGGCAGGGAGAAGTCTTGGGAATTGCAGGACTTGTGGGTTCGAAAAGGACAGAACTATTGGAAACCCTGTTTGGAATCCGTAGTAAAAAAGAGGGAAAAATCACCCTTAATGCCCGGGAAATTGATAACAGTTCCCCCTTTAACGCCATACGCAATGGATTTGCACTGATGACGGAAGAGCGCAGAACGGATGGAATTTATGAAGAACTATCCGTAGGATTTAATCTTACCATATCCAATCTTATATCCTATCAAAACAAGAACAGGCTGCTTAACGGCAGCCTGATGCAGAAAGATTCTAAAAAGATGATTGACGCAATGAATATAAAGACACTGTCAGAAAAAACAATAATCGGGAATTTATCAGGTGGAAACCAGCAGAAAGTAATACTGGGAAGATGGCTTTTGACGAATCCGGATGTACTGCTTTTAGATGAACCGACAAGAGGAATTGATGTGGGGGCCAAATATGAAATCTACCAACTGATTAACGAATTAGCGGCACAAGGAAAAAGTATTATAATCGTAAGTTCTGAGATGCCGGAGTTACTTGGAATCTGTGATCAAATATTGGTAATGAGTAATGGAAGGCAGGCTGCCATACTGGATACGGCAAAGACCAGTCAGGAAGAAATCATGACTTGTTCTGCGAAATACATGTAAGGTAGGGAGGAGCTTGAAGTGAACCAAGTGAAAAAAGGAAATAAAGTAGACATTAAACAATTACTTACAGATAAAGTGATTTATCTGGTGTTAATTGGATTGCTTATCATTATTATTGCGATTGAGCCAAAATTCTTATCTCTTGTAAATATCCGCAATATTTTATCGCAATCGGCAACCAGAATTATCATTGCCCTTGGTGCGGGGATGGTCTTAATTGTCAGGGGGACCGATCTTTCGGCTGGTCGGATGATTGGACTTGCAGCAGTAATTTCTGCGTCTCTGCTTCAGAAGGTAGACTATGCTTATCGGATGTATCCAAACTTGCAAGAACTGCCGGTAGTTGTTCCAATTATCCTGGTTATATTAATTTGCGGACTTTTAGCGGCAATAAGCGGTGTTGCAGTGGCCAAATTCAAGGTTCCACCTTTTATTGCTACATTAGCAATGCAGTTAATATTATATGGTATGGCTTCGATTTATTTTGACCGACCGCCTTATGGAGCGCAGCCAATTGGGGGAATTGACAGCAAATTGACGAACATGGTGATTGGAACCATCGGAGTAGGCAGCTTTAAGATTCCGTATCTAATTATCTATGCTGTTATTATCTCGGGAATTATCTGGGTACTCTGGAATAAGACCAGATTTGGGAAATATATGTATGCAGTAGGCGGCAATCCAGAGGCGGCCAAAGTATCAGGAGTGAATGTAACCAAAAATCTAATTAGTATCTATATACTTGCGGGATGTATGTATGCATTTGCAGCAGTACTTGAGGTAGCCCGTATAGGAAGTGCATCGAATACTACAGGAAATGGCTATGAACTTGATGCAATTGCCGCTTGTGTTGTAGGCGGAGTATCTCTGTCGGGCGGAGTAGGAAGTGTGGGAGGTATTGTCATTGGAGTTCTTATCTTTACGGTAATTAATTACGGACTTGCTTTTATAGGAGTGAATGCCTACTATCAATTTATTATAAAAGGGATTATTATTTTAGCGGCTGTTGTTATTGATATGAGAAAATATGTGAAAAGGAAATAAATAGGAAGGGGGTGTTGATTTATGCGTGAAACAGTAAGAAATACCGCATTAACTGAGGATTGCAGTAAAGAAACGATTCGGTCGTTTGTGTCCTGTGTAATAGAAGAATTAACTGTTGATGAAAAAATTGGGATTATGTCAGGTCAGATAACAGAGGAAAAATTAATATCAGATTTATTTGTCATAGAACATTATAATATGAAAACATATCCCACGATGGCTATTGACAGGCTGGGATTGCCGGAAGTCCGGTTCGTAGACGGTCCCAGAGGGGTTGTCTCCGGCTTTTCTACTTGTTTTCCTGTATCCATGGCAAGAGGGGCATCTTTTGACCGGGATTTGGAAGAACGGATAGGGGCGGCTATCGGTGCTGAAATTAGGGCTCAGGGCGGCAATTATTTTGGAGGCGTGTGTATTAATCTTCCTAGGAATCCCAGATGGGGAAGGGCACAGGAGTGCTATGGCGAAGACCCTTATCATTTAGGAGAGATGGGGGCAGCATTGACCAGAGGGGTGCAAAGTCAGAATGTAATGGCATGTGTGAAGCATTTTGCTATGAACAGCATTGAAAATGCAAGATTTAAAGCTGATATATATGCATCAAAACGTGCCCTGCATGAGGTATATCTTCCGCATTTTAAAAGGTGTATTGAAGAAGGCGCTGCTTCTGTAATGGGAGCTTATAATCTGGTATATGGAGATCAGGCTTGTGAGAGTAAATTACTTTTAAAGGATATCTTAAGGGATAAGTGGGGATTTAAAGGATTTACGATATCTGATTTCTTATGGGCGGTAAAGGATCCGGTCAAAGCAGTAAAGAGCGGATTGAATATTGAGATGCCTTGCGTTGAACACTATACCAAAAAATTGCCGACAGCATTAGGAGAAGGCAGAATCGATATGGAAGATATTGATGGGGCAGTGGGATATATACTGAGAACCCTATTGTATTATGAAACAAGAAGTGATAAGAAAGAGTATTCACAAGAAGTCATTGCATGTAAGGAACATACAATGCTTGCAAAAGAAGCAGCTTTAAAATCTATGGTACTTTTGAAAAATGACAATCATGTTTTACCATTTCATAAAGACGACACAAAAAAGATCGTTGTACTTGGAGAACTATTAGATACAGAAAACATTGGAGATCACGGATCCAGCAAAGTACATCCATATTATACTGTAACACCACTGAAAGGGATTATGAAAAAGATGCCGGATGCGGAGATATTATATTGTGATGGAAAAGATTTAGATAAGGCTAAGAAATTAGCAAAAGAGGCAGATGCAGTTATTATCATTGCGGGTTATATCCATTCAGATGAAGGCGAATTTCTGGCTGACAGAGATGAAAATGCGGAAAAGGGCGGTGACAGAAGTTCCTTGCGACTGCATAAAAGAGATATTGATCTGATAAAAGGGGTAGGCCAAATTAACGCTAATACTGTGTGTTCCCTTATCGGAAGCAGTGCGATTTTAATAGACGAATGGGAAGCCAAAATCCCGGCCATTCTGTTTTCCTTTTACAGTGGAATGGAAGGTGGTAATGCACTTGCAGATATTCTGTTTGGAGATGCTTGCCCAAGCGGTAAATTGCCTTACACGGTAGCACAATCGGAAGAGGATTATCCATTCTTTGATTCGGATTGTACACGGGCAGAATATGAGTATTATCATGGATATACCAAGTTGGATAAGGAACAAAAAAGGCCGTTTTATCCATTTGGTTTTGGACTTTCCTATACGAGTTTTGTAATAAGTAAACCAGTGGTGCAGATATTTGAAGATATAGCAAAAATTATGGTTGCGGTTAAGAATACCGGCGATGTTACAGGAGATCAGGTAATTCAACTTTATGTAGGATGTGAGAACAGCCAAGTTGACAGACCGGTAAAAGTATTAAAAGACTTTGAACGTGTCACACTCAAACCGGGTCAGGAAACTATGGTAATGCTAAAGGTAACGAAGGAAGCTATGGCATATTACAATGAATCTACGGATAACTTTCAAACTGAGGATATCCGGTACATTGCATATGTAGGTGATTCAAGTGCTATGGATCATCTTAAGCAGATCAATTTTAAATTTGACTAGTGAGGCGGTACATTATGAGAATTGGAACTGATTATTATCCTGAGCATTGGGAAAGGACACGGTGGGAAACAGATATCACTTTGATGAAGCAGGCTCATATAAAAGTAGTCCGCGTTGGAGAATTTTCCTGGAGTTTGTATGAACCAGCAGAAGGAGAATACCATTTTGAATGGATGGACGAGATTCTTGACTTTTTTAACAAAAATGAGATAAAAGTCGTTTTGTGTACCCCATCTGCGACTCCGCCCAAATGGATGACAGACAAATACCCGGATATTTATCAAAAAGATATATTTGGAAATGAGAAAGTTTTTGGAACAAGAAGACATTATTGTTATAATAGCAAGACTTATAGGGACAAGCTGCGTAGTTTAACAGAACAATTAGTGAAGAGATATGGCAGCCATCCTGCGGTGGAGGCATGGCAGGTCGATAATGAACTAGGCTGGTCTGATACAACACGTTGTTATTGTGAAAAATGTGAACATGAATTTAAGAGTTGGATGAAAGAGAAATATGAAACTATTGAACGATTGAATGAACAGCTTGGGACAATATTTTGGAGCCAGATATACAGAAATTTTGACGAATTGATTCTTCCAAAAGCGGGAGCCTGCTATAACACCTGTCATGAGACACAAGGGCAAAATCCTGGATTACTGCTGGACTACTACCGGTTTGCCAGTGACTCGGTCATAGGCTTTATGAACGAAACGGTGATTACCCTAAAAAAACATACGGACAGGCCTGTCACAACCAATCTGCTAGATGCTTCCGTTAATTCCGGAACCGGAATCGACTATTTTAAGTTATCGGAAGATCTTGATTTTGTCACCTGGGACAACTATATAGAGTTTCAGTGGGGAATGGCAAAACAAGAGGCTGTTTCTAAAGATCAAGCATTGCTTCGCAGTTATAAAAAACAATCTTTCTGGGTAATGGAACAGCAAAGCGGAGCTTGTGGATGGAGTAAGATGGGGCCGGCTCCGACCCCTGGAAAGCTACGTCTTTGGACTTATCAGGCAGTAGCGAACGGAGCTGATACGGTAGTGTATTTTCGATGGAGAACCTGTCCTTTTGGAACAGAAGAATATTGGCATGGGATTCTGGGGCATGATGGTAAAGTCAATCGAAGATATGAGGAGATCGCCAGAGTGGGACAGGAAATGGAGGATTTAAGTCTTAAGCTTGGAACCATAATGCCGAAAACCCAGGTGGCTATAATCAAATCCTTTGATTCAGAATGGAGCCATTCCATTCATTCCCATGTGGAAGGGTTTGACTATGATGAAATGCTGTTAAACTTCTACCAGGCATTCAGAAGAGCCGGAGCAGGTGTGGATTTTGTTCATGGTGGAGAAGACTTATCGGGTTATCAATTAGTGATTGCCCCGGCATACATTATTGTAAATGAACAGGCGAAAAAGAATCTGGAGCAGTATGCTATGACTGGCGGGAATTGTGTCATTACTTACCGAAGCGGTATTAAAGATGATTGCAATAACTTCCTCATGGAGAGTGTTCCGGGAACATTTGCCGGGATGACTGGTGTGACCGTAGAAGATTATGATCCTCAATATAAGAAGACCACTACAGGTGCTGGCGTTTTTGGTGAAAACAGGGCAAATCTTTGGTGTGATATTGTGATGCCGGATACGGCTAAGACGTTGGGGATTTACACACAAGACTATTATGCCAATCAAGCGTGCCTGACGGAGAACCTTTTTGGAGAGGGTCATGTATATTATCTTGGCTGTGATTTGGAGGAAGCAGCAGCAGAGAAACTGGCAAGATATCTTTGTGAAAAAGCAGGGATTATTACAAATGCTTATTATATTAAGGGAGTTGAGGTTGTAGCAGCTACAGATGGGGATAAGGATTTAAGAATATTATTGAATCATAATGATTATTCAATAATAGTTCCGGTGGAAGGCGTAAGAACGGAGCTGATAAGCAATATGGAAGTAGACGGTTTTGTGAAATTAGCGCCTTACGATGTAGCAATAGTTTGTTAAAAAACTTAATATCCCTTGAGACTGTTGTCGAGATTATTCGTTATCGGGGAGATTGAGAAAGATTGTTTGAAATAAAAAAATATACAAAAGCCTATAAACCAATCCGGTGTATAGGCTTTTTGTTATCAAACTCTATTCTATTTCCGCACGATATCCTAGCCCTCGAATGGTAACAATTGAAAAGTCTTGACACTTATCAAACAAAAATTAAAGAGAAAAAATGCCGCTCAAATAGTGGCTTTTATTCTCTTTTAGCACCGATGAAATTTTTTATTTAAGCGCATTTCATGATATTATAGGCTGACAGCACAAAGAGGGGTTCCTAATTACTTCTCGTGGCATAAAGACATCAGGTGTGCCGTCTATTATAATAGTAGATAAAACTGGCTTAATATCCAGTAAATTCAGAAAGGAGGTTTTATGATGTATCGAATTAAATCAACGTGTGTGTGCTGCCACAATTGTGAGATGGAATGTCCAATGGGGGCAATTCACTACGCTGGTAAAATGAAAGGACCCCAGTATGAAATTGATCCTGATAAATGTGTTGAATGTGGTCTCTGCGAGAAGTTGTGCCATACTTGTTCTATTGTGAATGACGAAGAAGCAAAACCGGTCAAAGTCAGGAAAGATATTATCAAGAGTTGTGATGTGGTAGTCTGCGGCGGCGGAACAGGTTTGATTGCAGCCGTGCGTGCGGCACAGCAGGGCAAGCGGGTCATTCTTTTGGAAAAATCGGCAAAGTTAGGTGGGAATACCGATTACGCGCATATGTTTTTTCCTGTCTATACCAATTGGCATGAAAAAGCCGGACTGGAAGATGTACGCGAGGAGGCAGTAGAAGAGTATTGGAATCGTTCCGGCAAACGTCTGGATAAAGAGGTGGTGAAATCGGCTGTTTATGGCTGCGGAGAATTCTTCGACTGGCTGACAACTTTTCCGGGTACGGAAGATGCGTTTGAAATCAAACCGATGGGTTCAGTTTTGGCAGTTGGTCCGATTTACAGTTCTGGTATTATTAATTTCCCCAAACGAATGTATGAAAATCTTCTTTGTCGGGATCAGGCCATAGGACCCGGATGGGGAGGCACTTTCATGAAATATGAAATGCTTCAGGCGATTCGCGAACAAAAGCTTTGGGTAGAGATTTTAACCAGTCATACAGCCTCACAGCTGCTTACGGATGAGAAGGGTGCCATTACCGGTGTGGTGGCTAAAAGTCCGGAAGGAGAAGTGAAGATTAATGCGAAAGCGGTTATCCTGGCCACCGGCGGGATGGGACGCAGTGATGAAAAAATGGAGAAATACTTTAATTTTTTTGATTGCGAAACACCGATTCATCGTTTTTCGGTACCCGGAGATACCGGTGATGCCATCGACCTTTTGCAGGGACTGGGTGTTGAACCGCCGGAAGAGAGAATGAATGTTTCTATTTTTGGTCCGGCGCATCACCCCTATAGCTATTGTCTATATCGGGTCATGGAGCATCCTGCCTGTCTGTTATTGAATCTTAATGGAAAACGTTGGCAGAATGAAGAAAACGGACTGATGGGGGGACGTTTCCATATCGCCAAACAGCCAGAGGAAATTTCATGGGGGATTTTTGATCAGGCGGGGATTGATGAGATAGTAGCAGGCTATATTTCCGATCCGGCAATGAGTGACGAGGCATGGATTTATGAACGTTATCAAACCGATTTAGAAGAAGAGATAGCTTTGCCCCATGCTCCGGTGAGGCGAGCCGAATCACTAGAGGAATTGGCCAGACAAATTAAAGTTCCCGTTGATGCATTTATGGAAACAGTTCGTGCTTATAATACCTATTGCAACAATGGAAAAGATGAGACTTTTGGAAAATCGGCAGAGAATCTTCGTTCTATTGGGAGTGAAGGACCTTATTATGCTATTTACGGACAGCGATTTTCCGAAGCAGCCTTTGGTGGTGTACGGGTGAATGCAAAATGTGAGGTAACCCGTGAAGATGGTACTTCTATTCCCGGGTTATACGGTGTCGGCGACGCGACTTCGGCGATGCATATCAAAGGAGAACTGGCTGTCATTTCCGAGTTGACATGGGCAACAGCTTCCGCTTATTTATCCGGAGAAAATGCCGTTCGCTATATTGATGGAGAGGAGGGAGGAAAAGATGTATAAGCCTAATATGAGTTTGAAAAAAACACCTGCACTTACACAGGCTATTGTGGAAAGGAGGCAAAACTTTCGGGAAGTGGAGCTGGTTTATACAAAGGAGCAGGCCATAGAGGAAGCTAAGCGTTGTCTGAATTGTCCGGGACGTTATTGTGCGGTTTCATGTCCAATCAATACTCCGGTTCCTGAATTTATAGAATTGATCCGTGACGGTGACTTTAAAGGTGCTTATGAGGTTATTTCGGATATGAATCCAATAAGTCCTATGAGCTGCCGTGTCTGTGCTCAGGAGTGGCAATGTGAAAAGAATTGTACCCGGGGAATCAAAGGAGAACCAACTGCTATTGGCCGCTTAGAACGTTTTGTGATGGATTGGTATCGGATAAACGATAAAAGTATGCCCAAGAAGCCGGAAGCTAATGGTCAACGTGTGGCGGTAGTAGGCTCCGGACCGGCGGGACTTGTGTGTGCCAAAATACTGGCACAGGCAGGGTATGGTGTTCAGATTTATGAAGCCGGACCTTATGCCGGAGGGGTACCTGCCTACGGCATTCCGGATTTTGTATTGCCGGATGAAATTCTTAATGAATATTTAGAGGATTTGGCCCAATTAGGGGTTGCGATTCATTTGAATAAACCGGTGAATGATGAGTTTTCTGTAGCAGATATATTGGCGGAAGGAAATGGTGCGGTATTTATTGCCACCGGTGCAGGCAGGTCAATTCTTCTGGGAATTGAGGGGGAAACTTTGCCGAATGTATTTACCGCAAGCGGCTTTCTCCTCGGGGCTAAAAGGAGTACGGAATCCTTACGCCAGAGAGCTCGTCACAGCATTGCCGTGGTGGGTGGCGGAAATACGGCCATTGATGTCTGCCGCAGTGCGATACGCCTTGGCAGCAAGGAAGTACATTTACTTTATCGCCGTACCAGAGAAGAAATGCCCGCCCGGATGGATGAAATTCAATATGCCATGGAGGAAGGTGTCCGCTTCCACTTTCTGACGCAGCCAGTCAGACTACTGGAGGCTGAGGGAGAGATTGACGTTGTCTGCAGCCTGATGGAGACATGTGAGCCGGATTATCCGGCTGGGAGAGCAAATGTCAGACCAGTTCCTAATCAGGAATTGGTATTGAAGGTAGATGCGGTGGTAACGGCTTTGGGATATGCGCCGATACCAATGGCGGGAATTCCGGTAGATGATAAAGGATACATTAAAGTGAATAAAGATGGGGTTTCAACGGAAATAGAGTATTTATTCGCAGGGGGTGACGCAGCCGGAGGTGACACGACATTGATTTCGGCAGCAGCTGCAGGCAAAAAGGCGGCCCAGGCGATAGATAGATATCTACAAAAGAAATATTATCATATAAAGGATAAGATTGGGGAGGAATAAATTTATGGGTATTTTTACGACGACTGCAGGATCTGCTATTTTATTGGTTGCGGCAATTATTTTGTTCATTGTGCTTTGTTATAAGAATGTACACACAGGCATCGCCGCTATTGCATCAGCTTTAATTGTTTCACTGGGCACAAATGATGGTGTTATTGTCAGCATGTTTAGTACCTTCACAGGAGGCGTGGGAACATTTGTTGTCGGTATGTTTGCAGTGTTTTCCACAGCCGGGTTACTTGGCTTTTTGATGCAGGAAACAGGCGCATCTTTGACCATCGGGAAAAAGTTTATCAAGTTACTGGGAGTAAACCGTGCCCCGTACATATTAGCCCTTACGACGTCCGTGCTTCTTATAGCCGGTGTTGGCACCTATGTTTTTGTTATGGTTGCTTTGGCAGCGGCACTGATGGAGGCGGCGGATTTACCCAGGCGTATTGGACTTATTTCTTGCGTGGGGATAGCGCCGGCCATCTCGTTTTGTATGCCCATTGCAAACGTACCAAACTCGTTGCCGGGAATCTTTCTTGGTACTTCCGCATTTGGCGCACCGGTGCTGTCAATTGCTACAGGGTGTGTAGGACTTGTATTGTTTTTTATTTACCTGCGCATGCTTGTCAACCAGGCACGCAAGCTTAAGCAAGGGTATGACGGACCGCGTTCCAGCGCTATGACTGAGGAAGAGGAACAAGATTTACCTAAGTTTGGGACCTCACTTTTGGCTTTGGCCAGTGTGCTCGTTGTTGCTGTTATTCTTTCTAATGCTCCTGAAGAGTGGGGAATAGATTCTAACGCTGCGGTAGCTCTGGCTCAGCTGGTTGGATCATTAGTGCTTATCGTTTGTAACTGGGAGAAATGTAAGAAAAAAATTGGTATCAACAAAATCTTCTCCAAAGGAGCAACAGATATGTGGCCGTTTTTGGTATTGGCAGGCTGTGTTATGGGATTCGGCCTGGTTATCCAGAAGACTGCTTGTTTCCAGGTTATTATTGACTGGGTATTCGGCTTAGAATTAAATCCGTATATATCGGCATGGATTTCCATTGCCATTGTAGCCGGATTATGTGCAGACGGTATTTCAGCTATGATGATGTGGCTGCCAATATTTGGTCAGCAGTATATCGCTATGGGTGTTGACCCTCAGGCGCTGCATCGCTTGCTGGTATCAACAACTCAGACCTTCGATTCACTGCCTCATTCACAGTCGACAGCGACATCCCTTGCTGCTTTTGGAATTAGTCACAAGGAGGGATACAAGGATATCTTTGTAACCACGGTTATCATTCCGTGTATTTTCTCTCTTTTCTGTATGATTATGTGTATAATTTTCTATCCGGCCTGATAATATGCGTTAAACGGATGGGTGAAGTAATGATGATTGTCATTGCTTCACCCATTTTGACGTGTAGGACATTGTCAATGGCGGGTACAGAAAGGTTATAAAACGGCATAGATATTTATAGCCGGATATGATATAATTTGAAGCATGGCAATAGAAAAGTGAAGGAGGAACAAGATAAGATGATTAAGTTATACGATGGCGGTGTATATCTGGTTAATGGCACGGAGATTATTGAGGACAATGCCAATGCCAGAGAAGCACTGAAGAATAGATTAGGTGAAGGTGGCTTAACCAAAGAAGAAGCTTCAAAGAATACCATTGCCTATGGAATTTTACAAGAACATAATACATCAGGGAGTATGGACAAACTAAAAATAAAGTTTGATAAGCTGACTTCTCATGACATAACCTTTGTTGGCATTATACAGACAGCCAGGGCATCGGGTCTTGAGAAATTCCCGGTGCCTTATGTCCTGACAAACTGTCACAATAGCTTATGTGCGGTAGGCGGAACGATTAACGAAGATGACCATATGTTTGGTCTGACCTGTGCCAAAAGATATGGCGGGGTCTATGTACCACCTCATCAGGCCGTTATCCATCAATATGCAAGGGAAATGCTTTCCGGTGGCGGCCAGATGATATTAGGATCAGACAGCCACACCCGTTATGGGGCATTGGGAACCATGGCTATGGGTGAGGGCGGCCCTGAACTTGTGAAGCAGTTACTAAGCAAGACTTATGATATTAATATGCCGGATGTTATTGGTGTATATTTAACCGGGAAACCGGAAATTGGCGTGGGTCCTCAGGATATTGCTCTGGCTATTATCGGCGAAGTGTTTTCCAATGGATATGTCAATAATAAAGTGATGGAATTTGTCGGGCCGGGAATTGAAAATTTAAGTGTCGATTACCGTATCGGCATTGATGTTATGACAACAGAGACCACCTGTTTGTCTTCCATCTGGCGGACGGATAGTCAGGTTAAAGAATATTATGACATTCATGGCAGAAGTGAGGCGTATAGGGAATTAAGACCAGATCAGGTAACTTATTATGACGGGATGATTTATATTGATTTAAGTAAAATTAAACCAATGATTGCGATGCCGTTCCATCCAAGCAATACGTATACAATTGAAGAACTGAATGCCAATCTCATGGATATTTTGGCGGAATGTGAGAAGAAGGCTTTAGTCAGCTTAGATGGGGCTGTTAACTTTACATTGAGAGATAAGGTAAGAAATGGACGCTTATATGTAGAGCAGGGAATTATTGCCGGATGTGCCGGCGGCGGATATGAAAATATCTGTGATGCGGCAGATATTTTACGTGGTACAAGTATTGGTCCTGATGAATTTACGTTGAGTATTTATCCGGCAAGTACACCGATTTATATGCAGCTCATGAAAAATGGTACTGCGGCAGATCTTTTGGAAACAGGGGCTATCATGAAGACTGCTTTTTGTGGGCCGTGCTTTGGTGCCGGAGATACCCCTGCCAATAATGCGTTAAGCATCAGACATTCAACAAGAAACTTTCCAAATCGTGAAGGTTCTAAGCTTCAAAACGGTCAGATAGCCTCGGTTGCATTAATGGATGCCCGTTCTATTGCCGCCACAGCAGCCAATAAAGGATATTTGACAGCAGCTACGGATATCGATGTTCATTATACGAAGCCAAAATATTTCTTTGATAAAGCTATTTATAAAAATCGGGTGTTTGACAGTAAGGGAAAGGAAGATTCTTCAGTAGAAATTAAGTTTGGTCCTAACATTAAAGACTGGCCGAAGATGGAAGCGTTGACAGACCACATGATTCTAAAAGTAGTTGCTGAGATTCATGATCCGGTAACAACGACAGATGAGTTGATTCCATCAGGGGAAACCTCCTCTTACCGTTCAAATCCATTAGGATTGGCTGAGTTTACTCTTTCCCGAAAGGATCCGGCCTATGTAGGCCGTGCCAAAGAAGTACAGAAAGCTGAAAAGGCAAGGGTTAGCGGTGAAGCTGTGACAAAAGCACTGCCGGAGATTAAGGAAGTACTTGAAAAAGTGAAATCAATATGTCCGGAATCTAATATGGAAAACACCGGTATCGGAAGTGCGATTTTTGCGGTGAAGCCCGGCGACGGATCGGCACGTGAACAAGCGGCCTCTTGCCAGAAGGTGCTTGGCAGTTGGGCAAATATTGCCAATGAATATGCCACTAAGCGATATCGCTCTAATTTAATTAATTGGGGTATGCTGCCATTCTTGATTGATAAAGGCGAGCTGCCGTTTAAGAATGGGGATTATTTATTCATTCCCAATATTAAAGCGGCGGTCATTAATAAAAATACAGAGATCAAAGCCTATGTCATAGGAAGTACACTCAAAGAATTCACACTGAAGTTGGGTGAGTTGACAAATGATGAGCGGACAATCATTCTAAAGGGCTGTTTGATTAATTATTATAGAAATTAATATCTTGATTTTGACGAAGAACTGTACTTAAAGTGATAATCATCTGAGCCGGCAGATAAAAGACCCATATAATAATGGTCGAAAATTCATAAAGTGTCCATTTAAAAGTCCATGAATCAGGAATATAGGAGATTAGGTTGACGATGCCTACATTAATATCGCAAAGTAAAAAGAGGATAAGTCCAATCGTAAAACCTATTTCTCTTAAAGTTCCGGAGGAGTTCCTTATTTGATGCAGGGAAACGATAATATTGCCCACTAAGCTGACAAAGTAAAATACAGAAATAATCTCTAAAAATTGTATCGGAAAGCCCTGTCCTTGTACAGTAAAATTAATGAGGGCGGTTATAAAAAGAATAATGGAGTAATATCTATAGAGTCCAAAGTCACTTCTGATATATAAAAAGTAAATCACCTGTATGATGCTAAAAAGCAATACGCCCCATAGATAGCGGGAAGTAAATAGAAGAATATAATCACAAAATACAACCAATATCAGTGAAAGCTGAATATATATATAAGGTTTGATGTGATTGATGTAGCGCCGATAAATGGTTAAGAATAGCGAACATAAGATAATGCCGGTATATTTAATTGTATTTGAAAAAAAGGTCGGACCACCATTATGTACATCTAAAAGTACAAATGAACAGTATATGGTAAACTCCATAAAGAGAAAACTATAAAATAATATTTTCCTAGTCATATAAACCTTCCCGAAAAAGCTGATTTATCCATTAGTTTTTCCGGGAAGGTTTTAAAATATACAAATCTATCTAATTCCTTTGGCTCTTGCCCGTCGGTCTTCAATAGACAAAATAACGGGAACAAGAAATGCAGCAACAATCCCGCCGGCAAATCCATTATTATATAGGTTCATTCCCTCATAAACGATACCAATACTCAAGGCGACGGAGGAATGAATGAATCCAGCCAGGATGCCGGCCCAAAAACCAAATCTGCCGGCAATGGGCGCATGGGTGGTGGCAAATAGTGCGGCCAGGATAGCGGAAGGGTCGGTAATATTCCATACTTTAATAAGACTGGCCAGATACACCCCCAGTATAACAGGTACGATATTTCTAAGATGTTTGCCTGTGGCACTAAATCCCACAATAGTAAAAATACCTCCCATTGTAGGTCCATTGAGTTCACTGCCCACAGCAATGACATACAAAGTGCATAAGATTCCATTGATACCCATATTAAATAGTGTGGCACCCAATCCCTCTTCAACAATATAATCGGTACCACATAGTCCGGGATGCTTTAAAATATCTTTATATTTTGTAAAGAAATCATGCTCCGTTATCATGCCGATAATGATTAAAATGATAAAAAAACTAATCAGGATTTCCATGAAAAAAGTATTGTTTCCCGATGACCAAATATATCTGGCTTCAATTGTGAGGCCAAAAGATTTAAAAATGGATACAATGACAGTCGCAATGATTCCGGCGGCGAATCCGACATTATAAAGGCAGTATCCCTTATGCATACTGAATACATGAGTAGCCAACGCAGGAAGAACAAAACCGATGGCAATACCTACAAAAACACTGGCCGCCAGGCTCAGAATAAAAGGCAAGCCGCTAGATTGAATGACCTGAGTTATAATGGGAGAAAGGCTTGTTCCATAAAACCCCACATATATATATTTTGATAAATGTTCCCTGTGATATTTGGCATAAACATAAACACCAAGTAAAATAAACCAGATATTAACAATGTTTTTGCCAAAGAGGGAGAAACCCATCATTAAGAAAATTGAAGTGATTGTCGCCCCGGTAATCTCCATTTTCAGAAAGTAAACGATGCCGATGCTGACAAAAGTAAGAATGCTGGCATTGACTAAAGCAGCGCCAATACCACCTAACTCAACGTAATCTGTAATAAGAAGGTCCGGTTCAGTGATAATAGTATATAAGCCTTCAAATATTTCTGGCAGCGGCTGAGAAAATAAGCCAATCAGCATGAAATAAGCCGGAAATAAACATAGAATCACGAAGTGCATATTTCTTGACAGTGGTTTACTTTTTAATGTCACTTTTCTTGTGTGCTTCATTGATACCCCCTGTTTTATGGTTCCTCATAAATCATATTGTATATGGCGTAATAAAAAGGTGTCAAGAAGAATTTATTTGTTATATTATATAAAAAAATCAAGTAAAGCTATATTGTATAAAAAAGCAAAATAAAGAAAAAATTGATTATGCTTTTTACTAAATATTTTATGCTTATTTTGTATTAGACTCGGATAATGTGTACAGTATATAATGAATTTGATACGTTAAAATGATAATATATCACAAGGAGGACTTGGAAAGTCAAAATGAAAGGGGATAAGCAATGAAAAAAGCAAGAGGAAAACGATTAGCAGCAGTATTAATGACGTTGGTAATGCTTCTGTGCCTTGTGCCGGGAACGGTAAATGCAACAGAAATGAGCACTGTTGACACGGTAAATGTAGCGGAAGCTAGCAGCAGTACGGAGGAGGAAACCAGCACTACGGAGGCTGAAGCCAATGCTACAGTGGCGGAAGTCCGCACTATGGAAGCAGAAGCCAGTAGTACAGAGACTTTGACAATTGTACATACGAATGATGTGCATGGTCATATTGAAGTAGAACCATATGTTAAGGCGGTGGCGGATTCATATAAAGAAGATAGTCCAAACGGTCAAAATGGAGAAAAAAATGTTATTACGGTGAGTGCCGGTGACATTTTATGTAACGGCAGAGCGATTGCTTCTTTGACAGAGGGAGAATCGGTCATCGAGTCAATGAATGCGGCTGGTTATGACTATATTGTTCCGGGAAATGGTGATATTGTCAAATCGGCACTAATGTTTAGACGGTTGGCTGAGGCTGACGCCACATCATTGGCCGCCAATCTAGTTGCGAGAGGTGTAGATCCTGACCCTGAAGACTCAATTGAACATTCTGCAGGAGAGCATCCGTTGCCTTCTTATGATATCTTTTACACAAGCGGAGGGGCAAAAATAGGTGTTTTTGGAATCACTGCATGGGTGCCAACAACTAACATTGATGTCCAACCCTACTATTATACGGAGGATTCTATTGAAACTTCAAAAAAATGTGTTCAAGAGCTTCAAGACAAAGAATGTGATGTGATTATAGGTATAGTCCATCTGGGCTGGTTGGGAGAAGGTTCAGAGTTGACTCAAGATAGCGATACCAATAGCTGGCAGGTTGCCAATCAGGTTCCGGGGATTGACGTTCTGGTTGATGGGCACTCGCATAGTATCATTAATGATGGCGCCGGATCAACGAACAATGCGAATGACACATTGGTTGTTCAGGCCAGCTCAGTCGGTGATGCAATTGGTGTTGTTCAGATTGAACTTACGGAAGCTCATGAAGTCAGTAACAGAACGGCCACCCTGCTTCGGTTGATGGACGGTTTCGGGGGGATAACCCCGGATTCATCAGTGCAGACTGTCGTAGATTGGTGGGAAAGCTATTTTACTCAGGAATACGGAACAGAGATCGCTTCTACTAAGTATCTACTAAGTGGTCAAAGAAAGGACGTGTCCCCAGATGGTAAAGGTATTCGCATAGCCGAACAGAATCTTGGGAACTTGCTTACAGATGCCTTGTTAGCCAGTTCAGATGCGGATGTGGCCATGTTTCCCGGCTTTTTAATTCGCTCTACGATTAATGCGGGAACAATTACCAGAGAACAGGTTTTTGATGTGTTTTCAAGTGGTGGGCGAATGTATCAGGTAGAGCTTACTTCCAAAGAATTGTGGGAATATCTTGAGAATAGTATACAAACAGCCAGTGTAGGAGTGGAATCGACAGCCTTTAATCAGGTATCAGGTCTGCGCTTCATATATGACCCAGATACAAAAACAGTTGTTTCTGTTACAATGGCAGATGGAACTTCGTTGGATCCTAATGATGAAGAGACAACACATGCAATTCTCTATGGAACAGTCGTTGAACCAATTAAAGCAGATGCAGAACTTATATATGACGGCTACTGGGATTTAGAGGCGGCGGTCACCAGTTATCTCAAGTCTGATAGCTATGATACTGAGAACTATGCTAAGGCAGAAGGAAGAATCATTAGAAGTACAGATTTATATCGCCTGTATTATGTGGGTAATGATGGTGCTGACAGCAGCCTGCCAAGCGATATCATTGGTGACTTTAGTGTCGATAAGGGTGATAATAACCAGGTAAAGGTCACGGTTTCTAGTGATAAACCTACCAGGAGCGGTTATTCATTTGCCGGTTGGAATGATAAAGAGGATGGCAGCGGAACGTCATACAAGAGTGGTGATGAAATCACATTTAGTGAGAACGATAAAACGTTAACACTCTATGCCCAATGGAGTAAGATACCAATTGTTTCCGGCATGCCGGATACTGTCCGGGTAGGTGATAAGTTCACCTTAATTCCTGATCCTGATGACCAAACCGGTGAAGCCGGCTGGAATTGGGATAAAGAATATTTTTCTGCCACCTTTAACAGCCCGGCCGCCTTTACGGCGCTGAAAGAGGGGAAAACAACTATCACCTATACGGATAAGAATGGCGGCACTGTGAGTATGGAGGTAGAGATTTTATCGGCGTTGCAATCGGAGAGTGAAACCAGTACAACCGATACTAGGAGTTCAGATACTAATGGCTCAGACGATACGACGGATACCACGGCAAAAATAGTTGGAAACAACAATGTGGCCAAAACCGGTAAAGGAGATACTTCTGCTAAAAGCAGTAAGGGTGTCAAAACCGGGGATGCAACTCTGATTGGTCTTTGGCTGGTACTTCTGTTGGGAAGCCTGAGTGGGATTACGATAATAGTCGTTTATCGCCGCAGACAGGCAAGAAAATCTAAGTAACCTCTTGAAAACTAAAAAACGTACTCTGCCGGAAGCTTAGCCAATTGGCAACAGCTTTCGCTGCAGAGTACGTTTTTTATGTTGAATCGTAAGTTATTTATCTAGTTTAGCCATTTTCATTGCCCGGACCTTTAGCGGCAGACCGAAAAGATTGATAAAACCTTCCGCATCATGATGATCATATAAATCACCCGTCGTAAATGAGGCTAAGTCTTCATTGTATAGTGAGTAAGGAGATGTCGTGCCGGCCTTAATAATATTGCCCTTATATAATTTGAACTTAACCTCTCCGGTCACATATTGCTGAGTTGACTCAATGAATGCCTGGATGGCTTCTCGGAACGGTGTGAACCAGTTGCCTTCGTATACAACATCGGCAAATTTATTGCCCATTTCTTTTTTCAAAGAATAGGTCGCCCGGTCTAAAATCAGTTCTTCCAATTGCTGATGTGCTTCCATCAAGATGGTTCCCCCGGGAGTTTCATAGACACCTCTGGATTTCATGCCGACAACACGGTTTTCCACAATATCACAAATACCAATACCATGTTTTCCGCCAAGGGCATTAAGTTTTTTGATAATCTCGGCGACCTTCATAGATTCGCCGTTAATACTTGCAGGGATTCCTTTTTCAAAGGTCATAGTGACATATTCCCCTTCATTAGGTGCCTTTTCCGGGGTTACACCAAGGACTAGCAGATGCTCATAATTAGGTTCCAGGTCAGGATGTTCTAATTCTAGCCCTTCATGGCTGATATGCCATAAATTTCTGTCACGGCTGTAGCTTGAATCTGCAGAAAATGGCAGATGAATACCATGGGCTTTGCAATAGGCAATTTCATCTTCCCGAGATTCCATTTTCCATGTTTCGGTTAACCGCCATGGAGCGATGATTTTAAGATCTGGAGCCAATGCCTTGATACCCAATTCAAAACGCACCTGGTCATTTCCTTTGCCGGTTGCACCGTGGCAGATGGCGACGGCTCCTTCTTTACGAGCCACTTCTACAAGGCGCTTGGCAATCACCGGACGCGCCATAGAGGTTCCCAGCAAATATTTATTCTCATAGATGGCACCTGCCCGGACACAGGGAACAATATATTCATCACAAAATTCATCAACAACATCTTCGATATATAACTTAGAGGCGCCGGATAGTGTTGCTCTCTCTTCCAATCCATCTAATTCATTGCCCTGTCCGACATCAATACAGCAGCAAATAACATCATAATCGTAATTTTCTTTTAACCAGGGGATAATAGCTGTCGTATCCAATCCGCCGGAATATGCTAAAACAACCTTTTCTTTCATTACAAAAACCTCCTTATTATCCGTCGCTAAAGGCGACACCGAAATCCATTTTCTTCTTTACCTAATATACACCAGCCATTTTGCAATTGCAACCCCTTTTTGATATTTTTTGTATTTTTATTAATTTTTCTTGCATAAAATGCATAAACTGTGTATAATAGATGAATATTCGAATTAAGTTATGTATAGAAAGTAGGGATGTAAACGATGATAAGAGCTGGTATTATTGGTTCCACCGGGTATGCCGGTCAAGAGCTTGTGAGATTATTGCTTGGACATAGAGAAGTTGAAATCGTATGGTATGGTTCAAAAAGCTATATTGACACGAAGTATTATCAGGTGTATCAAAACATGTTTAGAATTGTTGAAGATACTTGTCTTGATGATAATGTGAAAGAACTGGCAAATTCAGTAGATGTAATTTTTACGGCTACACCACAGGGATTATGTGCATCACTGGTGAATACGGACATTTTAGATAAGGTCAAGATCATAGATTTAAGCGCCGACTTCCGGATTAAAGATGTCAGTGTGTATGAGCAGTGGTATGGAATTATTCATCAGAACCCTAAGTTGATTGAGGAGGCGGTGTACGGTCTGTGTGAAATTAACAGAGAAGATATTAAAAAATCAAGATTAATTGCCAATCCCGGATGCTATACGACCTGCTCTATTTTATCGATATATCCGTTGGTTAAAGAAGGACTTATAGATTTGAAAACAATTATCGTCGATGCGAAATCAGGGACTTCCGGTGCAGGCCGCAGTACCAAAACAGCAAATCTGTTTTGTGAAGTCAATGAGAATATCAAGGCCTACAGTGTGGCAAGTCACCGTCACACACCGGAGATTGAAGAACAGCTTAGCTACGCGGCAGGTCAGGAGATTTTAATTAATTTTACGCCGCATCTGGTACCTATGAATCGAGGAATCTTAGTTACCGCCTATGCCAATTTGCTTAAAGATGTCACCGAAGACAGGGTGATATCGGCCTATCAAAAGTATTATAAAGATGAGCCGTTTATCAGGCTGTTAGATAAAGGAAGCACACCGGAGACAAGATGGGTAGAGGGCAGTAATTATGTGGATATTGGTTTTAAAATTGACATGCGAACGAACCGTATCATCATGATGGGGGCTTTAGATAATCTTGTGAAAGGTGCCGCCGGCCAGGCAGTTCAAAATATGAATCTGGCATTTGGATTAGGAGAAACCGAAGGGCTTATGCAAGTGCCTCTGTATCCATAATATTTATCAAGAAATAAAAAAGGGAGTGTTATAAATATGAAAGTTATTGAAGGTGGAATCACTGCACCAAAGGGCTTTATGGCCGCCGGTGTTTATGCGGGAATAAAAAAAGAGAAAAAAGATATGGCGTTGATTTATAGTGAAACTTCATGCATGGCAGCGGGGACATTTACAAGAAATGTCGTCAAGGCAGCACCGGTCGAATGGGATATGGATATTGTTTACAATAAGTCAGAGGCCAATGCCATTATTTGTAACAGCGGTATAGCCAATGCCTGCACAGGAACAATCGGTCTGGATTACTGTAAGGATAGTGCCAAATATCTGGCAGAAAAGTTAAACATCAATGAAGATACCGTTTTAGTTGCCTCAACCGGTGTGATTGGTCAGCAGCTTCCTATGGATAAGATCAAAAAGGGAATTGACTTATTAATACCAGAGCTTAATGACAGCCGCAGGGCAGGCAGCCTGGCAGCCGAGGCCATTATGACAACGGACACCGAGGCCAAAGAGATTGCGGTGACTTTTGATCTTGATGGTGTGGAGGTAACCATTGGTGGTATGTGTAAAGGCTCCGGAATGATTCATCCGGATATGTGTACGATGTTGGGATTTTTGACAACAGATGCTGCCATAACCAAGGAGATGCTTCAGGAGGCTCTTAGTGAGAATATTAAAGACACGTATAATATGGTATCGGTTGACGGCGATACTTCAACCAATGATACGGTTTTACTTATGGCTAACGGCTTGGCCGGTAATTCCTTAATTCATCAGAAGAATGAGAGCTACAAGGCATTTCTTGCGGCGCTAAATATCGTTAACACCTGGTTGTGTAAGAAAATTGCCGGTGACGGTGAAGGTGCCACGGCACTATTTGAAGTGAAAATCCTTGGAGCCGAAACGAAGGCTGCGGCTGTATCTCTGGCAAAATCGGTAGTAACTTCAAGCCTTACTAAAGCCGCTATATTTGGCCACGATGCCAACTGGGGAAGAATCCTTTGTGCCATGGGTTATGCCGGGACCGCCTTTGATCCGGAAAAGGTTGATTTATATTTTGAGAGTGCCGCCGGAAAGCTTAAAATTATTGAAGATGGGGTGGCCACAGGCTATAGTGAAGCGGAGGCTACCAGGATTTTATCCGAGCCGGAAGTGACAGCCATTGCAGATGTTAAAATGGGAAATATGGAGGCAACGGCCTGGGGTTGTGATTTGACTTATGATTATGTAAAAATCAATGCAGACTATCGGTCTTAAACATTGATTGAAGGAGAGATTAAGATGACTAAGAATATAAACAAATGGCTGGGGAAAGCGGAAGTCTTGATCGAGGCCCTGCCTTATATCCAACGTTTTAACAGAAAAATCATTGTGGTTAAATATGGCGGAAGTGCGATGCTTGATGAAGAATTAAAGAGAAATGTCATTAAAGATGTCACATTATTAAAACTGGTAGGCTTTAAGCCGATTATTGTTCACGGAGGCGGTAAAGATATCAGTAAATGGGTGGCTAAAGCGGGTATGGAGCCACAATTTGTAGGCGGTCTGCGGGTTACCGATGAGGATACGATGGAGATTGCCGAAATGGTATTAAATAAAATTAATAAATCCCTCGTTCAAATGGTAGAGGAACTGGGTGTCAGGGCAATAGGCATTAGTGGAAAAGACGGAGGACTTTTAAGGGTTGATAAAAAATATTCCCAGGGTCAGGACATTGGTTATGTGGGAGATGTAAAATCGGTGGATCCAAAAATTTTATATGATTTGTTGGAAAAGGATTTTTTACCCATTGTCTGCCCTATCGGGATGGACGATGAGTACAAGTCATTTAATATTAATGCTGATGATGCGGCCTGTGCTATCGCAAAAGAAGTTAAGGCGGAGAAGCTCGCGTTTTTAACAGATACCTGCGGTGTTTATAGGGACCCAAAGGATCCGGACACATTGATTTCTGAATTGGCAGTTGATGAAGCCGAAGAATTGATTGCCGACGGATATATCGGCGGCGGGATGCTGCCAAAGCTTACTAATTGTATGGAGGCCATTGCACATGGCGTATCAAGAGTCCACATTTTAGATGGACGAATCCCCCATTGCCTGTTACTTGAAATCTTTACTAATAAAGGAATTGGAACAGCTATTTTGGGCAAAGACGAAAGCAGGTACGATAATGAAGAATGAATATTATATTAATCAGGCGGAAGAAGTTATTCTACACACATATAACCGTTATCCGATTGTTTTAGAAAAAGGTGAAGGCGTCTGTCTTTATGATGTCACCGGTAAGCGATATCTTGATTTTGCTGCCGGTATTGCAGTATTTGCCTTGGGATACAATCACAAAGGGTATAATGATGCTTTGAAAAATCAAATCGATAGCTTGATTCATACGTCAAATCTCTATTACAACAGACCGGCCATTGACGCCGCTCGTAAGCTCGTTTCGGCAAGTGGGATGGATAAAGCGTTTTTCACCAACAGCGGGACAGAAGCCATTGAAGGAGCGATTAAAGCTGCTAAAAAATATGCTTATAATAAAGATGGAAAAGGTGAATATGAAATTATCGCCATGAATCATTCGTTTCATGGACGGAGTCTGGGGGCATTATCCGTTACCGGAAATCCTAAATATCAGGAAGCCTTTAAACCTCTCATCAGCGGGATATATTTTGCGGACTTTAATGATTTAGATAGCGTTAAGAAGCTGGTGACGGATAAGACCTGTGCGATTTTATTGGAACCGATTCAGGGAGAAGGTGGTATTCATCCGGCCGAAAAAAGCTTTTTAGAAGGGATTAAAAGAATTTGTGAAGAAAATGATATTCTGCTTATATTCGATGAAATACAATGTGGCATGGGGCGTACGGGAAAGATGTTTGCCTGGCAGGATTATGACGTGAAACCGGACATTATGACATGTGCTAAAGCCCTTGGCTGTGGAATCGCAGTAGGCGCCTTTGTACTGAATGAAAAGACTGCAAAAGCTTCTTTGGCAGCCGGAGATCATGGCACAACCTATGGGGGAAATCCCTTAGCCGGTGCGGCTGTAAGTAAGGTGTTTGATATCTATGAAGAAGAAGATATTATCGGACACGTCCAGGGGATTTCGCGATATTTAGAAGAACAGTTGGATAAGCTGGTGGAAAAATATGATTTTATAGATTCCCGCCGCGGAAAAGGATTGATGCAGGGACTCATCATTAAGAATCGTCCGGCAGGTGATATTGTCACAAAAGCCCTGGAGAATGGATTGATCATCATCACTGCCGGGAGTGATGTGCTGCGGTTCGTTCCTCCTTTAGTGATTGAAAAGGAAGATGTTGATGAAATGATACGGCTTTTAGAACAATCATTTTAATGAAGCAATGTATAAAATTCCAATCAAAAGGAATCCTGTATTCTATAGGAGGACGTTATGATTGGAATTTTAATTGCCTTAATATCCGGTGCCCTGATGAGCATACAGGGTGTATTTAACACAGAAGTAACAAAACAGACAAGTCTTTGGGTATCCAATAGCTGGGTTCAATTCAGTGCCCTGATTGTCTGTCTGATTGCGTGGTTTTTTCAGGGAAGAGAAAGTTTCGGAAAACTGACTTCGGTCAATCCTAAATACATTTTACTGGGAGGTGCTATTGGCGCCTTTATTACATTGACGGTCATTATAAGCATGAATAATTTAGGGCCGGCAAAGGCGGCATTACTTATTGTCATATCCCAATTAATTGTGGCTTATTTAATTGAATTGTTTGGCCTGTTTGGTGTCACAAAGGTTGACTTTAGTTGGACTAAGCTTCTTGGTATGGCACTGGCCGTTGGTGGGATTATCTTATTTAAATGGGAATAATGATTAAAAACATTAAAAAACCCCTTGTAATAAGTGCCTGAATTATGTAAAATTGTCTTAGTATGGTTTTGATTTTATTTCTTTCGCGTAAGGAGGAAATAAAATGTACAAAAAAAGTATTATGAAATGCATATGTATCAGTGGCTTTATATTGATTAGCGGCATTTTTTACAGCTGTAACCAACCAGGGGAAAGCCTGGTCTTAGAAACTGATACGACGCCGCCAACAAGCGTTGAAAGAGAGACCGAGGTTCAATCGGAATCTAAGTTATCCGTTTATGTATGCGGATATGTTGCCGTTCCCGGAGTCTATGAGCTTGATTCTGGGATGAGAGTTATTGATGCCATTGATGCCGCAGGTGGATTTGCTGCCGATGCGGCGGATACATATTTGAATTTGGCAGATATTTTGGTTGATGGAAGTAAACTTTATGTGCCGTCCTTGGCAGAAGCTGATGCGGGACTGATAGAAGAAGAGCTTACGACAACCGGACTTTCTGCCACCCCGGAATCAACATTGATTAATATTAATACTGCGTCTTCGGAGCAGTTGATGACGCTGCCCGGCATTGGTGAATCGAAAGCAGGGGATATTATCAATTATAGGGAGTCACAAGGTCAATTTAGTTCAATTGAGGATTTAAAGAATGTCCCCGGAATCAAAGACGGCATTTTTAATAAAGTCAAGGAACTAATTTCAGTAAATTGAGGTTATGCGCAAAACAACTTGCGCAGACATAAGGAGAAGAATGGACAGAAAGGTTTTAATTGTAGATGATGAGAAATTAATTGTTAAAGGAATCAAGTATAGCCTGGAGCAGGATAATATGGTAGTTGATGTGGCTTATGACGGCAAAGAGGCAGTTGAAAAAGCGGCCAATAATCCTTATGATGTTATTTTGTTAGATGTGATGCTTCCGGAATTAAATGGGTTTGAAGTCTGCCAGATGATTCGTGAGTATTCTGATGTGCCAATTATTATGTTAACGGCCAAAGGTGAAGATATGGATAAGATTTTAGGTTTGGAATATGGTGCCGATGATTATATCACTAAACCTTTTAACATATTGGAGGTTAAAGCAAGAATTAAGGCAGTTATGCGAAGAACCAAGTCTAAAGCCCCGGCTAAAGAAACCAGTAAGGTTATTGTATCCGGAGATATGAAAGTTGATTTAGACAGCAGGAGAGTATTTATTGAAAACAGGGAGGTAAACCTCACTGCAAAAGAATTTGACCTCTTGGAATTATTAATTATGAACCCCAATAAAGTTTATAATCGTGAGAAGTTATTAAGCCTTGTCTGGGGATATGATTACCCCGGAGATGTGCGGACTGTGGATGTTCATGTCCGCCGCCTGAGAGAAAAAATAGAAAATAATCCAAGTGAACCGAAATATATACATACAAAATGGGGTGTTGGTTATTTCTTCCAAAAATAGACGCAGAAGAAAAAAATTGACTTTTTTTAACAGTATGCACTTCCAGTTATTTTTTGTCATACTATTGAGTGCTGCGATACCGCTGTTTTGCATGCGGGGCATCCTCCTTAATAATGTAAAAGATAAGATTCGCGCCACACGGATGGAGAGTACCATGAGTCATGCTGAATATCTGGCGGAGCAGATTATAAGTCTCGAGTACCTCGATGGCAAGAATACGGAATTTATTGCTGCGAAGATTGAACAGTTGGCAGAGCTGTATGACGGAAGAGTCATCATTGTTGATGACAGCTTTAACGTATATAGTGATTCATATTCCAGATTGAGTAATAAGAAGATTATTTCCGAAGAAATGATTAAGAGTATGAATGGTATTAATACGGTAGAATACGATGAATCCACGGATATGATAACCTTGGCTAGGGGAATTATCGATGAGGATGGCGGTGAAATCAGAGGCTCAATTTTGATGAGTGTGACAGCTGCGGATTTAACGGAAACTTATGCCTTAATTCGTAATATAAGCTTTGTGGTGGCTGCTATTTTTTTCTTTGCTTTAATTATTTTGAGTCTTGTATTAGCCAGAATATTTACAAAACCCTTTAAAGACATGACCCAATCAATTAACCGGATTGCTGAAGGACACTTTGATGAGGAGGTACACCTCACGGGATTTGTTGAAATAGAACAGATATCTGATACCTTTAATGTGATGATTAATAAACTGCAGGTTTTGGAAGATTCAAGGCAAGAATTCGTATCAAATGTATCCCATGAATTAAAGACGCCAATCACTTCTATTAAAGTACTGGCTGATTCTTTGAATATGCAAGAGGATGTCCCGGTAGAACTGTATAAAGAATTCATGAAAGACATTGTGGATGAAATTGACAGAGAAAATACAATTATCAATGATTTACTGGCCTTGGTAAAGATGGATAAGACGGCAGGGGAATTAAATATAGCTAATGTAAATATTAATCATCTGCTGGAATTGATTTTAAAGAGGCTGCGTCCGATTGCGGCTAAGAGGAATATAGAACTGGTTTTTGAAAGTCTCAGAACCGTTGCGGCCGATTGCGATGAGGTTAAGCTGACGCTGGCCTTTTCAAACCTGGTGGAGAATGGGATTAAATATAATAATGCCGGTGGTTTTGTAAAGGTTTCTCTGGATGCTGATCATAAGTATTTTTATGTTAAGGTGTCAGATTCAGGGATAGGGATTCCGTCGGAATATCAGGATAAAATTTTTGAGCGTTTTTATCGTATTGACAAGGCGAGGTCAAGGGAAACCGGCGGAACCGGACTCGGACTTGCAATCACCAGAAATATCATTTTAATGCATAATGGTTCTATCAAAATTAAGAGCAAAGAAGACGCAGGTACGGTTTTTACAGTACGCATACCTTTGAATTACCTTATTTAAGCTGCCGAAGGATTTTTGAATTGAGGTGAGGCAATGCTAAAACACATAAAGTTATGGGTGTTATCAGGAGTGCTTATCCTGCTGATGATAACTTCTGCCGGCTGTCATCTTGTTACAAAGTCGGATAGTAATAACAATACGACAGTCATAGAAGAAATTGCAACCGTAGATACCGGTTATAAGGTGTATTATTTAAGTGAAAATAAGTTTTCAATTAATGGAATAGAGCATAAGTTTGTATCTGAGACTCCCTCTGGGTTGATTGCTGAATGTCTGAACCTGTTAGGTACTCAGCCTGACTCATCGGACTATCTTCAGACCATTCCGGCCGAGGTGGAGGTTGCCGACTATGAGTATGATGAAAACATGAAGCAGGTTAATATCTATTTTAGCAGCGAGTACACTCAGATTGAAAAATCCGAGGAAATTTTGGTCAGAGCAGCCATTGTAAAGACCTTGACTCAGTTTGACGGGGAAATTGATTATGTCCAGTTTTTTGTGGATAATCAGGCCCTGCTTGAGAAGAACGGCAGTGTGATGATGATGAAGAAATCAGACTTCGTAGAGAGTACAAGGGCAGATCTTAAAAATTTAAAGGAAAGAAAGTTGAACCTCTACTTTGCCGGCAGCGACGGAACGGCATTGGTTAAAGAGGTGGTTTGTGTTCATTATTTAAATACGGCGACGGCGGAACAGGTTATTGCTGAAAGCCTGATAGCCGGACCCTTGACAAAAACCTTGAATCAAACCATTTCTTCCGACACGAAACTGAACTCTGTTTCCATCTCAGAGGGTACTTGCTATATTGATTTTAATCAAAAATTTCTAGAAAAGATAAATAAGCAGTCTTTTGAGATTAATGTGTATTCTGTTGTTAACTCATTATGCCAATTATCAGGTGTTGAAAAAGTGATGATAACTATTAATGGCAGTGCCGTGACCAAGATATATGATGGTGTGGATATTCAGTCACCGCTTAACGCCAATGAGGATATGGTGTTACAGCAAGGTGAGTCTCCCCTTGCGGATAATGAATCGGAAACTTCAAAAAAATAAAGGAGTAATTATTTGATTAGACGACCTTTGATGTGGGTTGGGCTCGCATTTGTACTTGGAGAGGTACTTGGGTTGGTTAAATCGGCTATTGCTTTAACAGTGATTGCCGGAATGATAGTCATTATACCGGCAATCGCTTTATTGACCTGCCATCGGGTCAGCAAAAAGAAATGGCCGGGGCGAATTATATTTATAGTGCCGCTGGCAATATTGGCCGGGTATATTAATTTTACTACGGCAGCAGCATCGATGGGTATGGAATCAGAGGCGGCCACGAGTGTTCAGACGGTTGTTAGCGGAGAAATAGACAAGCTGGAAGAGAAAAGCAATAGTACTTATGTGTATTTAAAGGCTGCCAGGTTGGAGCGTGAAATTGCAGCTCAAATGACGGACACATATTATTTACTGGTTGTCATAAAAAAAGATGGATATAATGCAAAGCTGCAGCCGGGTGATACAATAAGTGCCAAAGGCACATTAGAAGAGTTTAGAAAGCCTACAAACCCCGGCCAATTTAATGAATTTTCTTATTATAAATCTTTAGGTCTTTATTATAAATTCTATAGTGACACGATTGCTGTCACTCATCCAAACACAAATTTCTATATAAAATTCCTGGATACAATTAAGAATCATTTGCGAAATAATTATTTAAGTCTTTTAGATGAAGAAAAAGCCGGAGTCATTATCGGAATGGTTCTTGGTGATAAGTACCTCATTACAGAGGAAACGGGGGATTTATATCAAAGTAGTGGCATAGCCCATATTTTGGCTATTTCAGGATTACACATATCTTTTTTAGGAATGGGACTTTTTAACTGTCTCAGAAAAGTGGGTTTGCATACATATCTGGCGACAGCTGCCAGTATTATTCTAGTAGTTAGCTATGCAATGATGACAGGATTTGCCATGACTACATTCCGTGCGGTTATGATGCTGTTAGTTTCTTTTGGGGCAAAGCTGGTGGGGAGAACATATGATGCCTTGACCTCGGCAGCAACTGCGAATATAATAATGCTGGCGCTAAAGCCTTTGTTAATCTACAATTCAGGTGTTTGGCTTTCCTTCGCCGCCGTCCTAAGCCTGTCTATATTGCTTCCGCTTTTCGAAGATGTTATGCCCAAAATAGCGATTTTTAAAATAATTAATCCCAGTCTTAGTGTGACGATAGGAACGCTTCCTGTTATTGTCTTATGTTACTTTGAGTTTCCGCTATACAGTATTTTTCTCAATTATATTGTTGTTTTATTAATGGGTATATTATTTCCCTTGGCCGTTGTTGCCGGTATTGCCACAAGCTTGTGGCAGGGGCTGGGCATTTTTCTGGCCGGAGGGATAAGCTTGATATTGGAAATCTATGAAATTCTATGCCGCTTCTTTTTGGGCCTGCCCGGCGCAAGACAGATTGTAGGAAAGCCAACCCTGTTTCAAATAATCATTTATCTTATTTTGATTTTTGTGGGGCTGCTGTTAAGCCGCCGCTTTAAAAAAAGATTTCTCTTCATATCCATCGCGGGCTTATTTATTTTGTGTTATCGAAAGCCGGTAACCGAGCTAGAGGTAACCTTCATTGATGTTGGTCAGGGGGATGGGATTTTTCTTCAAATACCCGGAGATTTTAATATTTTAGTTGATGGAGGAAGTACAAGTGTCAATGGTGTGGGTAAATACCGTCTGATTCCTTTTGTAAAATCCCTTGGTGTATCGCGGATAGATTATATTGCCGTCACCCATATGGATGAAGATCATATTTCGGGTATTATTGAACTTTTAAAAAAGCCGGAAGGGATTAGCGTCGCTCATTTAATCATGCCGGACACAAGCTTAATTGATGAATCTTATTTGGAGTTGGTAGAACTGGCCGAAAGGATGGACATAGAAGTGCATTATATGAAGCGGGGGGATAAAATTGTGGTGGGTGACATTGTGTTAACCTGTCTGCATCCGGTGAAAGAATTCTTGCCGGATTCAAAAAATGCGTATTCTCTTGTGTTAGATGTAGCCTATGAAAATTTTGATATGCTGCTGACAGGCGATCTGGAAGGAGAGGGTGAGCAGTTATTGATAGAGTCTGGTCTTTTAAGACAATACGATATTTTAAAAGTGGCCCACCACGGTTCTAAAAATTCCACCGGGAAAGATTTTTTGGATATTGTTAAGCCGGTTTTGTCGGTGATTTCCTGTGGGAAAGACAACAGATATGGACATCCCCATGAAGCGTTGACCGAGCGGCTTTTAGAGATGAATAGTCGAATTTTTACGACAGCCGTTTCCGGAGCCCTGAGGGTGACGACAGATGGTTATCAGATTAAAGTTTTGGAGTTTTCCCGATGAATGTGCTATAATTACCTTACTAGAGAAATGCACTTTGGTGGGGAGCGCTTATGAAAATATTAAATGACCACATTAAAAAAAATGAGTTTAAAAATATATATTTAATTTACGGTCCGGAAGTTTATCTGCGTAAGCAATATAGAGATCGTCTTCATCGCGGTATCATGGATATAGAAGACACGATGAATTATAGTTATTATGAAGGAAAAGGTCTGGATGTGAAAAGTATTGTGGAGATGGCCGACACGCTGCCATTCTTTAGTGAAAGACGCTTGATAATCATAGAAAACAGCAATTTTTTTAATTCTTCACAAGATGAACTTAATGAATATTTAAAACATTTACCAGAAACAACGTATATGGTTTTTGTTGAAGAAAAGATTGATAAAAGAAATAAATTATTTAAGACGGTCAGCAGTTTGGGTTATGCAGCCAATATGACCGGCCCCAGCGAGAACGAATTGGTTCGCTGGGTCGAGAGTATTTTAAAAAAAGAAAATAAAAAGGCGGATCATTACGTTATTATGCAGCTGTTATCGCGTATTGATACTGATATGGAAAACATCCGTCAGGAATTGGAGAAATTAATCAGCTATACTATGGAAAAAGATCAAATCACTTTGGAGGATGTCAAGGCGGTATGTACGGTACATACAGAAAATAAGATATTTGATATGATACATGCCATATCAGTTAAGAATCAGCAAAAAGCCTTAGAGCTGTACTATGATTTAATTAAGCTTAGGGAGCCGGCTATGCGTATTTTATTTTTGCTTGCAAGACAGTTTAATTTGCTGTTTCAAATTAAGGAGCTTAGTTTAAAAGGATATAGTCCGAATGTTATTGCCCAGCGGACGGGAATTAAAGAATTTATTGTTAAAAAAAATATATCCTTGTGCCGGAATTTTGATATGGAAGAGCTTGAAAATGCGGTAACCTACTGTGTAGATGCTGAAGAGGCGGTGAAAACGGGGCGTTTAAATGACCGTTTGGCGGTAGAGCTGATTATCAACACTTTTAGTTAACAATTGAAACCACATAATAACAAAAAAAGACATGAGAAGAGGGTGTTTCTCATGTCTTTGTGATTCGTATAAGTATCAAGCGGTAAGCGCTATGCCAGTTTATTCACTGCAAGATTTAATCGGCTGATTTTTCTTGCTGCTGTATTTTTATGATAAACGCCTTTGGATGAAGCCCTTGAAATTTCACTGGTGGCCTGAACCACTGCAGCCTTTGCTGCTTCTTTATCATTCGCTGCCACTGCGGCATCAACCTTTTTAATGGCTGTTTTTACTTTTGATTTAATTGATTTGTTTCTAGACGCTTTAGTTCTATTAACTAAAATTCTTTTCTTAGCTGACTTAATATTAGCCAAATCCGTACACCTCCAAATTCTAATCCTTTAATTATTCGTCATCTCTTGAATTCGCTAAAGCCGGACACGGACGTTCTAACGAAAACATACCCTTATATAATATAAAACTCTACCTTGAATGTCAAGCCTAAATTACAACGAA
>Ga0153994_1000114_pt1 | contig 34313 bp, 30 predicted proteins | sample TSNC078MetaG_FD_104735 | JGI IMG/M metagenome (GOLD analysis project Ga0153994, IMG submission 104735) | Attine ant fungus gardens microbial communities from North Carolina, USA - TSNC078 MetaG | ecosystem: Host-associated > Fungi > Mycelium > Unclassified | place: USA: North Carolina, Lumber...
GAACCTCAACCAGGCGGCGCACGGCGACCGCGAGTTCGGGTACATCCAGTCGCGGCTCGGCGTGGCGCGCACGACCGTGGTCGGTCACGTATCGAGCCCTGCCGTCACGGAGCGCATCGGCACCTGGATGCGCGCCGCAGCAGGCTGGGCGGCCACCCGTTCGCTGAAGCTCGCCAGGTTCGGAGACAACATGCGCTACGTCGCCGTCACAGAGGGCGACAAGACGGAGGCGGAGCTGCGGTTCGGCGTGCAGGTGAACACCTGGGGCGTCAACGAGCTCGCCGAGGCGGTCGCCGCCGCGGCCGACGCCGACGTGGATGCGCTGGTCGCCGAGTACGAGGACCTGTACGACGTCGCGCCAGAGCTCCGTCGCGGCGGCGACAGGCACGCATCGCTGCGCGACGGCGCCGCCATCGAGCTCGGGCTGAGGTCGTTCCTCGAGACGGGCGGCTTCGGCGCGTTCACGACGAGCTTCGAAGACCTGGGCGCGTTGAAGCAGCTCCCAGGGCTCGCGGTGCAGCGGCTCATGGCGGAGGGCTATGGCTTCGGCGCGGAGGGCGACTGGAAGACCGCGATCCTGGTGCGCGCCGCGAACGTGATGGGCGCCGGCCTGCCGGGTGGCGCCTCCCTGATGGAGGACTACACCTACGACCTCACGCCAGGCGACGAGCGCATCCTCGGCGCGCACATGCTGGAGGTGAGCCCGGCGCTCAGCTCGTCGCGGCCGACGCTGGAGGTGCATCCCCTGGGCATCGGCGGCAAGGACGACCCCGTGCGGCTGGTCTTCACCGCCGACCCTGGACCCGCGGTCGTGGTGGCGCTCTCGGACATGCGCGACCGGTTCCGGCTGGTGGCGAACGTCGTCGAGGTGGTCGAGCCGACCGCGCCGCTCCCCCACCTGCCCGTCGGCCGGGCCGTGTGGAAGCCTGCGCCGGACTTCACCACGTCGGCGACGGCGTGGCTGGAGGCGGGCGCCGCCCACCACACGGTGATGTCGACGGCGGTCGGCCTGCAGGCGTTCGAGGACTTCGCGCATATGGCGGAGACGGAGCTTCTCGTGATCGACGAGCAGACCACGCTGCGCGCCTTCACCGACGCGCTCCGCTGGAACGCCGCGTACTACCGTCTCGCCCGCGGCCTCTAGGCGCGCCCGCGGCCCTCAACGGGGCCGTCCCAGACCCCTGGCCGCCGTCCTGTCATCGGCGGCGGCGGCCAGGCCTCCGCGTTCGGTCAGAGGTCGAGCGGGCCGAGCGACGGCTGCGCGACGAAGCGCACGGCGGAGTCGGTGGCGACCTCGAGCTCGAGGACCAGGATGCGGTTGCTGCCGGCCGTGAGGATCGGCGCAGGGACATAGAGGGTGTACTGCGGGCCGCGCGACCAGTAGCGGCCGAGGCAGAAGCCGTTGATCCAGACGGCGCCCTTTCCCCAGGTGCTGGTGTCGAGGAACAGGTCGGCCGGTTCGTCGATGTCGAAGGCGCCGGAAGCGAAGACCGGGCCGGCGAGCGCCTCGACCCCGTCGCCGCGCACGGCCGCCAGCGCACGCTCGACAGCGTCGATCGCCGCCGGCGACGACACGTCGACCGTCTCGACCGTCCAGCCCGTGACCTCGCGCCCGTCCACCGCGACCGGCCCGATCAGCCCCTTCGCCTCTCCGATGCGCGTGCCGTAGTCGACACGGCCCTGGTTCTCGATCAGGATGCTCAGCTCGCCGCCGCCCGGCAGCACGAGCGCGCGCTCCTTGTTCTCCCTCGCCAGCTTGCCGACGGCAACGCCGTCGATGGTCACCCACGCGCGGTCGCGCACCTCCCCGAGCGTCAGCACGGCACCGGCTGCCGCGTCGATGGACGCGCGGTAGACCGCGAACGGCCCGTAGTGACCGAGCGCATCCATCGTCGGCGGCTGGTCGGAGCGCACAGACGCCGCGACGATCGCGTCGACGGCGTGCAGCGGGAGGACAGCGTCGAGCTCACCGGACACGACAGGAGCGGCACCGGCAGCGGCTGGCACCTCATCCGGCACCGGCGCGTGCCGGGCGATCGTCTCCCTGAACGCCCAGTACTTGGCCGTCGGGTTACCTGCCTCGTCGAGCGGGGCGTCGTAGTCGTAGCTCGTCACGATGGGCGTGTAGTGGCCCTTGTGATTGGCGCCGTTTGTGAAGCCGAAGTTGGTTCCGCCGTGGACCATGTAGAGGTTCACCGACGCGCCTGCCGCGAGCACCGCATCCAGTTCCGCCGCGGAATCCGCCGGCGACGTGATGTGGTGGTATTCGCCCCAGTGGTCGAACCAGCCGTTCCAGAACTCGGAGCACATCAGCGGCCCCGTCGGCTGGTGCTCCCGCAGCGTGGCAAGGCGCTCGACGGCGCGCGAACCGAACGACGCCGTGCGGTGAAGCTCCGGCAGCGAACCGTTCTCGAGCATCGAAGGTTGCGGCTGGTCGACCGTGGTCAGCGGCACGACGATCCCGGATGCGCGGGTCACGTCGACGAGCGCCCGCAGGTAGTCCTTGTCGTCTCCGTACGCGCCGTACTCGTTCTCGATCTGCACGAGCACGACAGGCCCGCCGTTGTCGAGCTGGCGTGGGGCGACGACGGCGTACACCTCGCGCAGGTAACGGCTCACGGCGGCGAGGTAGCGCGGTTCGCTGCGCCGGATGCCGACGCCTGGCTCTGCGGTGAGCCAGGCAGGCAGGCCGCCGTTGACCCACTCGGCGCAGATGTACGGTCCAGGGCGGACGATCGCGCGCATCCCCTCGGCGGCGACAGCGTCGAGGAAGGCGCCGAGGTCGAGGCCGTCCTCCGCCGTCCACGTGCCATCGACGGGCTCGTGCAGGTTCCACGGCACGTACGTCTCGATGGTGTTGAGCCCCATCAGCCTGGCCTTGTGGATGCGGTCGGCCCACTGCCCCGGATGCACGCGGAAGTAGTGGAGTGCTCCCGAGATCACCTGGAACGGCTGACCGTCGAGCAGGAAGTCGTGCTCGCCGATCTCGAACCGGCCGGGCCGCCCCTGCGACGCTTCGGCGCTCTCGACCGCGCTCTCGACCGCGCTCCCGGCCTGCGCATCCAGGATGCCGGTGCCTGCTGTCCCCGTAGTCATCGGTGCTGTCGTCTCCATCGTGTCCGTGTCCCTGCTGTGTCGTGGCTGCGGCCGGTCGCGCGTGGCGACCGGCCGCATCCACTGGTCGTGCGGTGTTGCGTCCCGCTACTTCGCCGTGACGGTGAAGCCCTGCTGGTTGCCGTAGTCGACCAGCGACTTCTGCCAGGCCTGCAGGCCGGCGTTCAGGTCGCTGTTGTTGGAGTACGCCTGGCCGACCGTGTCGCCGTAGATGCTGTTCGCGTACACCTGGAACGGCAGGTACTGGAAACCGGTCGAGACGTTCTTCGCGCCGTCGACGAGCACCTCGTTGATCTTCTGGCCGCCGAAGTAGTCGGGGGCAGAGGAGAGGAAGTCGCTCGCTTCGAGGTCCTTCGTGGTCGACGGGAAGCCGCCAGACTGCAGGAAGACCTTGATCGACGCGTCGCTGTTGTTCAGCCACTTGAGGAAGCCTGCTGCGAGCGCAGGGTTCTTGCTCTGCTTGAGCACGACCTGGCCGCCTCCGCCGTTCTCGGCGTTGGTCGGAGTGCCGTCGTAGGTCGGGATCGGGGCGACGCGCCACTGGCCTGCGCCGTCCTTCACAGACGACTCGAGCACGCCGGGCATCCACGCGCCGGTCACGAGAGTGGCGATGGAGCCGTTGCCGAGCGCCTTGAACCAGTCGTCGCTCCAGCCTGGCACCGCGGAGAGCAGCTTGTTCTCGACGAGCTTGTTCCAGGTGCTCGTCCACTTCTTGGTGCCGTCGTCCTGCAGGTTGATCGACACCTTCGTGCCGTCGACCTGGAACGGGCGTCCGCCAGCCTGCCAGATCATGCTGGTGGTGAAGCCGGAGTCGCCGGAGTCGCTGGTGATGTATGCGTTCGGGTCGGCCGCGTGCAGCTTGGTGGCCGCATCCACGTACTCGTCCCAGGTCTTCGGCACGGCGATGCCGTACTTGTCGAAGACCGTCTTGTTGTAGAACATCGCCATGGGGCCGGAGTCCTGCGGCAGGCCGACGAGCTGGCCGCCGACGTTGACAGAGCCCCACGGGCCCGGCGTGTAGTCGCTCTTGAGCTTGTCGAAGCCGTACTGCTTGAGGTCGACGAGCGCCTTGCCGAGGGCGAACTGCGGGATGGCGTAGTACTCGACCTGGGCGACGTCCGGCGCGCCGGAACCGGCCTTGATGGCGTTCTGCAGCTTGGTGTACTCGGTGGTGTTGGTGCCGGCGTTGACCAGCTTGACCTTCACCTTCGGGTACTGCTTCTCGAACGCGGCGACCTGGGCCTCCGCGGACGGCGTCCACGACCAGTACGTGATCGTGCCGCCCTCCTTCAGGGCGGACTCGATGTCGGAGGAGCTGCCTCCGGATGCTGCGGTGCCTCCTGAGCAGGCGGCGAGCGACGCGCCGAGCACGGCACTGACGGCGATGGCCGTCGCGACGCGTCGAAGTACCGACGAACGCGAGATGCGCTTCATGGTGTTCCTTTCACTTCATTCACTTCATCGGGATGAGGGTGTGTGCTGGGCAGGACGCCCGTGGGAGGGGTGGTGCGGGTGCAAGCAGCGGTCTCCCGTCACTGCTTGACGCTTCCGGCGCTCAACCCCGACTGCCAGAACCGCTGCAAGAAGAGGAAGGCGATGACGATGGGCACGATGGTGAGCAGCGAGCCCGTGATGACGAGGTTGTAGATCGGCTGCGCTCCGACGCCGATGGCCTGGGCGCTCCACTGGCCGAGACCGACGGTGAGCGGGTACCACTGCGGGTCGCTCAGCATGATCAGCGGCAGGAAGTAGTTGTTCCAGGTGGCGACGATGGCGAACAGCAGCACCGTGACGATTCCGGGGGCGAGCAGCCGCAGCGAGATCGTGAAGAAGGTGCGGAACTCGCCTGCCCCGTCCATCCTGGCGGCTTCGAGCAACTCGGTCGGGATCGCCTCAGACGCGTACGTCCAGACCAGGTAGAGGCCGAACGGGCTCACCAGCGACGGCAGGATGACCGCCCAGGGCGTGTTGGTCAGGCCCACCTGGCTGAACATCAGGAAGGTCGGCACCGCGAGTGCCGTGCCAGGCACGGCGATGGCGCCGAGGACGATCGCGAAGACCGCGCGCTTGCCGGGGAACTTGTACTTCGCGAGACCGTAGCCTGCGACCGTCGCGAGCAGCGTCGCGCCTCCCGCCCCGACCACCACGTAGAGCAGCGTGTTGCCGAACCACTGCAGGAAGATCCCGTTGCGGTAGCTGAGCGTGTCCGCGATGTTCTGGAACAGCGAGAATCCGTTGCCGAACCAGAGGCCGAACGAGGAGAACAGCTCCGGCTGCGTCTTGGTGGCGTTCACGATCAGCCAGACCAGCGGAACGATCGAGTAGATCGTGAAGATCACCATGACGATCGTGAGCACGATCGACCGGCGCTGGCGGGGGTTGCGGCGGCCGGAGCCGGCTCTGACAGGGCGGCGGGAGGCACCGGATGCGCGACGCGCAGGGGTGCGGACCTTGCGCTCGGGGGCGATGACGGCCATCAGGCGTTCTCCTTCCTCGAGCCGCGCAACTGCACGACGTAGGCGATCACCGCGGTGAGGACGCCCATGACGATCGCGACGGTGGCCGCGTAGTTGAATTGCTGACCGGCGAACGAGAGGTTGTATGCGTACATGTTCGGGGTGAAGTAGCTGGAGATCGCGTTCGGTGCGAGAGGCTTCAGCAGGTTGGGCTCGTTGAACAACTGGAAGCTGCCGATGATCGAGAAGATCGTCGCGATCACGATGGCGCCGCGCACGGCGGGGATCTTGATGCTGAACACGGTGCGGAACGCGCCAGCCCCGTCGATCTCGGCCGCCTCGTACAGCTCGCCGGGGATGACCTTGAGCGCCGCGTAGAAGATGAGCATGTTGTAGCCCATGAACTCCCAGGTGACGATGTTGCCGATGGAGCCGAGGATCCAGGAGCCGCTGAGCGGGGCGAAGCTGGTGCCGAGCAGATCGTTGATGCTTGCCGTGAGGCCGAACTGGTCGCCGTAGATGAAGCCCCAGATCAGGGCGGCGACGACGCCGGGGACCGCATACGGCAGGAAGATCGCGATGCGGAAGAACCCTGCTCCGTGCAGCCGGGCGCTGTCGAGGGCGAGCGCCGCGGTGAGCGAGAGCACGAGCATGATCGGCACCTGCACCACGAGGAAGACGGTGACGCGGCCGAGGGACTCCCAGAACTTCGCATCGGTGAAGACGGTGATGTAGTTCTCGAGTCCGGCGAACACCGTGCCGCCGACGAGCTGCTCGCGGAACAGGCTGAGGTAGATCGCGTAGAGGACGGGGGCGATGATCATCGCCGCGAACACGACCATGAACGGTGCCACGAACGCCCAGCCGCGCCAGTCGCGACGGTGGCGTCGGCGTGGCGCGCTCAGGGCGGCGCTACGGGGTGCGGACGTCGTTGTCACAGGGACCTTCCTTGTCGTTGCAGCGATGTTTACGTCAACATGAGCGGGGCTACACTAACATGTTGACGTCAACATGGCGCAAGTCCTTCTTTCGGATCTGCCAGAGTTGACCCAGAGATCCGCACAGACGTTCCGGGAAAGGGCAGCGCGATGACCGAGCAGAACACCGCGCGCAGCCGCGCCAGACGCGGGCCGTCGCTCGCCGATGTCGCCGGGCACGCCGGGGTCTCCACGCAGACCGTCTCCCGCGTCGCCAACGGCCTCACCAACGTCGAGCCGGCCACCAGAGACCGCGTGCTGCACTCGATGCAGGCACTCGGCTACCGGCCCAACCGGGCAGCCCGCGCGCTGCGCTCCGGCCACTTCCGCAGCATCGGCGTCGTCATGTTCACACTGTCGTCGTACGGAAACATGCGCACGCTCGACGCCATCGCCGTCTCCGCCGCCCGCGCCGGATACTCGATCAACCTCGTCCCCGTCGAGCACCCCACCCAGCAGGATGTGTCCGTCGCGTTCTCCCGGCTGCTCGAGCAGGCGGTCGACGGCATCATCATCGTCATCGAGGCGCACATCGTCGACAGGGCGGACGTCGAACTGCCTCCCGGCCTGTCCGTCGTCGTCATCGACTCGACGGCGCGCGCCGACTACCCGCAGGTCGACACCGATCAGGCCCAGGGCGCCAGGCTCGCAACCGAGCATCTGCTCGCCCTCGGCCACGAGACCGTGTGGCACATCTCCGGCCCTGCCGACTCGTACTCAGCCACCCGGCGAGCACAGTCCTGGCGCTCTGTGCTGGAGGAGGCGGGCAGACCGGTGCCTGAGCCGATGCTCGGCGACTGGTCGACCGCAGCCGGATACGAGCACGGCAAGACGATCGCCGCGCATCCGGAGATCACGGCCGTGTTCGCCGCGAACGACCAGATGGCGCTCGGTGTGCTGCGCGCCCTGCACGAGAACGGCCGCCGCGTGCCGGAGGACATCAGCGTGGTGGGCTTCGACGACATGGCGGAGTCCGACTCGTTCTGGCCGCCGCTGACCACGGTTCACCAGGAGTTCGAGGCGACGGGCCACCGCGCGGTCGAATTGCTCATCGCGGAGATCGAGTCCCGCCCGGAGCCCGCCGCGGCCACCGTCCTTCCGACGCGGCTCGTCGTCCGCGCATCCACCGGACAGGCGCCGACGCACTGAAACCGGGGCCCCGACCTGCCCGATGGATCGCCTGGCCGATGGGTTGTCTGGCCGATGGGTCGTCTGGCCGGAGATCTATTTCCGCGCCAGAATGTCGATGGCGTGCGTCCTCGTTCGACGTGGGGGTGAAGCGTTCGCAATCGAAAGGATGAACGATGAAGTACATGATGTTCGTGGTCACCGACTCCAACCGCGATACAGAGTCGGATGAATCGGATGTGAACCTCTGGGTCGACGAGCTCGACGCCAGCGGCAAGCGCATCATCGGCGAGGTCCTCGAGCCGCCGGCGAAGTCGACGATCGTGCGGGTGCGCGACGGCAAGCGCCACGTCACGGACGGCCCGTTCGCGGAGACCAAGGAGTGGATCTGCGGCTTCGACATCCTGGAGTGCGAGAACCTGGACGAGGCGATCGAGATCGCGTCCCGTCACCCGATGGCGCGCAACGGCCAGCTGGAGCTCCGCCCCTTCATGACCTGGGAGTGACCGGCCGCCGCAGCGTCGGTCAGGCTCGGCGGTAGCGGTGCTCGGGGCGGCCGGTGGTGCCGTAGCGCAGAGCGACCTCGACGAGGCCCCGGGCGGCGAGCGCCGCGAGATAGCGCTGCGCCGTCGCCCGCGAGACGCCCGTGACGGCGGCGACGTCCGCCGCCGTCACCTCGCCGCCGTCGAGCTGGGCGAGCACGAGCTGCTCTGTCGCCGACCGCGACGACGAGGCGGCTGCCGTGTCGCCGGAGTGCAGGATGCGCAGTGCGCGCTCGACCGCTTCCTGGTCGGCTCCTCTGTCGTCGCGCAGCACGTTGCGGTAGCGCAGGTACGCGTCCAGCCTGTCGCCGAGCAGCCGGGCGTCGAACGGTTTGATGAGGTAGGTCAGCGCCCCGGATCGCAGCGCGCGGCGGATGGTCGCCCCGTCCGTCGCCGCGCTGATCACGAACGCGTCCGTGTCGAGCTCGGCGAGCAGCACGAGGCCGTCGCCGTCCGGCAGGTAGACGTCGACCAGCACGAGGTCGGGCGTCTGGTCGCGCACGACGGCTCGCGCCTCGCGGGCGGTGTGCACCGCATCCAGCGCCGTGAAGCCGGGCCGGGCGGCGACGACGTCGCGGTGCAGGCCGGCGACGTGGAAGTCGTCGTCGACGACGAGAACGCGGATGTCGTCGCTCACGGGCGACCCCTTTCGATCGGTGGATGCGCTGACTCCGCCCGCATCGTGCCTGGCAGCCGCGCGCACAGCACCGCGCCGCCGCCCGACCCTGCCGCCCCTCCCGCGTCCACCAGCCACACGTCTCCCCCTCGCCGCCTGGCGATGTCACGGCAGAGCGGGAGCCCGAACCCGTGCCCGTGGACGGCGTCAGCCGGCGCCGGCTGCCTGTCGTCCCCGCGTTCGAACAGCACGGCAGGGTCGGCGACGCCCCTGCCGGAGTCTCCGACCGTCAGGAACAGGTCATCCCCGTCGTCCAGCAGCTCCACCTCCACCCACCGGGGCTCGTCCCCGTCGACCGCGGCGCTGATCGCGTTGTCGACCAGGTTGCCGAGCACGGTCGCCACGTCCTCCGGCTCTGCGACGGCGCCGGTGACCAGCGTCTCCGCCCCGAGCGTCAGCAGCACGCCGCGCTCCGCCGCCTCGATGCCCTTGGCCCCGAGCAGCGCCTGCAGGTACGGCTCCTGGATGCGGTCGGCGTGCTCCACAGGGAACTTGAGCGGACCGCGGGCGACCACGTCCGCGAGATAGCCGCGCGCATCCTGCACCCTGTCGGCGTCGATCAGCCCGGCGACGACGTGCACGCGGTTCGCGAACTCGTGCCGCTGCGCCCGCAGCGCGTTGGTCATGGTCGCGACGGCGTCGAGCCGTCTGGCCAGCGCGTCCAGGTCCGTCCTGTCGCGCAGCACGGCGACCGTGCCGAGGTCGCGGCCGCCGCGCTCGACCCTGCGAACGTCGACGTAGACCACGCGGCCGCCCGTGACGAAGACGTCCTGCACGGCGGTGTCTCCCGTCGCCGACTCCAGTGACAGCGCGAGCGGCGCGGGCAGTCCGAGTTCGCGCACCGGTGAACCGATCGGATGCGCCAGCCCCAGCATCCGCGCCGCCCGCTCGTTGCAGACGCTCACCTCGCCGGCCGGGGTGATGGCGAGCACTCCCTCTCCGACCCCGTCGAGCACGGCGGCCTGGTCCTGCACGAGCGCGCTCAGCTCCTCCGGCTGCAGTCCGATGGTCAACCGGGTGAGCCTGCGCCGGATGAGCACGGACGCGACCACCCCGATCGCGAGCGCGACCACGGCCGTCACTGCGATCCCGCCGAGCAGCGAGGGAAGCTCGGTGAACACGCTCGCGGCGGCGAAGCCGACGCTCACCTCCCCGACCGGCACGCGACTGCCGACGCCTGGCGCGTAGACGGGCACTTTCGCGCGCGCCGACTCCCCCAAGGTCCCCGTCTCCCAGGCCACCGTCTCCCGCCCGGCTACGGCGTCCTCGAAGCTCGTGCTCACCCGCTCGCCCAGGCGGCTCTCGTCCGGGTGCGCGAGCCGGATGCCGCGGTCGTCCGTGATCACGACGAACAGCGCTCCCGTGCGGGTCCGCACCGCTTCGGCGAGCGGCTGCAACGGGCCGGCGGCGACGGCGGCCTTGGTCGGCGTGCCAGGATCCTCGCTGAACTCGGCCACGGAGGCGCGCACCTCCACGTCCTCCGCGACGGTGCGGGCGATGGCCAGCGCGGACGACTCCGCCTCGCGCTGCAACTGCTGCACGCCGAGCACGGCGAACACACCGGCGCTCACCGCGACGACCGCGGAGACGGTCGCCAGCTGGAGGAGCAGCACGTGGCTGGCGAACCGCATCCCGAAACTCCTTCGTGTCCCGTCCAGGCTAGGCGTCCGCACCGCAAGACGCCGAATGAGCAGAATGCGCAGAACCCGGAGAATGCGCAGATCGTGCGGGAACGCGCGATACCCGGCTGCGCGCCGCATCCCCTCGTAGCGTGTCAGCGTCGCATCCGCTCGACAGCTCCATCCACTACGACAAAGGAGTCGGCGTGCTCGTCATCCTCGGATTCGCCATGATCCTCACCTTCATGGCACTCATCATGACCAAACGGCTGACGCCGATGGTCGCCCTCATCCTGGTGCCGACCATCTTCGGCCTGTTCGCCGGGGCAGGGCTCGGGCTCGGCGACATGATCATGAAGGCGATCGGCGGCCTCGCCCCGACCGCCGCCCTGCTGATGTTCGCGATCATGTTCTTCGGCATCATGATCAATGTCGGCCTGTTCGACCCGCTCATCCGGTTCATCGTGCGGTTCCTCGGGGACGACCCCGCGAAGGTCGTACTCGGCACGGCGGTGCTCGCCGGCGCCGTCTCCCTCGACGGCGACGGCTCGACCACGTTCATCATCACCACGTCGGCCATGCTGCCGATCTACCTCCGGCTCGGGATGAGCCCGGTCGTCCTCACCTGCGTCGCCGGGCTGGTCAACGGCACCCTCAACATCGTGCCGTGGGGCGGACCGACCGCACGAGCGGCCTCCGCGCTGAACGTCTCGCCGACCGACATCTTCGTGCCCATGCTGCCGTCGCTCGGGGTCGGCCTGGTCGTGGCGTTCGCCCTGGTGTGGATGCTCGGAGTCGGCGAGCGCCGCCGCCTCGGCACGCTGGCACTCGCCACCCCGATGCTGCGCGAGCCCGTCGCCGCCGGCGCTGGTGCCGGCGCTGGTGCCGGTGCCGGCGCGGCCAGCTCCGGCAGCGCATCCACGCGGTTCTCGCTGTTCCAGGGCGGACGACTGGTGCGCGGCTCGCAGGCGGCGCCAGGCGCCCGCGGCGCGGTGGACACCACGGGAATCGTGACCGTCTCCGGTGCACGGCCGGACAACGGCGACACGGCGATGGCCGACACCATGCTCGATCCGAACCGCCCGTCGCTCCGGCCGAAGCTGATCTGGGTCAACCTCGCGCTCACTGTCACCGTGATGGTGCTGCTCGTGCTCGACGTGCTGCCCCTCGCGTACATCTTCATGGTCGGAACGGCGCTCGCCCTCGTGATCAACTTCCCGAAGCTGCGCAGCCAGGCGGACGAGATCGTCGCGCACGCGCCCAGCATCGTCGGCGTCGTGTCGATGGTGCTCGCGGCCGGCGTCCTCGTCGGCGTGCTCAACGGCACCGGCATGGTCACCGCGATGGCCGACTGGGTGGTTCAGATCGTCCCGGCGTCGATGGGACCGTTCCTCGCGGTGATCACCGGGCTGCTGTCGATCCCGATGACATTCTTCATGTCGAACGACGCCTTCTACTTCGGCATCCTTCCGATCCTCTCGGAGACAGCCGCCAACTACGGCATCAGCCCCGTGGAGATGGCGCGGGCGTCGATCATCGGCCAGCCCGTCCACCTGCAGAGCCCGCTCGTCCCCGCCATCCTGCTGCTGGTGTCACTGGCGAACGTGAACCTCGGCGACCACCACAAGAAGGTGCTCTGGCGGGCGCTCCTGGTTTCGCTGGTGATGCTCACCGTCGGGGTGGTGCTCGGCGCCATCCCGTTCGGCTGACGCCTGCGCGCGCCGGTCGATCGCTCAGACGGTCGACCGGCGAGCAGCATGGCCCGGGGACACAGCATTCCCATAGGATCGGGGCCATGCTGCTCGTTCCGCTGCTCGCGCTCACGCTGTTCGTCTTCGCCCTGGTGGACATCATCCTGCGTCCGTCCGACCAGGTGCGGCACCTGCCGAAGCTGGTCTGGGTGTTCATCGTGATCCTGCTCCCGCTGATCGGAAGCATCCTGTGGTTCGCGCTCGGCAGGGAGTACGGGCCGCGCGAGCCGAGGCAGCGGCGCACCGTGGTGGTGCGGGAGGCCACGCCGCAGCGCGTCCAGCACGCGCGGACGCTCAGCACAGAGGAGCAGCTCGCCGCCGTTGAGAAGGAGATCGCATACCACGAGCGTCAGGAGCGCATCCGGCAGCTCGAGGAGGAAGTGCGACGCCGCAAGGACGCCACGGGAGACCCCGCCGTCTAGAGCACGAGCTCGCGCCGCACGATCTGCTGCGCCACCATCGTGAGCTGCATCCCGTTGCTGCGGGCATACGACCGGATGCGCGTGAACGCCTCGTCCACGGGGATGCGGTGCGAGTACGACACGACGCCCTTCGCCTGCTCGATGACCACCCTGCTGTCGAGCGCGTGCTGCAGCTGGTTGCGCACCACGTCACTCTCGGCGAGCGCCCTCTGCTGCATGATGCCGATCGTCGCCACGTCGGCCATCGCCTGCGCGGCAACCGTGTCGATCTCCGTCATCGAGCCCGTCTCGTCGCCGAACAGGTTGAGCGAGCCGATCGTCGCGCGCCGCAGCCTCAGCGGGAACGCGTGCACTGCGTGGAAGCCCTGCTCTGTCGCCTCCGCGTGGAACTGCGTCCAGGTGTCTGCGACGAGCGCCAGATCGGGCACCGCGACGGCCGAACCGCTCCGGTAGCACTCGACGCACGGTCCGCCGTCCGGCCCGAGCTGCATCAGCTCGATCAGGCCGCTGCGCTCGTCGGTGGAGGCGACCACGTGCAGCTCCCCTTCTCCGTCTGCGAGCAGGATGCCGGCCTGGCTGATGCTCAACAGCTCCTGGCAGCGCTCGACCAGCGTCTGCAGCAGATCGACGATGTCGTAGTCGGCCACCAGCGAGTCGGCGAGCACGGCGAACGTCTCCAGGATCCGGCCCTCGCGCGTTGTCTCCTGCATCGTCCCTACCTCTCGCCCTCTGCGGCGAAGTCCAGCCGCCACCCGAGAATGTCCTCGGCGACCTCGCGCATCGTCATGTCGTGCGCGAACGCGTGCGCGCGGATCACCAGCTCCGCGTCCTCCGGCGTCACTCCGAGCTGCGCGATGACGGCGCCCGTCGCCTGGTGGATGCGCCTGCGCGAGAACTCTCCGCCGTCTCCGTCCTCGCCCGGCTTCCTGTCGAGCCTGCCGAGCAGGTCGCGCAGCAGGAGCCGTCCGGCGTCTTCTGCGAGCTCCGCCGCCCGCTTGGTGTCCGCATCCCTGAGCCGGACGGGCTGGGAGCTGTAGAGGTCGATCACCCCGAGGTTGAGCGGCCCGATGGCGAGCGGGAAAGCGAACAGCGACGCCACGGGGAGCCCGGCCGCTGCGTGGGCGAACGACGGCCAGCTGGCCCCCGGCGCCCTGCGCAGATCGGGGGCGAGCACAGGGCGCCTGGTGGCGAGCGCCTCCCAGCACGGGCCCTCGCGCAGGTCGAACTGCAGTTCGTCCAGGCGCGCGGCGACATCGTCGGTCGCGCACACGGTCTCCGGCGCGACCAGATCGCCGATGGTCGAGACGGCGGCGCCGGTCACCGGCAGAGCGCGCAGAAACGGTGCGCAGTATCCTGCATCGCCCACGGTGGCTCCTCGATCGTCGCTCACGTCGTCGCACCGCCTTCCGTGTCCTTCTGCCATTGTCCTGCATCCCGTGGCGCGCGCATCCAGGCAGGGCACGGAAGTTTTGTTTCAGTTTTCGACAGCGCGTTGGCGCTCTGGACGATAGCCGAGGACAGTTGTCCCATGAGTGGCATTCACGCGCGACCTCTCGCCGACCTGCGCGAACGCAGGACCAGCATCAAGTGGCACCGGTTCCCCGCCGACGTCCTTCCGATGTCGGTGGCCGAGATGGACTTCGAGATCGCGCCTGCCGTCGCTCAGACCGCGATCGACCACCTGCTGCGCTCCGACACCGGCTACCTCGACTCCCCCGGCCCGCTGGCAGAGGCGTTCGCCGAGTTCGCCTCCGGCGCGTGGGGCTGGCAGGTCGACGAGTCCAGGGTGCACCTCGCCACGGATGTGACGGTCGGCGTCCTGGAGACCCTGCGGCTCGCCGTTCCAGGCGTCGGCGGTCGCGTCGTGCTGACCCCGCCCGTGTACGCGCCGTTCTACGAGATGGTCGGCGAGGCCCGCGCAGAGGCCATCGAGGTTCCGTTGCGCGAGGACGCAGGCTGGTCGCTCGACCTTCCCGCCATCGAACGCGCCTTCGCCTCCGGGGTGGATGCGTTCCTCCTCTGCAATCCGCACAACCCCACCGGCCGCTCCCACAGCAGGGAGAGCCTCGCGGAGCTCGCGCGCCTCGCAGCGCAGTACGACGTGCTCGTGGTGAGCGACGAGGTGCACGCCCCGCTCGCGCATCCCGGCTCTCCGTTCACGCCGTTCGCTGTGGCGTGTACCGGGGCGGGGGCCCGGTCCGTCACCGTGACCTCCGCCAGCAAAGGCTGGAACCTCGCAGCCCTCAAGTGCGCCGTCGCCGTCGCGAACGACGCAGACTCCGCCGCGATGCTCACCCGGTTCCCGGAAGAGCTCGCCGCCCGCACCAGCATCATCGGCCTGCACGCCAACATCGCCGCATACGAAGCGCAGACCTGGCTGCACCAGACCATCGACCGCATCACGGACAACTACCGCCTGCTCGTCGGCGAGCTGAGCATCCACCTGCCGGAGGTCCGCGTGGTGGAGCCGGATGCCGGCTACCTGGTCTGGCTGGACTTCCGCGCCATCGGCCTCGGCGACGACCCTGCCGCGACCCTGCTGGCCGATGCACGGGTCGCCCTCAATTCCGGCCCCACCTTCGGCCAGGGCGGCCACGGCTTCGCCCGCATGAATATCGCCTGCGACCCCGCCACCATCACCGAGGCGGTCCGCCGCATCGCCGCCCTCGTCAACGCCCGCAGCCCCCAGGCAGCGCGCACGTCCGTCCCAGCCTGACGCCGCGCTCCGCTCCGCCGCGCTCCCCGCGCTCCGCGCTCCGCTCCGCAGGAGATACGGCCCGCCCGCCGCGATTTCTCCGTCCGAACGGAGCTACCGACGGCGTGTCGGCCGAATTCTCCTTCGTTAGCCCGCGGCCACCAGGCCGCGCTCCAGGTCTTCGATCACGTCGCGCACGCTCTCCAGCCCGATCGACAACCGGACGAGCCCCGGCGTGATCCCCGCGTCGAGCCGCTCCTGCTCGGTGAGCTTGGCGTGGATCGTGCTGCCCAGGTGGATCGCGAGCGTGCGAACGTCGCCGATGTGCGTCATCGGGCTGACCAGCTCCAGCGCGTCGATGAACCGGCGCGCCGCCGGCCGCCCGCCTGCCAGGTCGATGCTGACGATCGACCCTGGCCCGAGCGGCAGGTACTTCCGCGCCCGCTCGTGGAACGGGCTGGCTGCGAGGCCCGGGTAGTGCACGGCCGCCAGCTCCGGCCGCCCATCCAACCACTCCGCGATCGCCTGTGCGTTCTGCACGTGCCTGTCCATCCGCAGCGACAGCGTCTCGACGCCGTGCAGCAGCAGGAAGCTGCTCGTCGGCGGAACGGTCGGCCCGTACTCCAGCACCGTCACGGTGCGCAGATAGGCGAGGTATGCCCCCGCGCCGAAGCGCTCGACGAACGACGGGACGCCCGGCCTCGGCGCATCCACCAGGTGAGGGAAGCGCTCGGCGTTGGCGGCCCAGTCGAACCGGCCGCCGTCGATCACCGCACCGCCGATCACGGCCCCGTGCCCCGCCAGCCATTTGGAGGTGGAGTGCACCACGATGTCCGCTCCCCACTCGATGGGGCGACAGAGATAGGGCGTCGCCACCGTGCTGTCCACCACGAGCGGCACGCCTGCGCTGTGCGCGATCCCGGCGAGCCGCTCCAGGTCGACGACCTGGTTGAGCGGGTTCGGGATGGTCTCGGTGTAGATCGCGCGCGTGCGGTCGGTGACGCGCGCCGCCCACTCCGCCTCGTCGGCGTCGTCCGGCACGTACTCCACGTCGAGCCCCTGCCGCTGCAGCGCGCCGCGGAACATCTCCCGCGTTCCTTCGTACAGCGACGACGTGGCCAGGATGTGATCGCCGGCCCGCGCGAGCGAGAACAGCGCTGCGGCGATGGCGGCCTGCCCGCTGGAGACGACGATGCCGTCGACTCCGCCCTCCAGGTCGGCGAGTCTGCGCCCTGCGACCGCGTTCGTCGGGTTCTCGTTGCGGGAGTAAGCCCGCATCGCGCTGCGCCCGGCGAAGCGCTCCTCTCCGTCGTCGAAGTCCGAGAAGACGTAGCCGGCGGTCTGGTAGATCGGCGTCACCCGCGCACTGGTCTGCGCATCCACGACGGCGCCGGCGTGGATCTGCCTGGTCTCGAAGTCAGCCATGGAGCAACTGTACGAACCGCGGAACGGATGCGCGTACCCTCGCGCAACATTCGGTCGTACGGGAACCGGCTCAGTCCGGGTCGCTCGGGTCCACCGGCGCGTGGTGGTCGAGGGCGACCACACCGCGCTTCCAGTACCCGCTGGCCACGACCTGCTCCTGCGGTAGCCCCAGCTCGCGCCGCAGGTAGTGTCGCAACGGGATGAGCGTGCCTGCCTCGCCTGCGAGGAACACGAACGTGTCCTCGCCGATCGGCCCCAGCGCGCGCAGGGCGACCTCGACAGGGGATGCGCCACTCGGGTCGCCCGAGTTGCTCGCCCTGCTCAGCCACCGCGCATCCACCCGGCCTGCGATGGCGGCGGGCAGGTAGGCGGACACGCTGTCGTCGGCCACGTCGAACAGCGCCGTCACCGGCACGGAGGGGTCGACGGCGTCCAGCCACTTGCTCGCGGCTGGCAGGGCCGTCTCGTCGGCGACCAGGATCAGCCGGCCGATGCCCTCCGGCGCGAGCTGCGATCCGCGCGGTCCGCCGATGGCGACCACGTCGCCCGGCGTCGCTCTGACCGCCCACGCAGAGGCCGGCCCTTCGTCGCCGTGCAGCACGAAGTCGATGTCGAGCTCTGCCGGGTCGCCGTCCGCCGCGGGGCGGAAGGCGAGCGGCGTGTAGTCCCGCGCGATCGGCGTGCCGCTCTCCGGCGGGCGGATGCCCTCCGGTGTCACGGTCGGCACCACGAGCATCCCGGACTGCTGGTCGGGGAAGAACACCTTGACGTGGTCGGCCGGTCCTGCACTCGCGAAGCCGTCGAGATCCTTCCCGCCGAAGGTCACACGGACGATCGACGGGACGATTCTGCTCACACGGCGGACGGTGACGTGGCGGACGGCGAACTCGTGCCGAAGGCGCTGACGAGCGAAGGGCATCTCCTGAGACTCCAGTCGACGGGGGGCGAACTGTTGATGAGGCCAACCTAACCTAGCCGACCTGCGACACCTTTCAGGCCACGCAGCGCAGCGATCGACCGAGGCCGATTCCACCGAAAACCCCACAGCCACCGCCGCGCGGTCCAGAATGTCTCCATGACCAGCTTGACCGTGATCGAGCGGTCGCCAGACCCCGACCTTCCCGAGTCAGGTGCCCGCCGCCCATCCATCGCAGAGCGCATCCGCAATCTGGGCCAGAATCGGATCGGCGCCCTTCTCCTGCTCCTGGCGACCGTCGTCGCGATCGTCTGGGCGAACGTGTCGTCCGGTTCGTACGACGCGCTGTGGGAGACGCACTTCACCGTCGGCGTGCAGGACATCCATCTGGACTTCACGCTGCACGCGCTCGTCAACGACGCGCTCATGGCGATCTTCTTCTTCACGGTCGGGCTGGAGGTGCGGCGCGAGTTCGCGATCGGCGAGCTGACGAGCTGGTCGCGCGCCGTGATCCCCGTGGTCGCCGCCGTCGCAGGCCTTGTGATGCCAGCGCTCCTCTTCGTGCTGATCAGCGCCGGGTCGGGTCAGGAGCACGCCTGGGGTGTCGTCATCTCCACCGACACGGCGTTCCTGGTCGGTGCGCTCGCGCTCGTCGGGCCGCACGCGCCTGGCAGGCTCCGCGTCTTCCTCCTGGCCCTCGCGGTCGTCGACGACATCGGCGCGCTCAGCATCATCGCTCTCGTGTACACCGAGAACTTCAACCCGCTGCCGCTCATCGTGGCGGCGGTGTGCCTGGTCGGCGTCTACTTCACCCGCTACCTGCGCGGCGGGCGCGGGCCGGTGTATGCGACGCTCGCCGTCATCGTCTGGTTCTCGTTCCTGGCGTCCGGCGTGCATCCCACCCTTGCCGGTGTCGCCATCGCCCTGCTGGTGCCGGTGTACCGCCCGAACCGCCGCGATGTGGAGCACGCCCTCGACCTCGCCAGGACGTTCCGGCAGTCGCCGAACACCGAGTACGCCAGGGCGGCGGCGAACAGCCTCCGCGAGTCGATCTCGATCAACGAGCGCCTCCAGTCCGCGTATGCGCCATACGTCGCGTACGTGATCCTGCCGCTGTTCGCCCTCGCGAACGCCGGCGTGCAGCTCAGCGGGGACATCCTCGCCGCCGCCGTCACCTCACCGGTGAGCTGGGGCATCCTGATCGGCCTGGTCGGTGGCAAGTTCATCGGCGTGTTCGGGTCGAGCGCGCTCCTGCGCGCCTTCCGGATCGGCGACTTCGGAGCCGGTCTCTCGCTCGACAGGGTGGCGGGCGGGGCCGCGCTGTGCGGCATCGGCTTCACGATCTCGCTGTTCATCATCGACCTCGCCATCGACGACCCCGGCGTCCAGAACGAGGCCCGCGTCGCCGTGCTGACCGCATCCGTCGTCGCGTTCCTGCTCTCCACACTCATCTTCCGCATCTCGGATGCCCGCCACCCGGGCAAGGAGAGCGGCCGGGTCCTCGCGCGCCCCGTCGACCCGCGCCGCGACCACATCTACGGCAGGGCGGACGCTCCGTACACGCTGGTGGAGTACGGCGACTTCCAGTGCGGCTTCTGCCTGAAGGCCACCGGCTCGGTCGAGGAGGTCAGGCGCGAGATCGGCGACCAGCTCCGGTACGTCTGGCGTCACGCCCCGCTCACGCGCTACCACCCGAACGCGCAGGCCGCGGCGGAGGCCTCGGAGGCCGCGTCCCTCCAGGGCCGCTTCTTCGACTTCGAACGCAGCCTGTTCGCCGACCAGGAGCACCAGCTCCCCTCCGACATCATGAGACGCGCCACCGACCTGGGCCTCGACGTCGAACGCTTCGAGTCCGACCTGAACTCCGCCGAGGTCGCCGCCCGCGTCCGCGACGACATGCTGGATGCGGAGGCGATGGACATCACCGCCGTGCCGACGTTCTTCGTCAACGGCCGCCGCCATGTGGGCCCGTACGACGCGCAGACGCTGATCCGCGCTTTGGAGGCGACGGCGCCGAATCCGACGGCGCCGGATGCGCGCGGCTCGTCCACGCCCCACTGAGAGAGCCGGCCACGGGACTCGAACCCGTAACCCCCGCTTTACAAGAGCGGTGCGCTACCAATTGCGCCAGGCCGGCAGTCGACGGTCGCCCGTCGTCGGCACCATCCTAAGGGATCGCGCCCGTCCGCTCCGTCAGCCTGCGCTGGGGCTCGGCGTCGGGGTCGCGGTCGAGGAGTACTGGTCGCCCTGCGCCTGCAGCACGAACGCCTTGAAGTCGGCCGCGCTGGTGAGGGAGCCGGTGTACTGCTTGCCGTTGACCAGCACCAGCAGCGCGTTCGTCATCTTCTTGACCGTCGAGTTCGGGATGGGGCCGCTCAGTGCGCGGTCGCTCGCCGTCGTCGCCCAGGTCTTGAAGCGGCCGTCGTCGATGCAGGACGAGATCTCGCTCGTCTTACCGGCGCCTGCAGCACTCACGCGCTTCTTGATCTGTGTGTCGGTGAGACCCGGGCCGCCCTCCTTGGGCTGGCTCATGAACATCGTGGCGTTGAACTTCCAGAACGCGTTCGGCGAGTAGTTGGCCACGCATGCTGCCGCGTTTGCGGCACGCAGCGAGTACTTGGTCCCTGCCGAGTGGCTGGTGTAGATCGCGACGGGGTGCACCTCCATCGTCACAGCGCCGTTCTTGACGAGCGGTTCGAGCTGCTTGAGGTTGGTGCGCTGGAAGTCGCCGCAGAGCTCGCACAGGTAGTCCGCATACACGCGGATGTCGACCACGCTGCCGCTGGGGTCTGGGGTGGATGGGATCGGCTTGGCGTCGGCCGCGAGCGCCGGGGTGGGCGTCACCTTGAGGCCGGAGCCGATCAGCACCCCGTCGCTCGCCATGTTCTTCGGGCCCGGGACGGTGGGCCGGATCGCACTCACGATGATGAGCGCTACGACCGTCACGACAGCGAGCACGCCGATCACGATTCCGCCGGTCAGGAGCGTCTTGTTCCTGCGATCCTTCCGCTGCTGCGTCGTGCGTAGCTGGCGGGCCTTCTCCCTGGCTGCCTCGCGCCGCTCGTTCGCAGGGCGGCTGTCGTCGGGACCGTCGGTCATGGATGTCACTTTCGGGGGATCGCTGGGGTTGCTGCGCTTCGGGTGCAGTGTTCGGCTTCGCGTGCGCTGCACGCAACCGGACGATCGTAATTCGGCAGTCTGGGAATCGCCCAGACGCCGGCTGAACGCGCGCGGAGCCCGGGGGTTCGCGCGTGGTCACGACGCCGTCGCCGATGTCATACTATGGGGTCGTGGCACCGTCGCCTCAGGATGACAGTTCCACCTACCCATTCACAACGGATCGTCCGGCACGTACCTGCCGGTGAAGGAGTAAGAAAGAAATGGCGTCAGTCACCTATGACAAGGCAACCCGTCTGTACCCGGGTTCCAACCGCCCTGCAGTGGATGCACTCGACCTCGAGATCGCCGATGGCGAATTCCTCGTTCTGGTCGGCCCCTCCGGCTGCGGCAAGTCCACCTCGCTGCGAATGCTCGCCGGCCTCGAAGAGGTCAACGACGGCAACATCTTCATCGGCGAGCGCAACGTCACCGACGTTCCGCCGAAGGACCGCGACATCGCGATGGTGTTCCAGAACTACGCTCTCTACCCGCACATGACCGTCGCAGAGAACATGGGCTTCGCGCTCAAGATCGCCGGCGTCAACAAGGACGAGCGCGCATCCCGTGTGCTCGAGGCCGCCAAGCTGCTCGACCTGGAGCCATACCTCGGCCGCAAGCCTAAGGCGCTCTCCGGTGGTCAGCGTCAGCGCGTCGCGATGGGCCGCGCGATCGTCCGCAGCCCTCAGGTGTTCCTCATGGACGAGCCGCTGTCGAACCTCGACGCCAAGCTCCGCGTCCAGACCCGCACGCAGATCGCGTCGCTCACCCGTCGTCTCGGCGTCACCACGGTCTACGTCACCCACGACCAGACCGAGGCCCTGACCATGGGAGACCGCATCGCGGTGCTCAAGGACGGCGTCCTGCAGCAGGTCGGCACCCCGCGCGACCTGTACGCGCAGCCGAACAACGTGTTCGTCGCCGGCTTCATCGGAAGCCCGGCCATGAACCTGTTCTCGGCTGACGTCACCGACGGCGGTGTCAAGTTCGGCACCTCGGTCGTCCCGATCGAGCGCGAGGTCCTCGCGAACGCCGGTTCGGCCGTCACCATCGGTGTCCGCCCGGAGGACGTCGTCGTCTCCACCGCAGAGAACACCGGCCTCAAGGTCACGGTGGACCTGGTCGAGGAGCTCGGCGCCGACGGCTACCTCTACGGTCACTCGGAGATCGACGGCAAGCGCACCGACATCGTGGGTCGTGTCGACGGTCGTATGCACCCCAACGCGGGCGACACCGTCTACATCACCCCGAAGCCCGGCCACGTCCACGCGTTCCACGCGGAGAGCGGCGAGCGCCTCGGCGGTGCGGTCGTCGACTGAGGTCGTAACGCAACCTGACAGTGCCGCAGTCCTTGACGGACTGCGGCACTGTCGTTTTCCCCGCTGCTCGTTCCCCGCCTCCAGCGCTCCCACCCGCATCCGATAGGTTTTCATCATGGCAGGCTCCCTCAACATCACCGCGGCGACCGTCGATCCCGCCCTTCTCGACCTCCCGTGGAACCTTCCACTCGACGAGTGGACGAGCGAGCACATCGCGGTCCTCCCGAAGGGCATCTCGCGCCACCTCGTCCGCTTCGCGAACCTGTCCGGCTACGTCATCGCCATCAAGGAGACGACGGCGGAGATGGCCACCCGCGAGTACGAGATGCTGCGCACCCTGCAGCGCGTCGACATCCCGTGCGTCGACCCCGTCGCGGTCATCAAGAACCGCACGGACGACGAAGGCGACCCGTTGAAGGCCGTGCTGGTCACCCGCCACCTCAAGTTCTCGCTCCCCTACCGGGCGCTGTTCTCGCAGACTCTGCGCCCCGACACCGCGACCAGGCTGGTGGATGCGCTGGCCGTGCTGCTCGTGCGCCTGCACATCGTCGGCTTCTTCTGGGGCGACGTGTCGCTGTCCAACACGCTGTTCCGTCGCGACGCCGGTGCGTTCGCCGCCTACCTGGTGGATGCGGAGACCGGCCAGCTCTACGACGGCGGCCTCTCCAACGGTCAGCGCGAGAACGACCTGGAGATCGCACGCGTCAACATCGCCGGCGAGCTGATGGACCTCGAGGCGGGGGGCCGCGTCGACGAGGAGCTCGACCCGATCAAGGTCTCCAACGGCATCGTCGCCGCGTACCGGTCGCTCTGGAAGGAGCTGACGGGCAGCGAGTCGTTCAAGTCGTCCGAGCGCTGGCGCATCAACCAGCGGGTCGACCGCCTCAACGACCTCGGTTTCGACATCGAGGAGCTCGCGATCAAGACCTCCGACGAGGGAACCACCGTGCGCATCCAGCCGAAGGTGGTGGACGCCGGGCACCACCAGCGCAGGCTGCTGCGGCTCACCGGTCTCGACACCGGCGAGAACCAGGCCCGCCGACTGCTCAACGACCTGGACTCGTACTCGGCCACGCTCGGCAAGCAGGGCCTCGACGAGGAGGCGATGGCGCACGAGTGGCTGATGCGCGTCTTCGAGCCGGTCGTGCGCGCGATCCCCGCCGACCTCAAGGGCAAGCTGGAACCGGCGGAGGTCTTCCACCAGCTCCTGGAGCACCGCTGGTTCATGTCGCAGGCCGAGGGAAGGGATGTGCCGCTCGCCGAGGCGCTGACGTCGTACATCAACGACATCCTCCGCCACCGCCGCGACGAGGCCACCGTGATCGCGCCGCCGACAGAGACCATCAGCATCCCGATCCTCGCCTCGGAGACGGGAACGGGCGACGAGGACGACGACGCCGACGACTGGCGCAGCAAGGTCTGACCCGCCGCGCCCGCCGCACCCCTCACCCGCCTTCACAACGACGAGATGCCGGCAACGGCGCCGAGATCAATCGAAATCGGCGCCGTTACCGGCATCTCGCTGTTCGCGGGCTACTTCGTGCCGGCCTCGGCGCGCAGTTTCGCGATCTCGTAGAGGGTGACGCTGGTGGCGATGCCCGCGTTCAGCGACTCGGTGGTCGCCGTGATCGGGATGGACACGATGGCGTCGCAGGTCTCCGTGACGAGCCGCGACAGCCCCTTGCCCTCGCTGCCGACCACGATCACCACGGGCCGGTCGGCGAACGACAGCCCTGGCAGCGACACGTCGCCTCCGCCGTCGAGGCCGAGCACGAAGACGTCTGCCTCCTTGAACGCCTTGAGCGTCTGGGTGAGGTTGGCGGCCATCGCGACGGGGGTGCGGGCCGCTGCGCCGGCGGACGTCTTCCACGCGGATGCGGTCATGCCCACGGAGCGACGCTGAGGGACGATGACGCCCTGCCCGCCGAACGCGGCCGTCGAGCGGATGATCGCCCCGAGGTTGCGCGGGTCGGTGATCCCGTCGAGCGCGACGAACAGCGGCGTCTGGCCCTTGCGGATGGTGAGGTCGAGCAGGTCGGCCGGGTGAGCGTACTCGTACGGCGGAACCTTGAGCGCGACACCCTGGTGCACGGAGTCGCGACCGGCCAACCGGTCGAGCTCCGGACGCATGACCTCGAGGATCGGGAGTCCGCGGCCGGTGGCGATCGACAGGATCTCCTTCACCCGCTCGTCCATCTCGACGCGTGCGGCGATGTAAAGCGTGCTGGCCGGGATGTGCGCCCGCAGCGCCTCGACGACCGAGTTGCGGCCGGTGACGATCTCGCTCTCGTCTCCCGACTTGGCACGGCGAGCAGCGCCGGACGCACCGCGGGGAGTGGTGTCGCCGCGCCCACGGCCCTGGCCGGAGCCCTGTCCTCGGCCCTCGCCCGGCTTGCCGCGCCCGCCGGCTGCGACGTAGCGCTCGCGCGCCGCCTTCGCCTTGCCAGCGGGGTGGTACGGACGGTCCTCCGCCTTCGGCGTCGGCTTCTTGCCTTCGAGAGCCTGCCGTCCCTGGCCGCCGGAGCCCACCTGGGGACCCTTGCGGCTCTTCCTCACGGCCCCGGCGCGGGGCTTTCCACCCGAGTTCTTCATGATTCGATGCTCCAATGCGACCCCGTCTGGGTGTCTTCGATGGTGATTCCCGCGCTCGTCAGTTCGTCGCGGATGCGGTCTGCTGCCGCAAAGTCTTTCGCCTGCCTGGCCGCCTGCCTGTCGGCGAGCAGTCGCTCGACCAGCTGGCCGAGTGCGGCATCCGCCGCAGACGACCCTGCCGTGTTCCAGTGCGGGGACAACGGGTTGATGCCCAGCACCTCCGCCATCGCGAGCGCGTGCCCGCGTGCTGCGGCGGCGGCTTCCAAGTCTTCCGCATCCAGTGCCGCGTTTCCTGAACGCACCGTGTCGTGCAGCACGGCGATGGCCTGCGGGACGGCGAGGTCGTCGTCCATCGCCTCCGCGAAGGCGTCGGGGACGGTCTCGACGCCGCTGCCTGCGAAGCGCGTTCCCGCGAGCCGCCGGTCGACGCGCTCGAAGAACCCGGAGATGCGCTCGAGCGCCGCCTCCGCCTCCTCCAGCGATCCGTCGTGGAAGTCGATGGTGGACCGGTAGTGCGCTGCACCGAGGTAGTACCGCACCACCAGCGGCCGTGCAGCGCCGAGCAGATCGGCCGCGTAGACCGAGTTGCCGAGCGACTTGCTCATCTTCTGGCCGTTCACGTTCACCAGGCCGTTGTGCACCCAGTAGTTGGCGAACGCATCCCCCGCCGCTGTTGACTGGGCGATCTCGTTCTCGTGGTGCGGGAAGCGCAGGTCGAGGCCCCCTCCGTGAATGTCGAACTGCGGCCCGAGGTAGCGGCGCGACATGGCGGAGCACTCGATGTGCCAGCCGGGGCGGCCGGCGCCCCACGGCGACGGGAACGCCGCGGACTGCGGCTCGTCGGCCTTGCGGCCCTTCCACAGCGCGAAGTCGCGCGGGTCGCGTTTGTCGCGCAGGTCGGCGTCCGCCGCCGCCTCCATATTGTCGATGCTCTGCCTGGTGAGCTCCCCGTACGCCGGCCAGCTCTTCACGTCGAAATAGACGTCGCCGGAGCCGTCCGCAGCGGCGTACGCGTGACCGCGCTCGATCAGCCGCGCGATGATCTCCTGCATCTGCGGGATGCTCGCGGTCGCCCGCGGCTCGTAGGTGGGCGCCTGCACGCCCAGCGCCGTATACCCCGCAGTGAATTCGAGCTCGAACCGGTACGCGAGCGCCCACCACTCCTCCGCGCTCCCCGATGCGCGGGCGGCGGCGGCGTTGATGAGGATCTTGTCGTCGATGTCTGTGACGTTGCGCACCAGGGTGACGTCGTATCCCCGGTAGGTCAGCCAGCGTCGCAGCTGGTCGTAGACGAGAGCGGAGCGCAGATGCCCGATGTGCGGCGACGACTGCACGGTGGGTCCGCAGACGTAGATCCCCACTTCGCCGTCGCGGAGGGGGATGAAGTCGCGAAGGGCACCGGCCTTCGTGTCGTAGAGTCGCACAGTCACGGCATACAGCCTACGGGCCGGGCCGCGCAGGTGCCGCGCGAGCGATCGAACATGTCGACAACTCGTCAGAACTGCGGGCTGTGGAGAACGAGAGCTGTGGCGAACGCCGCAATGCCCTCTCCGCGGCCGGTGAAGCCCAGGCCGTCCGTCGTCGTCGCCGACACCGACACCGGGGCGCCGAGGATGCCGCCGAGCAGCGCCTCCGCCTCCTCGCGCCGCGGCGCGAACTTCGGCCGGTTGCCGACGAGCTGAACGGACACGTTCCCGATCCGGAATCCCGCCTGCTCGACGAGCCGCCTGGTCTCGGTCAGGAACACCGCACCGTGCGCGCCGACGAAACGAGGGTCGCTCGTGCCGAACACCCCGCCGATGTCGCCCAGCCCTGCGGCGGCGAGCAGAGCGTCCGTGATCGCGTGCGCGACCGCATCCCCGTCGCTGTGCCCGGCCAGCCCCGCCTCGCCCGGCCAGTGCAGTCCGGCCAGCCAGAGCTCCGCGTCCTGGTCGAACGCGTGCGTGTCCGTGCCGAAGCCGACGCGCGGCACCGCCTGCGAGACGCCGGAGACCAGCTCCTCAGCGCGGCGGAGGTCCCACGGCGTCGTGATCTTGAACGCCAGCGCATCCCCAGGGATGACGGAGACGGCGCGACCGGATGCGGCCACCAGGCCTGCGTCGTCCGTCTCGTCCGACTCCGCGGCGGCGTATGCGGCCTCCAGGGCGGAGCGGGGGAAGCCCTGCGGGGTCTGCACCGCGGAGAGCACAGAGCGGTCGACAGTCTCGTGGATCTCGCCATCGGCGCCCACCCGCTTGATGGTGTCGCTGACCGGCAGACCGGGCACGACGCCGTGGCCGCGCGCATCCACCGCTGCTGCGACGGCGTCGAAGAGCGAGGACGGCGTGAGCGCGCGGGCCGCGTCGTGCACGAGCACCACCTCGACGGAGGCGTCGAGCGCCGCGATCCCGGATGCGACGGACTGCTGGCGCGTGGCTCCGCCAGACACGACGGTCACGGGGGCCCCGAACGCACCGGATGCGAGCCCCTCCGCCTCTGCGACGAGCTCGGCGGGCGCGACGACGACGACCTGCGCAGGTTCGCCCATACCCGCGACGGCATGAACGGACCGCTCGAGAAGAGTAGAGCTCCCGAGAGCCACGAAGGCTTTCGGGAGCTCTGCACCCAGGCGCGTGCCATTACCGGCGGCAACGATCACCACCGCGAGGCGCGGCGACACTTAGGAGGCCAGGACCTCGTCGAGCAGGCTCGATGCCTTCTCGTCGTCGGTCTTCTCGGCGAGCGCGAGCTCGGAGATCAGGATCTGACGAGCCTTCGCGAGCATCCGCTTCTCACCGGCGGACAGGCCGCGGTCCTGGTCGCGGCGCCACAGGTCGCGGACGACCTCGGAGACCTTGATGACGTCGCCGGAGGCGAGCTTCTCAAGGTTCGCCTTGTAGCGGCGGGACCAGTTGGTGGGCTCCTCGGTGAACGGAGCGCGCAGCACCTCGAACACGCGGTCGAGGCCCTCTTTACCGATGACGTCGCGGACGCCGACCAGGTCGACGTTCTCAGCGGGCACCTCGATCGTGAGGTCGCCCTGAGTCACATTGAGCTTGAGGTACAGCTTCTCTTCACCCTTGATGATTCTCTTCTTGACTTCGGTGATAGTCGCAGCACCGTGGTGGGGGTAAACGACGGTTTCGCCAACCTCGAAAAGCATAGATTGATGTCCCTTCAGCAACTACTAGGATACCACATGAGGCACATGCTAAGGTTCGCCTTCGCGCGCCTGAGCGCCCGTGCGCATACGCTAAACTCGAACAGCATTCCGCTTCCTCACACGGCGCATTCGCAGGCCGAGCGGAACGATCTGGAGGGTCATTCAGTGAAAGCTCGTGTCGCAGCGTCCATCGCCCTTGCTCTGGCGGTCGCGTTCGGAACGGCGGGTTGCGGCTTCATCGCACCGCAGGCCACCACGAAGCACTACGACGCCAGTGACGGGGTGAGCGGCAACGTCGGCCAGATCGACGTGCGCAACGCCATCATCATCACGGATGCGAAGGACGGCACCGTCGGCAACCTGGTCGTCACGCTCGTCAACAACGACTCGAAGAGCATCGACCTCTCCATCCAGGGCGGCGACCAGAGCGCCGCGACCGCGCAGGTCACGGTCAAGCCCGGCCAGGTCAAGCAGCTCGGCAGCCACCCGCAGTCCAGCTCCAGCAGCAACGTCTTCTTCGCCAACTTCGACGGCAAGCCCGGCTCGCTCTACAACGTCTTCTTCCAGTACGGAGACGAGACGGGCGTCAACCTCAAGGTCCCCGTGCTCGACGGCGCGCTGCCCGAATACCGCGACCTGGTTCCGCCGACCATCCTCCCGGCCACCAAGTAGCCCCACACGAACGATCGACTCCGGACTACTTCACGCGACGCGCCGAGCGAAGCGTGAAGAAGTCGGGAGTCGATTGCGTTTCTACGCGTTGAAGCGGTAGCCGAGCCCGCGCACCGTGACCAGCATCGCCGGCTCGGACGGGCTCTCCTCGATCCGCGACCGGATGCGCTTGATATGCACATCCAGGGTCTTGGTGTCGCCGAAGTAGTCGCTCCCCCACACCCGGTCGATCAGCTGACCACGCGTCAGCACGCGTCCTGCGTTGCGCAGCAGCAGCTCCAGCAGCTCGAATTCCTTCAGCGGCATGGAGATCTCCGAGCCGTTCACCTGCACGGTGTGCCTGTCCACATCCATGCGCACGGAACCGGCTTCGAGAATCGCCTCGTCGATCGCCTCCTCGGCCTCCACCCTGCGTCGCAGCACGGCCCGGATGCGCGCGAGCAGCTCGCGGGACGAGTACGGCTTGGTCACGTAGTCGTCGGCGCCGAGCTCCAGCCCCACCACGATGTCGACTTCGGAGTCCTTCGCCGTCAGCATGATGATCGGCACGGACGAGCGGGTGCGGATCTCCCTGCACACCTCGGTTCCGGGGATGCCGGGGAGCATCAGGTCGAGGAGGACCAGGTCCGCCCCTCCCTTGTCGAACTCGGCGAGCGCTGTCGGCCCGTCCTCTGCGACCGTCACGTCGTAGCCTTCGCGCTTCAGAAGGTAGGCGAGCGGCTCGCTCAGAGCGGCCTCATCCTCGACGAGCAGGATGGATGTCACGTTGGTTCTCCTATCGGGGGACGAACAGTGGATGCTTCCGGCAGCCGGATGGTGAACGTCGAGCCGCGGCCGGGCTGCGACCAGACGCGCACCTCTCCGCCGTGGTTCTGCACGGCGTGCTTGACGATCGCGAGGCCGAGGCCGGTCCCTCCCGTGTTGCGGGAGCGGGCCTGGTCGACGCGGAAGAAGCGTTCGAACACGCGGTCGAGGTCGTCCTCGGGGATGCCCTCGCCCTGGTCGGTGACCGCGATCTCGACGACGCCGTCGATCACGCGCACGCCGACGCCGATGCGCGAGTCGTCCGGGGAGTACTGGATGGCGTTGGAGATGAGGTTGTGCACGGCCGTCACCAGCAGGGGCTCGTTGCCGATCACTTCGGCCCCCTTGTCCCCGCGCACCGCGAGCTCGATGCCGCGGGTCTCCGCCGCGACCCTGTTCTGGTCGACGGCGGCGCCGACCACGGAGCGCGCACTGATCCGTTCCGCGTTGCCGATCGCATCCGTCGCCTGCAGCCTGCTGAGCTCGATGATGTCCTGGGTGATGCGGGCGAGGCGATGCGCCTCCTGAGTGAGGCGGTGGGCGAAGCGGCGCACCTGGTCAGGGTCGTCGGACGCCCCGTCCAGCGCCTCTGCCAGGAGGCCGACGGCGCCGATCGGCGTCTTGAGCTCGTGGCTGATGTTGGCCACGAAGTCGCGCCGCACCGTCTCCAGCCTGAACGACTCCGTGCGGTCCTCGGCGAGCAGCAGCACGTACCGCGAGCCGAGCCGGGCGACGCGCACGCTCAAGTGGATGTTCGCGTCGCCGAACGGGCCGCGAGCGAGCTCGCAGTCCTCGGTGATCGGATCGCCGTTGCGGCGCACCCTGTCGACCAGCTCCACCAGGTGGGGATGCACGAGGGCGCCGTTCCAGACCAGCCCGATCGCGTGCGCGCCAGGCGACGCCTTGATCACGTTGTTCGACGGGTCGAGCACGACACCGGCCGATTCCAGCGCATCCAGCACCTGATCGACACCGTCGGGAACACTGGGGCTCACCACCTGCACGGCGTGATCGCCCCGTCTCGCGGCGATGTGCAGGATCCACACGAATCCGGCGCCGACCACGAGGCCGAGTGCCAGAGACAGCAGCACCAACCAGGCGGAGTCCATGAGGCAAGCGTATGGGATGCGCAAACCGGCGACTGCACTCGATGCGCGTCGACCCGCGTGTTTTCGCGGGTACTTTAGACAGTGTTCAGGCTGACGGCACCAACCGTTAACCTGGCGAAGGGAACATGCTCACGAGGTCAGAAGACCCCGCATCCCGCGTGCGTGCGCACGCCAGGAAGGACCACACCCCATGCGCGAAGTATTCCAGCAGGAGCTGGCGGAAGTTCAAGACCGTCTCGTCGAGATCGCGGAACTCGTCGTCGTCTCCATCCAGAATGCGACGCAGGCGTTCAACAACTCCGATGTCAGCCTCGCCGAGGACGTCATCGCCAACGACAACAAGATCGACGAGCTCACCGTGCTCCTCGACGAGCTGTCCATCCAGATCCTCGCCCGCCAGCAGCCGGTCGCCCGCGACCTGCGCATCGTCGTGAGCGCCCTGCGCATCAGCGCGTCGCTGGAGCGGATGGGCGATATGGCCGAGCACATCGCGCAGCTCGCGCGCTACCGCTTCCCCGACAAGGTCGTTCCGAAGAGCCTGCGCTCGACCTTCGCCGAGATGGGTCGCCTCGACGTGCTGATCGCGCAGAAGCTCACCGATCTGCTGCGCACCCAGGACCTCGCGCTGGCCGACGAGATCCGCAACGAGGACGACCAGATCGACGAGCTGCACGTCAGCGTCTTCGACAAGGTCCTCGGCGAGACCTGGAAGGGCCAGGCCGTCGACACCGTGGATGCGACGCTCGCCTCGCGCTACCACGAGCGCTTCGCGGACCACGCCGTCTCCATCGCCAAGAAGGTCCAGTACCTCGGCACCGGCGACTGGGCTCCGGAGATCGCCTCCTAGCCTCCGCACACATCGAGTCCGAACTTATTCAGGCGACGCGCCGAGCGCGGCCTGAACAAGTTCGGACTCGATTGTTTCTACTTCTTGCCCTGGGCGGCGACCGCCGCGGCGCCCGCTGCTGCGGCCTCCGGGTCGAGGTACGCGGCGGGGGCGATCGGGCGGAAGTCCTCGTCGAGCTGGTACACGAGCGGGATGCCGGTCGGGATGTTCAGCTCGGCGATGTCGTCGTCCGAGATGCCGTCGAGGTGCTTGACCAGGGCGCGCAGCGAGTTGCCGTGCGCGGTCACCAGCACCGTCTTGCCTGCGGCGAGGTCCTTCGTGATGTCGGACTCCCAGTACGGGAGCATCCTGTCGATGACGTCCTTCAGGCACTCCGTGCGCGGCAGGTCGGCACCGAGGCCCGCGTAGCGCGGGTCGTGAGCCTGCGACCACTCGCTGTCGTCGTCGAGCGGCGGCGGCGGCACGTCGAACGAGCGACGCCAGAGCTGGAACTGCTCCGGGCCGTACTTCTCCAGCGTCTCCGCCTTGTCGAGGCCCTGCAGCGCACCGTAGTGGCGCTCGTTGAGGCGCCATGACCGCTTGACGTCGATCCAGAGCCGGTCGGCGACCTCGAGGGCGAGGTTCGCGGTCTGGATCGCGCGGGTGAGCACGGAGGTGTAGAGGACGTCGGGGTGCAGACCGGATTCGGAGAGCAGCTCTCCAGCACGCTTGGCTTCTGCGACGCCCTGCTCGCTGAGGCGGACGTCCACCCAGCCGGTGAACAGGTTCTTCTGGTTCCACTCGCTGTTGCCGTGGCGGAGGAGGATCAAAGTGTGAGGCGCGGACATGCCTCCTAATCTATCGCTTCGCGTTTGGCAGACTGGACGTATGGCATCCGGCGCGATCGGCACGGTCACCCGTGGCACGACCAACACGAACAGGCTGCGGCGCGTCGACCGCTGGATCGCGACGCTCCCCGTGCTGCGCCGCACGGCCGACCCTCTGGTGGTCGACCTCGGCTACGGCGCCAGCGGCGTCACAGCGCTGGAGCTGCACCAGCGCCTGGCCAAGGCACGACAGGATGTGGAGGTCCTCGGCCTCGAGATCGAGCCAGGCCGGGTCGCCACAGCGCGTGCCCAGCTCGCGGCCGTGCGCGCGGGCGGCACCGGCTTCGCGGCGGATGCGCGGATCGGCTTCGCGCTCGGCGGCTTCGAGGTTCCGCTCCCAGGCGGCAGGCTGGCCGCGGTGATCCGCGCATCCAATGTGCTTCGCCAGTACGACGAGGCCGAGGTGGTTCCCGCTTGGCGCCGGCTGGTCACCCGGCTGCAACCCGGCGGTGTGCTGATCGACGGCACCTGCGATGAGATCGGCCGCATCTCGGCCTGGGTCGACGTCACGGCGGACGGACCCCAGCATCTCAGCATCTCGCTGCGGCTCGCCGAACTCGACGCCCCGTCGATCGTGGCGGAGCGGCTGCCGAAGATCCTGATCCACCGCAACGTTCCCGGCGAGCCTGTGCACCGGCTGATGCTCGACCTCGACCGGCTGTGGCGCATCCACTCGCCGCTGGCGGCGTACGGACCGACGCAGCGCTGGATCGCCGTGGCACAGGGGATGCGCGACGCAGGCTGGCCGGTGCGCGGCGGCCGCACCCGCTGGAGGCTCGGCGAGCTCACGGTCGACTGGGCGGCCGTCGAGCCGCGCGGCTTCTCCTGGTAGCCGCTACGAACGCGGCTGGCGCGTGACCGCTCCGAGCCGGGGCAGCCGGGGCACGTTGGCTTCCGCGCCCGCCTCGGGCGGGACCACGATCTCCTGGGCCGCCGCGACGGCCGTGCCGTCCGCATCCACCACCAGGGTGGCGTCCGCTGGCGTCGACCGCTTCACGACCGCGAGCGCGATCGGCCCGAGCTCGTAGTGCAGCGCGGACGACGTGACCGTCCCCACGTCCTTGCCGTCGAACGAGACGGCAGCACCCCGCTCTGGATGCACGCCCTCCGACCCGTCGAGGTGCAGCATCACGAGGCGGCGAGGCGGGTGGCCGAGGTTGTGCACCTTCGCCACCGTCTCCTGCCCGCGATAGCAGCCCTTGGTGAGGTGCACGGCGGTGCGCAGCCAGTCGAGCTCGTGCGGGATGGTCTTCTCGTCCACCTCGGTGGAGAACCGTGGACGCCACGCGGCGATGCGGAGCGCGTCGGCGGCGAGCGTGCCTGCGGCGGGGAACTCGCCCGCTGTCACCCTGGAGGCGATGGAGGAGAGCGCATCCCTGGGCACCAGTCGCTCGCTCCACGTCCACGACGCTCCCGGATGCTCGCCCTGCGCGTACTGGTGGCCGCCGGGGGTGACCGCGTGCCACGGGTCGTGCCAGATCAGCGGGACGCCGTTGGGCGCGGCGATCGGCAGCGCCGGATCGCCCAGCGTACCGATGGTCGCGAGGTCGGCGGTGCGGTCGGCGAGTTCGACGCGGAGCATGAAGCGCATCCTGTCGAGCCACGCGAGCAGGCCTTCTGCTTCGGCACGGTCGACGAGCAGCCAGAGCGTCTCGCCGTCCTCGATCAGGCGGACGGCGTGCTCCAGCCGGCCGGTGACGTCGAGCAGAAGGGTCTCGGACGATTCGCCAGGCGCGAGCCCGAGCAGGCTCTGGCTGGTCAGCGAGTTGAGCCAGCTCAGCCGGTCGGGGCCGGTGATCGTCAGAACGGCGCGATCGGAGAGGTCGACGATCGCCCTGCCCTCCGCAAGGGCGCGCTGCTCGACGAGCGGGTTGCCGTAGTGCGACGGGACGCCGGACTGCGCCGTGTCGACGGCGCCGGGAAGCGACAGGAACGGCGAAGACGACATCACTCCGCCTTCGCGAGGCGGGCGGAGGCGTGCGTGCGCAGCTCCTGGCCGAGCGCGGCGATGTCCCACGCCCACAGCAGGTGCGCATCCACCAGGCCGTAGAGACGGGTGGCCGCCGTGTAGTCCTTGGCGCCCGC
>Ga0153994_1000115_pt1 | contig 34206 bp, 31 predicted proteins | sample TSNC078MetaG_FD_104735 | JGI IMG/M metagenome (GOLD analysis project Ga0153994, IMG submission 104735) | Attine ant fungus gardens microbial communities from North Carolina, USA - TSNC078 MetaG | ecosystem: Host-associated > Fungi > Mycelium > Unclassified | place: USA: North Carolina, Lumber...
ATCACCCTGAAGCGTGGAATCGAGAAGGCCGTCAAGGCCGTCACCGAGGAGCTCATCGCGAGCGCCAAGGAGGTCGAGACCAAGGAGGAGATCGCTGCGACCGCATCCATCTCCGCCGGAGACACCACCATCGGCGACATCATCGCCGAGGCGATCGACAAGGTCGGCAAGGAGGGCGTCGTCACCGTCGAGGAGTCGAACACCTTCGGCACCGAGCTCGAGCTGACCGAGGGCATGCGCTTTGACAAGGGCTACCTGTCGCAGTACTTCGTCACCGACCAGGACCGCCAGGAGGCGGTGTTCGAGGACCCGTACATCCTCATCGCCAACCAGAAGATCTCGAACATCAAGGATCTGCTGCCGATCGTCGACAAGGTGATCCAGGCCAACAAGCAGCTCCTGATCATCGCCGAGGACGTCGACGGCGAGGCCCTGGCCACGCTGATCGTCAACAAGATCCGCGGCATCTTCAAGTCGGTCGCCGTCAAGGCTCCTGGCTTCGGCGACCGCCGCAAGGCGCAGCTGCAGGACATCGCCATTCTCACCGGTGGCCAGGTCATCTCCGAGGAGGTCGGCCTCAAGCTCGAGAACGTCACCCTCGACCTGCTCGGTCAGGCACGCAAGGTCGTCATCACCAAGGATGAGACCACCATCGTCGAGGGTGCAGGCGACCCGGAGGCCATCGCGGGCCGCGTCGCTCAGATCCGCAACGAGATCGACAACACCGACAGCGACTACGACCGTGAGAAGCTGCAGGAGCGCCTGGCGAAGCTCGCCGGCGGTGTCGCGGTCATCAAGGCCGGCGCTGCAACCGAGGTCGAGCTCAAGGAGCGCAAGCACCGCATCGAGGACGCCGTCCGCAACGCGAAGGCTGCCGTCGAAGAGGGCATCGTCGCCGGTGGTGGCGTGGCCCTCATCCAGGCAGGCAAGACCGCTTTCGAGAAGCTCGAGCTCACGGGTGACGAGGCCACTGGCGCCAACATCGTCCGCGTCGCCATCGAGGCTCCGCTGAAGCAGATCGCGATCAACGCGGGCCTCGAGGCCGGCGTCGTGGTCGAGAAGGTCCGCAACCTCCCGGTCGGCCACGGCCTCAACGCCGCGACCGGCGAGTACGTCGACATGCTGGCCTCCGGCATCAACGACCCGGTGAAGGTCACCCGCTCGGCTCTGCAGAACGCAGCGTCGATCGCCGGGCTGTTCCTCACCACCGAGGCCGTCGTCGCCGACAAGCCGGAGAAGAACGCTGCTCCGGTCGGCGACCCGACCGGTGGCATGGACTTCTAAGTCCTGACGCATCGCGAAGAGGGCGTCTCCCACACGGGAGGCGCCCTCTTTCGTCGTTACCGAACCGTCACGCGCCCCAGCTGGCTGCGGGATGCGGCGTGCGCTTGACTGTGGGAGCACTCAGACGTACTTCGGGGGGAATCATGCGGGGGATCACACGGTCGCGAGCAGTACTGGTGGTCGGCGGGGCGGCGGCGCTGGTGGCGTTGCTGTCCGGCTGCGTCAGCGCTCCGGCGCCTGCCAAGGGGCCAAGCGGCTCCGCGACGGCATCGGCGACGCCGACAGGGACGCCGACGGTCGCCGCGACCGCGTGTGACACCGTGACGACTCCGGACGCCGTCCGCGCCCTGGTGGGCGGATCCGGTGAGCCGCAGACGTTCACCGACCTGCAGCCGGGAGACGCAGACTCCGGTCCATGGCCCATTCTGGCCGCCAACGGCTCGTACTGCGCCTGGGGTGGCCTGGGGCCGTTGCGCTTCGATCATCAGCAGGACCCGTCCGTGGTCGTGCAGACGCTGCCGCACGCGCGCAACGCGTGGCAGCAGCTCGTGGACGAGGCCACGCCCACACCGGGCGCCGCATACACCGGTGGCGAGGCACGAGGCGGGAACTGCCAGGCGACGACCTGCAGCACGAACGTCCTCGTGGGAGACACCTGGCTGGCCGTCACGGCGACGTCCGCCACGGCCCTCGCTGAGCCGACCTTCCATGCCGCCGTTCAGGGGATGGTCACCGCGCTCGGTAAGGCGCCGGTCCCGTCCGCTCCGCCGAAGCTCGCGAGCCGGCCGGCGTGCGACGATGCGGGGATCGTCGCCGCGCTCGGCACGGCGTACGGGCTCACGACCGTGCATCCGTCGGCTGCGAACCCGCCTCCGTTCTCCGTGCGGGAGGCTGCCAACCGACTCGACAGCGCATTCCGCTGCGATTACCGGGCGGCCGACACCGAGGCGCCGAGGTGGGCGGTGGAGATCACCGGGCTCAGCAACGCCGCGACCGTCTTCACCGCCGCAGCCACCGCGTCCCCGGACGTGACGACGCGCTCGCCGCTCACCATCGACGGCGTGACCGGCGAGGCGGCGACGTGGAGTTTTCAGACCGAGGACTCGTGGATGACCGTCGTCGACGTCCTCCGCGACGGCTCCTGGCTCCAGGTCCTCGCCTGGGGCAAGCCGAACCAGGCGGCGGCGACGCAGATCGCGCAGAAGCTGCTCTCAGCCTCCTGAGCACACGGGGTAGCGCGCGGCGGTAGAGCACGGTGGTAGCGCGCGCGCCAGCACGACGCTAGGCAGCCGAGCTCCCGGCAGCCTATGCGGCGGCAGGGGCCGTTGACGGGGCGAGCGGCAGGGAGACACGGAAGGTGGCGCCGCCGCCGTCCGTCTCCACGACCTCGACGGTGCCGTGGTGCGCCGCGATGATCGATGACACGATGGCGAGGCCGAGGCCGCTGCCACCCGTCTCGCGCGCGCGGGAGGTGTCTGCGCGCCAGAAGCGCTGGAAGATCTTCTCCCTGATCTGCGGCGGGATGCCGTCGCCGTGGTCGCGCACCTCGAGGATGGCACGGCCGGTCTGGTGGTTCACCTGCACCATGATCTCGATGGGGGTGCCGTCCGCCGTGTAGCGGAGGGCGTTGCCCATCAGGTTCGTGACCACCTGGCGCAGCTTGTTCTCCTCGGCCAGCACGATCGCGGGCTCTGCGGCGACGGGCTGGTGAAGCACCACCTTCTCCGCCGTGGTCACCAGCGTCGGCTCCGTGCCGCCGGGGCGGCGGGCGCGTCCGCGGCGCAGGCGCGCGAGCGTCGCCCCGGCGAACGCGATCGGCCCAGTGGCGTTGCTGACCCGCGCCGACTGGTCCTGGATGGGCATCGGCACCGTGTCGACGCCGGGCTCCTCTGGACCGAACTCGGGGGCGGCGATCGCCTCGGGGGTGATCACGGTGACGACGCGGCCGGGGGAGCCGGCCATCGCATCCATCGCCGCGTCCTGGGCGATCCGCACCAGGTCGACCGGATGCAGGTTCAGCGGCTTGGTCTCGTCGAGTCGTGCCAGCTCCAGCAGGTCCTCGACGAGGCCGCCCATCCGGATGGCCTCCTTCTCGATCCTGTCCATCGCCTGCGCGACGTCCTCCGGCGTCTGCAGGGCGCCCATCCGGTACAGCTCGGCGTAGCCGCGCACCGAGACGAGCGGGGTGCGCAGCTCGTGGCTGGCGTCGCCGACGAAGCGGCGCATCTGATCGATGGTTCTGGCGCGGTCGTTGAAGGCCCTGTCGATGCGGTTCAGCATCGTGTTGAGCGAGCGGTTGAGGCGGCCGACCTCGGTGTTCGGGGTGGCTCCGCCGAGGCGCTGGCTGAAGTCGCCGTCCGCGATGGCGGCGGCGGTCTGCTCCACCTCGCGCAGCGGAGAGAACGTGGTGGTCACGAGCATCCGGGTGAGGCCGGCGCCCACGATGATGACGATCACGCCGAAGCCGAGGAAGATCGCGAGGAAGCTCGCCATCACCGTGTCGATCTGCGACGTGGTAGTGGCCACGATCGCCGTGCCGAGGGCGCCGGGCGGGTTGGTCAGCGTGACCGTCGTCGCCAGCGCGCGGAAGGTGGTGTGCCCGTCATTGCTGAGCAGCGGATAGCCGCCGGGTGGCAGCAGTTTGCTGCCGGGCACGGTCAGCGTGGCTGGAACGGCCGGCCGGTGCGCCTCCGGGATGTTCCCCCAGTTCGACTTCACCAGCTTGCCGTCCGCGTCGTACAGCGCCGCGAAGTAGTCCGACGGGCTCGCGTCCGTCGCGATCTTCTCGCTGTCTGCGGACGTGCCGTAGAGGTAGGTGTTCAGGTAGCTTCCGCCGGACGCGGCCGAGAGCTGCGCATCCAACTGGTCGAGCAGCACCGGTTTCAGCATCGACATGGTGCCGATTCCGGTCACCAGCAGCCCGAGAGTCAGCATCAGCACGGTCACGCCGGTGATCTTGGTGCGCAGAGAGATCGCGTTCCATCGATCGAGTAAGCGTGTGTGCATGAGGCCGCCAGTTTACGCAGCCGAAGCTGTGCCGGGCATGTGCAGGAGGCTGGTCAGACCTTTGCGGCCTTCAGCATGTAGCCGAACCCGCGCTTGGTCTGGATGAGCGGCTCGCTGGAGTGCGCATCCACCTTGCGGCGCAGGTAGGAGATGTACGACTCGACGATGCCGGCGTCGCCGTTGAAGTCGTACTCCCAGACGTGGTCGAGGATCTGCGCCTTCGACAGCACGCGGTTGGGGTTGAGCATCAGGTAGCGCAGCAGCTTGAACTCGGTGGGGCTCAGCTCGATGGCGGTGTCGCCGACGAAGACCTCGTGGGTGTCCTGGTCCATCGTCAGCTCGCCGGCGCGGATGACCGCGTCCTCGTCCGCCTGCATCGTGCGGCGCAGGATGGCCTTGATGCGGGCGACGATCTCGTCGAGGCTGAACGGCTTGGTGACGTAGTCGTCCCCGCCGACGGTGAGGCCGGTGATCTTGTCCTCTGTGTCGTCCTTGGCCGTGAGGAACAGGATCGGGGCGGTGTACCCGGCGCCGCGGAGGCGCTTGGTCACGCCGAAGCCGTTCATGTCGGGGAGCATCACGTCGAGGATGATGAGGTCTGGCTCCTCTTCGAGGACCGCGGAGATGGCCTGGGCGCCATTGCCGACCGCGCGCACGGCGAACCCGGCGAAGCGGAGGCTGGTGGTGAGCAGGTCGCGGATGTTGGGCTCGTCGTCGACGATCAGGATGCGAGGTCCGGCGTTCATGGCATCTAGTATCTGCGCGTTGGCTGAATCCAACCTGTGAGCGCACGGTGTGGGATTGGTGTGAGGGTCTGGCGGCCGCCGTGGGAACAGTGGATGCTGGGAAGAGCCGTCGCGAGGAGGACCCCATGTCGAAGCCCACCGTCGTCATCGCCGGAGCAGGACTGGCCGGAGGCACGGTCGCGACCGAGCTGCGCGAGCGCGGTTTCGACGGGCGCATCCTGCTGTTCGGCGCCGAACAGCACCACCCGTACATCCGGCCGCCGCTGTCCAAGGAGTTCCTGAAAGGCGAGGCTGAGCGCTCGGCGGGGGACGTGCATCCGGAGGCCTGGTACACGGACAACGCGGTGGAGTTCCTGCCGGACACGGTGGCGAGCTCGTTCGACGCTGCCGCGCACGAGCTGTTCCTCGACGGCGGGGCGCGGATCACGTTCGACAGCCTGGTGCTCGCGACGGGAGCGAGCCCGAGGCGGCTGAGCGTGCCGGGTGCTGGCCACGGCGCGGTGTTCACGCTGCGGACGATCGAGGACAGCGAGTGGCTGCGCTCGGCGCTCGAGGTCGGCGGAAGGCGCGTCGTGGTGGTGGGCTCCGGCTGGATCGGTCTGGAAGTGGCTGCGGCCGCTCGCGGCTACGGCAACGACGTGACGGTGGTCGGCAGCTCGGCCGTTCCGCTCAACTCCGCCATCGGGCCGGAGCTCGGCCGCGTGTTCGAGCGGCTGCACACCGACAACGGCGTCTCGTTCCGCAATGCGGCGTCTGTGGTCGCCATCGACGGGGACGACGACGGGCCGCGCGAGGTCGTCACTGGCACAGGAGTCGTGACCGGCACAGGAGAGCGCATCCCCGCCGATCTGGTGGTGGTCGGCGTCGGGGCGATCCCGAACACGGCCATCGCAGAACGCTCCGGCCTCTCCGTCGACAACGGCGTTCCGACCGACCAGGGGATGCGCACGGTCGCCGAGGACGTGTACGCCGTGGGAGACCTGGCCAACCCCTTCCTGCCCGTCATCGGCAGGCACCTGCGCAACGAGCACTGGGCGAACGCCATCGCCGGAGGCACGGTCGCCGCGCGCAGCATCCTGGGCGAGGCGGCGAGCTACGACGACATCCCGTACTTCTACTCCGACCAATACGATCTGGGCATGGAGTATTCGGGTTACGGGCCGCTGGCGGCGGATGCCAGGGTGGTCTACCGCGGCGATGTCGACGCGCGCGAGTTCGTGGCGTTCTGGCTGCGCAACGAGCGCGTGGTTGCCGGGATGAACGTCAACGTCTGGGATGTGAACGACCAGGTGCAGCGGCTCATCCGTTCCGGCGAGCACGTGGACGAGCGCCGTCTCACCGACGAGAGCGTGGACCTTGCCTCGCTCTGACATGTATCTGCCACCGCTCCGCATCCCCGTCCGCACCATCGGCGCCCGCACCTTCGACTTCTCCCGCCGCGTCGCCGTGATGGCCGTCGTCAACCGCACACCGGACTCGTTCTTCGACCAGGGCAGGACGTTCGCCCTCGACAAGGCCGTGCAGGCGAGCTTCCGCGCCGTCGAGCTCGGCGCCGACTGGGTGGACATCGGCGGCGCCCCGTTCGCGCCAGGAGACCCGATCCCGGTCGAGGCGGAGGCCGACAGGGTCGTGCCGGTGGTCGCGGAGCTGCGCGCAGTGTCGGACGTGGTCATCTCTGTCGACACCTTCCACGCCGAGGTCGCGCGCCGCGCCATCGCCGCCGGCGCCACGGTCGTCAACGACACCACCGGCCTCAGCGACCCCGAGCTGGTCTCCGTGGTCGCCGACAGCGACGCGACCCTCGTCATCACGCACAGCCTCGCCGCCCCTCGCACGTTCTATCCGAGGCCGCACTACGACGACATCGCCGCCGAGATCGCCGCCTTCCTGCTCGGCAGGGTGGAGCTGGCGCTCGCCGCAGGCATCCCGGAGGAGCGGATCATCGTCGACCCTGGCCACGACCTCAACAAGAACACGCTGCAATCGCTCGAGCTGACCAGGCGGCTGCGCGAAATCGCCGACCTCGGCTTTCCGACGCTCGCCGCCGTCTCCAACAAAGACTTCATCGGCGAGACCCTGGATGCGCCCCGCGCCGAACGCCTCGAAGGCTCGCTCGCCGCCGCCGTGGTCTCGATCGTGAACGGCGCCCGCATCATCCGGATGCACGATGTGGCCGCCTCCGTCGCCGCCACCAGGATGACGGAGGCGATCCTGGGCCTGCGCGAACCCGCATACCTGAAGCACAACATGGGAGACGTGAATGACTGACACGGCCATCGCCAGGGTCTACCCGCTGCCGGCCGAGGAGGGACTCGGCGACGAGGACCTTGCCGCCCTCTACAGCGACGGTGCAGGCGACCTGCCGTGGCTGCGCGTCAACTTCGTCAGCAGCGTCGACGGCGCTGCCACGCACGGCGGCCTCTCCGGCGGGCTGTCCGACGACGCGGACAAGCGCGTGTTCGCCATCCTGCGCCGCCTCTGCGACGTGGTGGTGGTCGGAGCGGGCACGGTGCGCGCGGAGGGCTACGCGGCGATGCGCGTCGACGAGGCCTCCGAGCGCTGGCGCGCCGAGCACGGCCGCACCGCGCATCCGGTGTTCGCCATCGTCTCGGCGAGCCTCGACCTCGACCCGGCCAGCCCGATCTTCCGCGATGCGCCCGTGCGACCGATCGTGCTCACCACCGAACGCTCGCGCGAGGACACCCGCGAAGCCCTCTCCGAGGTGGCGGACGTGGTGGTCTGCGGCCGCGACAGGGTGGAGGTGGATGTGCTGGTGCGGGTGCTGAACGAGCGAGGCCTTGGCCGCATCCACTGCGAGGGGGGACCGCACCTGTTCGGCGACCTGATCGCATCCGGGGAGCTGGACGAGCTGTGCCTGACGATCAGCCCTCGGCTGGAAGCAGGGGTCGCCACCCGCATCTCGTCCGGGGCGTCGCCCATCGTTCCCGTCGGGCTGCGGCTCGCTCACACGCTGGTCTCCGGCGACACGCTGCTGCTGCGCTATGTCCGGCGCTGAGCCGCCCGCGATCGACGCCGACCTCGCGCGTCGCCTGGTCGACAGCCAGTTCCCTGCCTGGTCTGGGCTGCCGATCAGGGCGGTGGAATTGGACGGCTGGGACAATAGGACCTTCCGGCTGGGGGATGCGCTGAGCATCCGGATGCCGAGCGGGCCGTGGTACGCCGAGCAGGTCGCCAAGGAGCAGGCCTGGCTGCCGCGTCTCGCCCCGCTGCTGCCTGTCCCCATCCCGTCGCCGGTGGCGTCAGGGGCGCCGGCGTTCGGCTACCCGTATGCGTGGTCGGTGTACCGCTGGCTCCACGGACGCCCCGCCGCGCTGGACGGCATCGGCGACCCCGTGGCGTTCGCGGAGGCAGTGGCGTCGTTCCTGGTCGCGCTGCGGGCGTGCCCGACCGACGGCGCGCCACGCCCTGGGCGACACAACTTCTTCCGCGGCGACCCGCCCGCCGTCTACGGAGACGAGACGCGCGCCGCCATCTCCGCGCTCGCCGCCTCCGGTGACCCACTCGACCTGGATGCGGCCGCGCGCGTCTGGGCGGAGGCCGAGGACGCGACGTGGCTGGGCGAGCCGGTCTGGTTCCACGGCGACATCGCGGTCGGCAACCTGCTGATGCTGGACGGCCGGCTCGCCGCGGTGATCGACTTCGGCACGTCGGGCGTCGGCGACCCTGCCTGCGACCTGGCGCTCGCCTGGACGACGCTCGACGGCGAGGCGCGCGCTGCCTACCGCCGCGCGCTCGGCGCCGACGACGCGATGTGGGCACGCGGGAAGGGCTGGGCGCTGTGGAAGGCGCTCATCACGCTGCGAGACGACCCGCGGAATGCTGGGGCACGGGTGACGGCGGAGCGGGTGCTGGGCTGAGCCGGGCTGGGCCGGGCTGGGCTGGGCCGGGCTGGGCCGGGCTGGGCCGGGCTGTCCTACGCGGCCAGGGCGTGCGCATCCAGGATCGTGTACGAGTAGCCCTGCTCCGCGAGGAAGCGCTGCCGGTTCTGCGCGAAGTCCTGGTCGACGGTGTCGCGCGAGACGAGGGTGTAGAAGTTCGCGGACAGCCCGGACTCCTTCGGGCGGAGCAGGCGACCGAGGCGCTGGGCCTCCTCCTGGCGCGAACCGTACGAGCCCGACACCTGGATGGCGACCGTCGCCTCCGGCAGGTCGACGGAGAAGTTCGCGACCTTGCTGACCACCAGCACCTCCGTCGTGCCCTCCCGGAACTCCTGGTAGAGACGCTCGCGTTCGTCCACCGGGGTCGCTCCGGTGAGGGACGGCGCATCCAGGGCCTCGGCGAGCTCGTCGATCTGGTCGAGGTACTGGCCGATGACGAGGATGCGCTCGCCCTGGTGCCGCGCGACCAGCTGGCGCACCACATCCAGTTTGGCCGGCGCGGTGGCTGCCAGCCGGTAGCGCTCGTCGTCGGCTGCGGCCGCGTAGCTGAGCCGGTCGGACGCCGGCAGGTCGATGCGCACCTCGTAGCAGGCGGCGGGGGAGATGAAGCCCTGCGCCTCGATCTCCTTCCACGGGGCATCGAACCGCTTCGGGCCGATGAGGCTGAACACGTCGCCCTCCCTGCCGTCCTCGCGGACCAGGGTGGCGGTGAGGCCGAGACGACGGCGGGCCTGCAGCTCGGCAGTGAGCTTGAACACCGGCGCAGGCAGCAGGTGCACCTCGTCGTAGACCACGAGGCCCCAGTCCATCGCGTCGAGCAGCGCCAGGTGCGCGTACTCGCCCTTCCGCTTGGCGGTGAGGATCTGGTACGTGGCGATGGTCACCGGCTTGACCTCTTTGACCTGGCCGGAGTATTCGCCGATCTCCGCGGCCGTGAGCGTCGTGCGCTTCAGCAGCTCGTCGCGCCACTGGCGGGCGGAGACGGTGTTGGTCACCAGGATGAGCGTCGTGGTCTTGGCGGTCGCCATCGCGCCGGCGCCCACCAGGGTCTTGCCAGCGCCGCAGGGCAGCACCACCACACCGGAGCCGCCGTCGAAGAAGTTGTCCACCGCCTTAAGCTGGTAGTCGCGCAGCTTCCAGCCGTCCTCCACCAGGTCGATGGGATGCGGTGTGCCCGGCGTGTATCCCGCGAGGTCTTCTGCCGGCCAGCCGAGCTTCACCAGCTCCTGCTTGAGCTGGCCGCGCGCCCACGCCTCCACGACGAAGGTCGACTCGTCCCGTCGTTCGAGCAGCAGCGGGGCGATCCGCTTCGCGCCGGCGACCTCGGTGAGCACCGGCAGGTCGGTCGAGCGCAGCAGCAGCACACCGTCGTCGTCGCGCTCGATCACGAGCCGTCCGTAGCGGGCGACGGTCTCCGCCATGTCGACGGACACGGTCTGCGGAATCGGGAACTTCGAGTACCGCTCCAGCGTGCCGAGCATGTCCTGTGCGGTGTGCCCTGCCGCCCGCGCGTTCCACAGTCCGAGCCGGGTGATCCGGTAGGTGTGGATGTGCTCTGGCGCGCGTTCGAGCTCCGCGAACACGGCGAGGTCGTGCCGTGCGTCTTCGGCCGACGGATGCGCGACCTCCAGCAGCACGGTGCGGTCGCTCTGGACGATCAGGGGGCCATCTGACATAACCGCTGAGTCTACGCCCGCTTTCTCTGCGCCCCGCTCAGCCCCCACCTCCGTCGCCCCGATGGCTTCGAGCCGGGGGTCAGTCGGCGGGGCGGAGGCCCCGGACGCTGGAGAGGGGGAGGGTGCGCTCGATGTCGGCCGCCCTGTCGCGGCCGCGCAGGCGTCCGCCTCCGACGCCGGTCGGCTCCAGCAGGTAGTCGACCACGCGGCCGTCCGGCATCGCCACCTCGACCACCACGAGCTGTCTGGCCCTGATGGCCAGGTCGAGCTGCCTGGTCAGCCACTGCTCTCCCGTGCTCTCGTCAGCGGTGGCGTCCGCCTCGCGCAGCCTGGCGACGAGTTCGGCCTCCTGGTCGGCGCGCTCGGCGACCCTGGGATGCGCGACCCGCTGCCTTCGCAGCGCCTCCACGTTTCCGTCCGCGTCCTCCGCAGCCACCGGGTAGCGCGCGTCGCTGATCGCCCAGAACACCACATCCCGTGCGAACCGGCTCTCCAGCCTGTCCTCCGCCGCCCTGATCAGCCCGAGGGCGCTGAGCGACTGGTCGACCTCGATGGTCGTCAGCAGCGTGAGGTCGGCGGAGACCACAGCCGACCGCATCCGCCCGTCGCCGTCGATGGCGCGCACGCGCACACGGCCGTAGCGCTCCGCCGCATCCCGCACCAGGTAGTCGAGGGGCTGCGGGACGCCGGTCAGTGAGATATCCGCCAGGAACGCGTGGATGCTCTCCGCCGTCTCGCCGCCCGTGATCGCCCTGTCGATGGTCGCGGCCGACACCCGGAAAGTGGATGCGAGCGCCCTGCTCTCCACGTCCGCCATGCCGCGCAGGCGCCCGTCGATCGCCGGGTCGAGCGGGCCGGGAGCCACAATGGTGAGGTCGTGCTGCAGGTAGACCTTGTCCACCTCCGCGGGGAACAGCTCGCGCACCACGGCGGCCGCGGCGTCCGGGCCGCTCTCGACCAGGGCGCTGCCCGCGCTGCTCGGCGCCTGCTGCGCGGTGATGCCGAGCCATTCCGCATCCCGCGTGTACGCATCGACGCGCTCCTCGGCGAACGCTCGGCCTGCCGGATACAGCCAGGCGACGTACTCGCGCAGGCTGTCGCCCCAGGCCGCGCGGCTGCGCGAGGAGAGGATCCCGCGCAGGTCGTCCGGCAGGGCATCCTGCCAGGACGCGGCCAGCGCGCGCCAGCGGTCGGCAGTCGGCGTGTGCTGCCAGGCGGAGGCGGCATCGGTCGGCAACCAGAGAGCATCCTCCAGGGCGACGAGCCCGGCACGGGATGCGACCGAGAACACCGTCGGCACGATGGACACGTCTACAGCGAGGGCTCCGGCGATGCGCTTGCTGGCCGGCAGTGCCAGCCCGCCCTTCTGCAGCTCGCGCGCGCCCTCCCTGAACAGCTCGGCGATCAGCTCGGACACGGCGGTCACCGCATCGAACGCGCGCTCGGCGGCGAGGCGGTCGGTGAAGCGGCGCTCGGTGTCCGGCACGGCGGCGAGCGCGGCGGGCGCCGGTTCGGCGAGCAGGGCATCGGGGGAGGGCAGGTGGATGCTCGGCCACGCGGCCAGCTGCGCCGTGACGGCCTCGTACGCCGAGAACGCGCCGGAGTCCGGATGGGCGAGGATGAGGCCGGAGACGGCGTCCAGCGCCTCCTGAGCCGCTATAGGGGTGATGCCGGGCGTTGCGGGGGAGCCGGCGAGCGCTGCGGCGACCTCCCGCGCATCCATCGGGGTGGATGCGCGACCGAGCACCACGAGCACGGCCAGCCTGGTGCGGTCGAGCCCGGAGAGCGCGCGCTGCACCGCGTCGCGGTCGAGCAGGGCGTCCGCGAGGTCGAAGAAGTCGGAGATCCCCGCGCGGCGGATCGCCCGCTCGTGCAGGACGTGGACGATCGACTCGTCCGGCATCGCCCGCAGGCGCGCAGCCAGAGCGAGCGTGTTCGTCATCGGCGCTGTTCCAGCCCGGCTTCCCGCCGGCCTACCGCTTGCCCGTCCCGGCTCCGCCGGAGCCGGAGGGCCGTGCGGCCTTCGCCGCCTTGCTGCGCTGCCTGCCGGTGATCACGATGAGGGCGATCACCAGGATGAACGCCACGGACAGGCCGATCATCGGCAGGACGAACACCACCGGCCAGATGCCCTGACCCGATCCCTGCTCCGGCATACCGCCCAGAGCGGAGCCGATCAGGACGGCTGCGATGCAGACCAGGGAGATGATCACGAGTGCCGCAATGATGTACGACAGGATGCGTTGGAGGCGGCTTGCCGCCTGTGGGGTCTGCTGGGTCACGAAATCAAGGATAATTGAGGTTGGTCATACGATCCCCCATGTGAAATGAGGTTCCCATGCCAACCGGCAAGGTCAAGTTCTACGACGACGAGAAAGGCTTCGGCTTCATCAGCTCCGATGACGGCCAGGAAGTCTTCCTGCACGCCTCCGCCCTGCCGGCAGGTGCCGTCGTGAAAGCGGGAACCCGCCTCGAGTTCGGCATCGCCGACGGCAAGCGCGGCGCCCAGGCACTGTCGGTGCGCGTCCTCGACGCCCCGCCCAGCCTCGTCAAGCTCAGCCGCAAGTCGGCGGACGACATGGCGATCATCGTCGAAGACCTCGTGAAGCTGCTCGACGGCATCGGGGCGAACCTCAAGCGGGGCAAGTACCCGGACAAGGCGCACGGAGCGAAGATCGCCGCCGTGCTGCGCCGGGTTGCGGACGACCTGGATGCCTGACACCGAGTTCGAGGCCGAGGCCGAGACGCCTGCGGAGACCCCGGAGACCCCCGAGTCCACGGAGACCCCGGAGGCGTCCTCGGCCGACGCCGCGGTCGCCGGCCAGGATGACGCAGCGATCGCCGACGAGGCGCCCGCGCCCGTCTGGACCGTTCCCGACGACGTGCTCCTCGCATCCATCGCCCAGGCACGGGATGCGCTGAAGGAGATCACGCCGGAGGCCACCATCGGCGCGCCCGCCGGCCACATCGTGGAGGGAGAGCACGTGCTCTCCCTGCTGTTCGAGTGCACCATGTCGGGCTACCCGGGCTGGCACTGGACCGTGACCCTGTCGCGCATCGACGGCGACTCCGCTCCGAGCGTGCTCGAGGCGGAGCTGATGCCGGGCGAGCGCGCCCTGCTCGCGCCGGACTGGGTGCCGTGGTCGGAGCGGCTCGCCGACTACCAGGCGTCGCAGGAGGCCATCGCGGCCGCGGAGGCGGAAGCCCTCACGGACGACGATGACGACGAATCCGACGACGATGACGACGACACCGACGACGACTTCGAGGACGAGGACGGCGAGCACGACGTGCACGACCTCCACCCGGAAGACCTCGACGGCGTCGACATCGAGAGCGCGGACGACACGTACGACGCTGAGCTCGACGACGATGCGGACGACCTCGACGAGGACGGCGACACCGAGCTCGACGAGGACACTGACGCCGACCTCGACGGAGACGCCTCAGCGTCGCTTGACGGTGAGGTAACCGAGTCCGACGATGCCGAGCGCGAGACCGACGACGACCGTCCAGAGCCACCAGCCGTCGCCGGAGGCGCTGAGCTGGCGGAAGAAGACGAGCGTCACGACGAGGGCGACCAGCCACAGGCCTAGCCCGACGAGCACGGCCTTCCTGTCGTCCGTCTTCACGGGCACAGGATCAGGCCGTCGCTCGTCGTCGCGGAGCCAGAGTCGCACGGTGGCTCCGCTCAGCCCAGCTGGCCGACGACGTACTCGATGCAGCCGATCAGCGCACGAACGTCGTCCGGCTCGATGGCCGTGAACGTGGCGACGCGGAGCTGGTTGCGGCCGAGCTTGCGGTACGGCTCCGTGTCCACGATGCCGTTGGCACGCAGCGCCTTCGCGACGGCGGCGGCGTCGATCGCGTCGTCGAAGTCGATCGTGACGACCACCTGCGAGCGGTGTGCTGGATCGGAGACGAACGGCGTCGCGTAGTCCACGCTCTCGGCCCAGGTGTACAGGGCGTTCGAGGACTCCGCCGTGCGCGCACCGGCCCAGGCGAGACCGCCGTTGCCGTTCATCCACTGGATCTGGTTGTCCAGCAGGACCAGGGTGGCGATGGCCGGGGTGTTCAGCGTCTGGTTGAGGCGCGAGTTGTCGATCGCGTTTTTGATGCTGAGGAACTCGGGGATGTACCGGTCGCTCGCCGCGATGCGCTCGACCCGCTCGATAGCGGCGGGGGAGAACAGGGCGAGCCAGAGGCCGCCGTCCGACGCGAAGTTCTTCTGCGGGGCGAAGTAGTAGACGTCAGACTCCGCCGCGTCGATGTCGACGCCGCCCGCCGCGCTGGTCGCGTCGACCACGGTGAGGGCTCCGTCGTCGCCGTGCACGCGCTTCACCGGGGCCATGACGCCGGTGGAGGTCTCGTTGTGCGGCCAGGCGTACACGTCGACGCCCTCGGCCGCCTGCGCCTCGCTGCGCGAGCCCGCCGGGGCGTCGATGACCTGGGGCGCCTGCAGCCACGGGGTCTTCGCCGCTGCGGCGAACTTGCCGCCGAACTCGCCGAAGACGAGGTTCTGGCTGCGCTTCTCGATCAGCGAGAAGGCCGCTGCGTCCCAGAACGCGGTGGAGCCGCCGTTGCCGATGACGACCTCGTAGCCATCCGGGATGCGGAACAGCTCGCCGAGCCCGTCGCGCACGCTCCCGACGAGGTTCTTGATCGGCGCCTGGCGGTGGGAGGTGCCGAGCAGCTTCGCGCCGGCTCCTGCGAGGTAGGCCACCTGCTCTTCGCGGACCTTGGATGGACCGCATCCAAATCGTCCGTCGGCGGGCAGCAGATCAGTGGGAATCATCACATCCGGCATATCCAGAGTCTATTGGCTGTTAGAACCCCTGTCGGTCGACTCCGCCGCGGCGACTCCGCGCTGTCACCGGCACCCAGTAGTCTCTACTGGACACACGCGCGCGACAAAGCTGGAGGGTTGATGACCGACCTGATCGATACGACCGAGATGTACCTTCGCACCATCCTGGAGTTGGAAGAGGACAACATCGTCCCTCTGCGTGCGCGCATCTCGGAGCGTCTCGGCCACTCAGGCCCGACCGTCTCCCAGACCGTCGGCCGGATGGAACGGGACGGACTCGTGGTCGTCTCCGGCGACCGCCACCTCGAACTGACGGACGACGGCCGCCGCAAGGCCGTGCACGTCATGCGCAAGCACCGCCTGGCCGAGCGCCTCCTCAGCGACGTGATCGAGCTCGAGTGGGAGTACGTGCACGAAGAGGCCTGCCGCTGGGAGCACGTGATGAGCGAGCAGGTCGAGCGCAAGCTGCTGACCATGCTCGGGCACCCGACGGAGTCGCCGTACGGCAACCCCATCCCTGGCCTGGACGAGCTCGGCGATATCGTGTCTCCCACCACGGAGGGTCTCACCAACCTCGTGGATGTGGTCGTCGGCAAGGATTCCGGGGTTTCTGCCAGGATCAAGCGCCTCGGAGAGCCTGCTCAGGTGGACCCCGAGCTGCTCCTGCAGCTCAAGCAGGCCGGCGTTTTTCCCGGCTCGACCGGCACGTTCACGCCCGCTGGTTCGTACGTCGCCGTGCAGATTGACGGCTTCGAGAACGGCCTGGAACTGCCGAACGAGCTGGCGGCGCACATCTTCGTCGAAGCCTGATTTCCGTTACCGACTTGTTAAAATATCGGGAAAAGGATGTGACAAAGCGGGGGTCGTCCCGTAGTCTCTAACGAGTCCGACGGGCCAGAAGCCGGCCACAGGACCCGAACCGGGACGCTCCACCCCCCACCCCTGTCTCCTGGTTCGCGAAGCCAAGCTATAAGCATCCGGGACGGGGCAGCTACCTAGTGCTGCTGGAGCGCAGGAGGTTCAACCCTTGGCCCTATTAGGTAGACCAGGCTCTGAAGAGAGCCCCACAAACCCGAATAGCTCGACCCCAGCAACCTCCGACATCGTGTCCCGCCGCTCTCTGCGCGGTGCACGAGTGGAGCAGAAGGCGGCCGCGCCAGTCACCGCATCCGGTGCCGGCGCTGCTGGCTCGTCCGCCGGGGCCGCGTTCCGCAAGCCCGCCGAGAAGGCTGCGCCGAAGAAGCCGAGCAAGAAGGTCAAGGGCGGCGTGATCAACGTCGCCGTCATGACACTCGCCGCCGGCCTCATCGCCACGATGGCTCTCCCCGCGTACGCCTTCAACCCGCAGGGTGCCGACACCGCGCAGTTCAAGAGCAGCGCCGTCGACAGCATGAAGAAGGCCCAGTCGCAGAGCGTCGAGGTTCCGCAGACCGTCGCGGCCGCCGCCGTCGCCCGCGACGCAGCCACCGCGACCAGCGAGCAGGAGCTCTCCGCCGCCAAGGCAGCGAAGGCCGCCGAGCTGGCCCGCCAGCAGGCCGCCGTGTCGTTCGCGAGCTACGCCAGCTACTCCGGCCCGTCCGTCACCGACTTCCTGGCCAACCCGCCGTACCCCAGCTTCAGCCTCCCGCAGGTCTTCTCGGTGGCGCAGCAGTACATCGGCACCCCGTACGTCTTCGGCGGCTCCACGCCCGCCGGCTTCGACTGCTCCGGCTACGTCATGTACGTCTACGCCCAGTTCGGGATCTCCCTGCCGCACTCGGTCTCCGGCCAGGCGGCGATGGGCAAGCGCATCTCGATCGCGGACGCCCAGCCGGGCGACCTGGTCATCATGCCCGGCCACGACGGCTTCTACGCCGGCAACGGCAACATCATGGATGCACCGGACACCGGCCGCAGCATCTCCATCCGCCCGATCTGGACCAGCGATTACTACATCGTCCGTCTCGGCATCTGAGGCTGACGGTCGGCTCTCCCAGGGCTGATTCGAACGCGGTCCTGAGGCTTCCTGGACCGGAACGGAACGTGAACTCCGCGTGACGCGGAGCAGGAACGGCGCGCCCCGAATATGTGGTGCGCCGTTTCTGCGTTACTCTGATCCCCTGAAACCGTGAATGTCCACGCGTTGGATGTTCGCACCGCGAGAGATCCGGGGAGTGCGATGGCCGAGCCGCGCAGGGTGACTTCCTGGGTAGAGCGCGGCCAGCTGGTCGCCCGCCACCACGACTTCCTCGCCTGTCGCACCCACGTGGTCGCCTGCCGCCGCCCCTTCGTGGCCTGCCGCCACCATGCCGCCGCTTCACTGGGCGCTGTCCGCACGGACAGTGCCCTTTTTCTTTGCCCGGATGTGGTTTCCCCGGGCTTTCGCACCTCGGACTCTCTTTCCCCTGGCGCATCCCTACGCCCCCGCTCACCGCATCCCGTCGCTGTTTCGCAGGAAGGTCCACGATGAAGACACTGGTCCTCAACGCCGGTTACGAGCCCCTCGCGGTCGTCTCCTTCAAACGCGCCATCGTGCTCGTCATGAATCAGAAGGCCACGGTGCTCTCTGTTGACCAGGCCCACCCGGTCTGGGGCATCTCAGCCAGCTACGAGCGCCCGTCGGTCATCCTCCTCACCCGCTACGTCCGCATCCCCCGCGGCCGCGCCGTCCCGGTGAGCCGCCGGGGCGTCCTCCGCCGCGACCTGCACCGCTGCGCATACTGCGGCAAGTCGGCCACGACGATCGACCACGTCCTCCCACGCTCCCGCGGCGGCGCCGACAGCTGGGAGAACCTGGTCGCCTGCTGCCTCCGCTGCAACAACATCAAGGGCAACCACACGCCCGCCGAGATGAACTGGTCCCTTTCCTTCACCCCGCGCGTCCCGCACGACGCCTCCTGGGTCGTCCGCGGCACCGAGGTGACGCAGCCCGACTGGAGCGACTACCTGGCGCCAGCGGCCTGACGCTGCCGGGCGTGTCCCGGTTTCGCGCTGGCCAGCGGCCCCCGGTAGACTCGTGCGGTCAGCCTCTGTAGCTCAATGGAAGAGCTGCTCCGTCCTAAGGAGAAGGTTGGGGGTTCGAGTCCCTCCAGGGGCACTTTTTGAGTGCGGCAAAAGTGCTGGTCAGGGCTCAAATTCGAGCGTTGGATAAAGCTCGCTATTCACGATTTGCCCACAATTTGCCCACAGGGTCGCCAAAAAACTCTAAGAAACTCTAAGAGGTCTTCCGCGCCCAAGTCGCGCCGACTCGAATGCGTTGTTCCTATGCGCGCGAGACGCAGTCGCTTATGTAAGCGTCGCGGTGACCTTGGGTAGCGTTGCATCAACAGTCGGACCGAACGGAGACATCCAGATGAGCCTTGCGAGCGAAGACGACGTAAAGAAGGCATTAGGCATCAGCTCATTCAGGGAGCTCTCGAAGGACAAGATGCTTGCTTTCGCTGCAGCTATGCCGGATATGGCTAATGAAGTGCGTGTGAAGCTGATTGAACAACTACCGTCATTTCAGAAGTTTGCGCTGGAGGCGGTTAGCTTTGTCGAGCGGGCTCACTCTGCCACGATCGATGCTAACGAAAAGAGCAGGGCGGGCGCCCATGAAGCTTTCGCAGAGGTCAGGCGTCTGATAAAGGGCGAGCTTGACCAGGAGGGAATCAGCGACGAGCAGCGCCGATTCCTCATCGAGACGGCCGTTGAGACAGCGGACAAGGAAGCTGCCAAGGACACCGAAAACAAGCGCTTCCTTGACTCTGCACTCAAGACCGTTGGTGTTGCGGCTGGCATTGCAGCGCTGGCCGCCGTCGTTTTTGTCGGTGGCAAGGTGATAATCAGAAACGATGAGGCTTAAGGCTCGTGTACGCGCGGCTTTCGACCGCAATCGGAGCGAGCAGACCGCTCAGGGGCGCGGTGGGCGGATCCTGTGGACGATGTTGACGACCTGGTCGAAGTATCCATTTCGGTGATACGGAGCGTCGGCGCTCAGCATGACCGAGGTGGCGGCATACTCCGCAACGTCTGAGTCGGAGACGGTCCAGGTTAGTCTGGCTACTTCCCCAGAGGGTCCTTCCACAACGATGTTCCCGCGCGTCTCGCTGCGCCCGGTGACGGTCCAGATCAGGGCGCGACCTTCAGGGTCCCACCCGATGCAGTCAAGAATCACAACATCGCCGGGGTGCAAAGTGGTGTCCGTCTCTAAGACCGGTTGCCCCTGCACTTGGTCGAGGCCCGGTGTGATCCGGTTCCCATAGTTGTCGGAGATCGACTCGATGCGAGGATAGAGCTCGCCGCCGGGTGCTTCTCGACTCATGTAAATGGTCACCATGTTTCGTATCTGGCCCGCGATCCCGGAGAGGAGGTCGCTTTCGAAAGGCAGGAGAGGTCGGCTGTGTGCGACGTCATTACGGAGAGCGTTGAACCGTCGAAGCAGAGGCATGACTTTCGCCTTTTCGCCCAACGCTTCGGCCACAGGCTCCCAGAAGGCATCGAGGATGCCGAGGAGCTCGTAGCATTCACTCCAGGCCAGCCCGATCGGCTCGATTTCGGCGACTCCGCGCTTGGTCCGTCCAAGGCTTTCCGCACGGCGCTGCCGCCATCTCGCGCGCTGGTCGGCGGTCGACACCTTCTCCAGCCAGTCCACGCCGAAATCTCTTCCGTACGCGTAGGCCATCAACTCGCGTAACGCGGATTCAAAGGAAATGAGAGCGAGCGCGGGCTCTAAACTGGACACGCCCCGTAGTATCCCCCCTAGCGGCGCTGGGGGCGACACTCGATGCGAAAATGCCGGCGAGCCGAGTGCCAGTAGGCCGCCTCCGCCGCGTGCACGCCGGAGGCGTTCCGTTACCCGTGCGGGACTGCACCTAGCTGAGCCGCCTGAGATCGGCTCTGGCGATGTCGACAGCGCGCTCTGCGTTCTTGACAGCCGATCGCGCCGGTCCGACCTTGTCATACCCGCGCTCCCGGTCCTCCTTCTCAGTTTTCAGATGCCCGTCGAGAACGTATCTTGCAGCGTTCAGCTCTCCTTCGAGCCGACGCAATGTAGCCTCGGCTTGCTCCTTCGGTGTCGCCATGATGCTCCTTCGTGTGCTTATAATTGGCGCCCGCACCGACTTTCTGTTGGTCGGGCATATGGTTCCGGCCATCTCTCGTGGGCAGGCCTAGAGAACGACTAGTTTGCGGATGGGAGGAATTCCTGCGCGGGAATGACCTGCCTGTCTCCGGCGCCGCCTAGGGTCAGCCAGAGTCGGTCATCGACGTTGCCGTACGTGGCGATGATTACATCGAGCCCGCCTTTGAGGGCGAATAGTGTCTCCCTCATGTTCGTGTCGAAGCTCGTAGAACGCGGGAAAAGGAACGCTGCCGAGCCGAGCTCGGCGTCGAGGCACATCCAGCGGTAGCTGCCATCGGGGTTCTGCGCGAACCCCTGCTCGTCGGGTGCAGATGCTGAAAGCTGTGGGACTTCGTTCAGGAGACGACGGACGAGGTGGTCGAGCTCGAACGATCCGAATACGACCCACGAAGTCTGAGCGTCGTTCATCGATTCTGTTAGAGCCGCAGAAAGTGAGATTTGATCAAGGGTCATATTGCGGAGGCTACTCAACATCATCGTGGGCGGGACACCCCCCGTAAGAGGGGTGCGCCGCAGCCGTCTTGGGGCGGGCGAGTACATCGCTCGTCGCCGGTTTATTGGCGGGAGAACAGCTCATCCACAATGGCCGCGAAAATAGAGGCTGGAGCCAATCCGACGCCACACATTGCGGAAGTCTCTAAATCCTCTGTCTCCGGGATGCGATCATCCTGCTAACGATTCCAGACAGACGGGCGGAGGGCCGCAACCAACTGCTCCTCAAGTATTCTCGCGAGCATGCCGTTCTCGGTCACGACCCAACGCACCTCCGGCCCTAGCCATGTGATCGCTTCCTGCGCCCATGCCCTGGCTCGCCTGGGGCCTTCCTGCCTCAGACGGGCTAGTTGTGTCTCGACGAATTTCTCGTCAGCTAGTGCGCGGTCGAGCGCGGCCTCGCCGAAACCGGATGTGGCACCCTTCCCAGATCGGTATACCGCGAGTCGTCCGCGGATGCCTCTCCCGCTCCTTTCCCCAGCCATGCCCACATACACAATCTCAGCCGAAGCAGGTAGTCGGAGTTGATAAACGCCCGGCCCCAGCGGGGCTGATCGTGCAGCCTCGCTGAAAGGCGCCCAATCTGACCACTGGTCGAGTGGATCGCTAGGAAAGTCGGTCATTGACATCGTGTTCAGCTTCTCTCTCGATTCGGTGTTTGGCATTGTGGGTCCAACTTCCGATGAAAGAATCCAGCGTTGCGCGCTCGTAAAGCTCCCAGCGCGGTGGACTCCGGGCTCCATGTTGCGGCGTCGCCTGCCTCGTCAGTCAGGTCTAGTCTCGGCGCGGTGGGATGCGCAGGATTGAGCCGATTGTGAAGCTCCACTTCGATGGTGTGTCCGACTCCATTATCGACGTCGCACAAATCAAGGAGTTGCTGGATGCGTGCATTGTGCCGCCAGTGGATGGACTTCTCATCGAGAAGTTCTCCACTTCTCCGAGTGAGAGTGTGTTGGCGCTCTATATCCCCAAGCAGCCGAACGAAATGCAGCCATATCTGGTCCACGGTGCGATCGCAGGGGGCAAAGTAGAGGGCGCCTTCTTCAGTATCGTGAGGCGACATGGTGAGGCCTCGATTACCACTTCTGCCCAGCAAATCCATGCATACATCGTGGCCGGAAGGAGGTACCTTCGCGGAAGCGATTAGCAACGAGGTAGCGACTCGACGACGGCATCTGCCGAGCTTGAAGGCACCAATGAGGCTTTTTTACATTTGCCCTCGACGCGGTCGACTAGGGAAGGTTCTCTCGGGAGCATTGCAGTCGCTTGCAAGCGAGTGGACGCGCGTGCTGGGATGAGCGCCGTTCCGGCGTCGTCAACCTGGCATCGAAGGGCCCAAGCGTCCTTTGTGAGGTCGTTGAACGGATTCCAAGTTCAAAGCAAATTCCAGATTCGACTTTAGAAGTTGGAGCTCAGCCCGCTACGCCCCGCAAGGAGAGGATCAAAGAGATTGTTACGGCGGCGAGCGACACGGCGACCATCGCGGGTGACGTAAGAGCAAGCAGCCAGTTTGTGACGACAGCGTTTCTCGTTAGCTGAGCGAATCGTGGTCCGGCCGTTTTCCGGATCGCTCGCCGCAACCCCTTCGTACGATGAGCCTGTCCCATTCGAAAGACATCGACCACCAACCAGCCAAAAAACAACGTTGCGCCGATGCGGACTGCCCAGACCGCCACCACTCCGACCACGCTGGTAGCTCCATCTACAAGAGACTGAGCGTCCGGTGACCCGTTCTCGTCGAGACCCAACGAATCGATGCGCCCACGATGGATTTTCCCGGTGGAGTACTCGCTCGCCAAGAAGCGCACTGTGAACATGGCCGGCATGTTCTGCTCGATGACCGCCTGCAGTTCACGTTCGAGCGCGACGGTCGTAGAGACCAGTTCCGACGCTCGGCCAGCCTCGAGCTTGAAGAGCTTCAGATCAGACATGCGTTCATTCCCTTGGTCTGCTGTCGCCCTCTCACGAAACCTAACCAACTTCGGTGGCGGCTTCGCGTAGCTTCTCGTACAGGCCCGCGCGCAGCAAAATCTTCGTGAGCTGGTTGAGGTCTTCCAGTTGCAGGACGGCGTGGCTGGCTCGTTCGAGGCCTTCGCCTGCGGTGTAGCGGATCTCGTCGAGTTCGGCCGGGATCGTCGGGGAGCTGGCGAAGTCGGCTTCGGTGTTCGACATTGCCTGGGCTTGCAGTCGAGGGTTGTTGACGGTGTGGCGGAAGAAGGATTCGAAGGCGGTCACCTGGTCTTCCTCTGCCAGTCCGGACCCGCTGAAGAGCTCGTTGATCTGGGCGATGATCTCGCTCAGCCATCCGTACTTCGTTTCCCGTGCCTGACCGGAGCCGGCGCTTGTCAGGCCAGTCAACTCACCGGCTTGCCCGGCAGTGAGGTGCAGGTTGCGGGCGTCTTGCCGGCGGAGGCGGTAGTGGGTCAGTACGACGTCATCGAGGTTGAGCACACGGGCGTCGTCGGTGTCGTTCTCGATGACATTGCGGTACACGCGGAGGAAGATCGCCCATTTTTCGACGCGAGTGTCGCCATAGTTGATTATCTGGGAGAGGAAGTCGTACGCGCGCACGAACGCGTTCACTGTCCCGCGGAAGTCTTGCAACCGGGAGAGTTCGAGGTCATCGCCCGCCTCTTCGGCGGCGCGCCACCGGTCCCAGAACACGTCGCGGGAGGTCTTCACGCGCGAGTAGAGGGTGTTGTGGCTGTTCTTGGTCAGCCAGGCTTCCACGACTTGCTCGACGTCATGCTCGTCGATGATGTGCATGCCTTCGAGCTTGCCCAGCATGTCGTGGATCACATCCGGGTCGGACGGGGTCTCTAGTTGCGCGTCCTCGTAGTACACCTGGAACGCTTCCAAGATGTCGGCGGGGTCGTTGACGAAGTCGACGATGTACGTGTTTTCCTTGCCAGGGATGACCCTGTTCAAGCGGGAGAGCGTCTGGACTGCCGTGATACCCGAGAGCTTCTTGTCGACATACATGCCCACCAGCAGCGGCTGGTCAAAGCCGGTCTGGAACTTATTCGCGACGATCATGACCTGGTAGGTGTCGCCTGCGAATGCCTTTTCCAACGACCGGCCGAACAGGCCCGGATTCAGGTTGGTCTCGGTGAATTCCTCCGGTCCCGATTCTGGGTCGAGCACGCTTCCGGAGAACGCCACCAGGGTGCCGAGGTCCTCAGCAAGATCGTTTTCGGCTAGGTATTCGTCGATGGCTAGCTTGTACCGCACTGCCTCCTTCCGTGAGGCGGTGACCACCATCGCCTTTGCCCGGCCGCCGAGTTCGGATTGCACGTTCGCGCGGAAGTGCTCGACGATGACAGCGACCTTCTGAGCGATGTTGTACGGGTGCAGCCGCACCCACCGCATCAGCTCGCTATTCGCCTTCTGCTTATCCACCTCGACATCGCCGTTCTCGGTCTTCGCGTGCGCGACGTTGAAGGCGAGGTCGTACGGCATGTAGTTCTTCAGCACGTCGAGGATGAAGCCTTCTTCGATCGCCTGCTTCATCGAATACAGGTCGAACGGTCCGGGCTGCCCGGTCGAAGGATCAGGCCGACCGAACAATTCGAGCGTCTTGCCCTTCGGAGTGGCGGTGAAGGCAAGGAACGAGATGGTGCCTACGCCGACCTTGCGTGCCATCAGGTCCGTCAGGACATCCTCAGCGTCAACCTCGCCGTCATCGGAGTCGACGGCGCCGGTGGTCAGCAATTGCTTGAGCGATGCAGCCGCCTCTCCCGACTGGGAGGAGTGCGCCTCGTCGGCAATCACCGCGTACTTCTTACCGCGCAGGCTTTCGTTGCCGGCGATCGCGTCGAGCGAGCGCGGGAAGGTTTGCAACGTCACGCCAATGATCTGCTTGCTCGCAAGTAGCGCCTCCGTGAGCTGCTTCGACTTGGACGCGTCGCCGCCGTTGGTGATCGGCTGGAACACGCCAGGCGTCGTTTCAAACTGCTCGACCGCTCGCCGCAACTGCCCGTCCAGCACCTGCCGGTCGGAGACGACGATCACACCGTCAAAGACCTTCGATCCGTCCTCGCGATGCAGTGACCCCATCCTGTGCGCGGCCCACGCGATCGAGTCCGTCTTGCCCGACCCAGCGGAGTGCTGAATCAGGTAGTTGTGACCCGGGCCTTCCTCGAGGGCAGCCATCTCGAGCTTTGTGACGGCACGCCACTGGTGATACCTCGGGAACCGTAGCGACCTCGCGTAACTCACAGCGCCCGTAACAGGGTCCTGACGCTCCTCGAACCGGTAATGCACGAAGCGACCCAGCAGGTCCAGCCAGGTGTCTCGCTGGAGAGTCTCCTCCCAGAAGTACGCGGTCGGACTCGTACCGGGGATCGGCGGGTTACCAGCTCCGTTGTTCCGGCCCCGGTTGAAGGGGAGAAAGAAGGTGTTCGCTCCGTCGAGCTTGGTTGTCATGAAGACCAGCTCGTTCGACACCACGAAATGTACGAGTGCGCCGCGACCGAACTCCAGCAACGGCTCGCCCGCTGGATGCCGATCCTGCGCGTACTGCTTGAGCGCCGCCTTCGCATTCTGCGTCAGATCCGTCTTCAGCTCCACCGTCGCTACGGGGATGCCATTGACGAAGAGCACTAGGTCCAGGCGGTTACCGTTCCGGGTGGAGTACACGACCTGCCGCATCACCCGTAGCCGATTCGCCCCGTACCGGGCCCGCGTCGCCACGTTGAACGATGTCGCGGGTCGTCCCTGGAAAAGACTGAACTTGGCTGGCGTTACGGCAACCGACCGCTTCAGAACGTTTAGCGTGCCGCCGCTGTTCATCGGGTCTGTCGATGCTACTTTCGCCACACGGTCGAGCAAACGTTCCACGGCCTGGGTGCGCTGTAAACCCGAGGAGTCGGACTTCACAACCTTTGCGAACTCCTCGGGCTGCGTTTCGCTTAGCCAGTCGAGAAGGTCGGCGGGGAAGAGGGCACGCTCACGGTCGTAGCCTTCGTCGTTCGGCGAGTACAGCCAACCGTGCCCGGCCAGATGCTCGCAAAGCTCCGTCTCGAACACATCCTCGTGCTGGATTCCCACCGACTACGCCCCCCTCACGCGCTCACGCACGTCGATCTTTCCCGTTACCGCAGCTGAAATTAGGGCGGTGCGTCGCTCGCGCATTAGCTCGATGGCATCAACCGTGTCGGCTATCGTCGCGTCGACAAGACGGATTTCATCGTCGAGATAGTGCGCAATCCGCTCCTGCTCATCGAAGGGCGGAAGCGCGACATACAGGGCTAGATAGTCGATCAGCGACACGTTCTGCATACTCGTGCTAGCTCCAACCCGCTTCATTCGAATCTGGTCTCGGTAGTAGGCGGAGCAGGTCCAGTAATACATGAACAAGGGGTCTGCTTCAGAGAAGCGCAGCATCCAAAGTTTGTCTGATAGGTAGAGGTTCGGCTCGGGCCTTCGAACATATCCGGCGCGCCCGACCAAATCAGGGGTGTTCGCACGATTCACGATGAGCGTGCCAGCAATGACCGGAGTCGTGGCCTTCTCAACCTCCTCGTCGACGATTCTCTTGTTTTCAGTTGGGTCGAAGAAGCCTTTGGAGACGCTCCCCGTCTTGAGGACTCCGATCTCATCGGTGCTGGCGGGGAAACTGTATCCATTGACACTTGTGCCAGAGGAACACTTCACGCCTGTCCGCCTAATCTGAACCACTGACCAATGGTCAGGCACCTGGTCAACCCACGGCACGCCACTAGGCTTCATGCCAATACCCGAGTCGAGCCCCTTGGTGACGGCCTTGCTGATTGTCGCTGCTTGACGTTCGCTGAGCAGGCGGATCAGTTCCTCCTGATCGCGGATGAACGCGTCGATCTCGGCCGTCTCCCTATCCAAAAACTCCGCGATCGCGCGCTGCTCTTCAAGCGGGGGCACTGGAAGTGGTAGCAGGGCAAACTGCGAGTATCGAATGGACTGGCCGTCGCGCAGCTGGTCGGTTGTCGTCTGGAGGGCCTGGACATACATCGCCGACTTGAACAGGAACTTGTAGTAGTCCGAAACGACTTGATGGCGCGGTGTTAAGACCGTGTAAGCGGCGCTGACCTTTCCTCGGATCTGAGATCCCTCTAGTCCACCTTGAAAGCTCCGGAGGTGGCTGACAAAATCGCCCGGCTCTACATGTCGCATCTGCTCGCCGCCAGTCAAATTCAAGACCACGCGATTGCCGGTGCGCTCGATGTATTCGGCTTGGGGAAGCACCCCGTACGCCTGAGAAGGTGTCAGATGAACATCGTCGGGGCAACTCCTCTCTCTGCGCTCGGCGAACACTGCCTTCGCTGGCTGCAGGTGCCAGCCTTGCGGGACGCCGTCGATCCAGCTTGGTGTCGGTGATCGCCTTCCAGAAACACTCGACGCCGCACTCATGCCGTGACCCGATCGAGCCGCGCACGAATGCGGCCCAGCACCACGTCCAAATCTGCGTCGATTTCGGCTAGCGCGCGACGCGGAACGTATTCGTAAAAGTGACGTGTGAAGGGGATTTCGGCACCATCCTTTGTCCTCGTCTCGTCGATCCATGCGTCCGCGACATAGGGGAGCACCTCCCGCTCGAAGTAGGCGTGGATGTCGTCGCCCAAGGGAACGTCTTCCGCGTCTCGAAGTCGGCCGTCAGCCTCTGGACGGCCCTTGGCGTCGACGCAGACATCCGCGGAATCGTCATGCTCGCTAAGTGCAGCGAGGACCGCCTTCAGCGCGGGCGCGGAGATGCTAATTTCGTAGGTCGCTAATGCACGTTCGAGCTCCGCTTGGAAGTCGCGACGGTTCTTCCAAAGCCTGGTTTCGCCGATGCTTTCCAGAGCGAGGCGTAGGTGCTCCTTGTCAATGTCGCTAAGTTTTGCGACCGCCTTCTCCTCGAACACCGCCGCGACGCGATCCGGGGTGACCGCGAAGTTCAGCCGTAATGGCCGCTCAACCGTGATCGTGCGGTACAAGAATGCTTCCCGCTCGAAGATTTTGGACCCAGATGCTTCGGCGAAGTCACCATAGAGGCGCACGATGTCGGCGATGTCACCGCGTCCGAGCTCGTTTCGTTTGGAACCGAGGCCCCTGCGCATCTTCTGGAACTTGTTGCTTCCATCGATCAGCTGTACCTTGCCGGCTCGGCTTGGGAGCTTGTCGGTGGTGAGGACCCAGATGTAGGTGGCGATGCCGGTGTTGTAGAACATGTCACTTGGCAGCGCAATGATCGCCTCGAGGTAGTCGCGTTCGAGGATCCACTTGCGGATGTTCGACTCACCAGAGCCAGCACCGCCGGTGAAGAGGGGGCTACCGTTGAGGACAATCGCGGCCCGTCCGCCCGGAGAGTCGGCGCTTTTCGGCCGCATCTTGGAGATCAGGTGCAACAGGAACAGCATCGAGCCGTCGGAAACGCGAGGCAGCCCGGGGCCGAAGCGGCCGGCGAACCCGCGCAGGTTGTGCTCATCGGTTACGTGCTTCTGCTGCTTTTTCCAGTCCACACCGAACGGGGGATTCGACAGGCAGTAGTTGAATGTCGCGCCCTGGTGTCCGTCGTTGAGGAGGGTGTCACCGAAGACGATTGCGTCCACCGACTGGCCCTTCACAGTCATGTCGGCCTTGCAGATGGCGTAGGACTGTGGGTTAATCTCCTCTCCGGCCAGGGTGAGCGTCGCCGTCGGGTTCATCGCCCGAATGTGATCCTCCGCCAGCGAGAGCATGCCGCCGGTGCCGGCGGTGGGGTCGTAGATGGAGCGGACGACGTTCGGCTTCGACAACGCATCGGCGTCGGGGGCGAGGAGGATGTCCACCATCAGTTCGATTACGTCGCGCGGGGTGAAGTGTTCACCGGCGGTCTCGTTGGAGGCCTCCGCGAACTTGCGGATCAGCTCCTCGAAGATGTGCCCCATCTCTTCGTTGGGTACTGCATGCGGGGATAGGTCCACCTCGGCAAAGCGCTGGGCCACAAGGAACAGCAGCCCGGCGTCGGCGAGTTCGGCGAACCGGTCGCTGATCTTGTACTTGTCGAAGATGTCTTTGACGTTCTCGGAGAACCCGCCCACGTAATCGAGCAGATTCTCGTTGATGTTCTCCGGGTCGCCCAGGACCGACCGAAGGTCGTAGCGAGAGGTGTTGAAGAACGAGTACTGGTGTCCAGCTCGGGCCTTGAGCAATGCCGGACGAACCGGGACGTCCCTCGAGCGCGCATCGTCAACGACCTCAAGCACTTGGGACTTGTTCGGCGCAAGGACCGCATCCAGGCGGCGAAGCACCGTGAACGGCAGGATTATGTCCCCGTACTGGTGTGCTTTGAAGCTGCCCCGCAGGAGATCCGCGATTGACCAGATGAAGGTTGCGTGGTTGTTGCTCAAACTCGGGAAGCCTTCCAGTGATTGCCTTGCCTCTCTTAGTTTGGCAATGCCCCATTACACACGCTATCGCCCCTTCGGGGCGTACGAAGCGAACTCATGCGGTACGTGTGAGCCGCCAGGTGGGACCGCTCGGCTGGCTATGGAACGACGGGCCACGCGGGGGGTCTCGCTTAATCCGCTCCCCACGCCTTGCGCACCAATCGCTCGAAGAAGTCACCTTTAGCTACGTCAGCATCTGCTTGGGCGTTTCGGGCGACTTCCCCACGATACCCATCCCTCGCAGTCGCAATCGACGAACGAGTCCTTAGCCGGACTGGATCGAAGCCGTCCGCTCTTGCGTGTTCCATGTACCGTCGAAGTCGCGACGCCTTGAGTTCGCGCCAACGAGTGCTCCATTGTTCGTGATCATCCGCCAGGAGAATCGGCTCGTCGGGCATTACGCGGCCCACCATAAGTGACATGAGCAGGGCCCGGTTCTGCTCCGACGCCGGATGAAGCTGCTTGGCTGTCTTGGCTCGATGGCAATCCCCGCATACTAGCTGGAGATTGTCCACCTCGTTTGAGTGCCCGGAGATGTGGTCCACCTCGACTACGGCCAGTCCGCACGCCTGGCACAGGCCGCCGGCGCGATTCACCACTTGCGCTCGCACGCTCGGACTCACTTGGCGTCCAAGCGAGCGATAGCCGCCGATGAGCAGAAAGGCGTTTCGAGTGCTGATCGCTTCCTTGACCGCTGGGTCGTTGATCCGACCGTCTCGAAACGCGCCCCGCATATATCGGACGTGCCCGGCAATCTCGTTGCACTAACTGCTGCAGAAGAGCGCGTCTTCCAGCTCCGGCAGCTCGTCAAGGCAGTTCGCGCAGTGGTCGTCGAGGAAGTAACGCGCATGAGGAGCGTCGACGAGGAAGGGATGCGGTCCCATGCCCCGAATTTCGTTAAAAAGGAATCGGTGCCTCAAGGACAGACACCGGATTAGTGGCAGTCCGACGCGCGTCCAGAGGTCGCCGCAAGTATTTGCCTCGCGCTGATGCGGGGCCGGTCCCAGGGACTCACGCGAAGACCTGCCCGTCGCCGAACCCATGGGTTTCGCGTATCTTCTGAGGCAGGAGCGGGAGCGATCCTCCGAGACATCCCAGTTTCGAACAACATGCGTGATGACCAAATTTGCCCACAATTTGCCCACAATCGGGTGAGTTCCTATGTGATCGCAGTCATCTCCAGAAGGTCAAGAAGGGCGGAATTTCGCGGGGTTTGGCAAAACCCGAACGGCGCGTAAAGGGCGGTCGCAGTTTTCGATTCCCTCCAGGGGCACCTTTGTGGTTGCGATGAAACGGCCGCCAGGGCGTATCTCTGGATGGATCCACACAGCGCCTGGCGCGTGAGGGGATCTTACGACGCCCGCTCGACACCGGTTCCGTCGACGGTGCGCCGACTGACGCCGTCGACGTGGGGACTCTGGAAGATCAGGATGGTGCTCGTGAAATCGTTCAGACGTGAATCGTAAGGTCCCAAAGTCGCAACAAGACCTTCACCCTGCTCATGAGCCTTGCGGATCACAGACTGCAGCTCTCGGGTGTATTCGTCGAATTCGGCGAATGCGACCTTTCGGTTGACAAGCTCGACAATGAGAATTCCGGTCGACTCTCGCGCGGCCGTCACCTGGTTGAGCGACGAGACGGCCTGCGCGAGGTGAACTGTCTCTGCCTTCAACTCGTCGACCCATTGGTTCAGATCCCTCCCGACGATGGTGTTTCCGTCTCCCACGTCTCCAGCGGAGACGGAGCTCGAATCTCCGCTCGACGCGGCGCCGAACAGATAGCCGGCGACAGCGCCGAGAACGCCGACGGCCGCTGTGGCATCGAGTTGAGTGGCGATGGCGAGAGCGCAGACAGCAACGACAACGAGGATGATGCCGACCGCCCTGATCGTGACGGTCGAGAGCCGTATCCGCTTCAAGACCATAACGAAGAAGAACGCAAATGCAAAAGCACCTGCGGCCGCGATGACGACTAGCGCTGCCACGGCGAGCTCCGATATCTTCACGTTGGCCCCTTACCATGTATGTGAATTCCCATTGGCAGCGCACGCTGACCAGACTCAGGCAACAGTATCGAAGGACGGATCCTCAGGGGCGGAGTCGCTCTGCAAGTGCTCGCCGGGCGTCGTCGCGTGTATCCGATTCTCCCCTGAGGCGTCGCGCCCCCGAACTGGTGGTGGGTTGCACCGTGGAGGGTACCTCATGCGCCGATAGGCTCGATTGAGTGACTGAAATCGGTGTCGCAGTGGACGCGACGATCGCGGGAACGTTGACCACCGCCACATCGTCGGGACGGTGACCACTCGCCTTCCCAACGTCGTGATCGAGGAGACGCCGAATTCGACGCTGGTCAACTCGCCGTTCACCAAGACGCCGGAGCGCATCGCATCCGACGACAGGTATTCGACGTCGGTCGCGGCATCGCAGAAGGCATTCCCGGACGCCGCGGCAGGAGCACCTGTCGCCTACATCGCTTCGGGTGCTGCCTTCCCCGATGCGCTGTCAGCCGGAGCGGCCGCGGCCAAGCTCCACGGCACACTCTTGCTGACACCGCCGACGGTGCTCGACAAGCGGGTAGCGGCCGAGCTCGTCAGACTGCATCCCGCGCGGATCGTGGTCGTCGGTGGACCCGCCGCCCTGTCGGAGAATGTCGTGGCCGGCCTGAAGGCGCTGCCGATCACCGCCGCGGTGACGCGCATCTCGGGAGCCGACCGGTTCGCCGTGTCGCGAGCGGTGGTGGCCGACGCCTTCGGCACGTCGATTCCCGATGTCTATCTCGTCACGGGCAACGCGTTCCCGGATGCGCTCGCTGCCGCCGCTGCCGGAGCATCCGCCGGGCGGCCTGTGGTGCTCACGAACGGGTGGCTCGGGGCGCCGGACTCGGCGACCTCCGCGGCGCTTCGCTCGTGGAAGACCACCCATGTCACAATCGTGGGCCGCACAGCCGGAGTGTCCGCCGGGATCGAACGCGGTGCCGCCCGGGCCGGGATCGCGGTGAGCCGCGTTGCCGGGTCCGATCGGTTCGCGACAGCGGCAGCATTGGCTCGCACCTTGCCGTCGACTCGAACCGCGTACCTCGCGAACGGCCTCCGGTTTCCGGATGCGCTGACGACGGCGGTGCTCGAGAACTCGCGCCAGGCGCCGCTGCTACTCACGATGGGCGGATGCACCCCGGCCGCCACCGAGACCGCGATGGTCGAGACCGGCGTCACGCAGCTCGTGCTCATCGGCGGTCAGGCGGCTCAGCAGGACAACGTCGCTGAGTACGCCTGCTGAGTGCAGGCAGTGCGCGAAGGGTCGGACGCTATGGGCATCCACGGGCCGCGCGGCTCGACGCTGACGCAGCGAGGGGCGCAGGATCGGCTAGCATTCGGGGATGACGAAACAGGGGCCGGTCGAGGATGTTCCGATCGGCGAGGAGGGTATTCGCCTCGGGCAGTTTCTGAAGTTCGCCGGGCTGCTCGACTCGGGTGGGGACGTGAAGGAAGCCATCATCGACGGGTACGTTCGCGTCAACGGCGAGGTTGACCGACGCCGTGGGCGGCAGCTGCAGGCCGGTGACCTCGTCACGTTCGAGGGACGCACCGTCCGCGTCTCCCAGTAGGCGGTCGCACGGAGGGAAATGCCTCCGTACAGTTGAGAAGGGCGTGGGATCGCAAATCGCGCGCATCCCGGAGCCATGGAGGGTCTCGCGTGAACATCACCCTGCTCGTTCGATTCGTGGCCGTGGCTGAGGGGCTGCATTTTCCGCGGGTGGCCCGGGAGCTCGGCATTCCTCTTGCGTCGCTGTACTCGTCGATCGCGAAGCTGGAAGAGGAAGTGGGAGCGCCTCTCTTCGTCCGGAACTCCGCCGAAACCCGGCTGACGAAGGCAGGAATACTCTTCCTCGACACGGCGCGGGAGGAGATCGCTGCGGCGCCCGCCCCGGCGAAGAAGCCGGTCGTTCCGGCCGGCGGGAAGGCCAAAGCCTCGAAAGGCAAGGGGCGCGCTCCGGCGGTGAAGGGGCAGCCGAAGCCGTACAAGAAGCGCCAGGGGCGTTAGCTCCGACGGATTAGTTCGGACGGGCGTTGCGGCGTGCTAGCTCCGGCGTGCGAGCGCAGACCGGCGCTGTGGCGTGCTAGCGCAGACGGGCGCTACGGGCGATAGCTCCGGGGCACCAGCTCTGACGGGCTGTCCGGCGCGAATTGCTCGCCGGCTTCGGCCCGTACAACGCTCGCGTCACTCGTGCTCGGGCAGCAGCGGGGTCGACCAGCCGGGGTCCCGGCCGAGGTGGGTGGCTCGGGAGACAGAGGATGCGCCGAAGCGGTCTCGGACGGCGTCGAGGACGGTGTCGAGGCGGGCGCCGTCGTTCCAGTCGATGGGGAGTTCGGGCTGGAAGGTGTCGGAGCGGCCCAGGTGCGACAGCGAGACGCCGATGAGGGTGATTGCACGCTCGGTGATCTCGGTCTGAGTGGCGGCGAGGAGAGAGCGGGCGACGGCGAGCAGTGTGGCGGTTCGGTCGGTCGGGAAGGCGAAGGTGCGGGACCGCGTTGCCTTGGTGAAGTCGCCGAAGCGGAGGCGCAGCACGACGGTACGGCAGGTGCGGTCGCCGTCGCGGAGGCGGCGGGCGAGTCTGTCGACGAGCTGCGAGAGGATGAGGTCGAGTTCGTCGGCCGTGCGAGGGCGGATTCCGAGGGCGCGCTGCGAGCCGATGGAGCCGCGTCGTCTGGTGGTGTCGACGGGGCGCGGATCGCGGAGGCGGGCGAGTGCGTGCAGGTGCGCGCCGGTCGCCTTGCCGAGGAGCCTCTCGGCCGTGGCCTCTTCGAGCTC
>Ga0153994_1000117_pt1 | contig 34025 bp, 30 predicted proteins | sample TSNC078MetaG_FD_104735 | JGI IMG/M metagenome (GOLD analysis project Ga0153994, IMG submission 104735) | Attine ant fungus gardens microbial communities from North Carolina, USA - TSNC078 MetaG | ecosystem: Host-associated > Fungi > Mycelium > Unclassified | place: USA: North Carolina, Lumber...
AGCCGGAGCCCGCGGAGTCGGAGGCGCCCGTGGACGAGCAGCCGGCGAGGAGCAGGGCCGACGCGGCCACTGCGCTGAGGAGAACGGTACGGAGCTTCACGTTAGGAGAGGCTAACCTAAGTTCGCGTCGGCCGCGAGTCCCGAGACGTCGTGCTCGTCCGCCTCGGGCACGACCATGGGCGCGCCGGTCACCGGATCGGGGACGACCCGCGCGTGCAGGCCGAACGCCGACTGCAGGACCTCGGGGGTGAGCACGTCCACCGGGGAGCCGTCCGCGACCACGCCGCCGTCGTGCAGGACGACGAGCCGGTCCGAGTACCTGGCTGCGAGCGACAGGTCGTGCAGGACCATCACGACCGTCGAACCCTGGTCGCGGTTGATCCGCCGGACCAGGCGCAGGACGTCGAGCTGGTGCGCGAGGTCGAGGTACGTCGTCGGTTCGTCGAGCAGCAGGGTGTCGGCGCGCTGGGCGAGCACGAGCGCGATCCAGGCCCGCTGCCGCTGCCCGCCGGACAGGCTCGCGACGTCGCGGTGCGCCACCTCGGTCAGGCCGGTCGCGGCGATCGCCTCCTCGGCGACACCGGCGTCCTCGGCGGTCCACGGGCGTGCCCAGGACTGGTGCGGGTTCCGGCCGCGCATCACGAGGTCGAGCACGCTCGTGCCGGCCGGGGCAGCGGGGGACTGCGGCAGGATCGCGAGCTTCCGCGCGACGGCGCGGTTCGGCTCCTTGCGGATCGGGACGCCGTCGAGGTGGACCTCGCCCGCGATCGGCTTGAGGACCCGCCCGAACGCCTTCAGGAGCGTCGACTTGCCGCAGCCGTTCGCGCCGAGGAACGTCGTCACGGTGCCGCGCTCGATGCGCAGGTCGAGGTCGCTGAGGACGGCGCGGCGGTCGTAGCCGACGGACAGGCCGCGCGCCTCCAGGACGGGCGGTGTCGCGACGGCGCTGTCGTGCGGTGCAGTCGTCGTGGTGTCGTGCAGTGTCGTCATCGGGACATCTCCTTGCGGTGACGGATGAGGAGCCAGATCAGGTAGGGAGCGCCGATCACGGTCGTGACGATGCCGACAGGCACCTGCCAGGGGAACGCCGAGCGGGCGAGCAGGTCGGCGGCGAGGACGAGCACCGCGCCGAGCGCCGCGGAGAGCAGCAGCGGCGGACGGTTCGTGCCGGCGAGGCGCAGGGCGATCTGCGGCACGACGAACGCGACGAAGCCGACCGGCCCCGCGGCGGCGACGGCGGCGGCGGTGAGGACGACCGCGAGCGCGATCACGAGCAGGCGGTGACGCTGGATCGCGAGTCCGACGCCGACGGCGACCTCGTCCCCGAGCTGCCCGATGCCGAGGGAGGCGCTCGTGGCCAGCGCGACCGGGACCGCCACCGCGGCGACGATCAGCAGCGGCCAGACGCTCGCCCACGAGGTGCTCGACAGGCTCCCCACGAGCCACTGCGACGCCGCGGCCGCCTGGGTGATCTGCGCCCGGACGAGCAGGTAGCTCGTGACCGCGTCGAGTGTGGCGCTCACCCCGATGCCGACCAGGACGAGCCGGTAGCTCTGCACGCCGCCGCGCCACCCGAGCCCGTACACGACGGCCGCCGCGATGAGCGCGCCGATCGTGGCGGCGACGGGGATGCGGCTGCCGAGGACCACGGCACCGACGGCGTAGGTGCCACCGCCGATGACGACCGCGGCCACGGCACCGACGCTCGCCCCGGAGGTCACGCCGATGATGTCCGGCGTGCCGAGCGGGTTGCGCGTGAACGTCTGGGTCAGCGCACCGGCGACCGCGAGGGTCAGCCCGACGAGCGCGCCGGTGAGGACCCGGGGAAGCCGGAGCGTCTGGACGATGAAGGCATCAGGGCCGGTGCCCAGGCCGAGCAGCGACCGGACGACCGTGCCCGGTGCGATCCACGTCGAGCCGATCGCGACGCCGAGGACCACGAGCAGCAGCGCGGCGGCGACGGCGGCGATCGTCAGCCAGAACACCCTGGGGCGCCAGGCGAGCCCGACGGGCCCGATGCTGATGCCCTTGCGCGTGGCGCGCACCGTGTCGGCGGTGTCGGCCGCGCGCGCGGTGTCGACGGCGCGCGCGGTGTCGACGGCGCTCACAGCGACACCAGCGATCGGCGGCGGGCGACCGCGACGAAGACCGGACCGCCGATGACGGCGAGGATGATCCCCACCTCGACCTCCGCGAAGCTCCCGACGAGCCGGCCGATGACGTCGGCGAGCAGCACGAGCGCCGCCCCGAGCAGTGCGGATGCGGGGAGCGCCCAGCGGTGCCCGGTGCCGACGAGCGCCCGGGCGACGTGCGGCACCGTGAGCCCGACGAACCCGATCGGCCCGGCGGCGGCGGTGGCCCCTGCGGCGAGCAGCGTGATCCCGCCGAGTCCGACGAGCCGGGCGACGAGCACGTTCTCGCCGAGCCCCTTCGCGAGGTCCGCTCCGAGCCCGAGCGCGTCGAGCGACCGGACGTTCAGGACGGCGAGCACCAGCCCGGCGACGAGGAACGGCCACACGGCCTGGAGCACGTCGATCTGGCGGCCGGAGAGCGAGCCGACGACCCACAGTCGGTAGGCGTCGAGGGAGTCGCGGTCGGTGAGGACCAGGAACGAGGTCAGTGCGCCGAGCAGCGCCGAGACCGCGGCACCGGCGAGGGCGAGGGGCACGGGACTGGCGGTCCCGCTGCCCGCGATCGTCACCGAGAACACGACGACGCTCGCCACGACGGCGCCTGCGAGCGCGAACCACACGGTGACGCCGGTGTTCGTGATCCCGAAGACGTAGACACCGATCACGACGGCGAGACCGGCGCCGGCGGAGACCCCGAACAGGCCGGGGTCGGCGAGCGGGTTCCTGGTGTGCCCCTGCATCAGCAGTCCGGCGATCCCGAGCGCCGCGCCGACCGCCGCGCCGATCGCCGTGCGCGGGATCCTTGACCCCCAGACGATGGCGTCGTCGGTGCTCGACCCCGTGTGCATCAGCCCGGCGAGGACACGGTCGACACCGATCCGGTTGCTGCCGAGCAGCATGCTGGCGACGACGACGAGGGCGAGCGCGACGACCATGCCGAGGACGATCGCGGTACGCCGCCTGGTCGTCGTCCGGTGGACGCCGGCGGCACCGACGCCGGGGTCGCGCGTGCCGCGGACCGGGGCGGCGAGAGCGGGGGTGGGGGCTGGCACGCGGACCATCTTAGGTTAGCCTTGCCTCATGGCGAAGAACCCGCGGCTCCTGCCCGTGAACCCCCGGCTCTTCCGTGCCCGGGTCGTCCGGACCGAGCGCGTGACGCCGTCGATGCACCGCATCACGGTGACCGGGGACGACCTGCACGAGTTCGGGTACCTCGGGTTCGACCACTGGTTCCGCCTGTTCATGCAACACCCCCACCAGGACGCGTTCCGCCTGCCGGAGCTCGACGGCACGAAGTGGTGGCCGACCTTCCTCGCCATCCCCGAGGAGACCCGCCCGCACTGCGCGAACTACACCGTCGCCGCCTTCCGCCCGGCGACCGCGGTCACCCAGGCCGAGCTGGACATCGACTTCGTCGTGCACACGAGCGCGGACGGGTCGCTCGAGGGCCGTGCGGCGATCTGGGCGTGTTCCGCCCGTCCCGGTCAGGAACTGGCGATGCTCGACCAGGGCTGCATCTTCGACTGCCCGGACGACGCGAGCGAGGTCCTCGTCGTCGCCGAGGAGACGGGCTTGCCCGGCGTGGTCGGCATCGCGGCGTCGCTGCCGCGGGACGCGGTCGGTCGGATCATCCAAGAGGTCCCGGTCGCGGCGGACGTCCGCCCGCTCGACGCACCAGCCGGCGTCACCGTCACGTGGCTCGTCCGCGACGACGTCCACGCGGTCCCCGGAGCCGCGGCGCTCGAGGAACTCCGGCGCCACACGCCCACCGACGAGCGCGCCTACGCGTTCGTCGTGGGGGAGTCCACCCTCGCGACCGAGGGCCGTCGCCACCTGCACCGCTCGGGGCTGCCGAAGTCCCGCATCACGTTCTCCGGCTTCTGGAAGCGCGAGGCGAAGGAGCCGGTCCCGGCCTGACCCGGCCCGATCGTGCCAGGCTGTGCGCATGGGGACGGTGCGGGGAACAGCGGTGGTCGGCGTGGTCGTGGCAGCGGTGCTGCTCGTGAGCGGGTGCGCGCAGGCATCAGGACAGCCCGACGTGGCCCCGGCGACGCGGACGCCGTCGCGGGCCCAGACCCCGACGCCCACTCCGACCCCCACCCCGACGGCGACGACGCCGGCGATCGCGCAGGCCCTCCCGGACACCGTCGACGCCGGGACGGTCTCCGGCGGCGTGTCCGCGACCGCCTCGGGGGCCGGGTCGTCGAACGTGGCCTTCCACGCCGACGGTGACTTCGCCGTAGTGGTCGAGCTCGACTGCTCGTCCTGCACGGGCACCGCGACCGTCACCGCCCCTGGTCGGATGTCGCCGTTCGGACGCGCGACCGCGCCGCTGCGGGGCTCGTTCCTGACCGGCGTCCTGCAGAGCGACTCCCCGGACCAGACGATCATCGTCGAGGCCGACGGCCCGTGGACGGTGACCCTGCGCAGCTGGAACGACCTGCCGTACGTGTCCGGGTCGCAGTCGGGGACCGGGCCCGCGGTGCTCTTCTTCACCGACGACGTCTCGCACGTGACGGTCGACTACCGGCCGAGCGGACCGGACGACTCGTTCTCCGGCCGGGTGTTCACGACGTCCGCCAACCCGCAGCTGTTCGGGAACACCGGGGCGTTCACCGAGTCCTTCGACGTCGACCTGCCCGGCGTGATGGCCATCCAGACCAACGGGACCTGGACGGTCACCCCCACCCCCTGAGGCGCCGCCGCCCGCCGCCCGGTGCCGCCCGACGCCGCTTGCCGCTCCCTTTCGCCAAAGCGACAGTTCTCCGCCGAACGTCGGCGGAGAACTGTCGCTTTGGCGGGAGTGACGGTGCGGACTGCAGGAGAACTGTCGCTTTGGCGGGAGCGACGGGACCCGGTGACGGACTGGAGGCTCGGTGCCAGCTGGCACCGAGCCTCCAGTCCGATGTGTGGTCGCGTCAGCCCTTGAGGCCGGAACCCGTCACGCCCTCCACGATCTGCCGCTGGAAGATCAGGTAGAGGATGATCAGCGGCAACGCCGCCAGGATGGCGCCGGCCTGGATGTCGGCGTAGCGCTGGCCGAAGCTCCCCTGGACCGTCGCCAGACCGACCGGGACGGTCATGAGGTCCGGGTTGGACAGGACGAACAGCGGCAGGAGCAGGTTGTTCCAGACCCCGACGAACGTCAGGATCGTCACCGCCGCGATCACCGGCCGCGACAGCGGCAGGATGACCGACCAGTAGACCTTCCAGATGTTCGCGCCGTCGATGCGCGCGGCCTCTTCGAGTTCACGCGGGATGCCGTCGAAGAACTGCTTGAAGATGAACACCGCGATCACGGCAGGCACCTGCGGGAAGATCACCGACCAGTAGGTGTTCAGCAGGTTGACGGCGTTGAGCTCCTGGAAGATCGGGATGATCAGCACCTGGGTGGGGATCATGATCCCGAGGATGATGAGCAGGAACGCGAGGTTCCGGCCGCGGAACACCAGCCGGGACAGGGCGAACGCAGCCATCGACGCGAACAGCACCGTGAGGAGCGCCGTGACGACGCTCGTGATGCCGCTCGCGAGGTACCAGTTCCAGATGTCGCCGGCTTGGAAGAGCGCCGCGTAGGAGTGCAGCGTCGGGTTCCAGTTCGACAGGATCGAGTTCGCGCCGAGTGCCGCGACGCCGTTGTCCGACAACGAGGTCTTCAGCGCGAACAGGCTCGGGATCAGCCAGATGATCGCGAACACCGTCAGGATGATCGCGGCCGTGATGTTGAACCCCTTGCCGCTGACACCGATCTTCGCGGCGTTCGCGGGTGCGGCGGCCGAGACGCCGGAACGGAGCTTCGGCCGGCTGGTGGTGATGCTCTCGGTGGCGGTCATGTCAGGCCCCGATCTCTCGCTTGGCGGCAGCGCGTTCGACGATCTGCCGGATGACCGCGATCGCGACGATCACGATGAACAGGAGCACCGACGCGGCCGATGCCGCGCCGAGCCGGTTGTCGGTGAAGCCGACGCCGGTGATGAGCTGCAGCGAGACCTGGGTCGAGATGCCGGGCCCGCCGTTCGTCATCAGGTACACCTGGTCGAAGATCTTCAGGCTCGCGATGATCTGCAGCAGGATGACGAGCGTCGTCGTCCGGCCGAGGAGCGGCAGCGTGATCGACTTGATCTGCTGCCAGCTGGACGCACCGTCGACGGCGGCGGCCTCGTACAGCTCGCGGGGGATCTCCTGCAGACCCGCCAGGTACAGCACGAAGTTGAACCCGAGGGTCCACCAGACCGTGGCGATCGCGACGCCGATCATGGCGGTGTTCGGGCTCGCCAGCACACCGGCACCAGGGGTCATCCCGAGCAGGGACTGGACGCTTGCCCACAGGCCGGTGCTCGGCGTGAAGATGAACACCCAGATGAGCGAGATGGTCGCCGACGGCAGGATGAAGGGCAGGAAGAACGCCAGTCGGAAGAACCACTGGCCGCGGTTCATCCGGTTGGTCAGCACGGCGAAGACGAACGCCAGGATGACGAGCGGCGGCGTCGTGTAGAGCGTGAACTGCAGGGTGTGCCAGAGCGACGACCAGAAGTCGGCGCGCCCGAGCATCTCCGCGTAGTTCGCGAACCCGGCGAAGCTGCCGAGGCCCGTGCGGACCGTCGAGGTGTTGAAGAAGCTCGTGACGATCATCCAGATCGTCGGACCGAGCAGGAAGGCCAGGTAGAACAGGCCGAACGGGGCGAGGAAGAGCCAGCCGCTGCGGCCCTGGCCGCGGGTGAGGCTGGTGCGGTAGGTGCGGACTCGACGGGGAGCGGTGGCCGCTCCCGTGGGACGGGTGAGGACTGGTGCTGCAGTCACGTCATCGTGCCTTTCGCGGGGTGTTCACGTCGCCGCTCACAGCGGGCTCGGGGTGTTGAGGTAGGTCGACAGTTGCGACTTGATCGCGCTCATGGCGGCGGCGGGGGAGCTCGAGCCCTGCTGGACGAGTGCGAGCTGTGCGCCGACGGTGTTCTCGAACGTGGAACCGGATCCGCCGTACCAGGCGGCGTCGTCGAACACGGCGGTCTCGGCGGCGGATGCGTAGTTCGACTGCGGCGTGAGCTCCTTGTACGCGGAGCTGTCGTAGGTCGGCAGGTACGCGGGGACGTGGCCGCCCTGCGCCCACGTCATGCTCTGCTCGAGCATCTGCTTGATGAACAGCATCGCCGCCTTCTTCTGCTCCGGCGTGCGGTCCTTCCGCGGCAGGATGAAGGTGTGCGAGTCGGCCTGGGTCGCCGGCTTGTCGAAGAGCTGCGGGATCGGCGCCATGCCGAACTTCAGGCCCTTGATCGACTGCGCCGTGCTGATCTCCCACTCGCCCTGCATGAAGAAGCCGGCCTTGCCGGTGAACATCAGGGTCTGGGCGGTGGCGTAGTCGAGGCCCTTGTTCAGCCAGCCGTTCTTCACCCACTTCTGGGTCATCTCGGTGACCTTCGTGTACGCGTCCTCGTTGACGGTCAGCTTCGCGCCGCCGTCGCTGATGAACGGCGTCGCGCCCTCGATCTGGTTGTACATCGTCCAGAAGAAGCGCCACGGGGTCGCGATCTCGCTGACGTTCGCCACGTTGAGCGCGGTGCCGCCCGTCACCTTCGCGACCGCGGCGAGGGCACTCTCGAACGCCTCCAGCCCGGTGAGGTCCTTGAGCTTGCCGTCACCGTCGAGCAGGCCGGCCTTCTGACACACGTCAACGTTGTAGAAGAGCACGAAGGGGTGGGTGTCGAGCGGCACGCAGATGTTCTTGCCGTCGGTCTTCTGCGCCGTCCATGCCTTCTGGTTGAAGTCGCTCGCAGCGAGGCCGACGCCGGCGAGGTCGTCGGACGTGATCGGGTCGAGCAGGTCGCCGTCCCAGAGCGGCTTCGCACGCGTCAGGTGAGAGATCGCGACGTCCGGCGGCTTGTTCCCGACGGTGGCGAGTGTGACCTTCGAGTAGTACGGGTTGCCCCACGCGAACGTCGTCGCCTGCAGCGAGCTGGATCCGCCGTGCTGCTTGGCGTACCCGCGTTCCATCTCCTGCATGCGGGCGCCGTCCCCGCCACCGAAGAGGTTCCAGAACACGAGGGTCTCGGGGTTGAGCGCGCTGCCGGCGAGGCCTGCGGCGATCGGGCTGGAGCACGCGGCGAGGGGGAGCACGGTGGCCGCTGCGGCACCGGCCGCGAGGAGGCTCCGTCGGGTGAAGGCGCCGCCTCGCAGCTGTGGGACGGGTGGGACGGGTCGATTCGGCATGGCATCACTCCATCGGGATGGGCCGGGCTGAGAACACCAGGGCAGGTGCTCCGTGAGCGCTCACATTAGCCCGCGACTCGATGATGCGCCAGCCCTTTCGCACTGCCGTGGATACCGGTAGCGTTACGGATGGGTGAGCGCTCACTTTCGAGTCGGGCCGCCACTGCACGCTTGATGCCCAGCAGATCGAAGGAGATCCATGCCCCGCACACACCTCGTCCTCGACTCCGCGTTCACGGTGGGGCCCGTGCGCCGCCGGCTCTTCGGTGGCTTCGTCGAGCACCTCGGACGCCACGTCTACGACGGCATCCACGAACCCGCGCACGAGAGCGCCGACGAGCACGGCTTCCGCAAGGACGTCATCGAGCTCGTCAAGGAGCTCGGCGTCACCACGATCCGCTACCCCGGCGGCAACTTCGTCTCCGGCTACAAGTGGGAGGACGGCGTCGGCCCGGTCGACCAGCGTCCCCGTCGCCTCGACCTCGCGTGGCACTCCACCGAGACGAACGAGGTCGGCCTCCACGAGTTCCAGCAGTGGCTCGACTCCGTCGGTTCCGAGATGATGCTCGCCGTCAACCTCGGCACCCGCGGCACCGAGGCGGCCATCGAGCTGCTCGAGTACGCGAACATCCCCGGCGGGACCGCCCGTTCCGAGGAGCGCAAGCGCAACGGCCGCGAGGAACCGTTCGGCGTCACGATGTGGTGCCTCGGCAACGAGATGGACGGCCCGTGGCAGCTCGGCCACAAGAACGCCGACGACTACGGCAAGCTCGCAGCGATGACGGCGAAGGGCATGCGCCAGATCCAGCCGGACCTCGAGCTCGTCATCTGCGGGTCGTCCGGTGCGTCGATGCCGACGTTCGGGGAGTGGGAGCGCACCGTCCTCGAGCACGCCTACGACGACGTCGACTACATCTCGGCGCACGCGTACTACGAAGAGGGCGACGACCTCGCCACCTTCCTGGCCTCGGGCGTGAACATGGACCGCTTCATCGACACGGTCACGACCGCAGCCGACCACGTGCAGGCGCACAAGAAGTCGGACAAACGCATCGACATCTCGTTCGACGAGTGGAACGTCTGGTCCATCTCGAAGTGGAACGAGATGCAGAAGGAGTTCACCCTCGACGAGTGGCCGGTCGCACCGCGCCTGCTCGAGGACATCTACACCGTCGCCGATGCCGTCGTGGTCGGCGGGCTGCTCATCTCGCTGCTGCGCCACGCGGACCGTGTCGCATCGGCGTCGATCGCCCAGCTCGTCAACGTGATCGGCCCGATCATGACCGAGCCCGGTGGTGCGGCATGGCGCCAGACCACCTTCTTCCCGTTCTCGCTGACCTCGCGGCTCGCACACGGCACCTCGCTGCAGGTCATCGCCTCGGGCGACACCGTCGACGGCGGCACGTACGGGCAGGTCCCGGTGGTCGACTCCGCGGCGACGATCGAGGACGGCAAGGCAGCGGTGTTCCTGGTGAACCGCCACCCGTCCGAGAGCACGACGGTCACGATCGACCTGTCGGGGTTGTCCGTCGAGGGCGACGTGCACGCCGAGGGTGTCTGGGACGACGACCTGCACGCGGTCAACGACCTGGCGAACACGTCGCGCGTCGGGCTCCGCACGAACGAGTCGGCTCGCCGCGAGGGTGACACCGTCACGATCGAGCTCCCCCCGGTGAGCTGGACGGCGCTCTCGATCGGGTAGCGCGCGCTGGCGGGCGCTTCCGCGCGTAGGAAGCCGAAACGCGCGTAGGAGGTCGGTTTTTCCGGCCCCCTACGCGCGTTTCCGCTTCCCAGGTCGCGAGTGATGGGCAGGAACGCGCGCGCCGCCGGACGGGAGGCTCGGTGCCGGACTGCCACGAGCCTCCCGTCCGGAGCGGGTACCGTCCAGGGCATGCGCGGCGTCGGACTGATCGATGAGGCCGGCCGGATGCGGCTGGTCGGCTCCGGCGTGGCCGGGGCGGCGTTCGCCGTCGTGCTCGTGATGCTCCTGGTGTCGCCGTGGGCCGGTGCGACGACGGGGGTGCTCGTCGCCGTCGCGATCCCCGTCGGTGCCGCCGGGGCAGCGATCGGGGCGTTCCTGACCGTGCGCTCGTGGCGCCTCGGGGGCGGGTACGAGCGCGTCGTCGCGGTGCAGCGGTGGGTGGCCGAGGGCGAGGTGCCCGCCGGTGTCCCCGCCTCGGTGTGGATCCCGCTCGTCCAGGCCGAGGCCGACAAGCAGGTCGCGGGCTGGGGGAAGATCGTGCTCGCGGTGTGCTGGGGAGCGATGACGTGGTCGATGCGTGACCAGCAGCCGCCCGTGCTGACCGCGATCCTGCTCGCGCTGTGGGCGGGGCTCGCGACGTGGAGCGCGGTGTGGGTGATCCCGCGGGCGCGTGCCGCGCGGGACGTGCTCCGGCGGGGCGTCGCGACGCTCGAGTGACGCGTCGGCCGGATCAGGACGGCGGGGCCGTCGTGCTCGCGCGTTCGACGAGGTACACCGGTACGAGATCGGTCGCCGCGACCGCCGCCGTCCCTGCGATCTGTCCGAGGAGCGTGCTGACCGCGCGTCGGCCGACCTCGTCGAAGGACTGGTGCACCGTGGTGAGCGGCGGCCAGAACGAGTCGGACTCCGGCGAGTCGTCGAAGCCGACGACACTGAGCGACCCCGGTACCGAGCGACCGACCTCGTGGCATGCGCGGAGGATGCCGAGGGCGGTCTGGTCGTTCGCCGCGAACACCGCGGTGATCTCGGGGCGACGGGCGATCTCGAGCCCGGCGCGGTATCCGGAGGTCGAGCCCCAGTCGCCCTCGAACACGGGCGGGACGGTCCGCCCGGCGTCGGTGAGCGTCGCTTCCCACGCGGCCCGACGGCCTCCAGCGGAGTAGGACATCGCGGGGCCGGCCACGTGCCAGACCGTCTCGTGTCCGAGGTCGAGCAGGTGCTGCGTCGCCAACCGGGCGCCCTGTGCCTGGTCGGTGTCGATCGCCGGGTGGTCGGTGGTGCCGGTCGAGTCGATGACCACGACGGGCACACCGTCGGGCAGGACGACCTCTGCGGTGTCCATCACGTGCGACTCGATGATGATCACCACGCCGTCGACCGCCTGCTCCTGCAGCCGCGAGAACGCCGAGCGGACGCCGTCCTTCGTGCGCGACGCCATCGGGAGCAGCGTGATCGTGAAGTCGGCGGCACCGGCGGCGTCGGCGATCGCCTCGAGCGTGCGCATGTTCCCGAACGACGCGAGTGTGAACATGATCACGCCGATGGTGCGGAAGTGCCCGGAGCGCAGGGCACGAGCCGCTCGGTTCGGGCGGTACCCGAGTGACGTCATCGCCTGCTGGACGCGATCGCGGGTCTCGGGGCTGACGTTGTCGAAGCCCCTGGCGACGCGGGACACCGTCTGCATCGAGACGCCGGCCGCATCGGCGACCGCTGCCATCGAGGGCGCTCGTCCTCCGGCCGGTGGGGCGGTCGTCATCGCGGGCATCCCTTCACGTCCCTGGTGCGGTTTCGGTCACGATTCTGTCACGCGGTTGCATGTTGACGTTGCCATGCTATCTTCGACCACGATGTTGACGTCAACATCAGGTCGCATCGTCGCGAACGCGATGTCGACGCGAGACGAAGGAGTCCCATGACAACGCTCGAGCAGGCCAGGTCGGCCGCCCGGTCCGGGCCACGTCGGCAGCGTGCCCGGTGGACCGGCTGGATGTTCGTCGGCCCGTTCGTGGTCGTGCTGACCGCGATGCTCATCGTGCCGATCGGCTACGCGCTCTGGCTCAGCCTCTTCCGCGACCAGCTCGTCGGTGGCAACCAGTTCGTCGGTCTGGCGAACTACCTGCAGCTGCTGCAGGACGCCAAGTTCTGGACCGGCTTCGGCCGGGTCGCCCTGTTCCTCGTCGTGCAGGTCCCGATCATGCTGTTCGTCGCGCTCGTCGCCGCACTCGCGCTCGACAGTGCGCGGCTCTGGGCATCGTCGTTCTTCCGCATCGCGATCTTCCTGCCGTACGCGGTCCCCGGTGTCGTCGCCGCACTCATCTGGGGCTTCATCTACGGCAACCAGTTCGGTCTGACCGGGTCGATCAACGGCGCGCTCGGCATCGACCTGCTCCAGCCGTTCAGCCCCGACTGGGTCCTGGCGTCGATCGGCAACATCGTCACGTGGGAGTTCGTCGGCTACAACATGCTGATCTTCTACGCCGCACTCCGCGTGGTCCCGACAGACCTGTACGAAGCCGCCGAGATCGACGGCGCCGGCCCGTTCCGCACCGTCTGGTCCATCAAGATCCCGGCGCTCCGCGGATCCATCGTCATCGCCACGATCTTCTCGATCATCGGCAGCTTCCAGCTCTTCAACGAGCCGAACCTCCTGAAGACCCTCGCCCCGAACGTCATCGGCAGCGCCTTCACCCCGAACATGTACGCCTACTCGCTGTCCTTCAGCGGCCAGCAGTTCAACTACTCCGCCACCGTCGCCATCGTCATGGGCGTCATCACCGCCGTGATCGCCTACGTCGTGCAGGTCCGCGGAACCCGAGCGGAGAACCGATGAGCGCCGTCGACACCCAGCCCCCGACCGTGACGGAGGCGGTGACCACCCGCGGACGCAGCGGGGCGGGCCGTACCCGTGCCTCCCGTCCGACGGCCCCGAAGGGCCGCGGTCCCCGCGCACGCAAGTCGCCGCTCCTGCTCGTGGTGATGGTCGTCATCACCGTCTACTCGCTGCTGCCGCTGTTCTACCTCGTGGTGAACGCGACGAAGTCGCAGGCCGACCTGCTCTCGACGTTCGGCCTGTGGTTCGGCCCGGACTTCTCACTCTTCCAGAACATCGGCGAGACGCTCACCTACGACAACGGCATCTACCTGCAGTGGCTCGGCAACACCGTGCTCTACGTGGTCGTCGGTGCGGGCGGTGCGACCCTGCTCGCGACCGTCGCGGGCTACGGCATGGCGAAGTTCCGGTTCCCCGGACGGCGCGCGGTCTTCGCGATCGTCCTCGGTGCCATCGCGATCCCCGGCACCGCCCTCGCCGTCCCGACGTTCCTGCTCTTCTCGGCCGTCGGCCTGACGAACACCCCGTGGGCGATCATCCTGCCCTCGCTCATCAGCCCGTTCGGCATGTACCTCATCTGGACCTACGCGGTCGACGCGGTCCCGACCGAGGTCATCGAGGCGGCCCGCATGGACGGCGCCGGCGAGTTCCGGATCTTCTTCACCATCGCCCTGCGACTCCTCGCACCCGGTGTCGTGACGGTCCTGCTGTTCGCCGTCGTCGCGACCTGGAACAACTACTTCCTGCCCCTGATCATGCTCAGCGACCCGAAGCTCTACCCGCTCACGGTCGGCCTGAACCAGTGGAGCGCCCAGGCCGTCGGGGTCTCCGCGCACCCGATCTACAACCTCGTCGTCACCGGATCGCTGCTCACGATCATCCCGATCGTGATCGCGTTCCTCTTCCTCCAGCGCTCCTGGCAGTCCGGCCTCGCGGCCGGGTCCGTCAAGGCCTGACCCGCACCCCAGCAGCACCACGAAGCACCTGCTTCACGATGAAGTGAAAGGCAATCCCATGCACAAGCGACTCCGGCGCGGCCTCAGCGCCCTCGCCATCGGCGTCACGGCGACGATCGCCCTGGCCGCCTGCGCCTCCGGCGGATCGTCGTCCGGCGGCTCGTCCGACGACATGACCAAGGCCCTCGAGAAGGGCGGGACGATCACCTATTGGTCGTGGACCCCGTCCGCCGAGGCCCAGGTCGCCGCGTTCGAGAAGGCGTACCCGAAGGTCAAGGTCAAGCTCGTCAACGCCGGCACCGGCAACGACCAGTACACGAAGCTCCAGAACACGATCAAGGCCGGTTCCGGTGCCCCCGACGTCGCGCAGATCGAGTACTTCGCCCTGCCGCAGTTCGCCCTCGCCGACTCGCTCGTCGACCTGAAGTCCTACGGCTTCGACTCGCTCGAGAGCAAGTACGGCGCCGGCACCTGGCAGTCGGTCGACCTCGACGGCAAGGTCTACGGCCTGCCGCAGGACTCCGGCCCCATGGCGATGTTCTACAACAAGAAGACCTTCGACGAGGCCGGCATCACCACGCCGCCGAAGACCTGGGACGAGTACGTCGCGGACGCCGAGAAGATCCACGCGTCGAACCCGAACGCCTACATCGCCGCGGACAGCGGAGACGCCGGCTTCACCACGTCGATGATCTGGCAGGCCGGCGGCCGTCCGTTCGAGGTCAAGGGCACCGACGTCTCGGTGAACCTGCAGGACGGGGGCACCAAGAAGTGGACCTCCACCTGGAACCAGCTCGTCGAGAAGGGCCTGCTCTCGCAGACGCCCGGCTGGACCGACGACTGGTACAAGCAGCTCGGCAACGGTGAGATCGCGACGATGGTCACGGGTGCCTGGATGCCCGGCGTGCTCGAGTCGAGCGTCAAGGACGGCAGCGGCAACTGGCGTGTCGCCCCGATCCCGACCTACGACGGCTCGTCCGACGTCACCTCGAACAACGGTGGATCCGCCGAGGTCGTCATGAAGCAGTCGAAGAACCCGGCGCTCGCCGCCGGCTTCCTGAAGTGGCTGAACTCCTCGCAGGACTCGATCGACGTGTTCCTCAAGTCCGGCGGGTTCCCGTCCACCAAGGCGCAGCTCAGCTCGTCGTCCTTCACGGCCGAGAAGCCGGAGTACTTCGGCGGCGAAGCGATCAACGAGACCCTGTCGAAGGCGTCCTCCGACGTCGCCGAGGGCTGGCAGTACCTGCCGTTCCAGGTCTACGCGAACAGCGTCTACGCGGACACGGTGGGTCAGGCCTACCAGAACAAGACGGACCTGAACGCCGGGCTCGAGGCATGGCAGAAGGCCATCGTGAAGTACGGCAACGAGCAGGGCTTCAAGGTCACCAGCAAGTAGGACCGACCATCCCCCCGGGGTCGTGCGGACACGCTCCGCACGACCCCGCTGTCTGAAAGACTCCACTCATGCGCTTCGCCATCGGCGACACCGACTTCCTGCTCGACGGCGAGCCGCACCGGGTCCTGTCCGGCGCGATCCACTACTTCCGCGTCCACCCGGACCTGTGGGCCGATCGCATCCACAAGGCCCGGCTGATGGGTCTCAACACGGTCGAGACCTACGTCGCGTGGAACGCCCACGAGGCCACACCCGGCACCTTCGACTTCACCGGCGGACTCGACCTCGGCCGGTTCCTCGACCTCGTCGCCGCCGAGGGCATGCACGCCATCGTCCGCCCCGGCCCGTACATCTGCGCCGAGTGGACCAACGGCGGCCTGCCGTACTGGCTGTTCACCGACGGGACCGTCGGCGTCCGCCGTGACGAGCCGCAGTTCCTCGCGGCGGTGCAGGACTACCTCGAGGCCCTCGCTCCGGTGCTCGTGCCCCGCCAGATCGACCACGGCGGGCCGATCGTGCTCGTGCAGGTCGAGAACGAGTACGGCGCCTACGGGTCCGACCCCGTCTACCTGACGAAGCTCGAGCAGATGCACCGCGACATCGGGCTCACCGTCCCGTTCACGAGCGTCGACCAGCCGATGGGCACCATGCTCGAGGACGGGTCGCTGCCGTCGCTGCACAAGACCGGCTCGTTCGGGTCCCGCTCGGCGTCGCGCCTGGAACGGCTCCGGCAGGCCCAGCCGACCGGGCCGCTGATGTGCTCCGAGTTCTGGGACGGCTGGTTCGACAGCTGGGGCGAGCACCACCACACGACCTCCGCCGCCGCGAGCGCCGAGGACCTCGACGTGCTCCTCGCCGCCGGCGGCTCGGTGAACATCTACATGTTCCACGGCGGCACGAACTTCGGCTTCACGAACGGCGCGAACGACAAGGGCGTGTACCGGCCGATCGCGACGTCCTACGACTACGACGCCCCGCTCGACGAGGCCGGACGCCCGACGTCGAAGTTCCACGCCTTCCGCGCGGTCATCGAGCGCTACGCGCCCGTCCCGGAGCTGCCGGAGTGGATGCAGCCGGGGGGATCCGGCCTGGAGGCTCGGCGCACCCCCGCCACGGACGTCGCCGTCCGACTCGATCGGTCCACCGCCATGGGGACGCTGCTGCCGCACCTCGCGTCGTGGACGACGCACGACACCCCTCCCACGTTCGACGCACTCGGTGCCGCCTCGGGCTTCGTGCTGTACCGGGCCGAAGTCGACCTGCCCGCCGGCGGTGTGCTCACCGTCGGGGAGGAGGTTCGCGACCGCGTCCTCGTGAGCATCGCCGGTCGTCCGGTCGGTGTCCTGGAACGCGAGCACCACGACCGCGCCATCGCGCTGCCGCCGGGTACCGGGACGCTCGAACTGCTCGTCGAGGACCAGGGCCGCGTCGACTACGGGCCGCGGATCGGCGAGCCGAAGGGCCTGATCGGGGGTGTGCGCATCGACGGTGCCCTCCTGGAACGCTGGACGGCGTCGCCGCTCGCGCTCGACCCGCTCCCGGACGCCGCGCTCGAGGCGCTGCGTGAGAGCGCGCCGACGGACGATCCGCACGTGCTCGCCGGGCCGGTGTTCGCGCTCGGGACGTTCGACCTCGCCGACGCGGGGGACCGGTACCTGTCGCTCCCCGGGTTCCGGAAGGGCGTGGCGTGGGTGAACGGGTTCTGCCTCGGCCGGTACTGGTCCCGCGGTCCGCAGCACACGCTCGCCGTGCCAGGACCCGTGCTGCGTGCCGGGCGGAACGAGGTCGTCGTGTTCGAGTTGCACGCGGCCGCGTCGCGCTCGGTCTGCCTGCGCGTCGAGCCGGATCTCGGCCACTCCGAGGCCTGAGTCCCCGCCCGGATCGGGCGAGCGCAGGTTCGGACTGCGCGTGTGCCCGGTCAGACCGCGCGAGCACCCGCCCAGTCGCGGACGTGCAGCAGGGCCTCGCGCCGCCAGCGCCAGTACCGTGCGAACACCGTGCCGTCGTCCCGGTAGGCAGCGGTGAGCAGCCAGAGCTGTCGACGGTGTCCGGCCCCGGCGGCGTCGTGCCACTCGACGAAGGCGTCGTCGAGCACGGTGGTGATGCCGGCTCGGGGCGCGCGCCACGAGACGAGGAAGCCGACGTAGTGGAGTTCGTCCTCGGACAGGTGGATCGCGACGCGGGGCAGGCGGATCGTGACCCAGGCGCCGGCCACCACGAACACGGCGCCCAGGACGAACACGAACACCCGGGCCGAGGCTCCGGGCACGAACGCGACGGCGGCCACGGCGATCCCGGTGCCGATGACCACCGGCCCGAACACGATCAGGTTGAGGACACGGTCGAGCCGCGGCGGGCGGATCGTCGTCACGGCTGCGTACGGTCGAGTTCGGCGAGCGCGCGCTCGGCGTCCGCGATCCGGTCGGCCTCCTGGCGCTCCCACCATTCCGGCCCGCGTTCACCGAGGCCGTGCTTGGCGATGCCGTTCCGGTGCCGCGCGGCTGCGAGCGCGTCGTCGTCACCGGACCGCTTCGCCTGCTTGACGGCGTTCCGTCCGCGACCCAGGTGGGAGCGGAGGGCCGCCGCGACGTCCTCGGGAAGTGCCGGGTCCGTCCGGCGCCAGCGTCGGCCGTCGACGACGAAGAAGTGCTCGTCGGGTTCGCTCATGCCTGCGAGTCTGCACCGTCGGGGGTCTCCGGTAGACAGGGTGCGATGACCGCTCCCCGTGCACGCCCGCTGCTCGACGTCCGACGGATCTACGCCGAGTCCGCTGCCCTCGAACTGCCCCGCGGCGTCGAGGTGGTCGGCCGGTGGCCCGATGCCGAGGTCGTCCCGGTGGCCTCGCACTGGAACATCCCCGAGGTGCACGGCGACGAGCGCAACGTCCAGCGCTGGGTGCGCATCAAGACCGAGGCGCTCGTGCTCGGCGTGAAGAAGTCGCTCGTCACCCGTCCGAACGGTCGCTCCGCTGACTTCATCGCCCCGTCGACGGCGAACGGCTGCGCGATGGCGTGCTCGTACTGCTACGTCCCGCGGCGCAAGGGGTACAGCAACCCGGTCACGGTCTTCGCGAACATCGAGCAGATCACGAAGCACGTCGCGCGGCACGTCCACAAGCAGGGGCCGAAGACCGAGCCGAACCAGTGCGACGCCGATGCGTGGGTCTACGACATCGGTGAGAACAGCGACTGTTCCGTCGACGCCCTGATCGGCGACAACGTACGGGACCTCTGCGACCTGTTCCGGATGACGCCGACCGCGAAGGCGTCCTTCGCGACGAAGTACGTGAACCGCGAGCTGCTCGACTGGGACCCGATGGGGCGCACCCGGATCCGGTTCTCGCTCATGCCGCACGACACCGCGAAGCTCGTGGACATCCGCACGTCGCCGGTGTCCGAACGGATCCGCGCGGTCGACGACTTCGTCGAGGCCGGGTACGAGGTCCACCTCAACTTCTCGCCGGTCATCGTCACCCCGACGTGGGAGCAGGACTGGGCGGCGCTCCTGCGCGAGGTCGACGACGTCCTGTCCCCGCGGGCCAAGGAGCAGCTCGCGGCCGAGGTGATCTTCCTGACCCACAACGAGCAGCTCCACGAGGTCAACCTCGGGTGGCACCCCAAGGGCGAGGAACTCCTGTGGCGCCCGGACCTGCAGGAGTCCAAGGTGTCGCAGAACGGTGCCGTGAACGTCCGCTACCGGTCCGGCACGAAGGCGCAGCTCGTCGAGCGCTTCCGGGAACTCGTCGCCGAGCACCTGCCGTCGTGCCGGATCCGGTACGCCTTCTGACGCGGGTCGGGGTCCCGCGGGCTGGTCAGGGGATCAGTCGGTCGGCGCGGTAGCGGGCGAAGAGGTCCGCGAACGCCCGCTCGGTGCGGCGGTACGCGGTGAACCCGGCCTCGCGGCTCTTGCCCATGTCGGTGACGACCTCCATCGCGCGGCCGAGGTCGGCGTCGGTGTGCCACCATGAGGCGAGTCGTGAGATGTCGGGTTCCACGAGGCCGTGCCGCTCGGCGATGCCCGCCCACGACGACTCGTACGGCGCCATCTGCTGTTCGAGCGGTCGCGGTGCGTCCTCGTAGCCGACGACCCGCGCCGGGTCCACCCCGAGGTGTTCCGCGAGGCGCGGCCACATCCACCGCCACCGGAAGACGTCGCCGTTGACGATGTTGAACGCCTCGTCGGCACCCGCGGGATCCGTCGACGCCCAGACCATCTGCTCGGCGAGGACACCAGCGTCGGTCATGTCGGTGAGGCCGTTCCACTGCGCCTCGCTGCCGGGGAACACGAAGTCGAGGTCGAGCTCCTTCGCGATGGTCGCCTGGACCGCCAGCGTGAGCCCCATGTTCATCGCGTTGCCGACCGCGTGGCCGATCACGGTGTGCGAACGGTGCACGGACCAGGTGAAGCCCTGCCGCTCGGCCGCTGCGAAGAGTTCGTCCTCTTGCGCGTAGTAGAAGTTCGGGGTGTCGAGCCGTGGCTCCTCCTCGTGGAAGGGCGTGTCGGGCATCTCACCAGCGGCGTAGGCCTCGAACGGGCCGAGGTAGTGCTTCAGCCCGGTGACCAGGGCGACGTGTTCGAGCGGGGCGTGGTCGAGCGCGGCAAGCAGGTCGCGGACCATGCCACCGTTGACCGCGATGTTCTCCGCCTCGGTCGCCTGCCGTTGCCACGCGGTGAAGAACACGTGTGTGGGACGTTCGTCGGCGAGAGCCGCGCGCAGGGCATCCGCGTCACGGAGGTCGGCGGCGACACCGCGGACCCCGTCACGCGTGCCGGCACGTCGGGAGAGCGCGGCGACGTCCCACCCTTCGCGGGTGAGCTGCGCGACGAGGGCGGAGCCAGTGATGCCGCTCGCCCCCACGACGAGTGCGCGGCGGTGGTCGGTGGACGGAGTGGTCTCGACGGAAGTCATCAACGTCGCCAACAGCTGTCGGGTTGCCGGTGTTCCCTCATCGCGGACGACGGATCCGGATCGGCCCCTTCGCCGTCGACGGATCCACGACGTTCCCGCCCTGGGTGATCTCGACCTCGCCCCTCGCCACCATGCGACGGGCCGCCCGACGCGCCGGCTCCATGAGGTCGCGCCAGTCGTCCGGGTCGAGGGAGCGGGCCACCTCTGACGGGCAGATGCTCGACGTCCGGGCCCGGGCGGCGAGCAGCTCGTCGATGCGTTGCTCGAGTGCGCGGTCGGTGGCGTCGACGCCGTGCTTCCGGCAGGCAGCCGAGCACCACTTCGCCTCGGGTGCTGCTGACGAGGGCATCCGACGGCCGCACGCGGCGCAGGTCTTCTCCGCCTGTGCCGACTCCACCCGATCGGCGTCCGCCGCGGTCCTGATCGCTCGTCCCATGCCAGCCATCCTCGTCCCCGTGTCCGGTCCCGTACACAGCACAGGTCCGGCTGGCACGATCGTGGCGGTGAGCAACGACACCGTCCCGTCCCTCCCGCCCGAGCCGGACTGGGTCGCGCACGTCATGTGGTGGCACGTCTACCCGCTCGGCTTCGTCGGATCAGACGTCCGCCCGGAGACGCCCGTGGCCGACCGCCCCGTTGACCACCGGCTCGACCGGATCACGGCCTGGCTCGACCACGTGGTCGGTCTCGGGCTGAACGGACTGCTGCTCGGCCCGGTGTTCCAGAGCTCGACGCACGGCTACGACACCGTGGACCACTTCCGGATCGACCCGAGACTCGGCGACGACGACGACTTCGACCGGCTGGTGTCCGCTGCGCACGAGCGCGGGATCCGGGTCCTGCTCGACGGGGTGTTCAACCACGTGGGACGGGACCACCCCGCCTTCCGGGCGATCGAGGCGGACGGTCCCGCCGCCGAGTCGGCATCGCTGTTCGGGATCGACTGGACCGGGTGGAACCCCGGCGACCCGGTGCCGGTGGGGCTCTTCGAGGGGCACGACATCCTCGTCGCACTCGACCACGGCAGCCGCGAGACCGAGGACCTCGTCGTCGAGGTGATGACGCACTGGCTCGGCCGCGGGGTCGACGGGTGGCGGCTCGACGCGGCGTACGCGGTGCCGCCGGAGTTCTGGGCGCGGGTGCTGCCGCGCGTGCGGGAGCGCTTCCCGGAGGCGTGGTTCAGCGGTGAGGTGATCCACGGCGACGCGACGGCGATCGTCCGCGCGTCGACGATGGACTCCACCACGCAGTACGAGCTCTGGCAGGGCATCTGGCACGGCATCGCCGACCGGAACTGCCACGAGCTGGCGCACGCACTCGAACGACACGACGCGCTCCTCGAGACCTTCGTCCCGACCACCTTCGTCGGCAACCACGACGTCACGCGCATCGCGAGCGCCGTGGGGGACCGGTTCGTCGGGCACGCCGCTGCGGTCCTGTTCACGGTGGCGGGCACGCCGATCGTCTGGGCGGGCGACGAGTACGGGTGGACCGGGGTGAAGGAGGAACGGGTCGGCGGCGACGATGCCGTCCGCCCGGCGTTCCCCGAGGCCCCGCCGGCACCGGACGCGACGACGCACACGTACGAGGCCCTCGTCGCCCTCCGGCGTCGGAACCCCTGGCTGCACCGGGCGCACACCGACGTCGTGCACCTGACGAACACCGCTCTCGTGCTCCGCACGGCGACGGCGGACGCCGTCGTGGTGACCGCCCTGAACCTGTCGGACGACCCCGTCGAGCTGCCCGTGGCCGACGCGACGCGGGTGGAGGCGGGCGGTGGTGCCGTGGCGGACGGGACCGTGCGCCTCCCGTCCGCTGGCTGGGCCGTCCTGACCCGCGCCTGACCCGCGCCTGCCCCTCACTCCACACCGCGAAAGCGACAGATTCCCGCTGATGTCCAGCGGGAATCTGTCGCTTTCGCGGAAGCGGGGGAGGGGCGGAGGCGGGGGAGGGGCGGAGGCGGGGGAGGGGCGGAAGCGGGGGAGGCCCGCTACTTGCGCGCGGACGCGGCCCGGCGCTTGTTGAACACGTCGAACGCGACGGCGGCGAGCAGCACCAGGCCCTTGATGAGCGACTGGAACTCCGTCCCGACGCCGAGGATCGACATGCCGTTGTTCAGGATCCCGATGATGAGACCACCGACGATGGCGCCGGGCACGGTGCCGATGCCGCCCGTGACCGCCGCGCCACCGATGAACACCGCGGCGATGGCGTCGAGCTCGAAGCCGTTGCCGGCGCTCGGCGACGCCAGGTTGAGCTGCCCGGTGAAGACCACGCCCGCGAGCGCCGAGATCACGCCCATGTTGACGAACAGCAGGAAGGTCACGCGCTTCGTCTTCACACCGGACAGCTGCGCGGCGAGGGCGTTGCCGCCGATCGCGTAGATGTGCCGGCCGAACACCGCGCTCCGCATCACGAGCGAGTACACGACGACGAGCACACCGAGGATGACCAGCACGATCGGGGTGCCGTTGTAGCTCGCGAGGAGCAGCGCGACGTACATGACGAGCGCGACCGTGAACACGAGCTTCGTCAGGAACCAGGCGAACGGCTCGTCCTCGAGCTGGTACTTGCGACGGGTCGCCCGACCGCGGAACGCCGTGAGGACGAGGATCGCGGCGGCGACGATGCCGAGGATCATCGTCAGCGGTTCGTAGCCGGAGCTGCCGAACGCCGGCAGGAAGCCGGAGCCGAGCGAGCGGAAGCCCTCGGGGAACGGCGAGATCTGCTGGTTCTGCAGGGCGATCTGGGCGGCACCGCGGAACGCGAGCATGCCGGCGAGCGTGACGATGAACGCGGGGATCCCGAAGTACGCGATCCAGAAGCCCTGCCAGGCGCCGACGAGGGCGCCGATGACCAGGCAGAGGACGACCGCGACGGGCCACGGCACGTGCCACTGCGTGATCATGACGCCGGCCATCGCCCCGGTGAAGGCGACGACGGACCCGACGGACAGGTCGATGTGGCCGGCGATGATGACCATCACCATGCCGATCGCGAGGATCAGGATGTAGCTGTTCTGGACGATCAGGTTCGAGACGTTGATCGGGGCGAGGGTGATCCCGCCCGTCGTCACCTGGAAGAAGATGACGATGACGATCAGCGCGATGAACAGGCCGATCTGTCGGAGCTGCCCGGTGAGGTAGCCGGCGGCGGACTTAAGCGCGTTCATTGACAGGGGTCTCCCGTTCCTGGGTCATGTACTGCATGAGGACCTCTGGCGTCGCCTCCGCGCGGGGGACGTCGGCCGTGATGGTGCCCTCGGAGAGCGTGTAGATGCGGTCGCAGATGCCGAGCAGTTCCGGGAGCTCGGAGGAGATGACGATGATCCCCTTGCCCTGGTCCGCGAGCGCGTTGATGATCGTGTAGATCTCGTACTTCGCGCCGACGTCGATGCCTCTGGTCGGCTCGTCGAGGATGAGCACGTCGGGGTCGGCGTACATCCACTTCGACAGGACGACCTTCTGCTGGTTCCCGCCGGAGAGCTTGCCCGTGACGACGTTGACGTTCGGCGCCTTGATGTTCATGTTCTTCAGGAACTGCCGGGCGACCGTGGTCTCCTGCGAGCCGTTCACGAAGCCCCACTCGGCGAGCTTGCCGAGCGCGGAGCCGGAGATGTTCCGTTTGATGTCGTCCAGCAGGTTCAGGCCGTAGCGCTTCCGGTCCTCGGTCGCGTAGGCGATGCCGTGGTCGATCGCCTGCGACACCGTGTGGGTCTTGATCGGTTCGCCGCGCTTGTACACGGTGCCGCTGATCCCGGTGCCGTACGAGTGCCCGAAGACGCTCATCGCGAGCTCGGTCCGCCCGGCACCCATGAGTCCGGCGATGCCGACGATCTCGCCCTCGCGGACGTTGAGGCTCGCCTGGTGGATGATCTCGCGGGACGCGTCGAGCGGGTGGTGGACAGTCCAGTCCTCGATCCGCAGGAGCTCCTCGCCGACGTGCGACTCGTGCTCGGGGTAGCGGTTCGACAGGTCGCGACCGACCATGCCCCGGATGATCCGGTCCTCGGAGACCTTGCCCCCGTGCATGTCGAGCGTCTCGATCGTCTGGCCGTCGCGGATGATCGTGACCTTGTCCGCGATCGCCTTGATCTCGTTGAGCTTGTGGCTGATGATGATCGCCGTCATGCCCTCGGCCTGCAGTGACCGGATGAGGTCGAGCAGGTGCGCCGAGTCGTCGTCGTTGAGCGCCGCGGTCGGCTCGTCGAGGATGAGGAGCTTCACGCGCTTCGAGAGCGCCTTCGCGATCTCGACGAGCTGCTGCTTGCCGACGCCGATGTCGACGATCTTCGTGACCGGGTTGTCCTTCAGCCCGACGCGCTCCAGGAGCGCGGCGGCCTCGAGGTTCGTCTTGTTCCAGTCGATGAAACCGCCTGACGACCGCTCGTTGCCGAGGAAGATGTTCTCCGCGATCGACAGGAACGGGCTGAGCGCGAGTTCCTGGTGGATGATCACGACGCCCGATGCCTCGGAGTCGTTGATGCTCGAGAACGACACGGGGGACCCGTCGAGCAGGATCTCGCCCTCGAACGTGCCTGCGGGGTAGACCCCGGACAGGACCTTCATGAGCGTGGACTTGCCGGCGCCGTTCTCGCCGCAGATCGCGTGGACCTGGCCGCGCTCGACCTCGATCGAGACCCCCTGCAGGGCCTTGACGCCGGGGAACGTCTTGGTGATGTCACGCATCTCGAGGATGGTGTCCGTCACGTCGACCGCCTTCCGTAGTGCGCGCGGTGCGCGCGAGTGGAGACGGACAGGAGGCTCGGCGCGGTCTGACACCGAGCCTCCTGTCCGTCAGATGGTCGCGACCTACTTGAGGTCGGCTTCGGAGTAGTACCCGGAGTCCACGAGGACCTTCTGGTAGTTCTCCTTGGTCACCACGGTCGGCTGGAAGAGGAAGGTCGGGACGACCTTCACCTTGTTGTCGTACGTCGTCGTGTCGTTGACCTTCGGCTTCTTGCCGGAGAGCAGGTCCTCGGCCATCGACGCCGACTTCTCGGCGAGCTGGCGGGTGTCCTTGTAGATCGTCGAGTACTGCTGACCGGCGATGATCGACTTCACCGACGCCTGCTCGGCGTCCTGACCGGTGATGGTCGGGAGCGGACGGTCGGACGTGCCGTAGCCGGCGCCCTGGAGCGCCGAGATGATGCCGATCGACATGCCGTCGTACGGGGAGAGCACGCCGTTCAGCGTGGTGCCGCCCGAGTACGACTTCGCGATGAGGTTCTGCATGCGGGCCTTGGCGGTCGCCGGGTCCCACTGCAGCGTGGCGGCCTGCGTGAAGCCGTCCTGGCCGGAGCCGATCTTCAGCGTGCCGTCGTCGAGGTACGGCTTGAGGGTCTTCATCGCGCCGTTGAAGAAGAACGTGGCGTTGTTGTCGTCGGGCGAGCCGGCGAAGACCTCGATGTTGAACGGACCCTTCTCGCCGGTCTTCTTGCCGTCGGCGTCGAGGAGACCGAGGCCGGTCAGCAGCGAGTTCGCCTGGTCGACACCGACCTTCTCGTTGTCGAACGACACGTAGTAGTCGACGTTCTTGTTGCCGGTGAGCAGGCGGTCGTAGGAGATCACCTTGATGCCGGCCTTCGCGGCGGCGTCGAGCTGGTCGGAGAGCGACCCGCCGTCGATGGACGCGACGATGAGGACCTTCGCGCCCTTCGTGATCATGTTGCTGACCTGCTGGACCTGCTGCGGGATCTTGTTGTCCGCGTACTCCAGGTCGACCTTGTAGCCGGCCTTCTCCAGGTCGGCCTTGACGGCGTTCCCGTCCTTGATCCAGCGCTCGGAGACCTTGGTCGGCATGGCGACGCCGACGAGGGCGCCCTTGTTGTCGCTGCTGCTGCCCCCGCTGTCGGTGGAGGCGCGTCCGCCGGCCGAGCAACCGGCCAGGGCGATGGCGATGCCGAGGGCTGCGACGCCCGCGACGATCCTGCGCTTCATCATCGAAGTACCTCTTGTTCCTCTCGCGTCGTCGTCGACGCGCTCGGTGTGCCACACGGCTGCACTGCCGGTGTCTGCTCTGAGTGAGCGCTCACATACTGGGCGTTGTGTACCGCCCTGTCAACTCTTCGTGACCGATTCGCGATGTGGTCGTGATCGCCGCGCTGCGCGGTACGGTGTCCGGGTGACGACCACCACGGCCGCGAGCGGCAAGGGGCGCAAGGCCCCGACGATCTTCGACGTCGCCGAGCGCGCAGGGGTCTCACACCAGACCGTCTCCCGGGTGATCAACGGCGATCCGACCGTCCGCGACGGCTTCCGGTCCCGTGTGACCACGGCGATCGCCGAGCTCGGGTACCGCCCGCGTGCCGCGGCCCGCGCGCTCGCCGGCGGACGCAGCAAGGCCCTCGGACTGGTGACGGCGGGCGACGCGCTCTACGGACCGTCGAGCACCGCGATCGGCTTCGAGCGGGCGGCCCGGCACGCCGGGTACCACGTGCTGCTCTCGACCCTGCCGGAGGACCCGCGGCCGTCCGACCTGTCGGGGGCGCTCGCGACGCTCCTGGCGCAGGACGTCGCCGCGATCGTGCTCGTCGCCGCCGACAACCGGGTGCTCGACGCGCTCGCGTCGTTGGCCGTCCCGGTCCCGGTGCCGGTCGTCGTGTCGAACGCCGTCCAACGTGACGCGCCGACGGTCGGCCCCCTGACCGCTGCCGTCGCCGCGGTCGCGATCGACCAGGTCGCCGGTGCCTCGATGGCGATGCAGCACCTGTTCGACCGGGGACACCGACGGATCGTGCACATCACCGGACCGACCGTCTCGCAAGAGGCCCAGGTGCGCCGCGCGACCTACGTGCGCCTGATGGAGTCGGCCGGTCTCGACCCGGTCGTCCTCGACGGCGACTGGACCCCGGCGAGCGGGTTCGCGGCCGCGCGGTCCCTCGACACGACGGCCGTCGACGCGGTGTTCTGCGGGAACGACCAGATGGCGCTCGGGGTCCTGCACGCGTTCGCCGACGACGGGCTCCGGGTGCCGGACGACATCGCCGTCGTGGGCTTCGACGACATCCCGGAGGCGGCACACTTCACGCCGCCGCTGACCACCGTGCGGCAGGACTTCCGGGCGATGGGGGAGCAGGTGCTGGCGACCGTCAGGTCCCTGGTGGAGGGCGAGCCGCTCGACGAGATCCTGCTCCAGCCGTCGTTGGTGGTGCGCCGGAGCGCCTGAGCCGTGCGGCCCCGCCCGGCCCGGGCCAGGGGGCTAGCCCTTGAGCGCCCCTGACGACAGGCCGGCGACGTAGAACCGCTGCAGGCCGACGTAGAGCGCAATGCACGGGATCATCGCCACGACCGACCCCGCCACGAGGTTGCCGTACGACACCTGCCCGTAGGCACCCGTCTGCAGGTTGAGCAGTGCGACGGGCAGCGTGTACAGCGAGTCCTTGGTGAGGAACGTCAGCGCACCGAGGAACTCCGTCCACGACGCCAGGAACGCGTACAGCGCCGCGGTCGCCGCCCCGGGGAGGAGCAGCGGACGGAGCACCGACACGACGACCCGGAAGCGGGACGCCCCGTCGACGAACGCGGAGTCCTCGAGGTCCGGCGGGATCGACTCGAACGCGTTGCGCATCACGAAGACCCCGAACGGCAGGTTCACCGTCGTGTAGAACAGCACCAGCCCGAGCAACGAGTTGGTCAGCCCCATCGCGTTCATCTCGAGGTACAGCGGCGTCAGGATGGCCTGGAACGGCACCATCATCGTCAGGAGCACCAGGCCGAACACCAGGCCGGACCCGCGGAACCGGAAGCGTGCGAACCCGTAGCCGGCCATCGTCGCGAGCACGGCGGTCAGCACGGCCGTGCACACCGACACGATCACCGAGTTCAGCAGGCCGGTCAGCAGGTGGGACGACGACCCGAACACGGCCGCGAAGTTCTCCCAGCCGAGCCGGAAGAACGTGGCGGGGTCGGGGGCCGAGGTGATCACGGCCTCGGACTGGAACGCCCGGAGGATCGACCAGATGAGCGGGACGCCGAACACCAGTGCGGAGCCGATGCCCGCGATGGCGTAGAGCGTGCGCTTCACCGCGGTGTCGCGGGGGTGCTGCACGCTGCCCTGGTGGTGTCGGCGGCGTCCGCCGGGGGTCGTGGTCAGCGTCCGGGTCGACAGGTCGGGACCGGGAGCGGCCGCACGGGTGGTCGTGGTGCTCATGGCGTCAGTCCTTCTCTCGGAGTGCCCAGAACTGGAACAGCGTGACGGCCGCGATGACGACCACCAGTGCGATCGACTCCGCGGTCGCGGCGCCGAGCTGCAGGTTCACGAACCCGCGGTTGTAGATGGCGTTGACGATGGTCGTGGTCTCGGTGCCGGGGCCGCCCTGCGTCAGGATGTAGAACTGGTTGAACGCGAGCAGCGACCCGATGACCGAGATGATCACGCTCAGCGCGACCGTCGGCCGGATCATCGGGAACGTGATCATCCGTTCGGTCTGCCACCACGACGCGCCCTCGAGCTGCGCCGACTCGTAGACCTCGTCCGGGACGCCCTGCATGGCCGACATCAGGAGCACCATCGTCAGGCCGGAGACCGCCCAGACCACGAGCACGCAGATGAGCACCGTCGCGAGCGGACCGTTCACCAGCCAGGCGGTCGTGCCGTCGGTGACGTGCAGCCAGCGCAGGACCATGTTGACGGCGCCGGAGGTCGGCTGCGCCTCGAGCACGAGCATGAAGCTCAGGGTCGTCAGCCCGACCACGTACGGCAGGAAGAACACCGTCCGCAGCACCGTCGAGCCACGTCGCCGTGCGCGGACGAGCACCGCGAGGAAGTACCCGAGCACCAGGATCGGCACGGTGACGATCGCCGTGTACAGCAGCGTGTAGCCGATCGCGTGCACGAACGTCGGGTCCTGGAACAGCGTCGCGTAGTTCTGCAGGCCGATGAACCGGTAGGGGCCGATCAGCGGCCAGTTCGTGAACGAGATGTAGAGCGCGAAGAGCAGTGGCGCCAGCACGAACACGGCGACGAACGCGATCGCCGGCGTGACGAGCAGCGCGCCCGTGCGTGGCGGGTGGGTGAGCGAGTTCCGGGACGGGGCACGGCCCCGGCCGATCGGGCGGCGTCCGACGGACGAACGCCGAGCGGAGATGGTCGACATGGCATGCACCTCACTGTGCAGAGCGGAGCAGGACGGAGCGGAGCAGGACGGAGAAGGGGCGGTCAGGCCTGGACCTGGTCGAGGATGCGCTGGTAGTCGGACTGCGCGGTCCGCATCGCAGCCGAGACGCCGGCGCCGAACACGGCTTCGCGGAACATCGCGAAGTACGGGGACGACGGCTGGTTGACGAGCAGGTTGTAGGCAAGGGTCTGCGGTGCGTAGCCCTTGTCGATGGCGTCCAGCGGACCGTAGGCCAGCGGGAACTGCTTCCGGTACGCGGGCGTCGCGGCGTCCGCCCTGGTGGGGAAGTACCCGCCGTTCGGCAGGAGCTGCTGCTGCTCGAGCGAGTTCGCGTACTGCATGAACGCCCACCCGCCCGACGGGTTCGCTGCGCCGTTCGGGATGCACATGTTGTCGCCGCCGTCGAAGAACGACCGCCGGCCGTCGGCGCTCGGGATGAGCACCGTCTGCATCTTCGCGCGCATCGCCTTCGTCGCCGCCGGCACGGCGGCACCATACGAGGTCGGCATGATCCCGACCTTGCCCGCCCGGAAGTCAGCGCCCCACGTGGTGCCCGCGTCGGAGTACGTCGCGCGGTTGAGCACGCCGTCCTTCCAGAGCTGCCGGTAGAACTCGAGCATCTGCTCGAGGGCGGTGTTGCCCGTGATGTTCGCCTGCTGCTTCCCGACCTCGCCGGACATCATGTCGACGCCGGTGGCCCAGACGTGCGGCTGCGTGACGAACCCGATGATCCCGGCGGCGTTGCCGGAGATCGTCCACCCGTAGACGTCGTCGCCGAGCTTCCGGAGGCGCTTCGCCGCATCGAGCAGGGTGGCGAGGTCCTTCGTGGACTCCTCCACGTCGAGCCCGGCGCGGTCGAACAGCTCGGTGTTCACGAACAGTTGCGAGTTGTCCGCCAGGTACGGCAGTCCGTAGAGCCGGTCGCGGTACTCCAGCAGGCGGAGGTGCCCGGTCGAGAGCTCGTCGTAGTAGTCGAGCCCCTTGACGACGTCGGTCAGATCGGCGAACGCCTCGCGGAAGATGAACAGCTGCGAGTTGATGTCGTCGAGGTCGACGACGTCCGGCGGCTCGCCGCCGCGGATGGCGGTCGCGAGCTTCGTCACGTACTGGCCGTCCGGCACCGGGGTCAGTTCGACCTGCAGGTCCGGGTGGCTCTTGTTGAAGCCGGCGACCGCGCTCGTCAGGCCAGCCTGGGTCGCGGCGCGACACCAGACGTGGACGGTGCCCGTCGCCTTCTGGCCGAAGCCGGCGACCTGGGCGTCGACCTTGGGCAGGGTGCCGGAGCACCCAGCCAGGGCGAGTGCGGCCCCGCCGGCGAGGCCGCCGACGAGGAACCCTCTGCGGTCCACGACGTCACCGGGCGCTCAGCGGGAGCCACACCCGCATGGGGACGGCGCCGCGGTTCGCCCACGCGTAGTACGGGATGGCGACGGCCGTCACGGACGTGACGGACGTGTCGGACGTGTCGGACGGGAGGCCGGGGTCGGCCCCGCCGCCGGCCGTCGCGTCGTCGACGCCGGTCGCGGTGCGGGCCGCACCCGGGCCTCTCCCCACCGGCTCGGCCGCCACGTCGCTCCGCAAGCTCCGCGACGCGTCGGTACCGGCCGGCGTGGGCCCAGGTCGGGTCGCGGTGTCGAGACGGCGGTACGGCCAGGCTGCTTGCGCGTGCTCCGTCGGCGCGTGCGCCGGGACGCGGAGCGTGACGATCCCGTCGAGGAGGTCGTCGCGCGGGTCCTCGGTGATCGCAGCGACGGCGTCGACCGTCAGGTCGTCGACGGTGAAGCCGTCCTGGTCGGGCTGCTCGACCGCGTAGACGAGCGGGCCCCGCTCGATGGCGACCTGTCCGCGTGCCGCGTCGATGCGCTCGTCGGCGACGAAGCGATGCGGGGTCGTGTCGAAGGCGATCTCGACGGTGTCGCCGGCGTGCCACGCGCGCTCGATCGTGTGCAGGGTCCCGGGCTCCGGGTACTGCGTCTCGCCGTCGACGGCGACCGTCGTTGTGTCGGACCACGCCGGGATCCGCAGACCGAGGGCGAGCGGGCCGTCCTCGGTCACGGTGACGCGGACGGCTCCGTCGTGCGGGTACCTGGTCTCGATCGTGACCGGGCCGAGGTCGGCGGTCGCGTACTGGTGCACCTGCAGGCCGCCCTCGGTCGCCGTCGCCAGGTACCCGTCGAGGCTCGCGAACGTCCGCATGATGTTCGGCGGGCAGCACGCGCAGTCGAACCAGCCACGGCGGCCGTGCGCGGGGGAGCGGTTCTCGTCCGCGTGCGCGTGGTCCCGGTGCTGGAGTGGGTTGACGTAGAAGTACTCGGTGCCCGCGAGGCTCACACCGGGCAGGAACGCGTTGTACAGCAGGCGCTCGACGGCGTCCGCGTACTCGGGCTTGCCGGTCGCGAGGAGCAACCGCCATGCCCACTGGATCCCGCCGATCGCCGCGCAGGTCTCGGCGTAGCCGCGGTCGGTGGGGAGCTCGTACGGGTCGCCGAACGCCTCCCAGTCCCACCGGGCACCGAGGCCGCCCGTGATGAACGCCTTCGTCGCCATCATGTCCGCGAACTGGCCCTCGCTCGCGGCGAGGAGCTCGGTGTCGCCGGTCTCGATCGCGACGTCCACGGCGCCGGCGGCCAGGTACACGGCGCGGACGGCGTGCCCCTCCACCGTGGTGGCCGTCCGGCTCGGGACCCGGTCGGAGAAGTACGTGGGCTCCCCGCCTGCTCGCTCGATGATGCCGTGCCCGCGGGCGTCGACGAACCAGTGCGCCAGGTCGAGGTAGGCGCGGGTGCCGGTCTCGCGGTACAGCTCGACGAGCCCCATCTCGACGACGGGGTGGCCGTCGATGTCGCGTGTCTGACCGTCCCCGTCGCCGAACGTCCGCACGAGGTGGTCGGCGTTGTTCGTCGCGACGTCGAGCAGCGCCGTGTCACCCGTCGCGCGGGACTGTGCGACCGCTGCCTGCATGAGGTGCCCGGCGCAGTACATCTCGTGGCTCCACTTGAGGTCCGTGTAGCGGGCGCCGTCGAAGCGGACCTGCTGGACGGAGTCGATGTAGCCGTCGTCCGCCTGGGCCGCTGCGACGAGCGCGGTGACTTCCTGCTGCAGGGCTCTGAGGTCCTCGGCGGGGGCTCGACCGAGCTCCCACGCCACCGCCTCGAGCCACTTGTAGACGTCCGAGTCCATGAAGATCGGGCCGACGACGTCGCCGGACTCCGTCCCCGCGGCGATGCGGAGGTTCCGGAAGTTCCCGGCTGCCTCGAGCTGGCGGTACCCGTCGCGGATCGCGTCGGCGCCGTTCCGCTCCTGCCGGAGCGCCCAGAAGCCCCCGGTGATCCGGGCGTCGCCGGACGGCAGCGGGCGGAAGGCGAGGTGCGCGTCGGCGGTCGGGAGGACCGGGGTCGCGGTACGTGCGCGGTGCTCGGTCGCGAGCGTTGTGGTCATGTCGTCTCCTGGTGGTCATCGTCGACATCGTGCGGAAAACGGTTTCTGGAGCGTGACGCTACGACAGGTCACGGCAGTGCGCAAGACCGACTTGCTGAGATGATCGTATGATCGTGATCTCGCTGCCGATCCGGAAAGGGGATTGCCGTGACACTGGAACGTCCAGCGCGGATCACCGACGTCGCGGCGCTCGCCGGGGTGTCGATCGGCACCGCGTCGAAGGCCCTCAACGGGACCGGGCAGCTCCGCGACTCCACCCGCGAACGGGTGAAGGAAGCCGCCGACAAGCTCGGGTTCGTCGGGGACGCCCGGGCACGGGCGCTCTCCTCAGGGCGGACCTACACCGTCGGGATGATCACCACGGACTCGTTCGGCCGGTTCTCGATCCCGGTGCTCCTCGGTGCCGAGGACGTCCTCTCCGCCGGGCAGATGGCCGTGCTGCTCTGCGACACCCGTGACGACCACGTCCGGGAATCGCACTACCTCCGCTCGCTCGTCGCGCGGGGCGTCGACGGCATCATCGTCACCGGGCGCTCGGCCGACGCGCGGCCCCCGATCGACGTGTCGATCCCCGTCGTCTACGCGTTCACCCCGTCGACCGACCCGGCTGACGTGTCCGTGACGGTCGACGACGCGCACGGTGCCGGACTCGTCGCGTCCCACCTCGTGACGATCGGCCGGCGACGGGTCGCGATCGTCACCGGTCCGGCGCGACACCACTCGGCGTCGAGTCGTGTCTCCGGGGCGTCGGGAGTGCTCGGCTCCCGGCTCGTGGTGCCGCCGATGTACGGCGAGTGGTCCGAGCGCTGGGGGCGCCAGGCCGCCGACGTCCTGCTCCGCGGGGAGGACGACGTCGACGCGATCGTGTGCGGCAGTGACCAGATCGCGCGGGGCGTGTGCGACCGGCTGCGCGAGGCCGGGCGGTCCGTGCCCGACGACGTCGCCGTCACCGGGTTCGACGACTGGGACGTGATGGCGCTCGCGAGTCGTCCGCCGCTGACGACGGTGGACCTGCGCCTCGAGGAGCTCGGTCGGGTCGCCGGGCGGTCACTGCTCGACCTGATCGACGGTGCCGCGCCGGAGTCTGCCGTCGTGATCCCGTCTCTCGTCCTCCGCGAGAGCACCCTCGGCGCCTGACGCGCGCGCGCCGCCCGCGCCGGCCCGCCCGCGCCCGGCCGCGCCTGGCCCCGGCCTTCCGTCTCGTTGGCGACCGGCCACGACACCCCGCTCAGTTCTGCCGAGTGGTCGCAACTCGTCGGATGGATCACCGCCGAGCGACAGATCTCCATCAGTCGGCGTGTCACGTGCGGGGTGTTGTGACCGGTCGGGGGGCAGGGGGG
>Ga0153994_1000118_pt1 | contig 33716 bp, 35 predicted proteins | sample TSNC078MetaG_FD_104735 | JGI IMG/M metagenome (GOLD analysis project Ga0153994, IMG submission 104735) | Attine ant fungus gardens microbial communities from North Carolina, USA - TSNC078 MetaG | ecosystem: Host-associated > Fungi > Mycelium > Unclassified | place: USA: North Carolina, Lumber...
AGCGTGTTCAGTCCGACCGGCCCGCCGTCGAAACGCTCGAGGATGGCGCGCAGGACGGCGCGGTCGAGCCTGTCGAGTCCCAGCGCATCCACGTCGTAGAGGTCGAGTGCGGCGCGCACGGACGAGACGTCGGCCTCGCGGCCGTGCACGAGCGCGTAGTCGCGCACCCGGCGCAGCAGGCGGTTGGCGATCCGGGGCGTGCCCCTGCAGCGTCCCGCGATCTCGGCGAGTGCCTCCTTGTCTACCGCGAAGTCGAGCATGACGGCAGCGCGGGTGAGCACCTGGGTGAGCTCAGCCTCGTCGTAGAACTCCAGGTGCGCCGTGAACCCGAAGCGGTCGCGCAGCGGGTTGGGCAGGAGACCGGACCGCGTCGTCGCTCCCACCAGAGTGAACGGCGCCAGGTCGAGCGGGATGGACGTGGCGCCCGCTCCCTTGCCGACCATGATGTCGATGCGGAAGTCCTCCATCGCGAGGTACAGCATCTCCTCTGCCGACCGCGCCATCCGGTGGATCTCGTCGATGAAGAGCACCTCCCCCGGCGTCAGCGACGACAGGAGAGCGGCGAGGTCGCCCGCGTGCTGGATGGCCGGACCGCTCGACAGGCGCAGCGGTCGCTCGCTCTCGTGGGCGACGATCATCGCGAGCGTGGTCTTGCCGAGCCCGGGAGGACCGGCCAGCAGGATGTGGTCTGCAGTGCGATCCTGCATCTTCGCGGCCGTCAGCAGCAGCTGGAGCTGCCCGCGCACCTTCGCCTGGCCGACGAACTCGGCGAGCGACCGCGGACGAAGGGCTCCCTCGAACGCCAGCTCGGACTCGGATTCCAGCTCCGGGGCTGTCAGATCGTCGTCGCTCATGAGTGGGCCTGCCCGCGCTGCGCCGCTCCTGTATGGGCGGCAGGGCCGAGTCGCGCGAGTGTGAGGCGCAGCAGCGTCTGGACGCTGTCGCGCAGCTTCTCGTCCGTGTCGGCGACGACCTCTGCTACAGCCTCGGCCGCGACCTTCTCCGGCCAGCCCAGCCCGACGAGGGCCACGAGCACGCTGTCGCCGATGGAGGACGGAGCACCCGGCTTCCGAATGGCCGCCGGCGCCCTGTGCGTCACGGCGAGCTTGCCTGCGAGCTGCACCACGATGAGCTTGGCCGTCTTCGGGCCGATGCCGGAGACCTTGCGGAACGGCGCGTCGTCGTCGGCGGAGACCGCCTCGGCGATCTGATCCGGCGAGAGCACCGAGAGCACGCCGATGGCCGACTTGGGACCGACGCCGGAGACGCCGGTGAGCAGCTCGAACACCTGGAGCTGCTCCACGTCGGAGAAGCCGAAGAGCTGCAGGGCGTCCTCGCGGACGATGAGAGAGGTGTAGACGAACGCTTCGTCGCCGACACGCAGGGACAGCACGTGATCGGCGGTCAGTTGCACGGAGAACCCGACCCCGCCGACCTCGATCACAGCTGAACCGCCTGCCGCCTGGAGTACCGCGCCGCGGAGGGAGGAAATCACTTGGCCAGCCTAGGGCGCACGACCGACGTGCGGCTGGAGCGCTCGGCGGCGCGCCATGCGGCCTGCGCGGGAGTGAGCGAGCCCGCCGCAGCATCCCCGGCCGCCGCAGGGGTGGCAGGAGCACCGCGCCAGGCGTGGCAGATCGCGATGGCGAGCGCGTCAGCGGCGTCTGCCGGCTTCGGAACCTCTGCCAGGCCAAGGATGCGCGCGACCATGGTCTGCACCTGCCGCTTGTCGGCCGAGCCGTAACCCGTGACGGCGGCTTTCACCTCGGACGGCGTGTGCAACGCGACGGCCAGGCCGCGCTTGGCCGCCGCGTGCAGTGCGACGCCGCTCACCTGGGCTACGCCCATGACGGTGTGCAGGTTCTGCTGGGCGAAGACCCGCTCGATCGCGACCGCGGACGGCTGGTGCGCATCCAGGAGTCGTTCGATCCCCTCGCCGACGGCGAGCAGCCGCTGCTCGAGCGGCATGGTCGACGGCGTGCGGATGACGACGACCTCGACGAGCGTCGCGGTGCGGTCCGGCCGCACATCCACGATCCCGACGCCGCAGCGGGTCAGGCCGGGGTCGATGCCGAGCACGCGCACCGACATGGCCTGGCGCTACTCGTCTTCGCCGAGCTCGGCCTGGACCTCGGGAGTGAGGTCGAGGTTGGTGTAGACGTTCTGCACATCGTCCGAGTCCTCGAGAGCGTCGATCAACCGGAACACCTTGCGCGCCGTCTCGGCGTCCGCCTCGATGTTGAGGCTCGCCACGAACTCGACGTCCGCCGAGTCGTAGTCGATGCCGGCCTCCTGGAGCGCCGCGCGGGCGGCAACCATGTCGGTCGCCTCTGTCTGCACCTCGAACGACTCTCCGCGGTCGGTGACGTCTTCCGCACCGGCGTCGAGCACGGCCGTGAGCACGTCGTCCTCGGTGAGGCCATCGGCGTGCGGGACGACGATGACGCCCTTGCGGTGGAAGTTGTATGCGACGCTGCCAGGGTCGGCCATGGTGCCGCCGTTGCGGGTCATCGCCGTGCGCACCTCGGCGGCAGCGCGGTTCTTGTTGTCGGTCAGGCACTCGATGAGGAGGGCGATGCCGTTGGGGCCGTAGCCCTCGTACATGATCGTCGCGTAGTCGATGGACTCGCCGGTGAGCCCTGCGCCGCGCTTGACGGCGCGGTCGATGTTGTCGTTCGGGACCGAGGTCTTCTTCGCCTTCTGGATGGCGTCGACCAGCGTCGGGTTGCCGGAGAGGTCGGCGCCGCCCATCTTGGCCGCGACCTCGATGTTCTTGATCAGCTTCGCGAACGACTTGGCGCGGCGCTGGTCGATGACCGCCTTCTTGTGCTTGGTCGTTGCCCACTTGGAATGCCCGGACACTGGTGCTCCCTCAGTTACGTCTAAAGATCCTGACCATTGTAGGACGTGCACACGCTCAGGCCGCGCGCACCTTGCCAAGGAAGTACTCGTGGAATCGGGTGTCCCCCGTGATCTCCGGGTGGAACGACGTGCCGATCAGGTTGCCCTGTTCGACAGCAACGACCCGCCCGTCCGCGAGCTGCGCGAGCGGCGCCGCCCGCTCTCCGACGCTCTCCACGATGGGCGCACGGATGAACACGGCGTGCATCGGCTCCCCTCCGACGGCGGGAACGTCGAGGTCTGTCTCGAACGAGTCGAGCTGCGAGCCGAACGCGTTGCGGCGCACGGAGACGTCGAGTCCGCCGAGGCTCTGCTGACCGCGGATGCCGTCGAGCACCCTGTCGGCCAGCATGATGAGGCCGGCGCAGGTGCCGTAGACCGGCAGGCCGTCGGCGATCGCCTGCTTCAGCGGCTCAGCGAGGCCGAAGGTGCGGGACAGCTTGTCCATCACGCTCGACTCCCCGCCGGGGATCACGAGGCCGCCGACCTCCGCCAGTTCGGAGGGCCGACGGACGGGCACGGCGTCGGCGCCCAGTCCGCGCAGGACCGCGATGTGCTCGCGGAAGTCTCCCTGCAGGGCCAGGACGCCGACCGGCGTGCTACCAGCCACGCTCGGCGAGGCGGTGCGGAGCGGCGAGGTCGGAGACGTTGATGCCGACCATGGCCTCGCCGAGTCCACGGGAGACCTCGGCGATCACAGCGGGGTCGTCGTAGAACGTGGTGGCCTTGACGATCGCGGCGGCGCGCTGCTCCGGGTTGCCGGACTTGAAGATGCCGGAGCCGACGAACACGCCGTCCGCACCGAGCTGCATCATCATCGCGGCGTCCGCGGGGGTGGCGACGCCACCAGCGGTGAACAGGACGACCGGCAGTGTGCCGGTCTCGGCGATCTCGACGACGAGGTCGTACGGCGCCTGCAGCTCCTTGGCCGCGACATACAGCTCGTCCTTGCTCATCGCGCTGAGCGCCGCGATCTCGGACTTGATCTTGCGGATGTGCTTGGTCGCCTCGGAGACGTCGCCGGTTCCGGCCTCGCCCTTCGAGCGAATCATCGCTGCACCCTCGTTGATGCGGCGCAGCGCCTCACCCAGGTTGGTCGCTCCGCAGACGAAGGGGACGGTGAAGCCCCACTTGTCGATGTGGTTGACGTAGTCCGCCGGCGACAGCACCTCCGACTCGTCGATGTAGTCGACGTCGAGCGCCTGCAGCACCTGCGCCTCGACGAAGTGACCGATGCGGGCCTTCGCCATGACAGGGATGGAGACCTCGGCGATGATGGCCTCGATCAGGTCGGGGTCACTCATCCTGGCGACGCCGCCCTGCGCGCGGATGTCGGCGGGGACGCGCTCCAGCGCCATGACGGCGACGGCTCCCGCATCCTCGGCGATGCGCGCCTGCTCGGGCGTGACGACGTCCATGATGACGCCGCCCTTCAGCATTTCAGCCAGGCCCCGCTTGACCCTGTTCGATCCGGTGGCGGCGTTCTGCTCCGTGTCAGCCATCGTGGTCCTCTCGTCTGGAACTAAGTAATCTTTGACCTATGCCAAACGATAGCACCCGGCCTGGCGCTCGCTAAACTCGGGAGCGACATGGATCAGATCATCACAGGGACGACCGCCGCAGAGATCGCAGACAGCGTGCGCACCCTGCACGAGCGCGGCGAACTGCGGACGGGGGATGCGCTCCCGCCCGTCCGCGAACTCGCCGCTCTGCTGGGCGTCAATCGCAACACGGCGGTCGCCGCGTACCGGCAGCTCGCGCAGGCAGGCGTGGTCGTCGCCCGCGGCAGGGCGGGAACGGTGGTCGCCGGCCACGAGGCCGTCGCGCAGGAGGGCTATGCGGCAGACACCGTCCTTCGCGACATCGGCACGGGCAACCCCGATCCCAGGCGCATCCCCGACCCGAGCAGGGCGCTGGCGCGCGCTGCAGGCCGGCCCGTGCTCTACGGCGAGCCGGTGATCGACCCCGCGCTCGAAAGCCTGGCCATCCGCTGGGCCGGCACGGACCTCCCAGGCGTCGACCTGCGAATCACCGTCACCAGCGGCGCCGTCGATGCCGTCGAACGCCTGCTCGCACAGGCGCTCCTCCGCGACGACGCCGTCGCGCTCGAAGACCCGTGCTTCCTCGCGAGCATCCACACGGTGCGGCTCGGTGGCTATCGCGCCGTCCCCGTGCCGGTCGACGAGGAAGGCATGACCGTCGCCGGACTGCAGGCAGCGCTCGACGCCGGCGTCCGCGCGATCATCTGCACGCCGCGCGCCCAGAACCCGACAGGCTCGACCCTCACGCCTCGCAGAGCCGCAGCACTCCGCGCCCTGCTGACCGCGCATCCATACGTACTGGTCATCGAGGACGACCACTTCTCGATGCTCTCCCAGCTCCCATACGAGACCCTCATCGGCCCCGGACACCGCCGCTACGCCCTGGTGCGCTCGGTGTCGAAGTTCCTCGGACCCGACATGTGCCTCGCCGTCGCGGCCACGGACCCGGAGACCGCCGACCGTCTCGCCCTCCGGCTCAGCCCCGGCACGACGTGGGTGAGCCACCTGCTGCAACGCCTCGTGCTCTCCCAGCTCACCGACGACACCGTGCTGGCGGAGATCGCCGACGCCGGCCGCCACTACGCCGAGCGCAACGCGGCTTTCGTTGCGCGACTCAGGGAGCACGGGCTGCATGCCTCCGCGGCAGACGGCCTCAATGTCTGGGTGGAGTCGCCGATCGAGGCGAAGGTGGTGGCCGAGCGACTGATGCGGCGCGGCTGGCTCGCCCGCACAGGCGACGAGTTCCTGCTGACCGAGCGGGCAGCGCCATCGCACCACCTGCGGCTGACGGTGCACGACCTCACGGAGGATGAGACCGCACGGCTGATCGACGACCTGGCCGACGCGGCGGATTCGCGTTCCAGCCAGAGAGCGTGACTCCTGGGAGCACCGAACGTCTCGTCTCCTGCGCTCCAGCGGTCACTTTGCGCTGTTGTAATGTTTGTTGTTACCCAGTAATGTTTTGCCGGTGACAGAGCATGCAACATTCAGTCTCACAAGGTTGATCGCCATGACGGCGATCATCGGCGGCATCAGTGCCGGGTTGAGCGGCTGCTCGGTGTCCGGGGCAGACAAGGAAGTACAGATGCAGGCGAATTTGGCGAACCAGCGGAAAGTCGCGGTGAAACTCGTGGAGAACTACCCCCACCCTGCGCTAGAAAGAATCGAGTTCACGAACGCGGGCAGCATCGACGGAGCCGGCACATGGGCGGCCAATGCGATTGTCACGGTTGCCGGGCACGAGCACCACGAAATCCTCGGAACGTTCGTGTCCGGTGGAGATGAACTTCCTGCGATTGAGTCGGAAACGGCAGCCCATCCAGTGACCCTGGTTTACAGCGACGGCGCCTCAGAGGTGCTGCAATGACCACCGACCGGGACTACGCGACCATCGCAGCGTGGACGTATAGAGCAGACCCCTTGTGGCAGAGCCCTCCTGCAACAAAGGGCGCAAGAGTTCCGCCTGATAATCCCAGGCACATCGTGATCTCAGACCCGGTCAGTGATCCGGTGACGGGTTTTCAGGGCATGGCGTTGGCGCCGCTGGTGGGCGGGGTGCCGGACTATTCGCAGGTGCACGTGTCGTTCGCGGGGACGAATCCAGGCCACCATGCCGACATCAGCGCTGATGCGCAGATCGTGCTCGGGCGGGAGACCGCCAGCGCGACGCAGGCCGGTCAGGCTCTCGCCTACGCCGAGAAGGTGCGAGCGGACGTGGAGGGAGAACCCCGACGCGACGTTCTCGACGGTCGGTCATTCCCTGGGCGGCTACCTCGCCCTCTACGTCGCGGGCGAACTCGAGTGGACGTCGACGACGTTCAACGCACCCGACCCGTGGAACGCGATGACCCCGCACGCCCAGCAGTGGCGACGCGACCAGCTCGGCGCCGGCACCCCGCAATGGCGCAACTTCGTGAACGAATGGGACCCGATCGCCAACTTCCACGGCAACGGGACAGGCGCCGCCATCTACGTCACCGGCGAGCCAGGGAAAGACCCCCTGTCGTACCACAACCTGGAAACCGGGTTCCCGTTCAACGCAGACGGCGCGATCACCACCACCGGCGACGGCCGATCCACCTACGAAATCACCGAGAACCTGCTCAGCGGGTTCCCCGCCAGCGTCCGCCCGGTCCCTGCGGCCGCCCTGTCCCAGCTCCTGACCGTGCTCCGCGACCCGGTCGTCGGCGCGTCGGTCGGGAGCTCCGTGTCTGCGATCATGATCGCCGTCGACACGATCGCCTCGGCCGCGCTCGCCTCCACGATCCTGAAATCGGCCGAGCACCTGAAACAGCTCAAACAGATCAACAGCGGCCTGATCCCGCAGATGCAACGCGACCTCGACGACGCCAAACGCGCCGCCATCGACCTGCCATACATCACCGAAGCCGACATCGAGAACTGCTTCACCACCCACCGCCTCCGCGTGCACGACAACATCGACGAAGACGCCGTCGACACGGTCAACCGCCGCATCGACGACCACCTCGACACCGTCCAGAAACTCTTCGACGGAATCAACACCGCCATCCGCAACGCCACCGCACAAGACGAACAATGGGCATCCGTCTACCGTCAGTCCAGCGCGAACGCGAAGTAGCCCCATGAGCGACGACGGATCGAACCGCGCTGCCCGGACGCACCTGAGCCTCGCGGACGTGATCGAAGGGATCGCGAGCGGCGACCACGACATTGCTCATAACGCCCAGAGCTACATCGACGAACTCGTGCACCAGGCCGCGGTCCAGCTTCTGAACGCGCTGCTCCCGCTGATCGTTCATGGTAACAACGCCGTCACTCGTTCCACCCGCTGGGTCGCAACGGAGGCCAGCACCCTCGAATTGCAGTTCGATCTGGCTGGCGCAGACATCAGCAACACCGTGCTCGCCGGACTGGTCGCGGAGAAGGTCGAGATCGGCCTCGATCGCATCACCACGGATCTCGACTTCACAGGCGGCGTGAACAGCATCACGTGAGTCGACGCCGCCCGGCACGAGCAGGTTCTGCGATCTGAGAGGATCGAGGGATGAAGATCCTCTCCATCCAGTCCGCGGTGGCGTACGGCCACGTCGGCAATTCCGCAGCCGTCTTCCCGCTCCAGCGCATCGGGGTCGAGGTGCTTCCCGTCTACACGGTGAACTTCTCGAACCACACCGGATACGGCGGCTGGCGCGGACCGCTGATCGCTCCGGAGGACGTGCGCGAGGTCATCACCGGCATCGAGGAGCGCGGCGTGCTCGGGCAGATCGACGCCGTGCTGTCCGGCTACCAGGGCGGCGAGGGCATCGGCGACGTGATCATCGACGCTGTCGCCAGGGTCAAGGCCGCCAACCCGGATGCGGTCTACGCCTGCGACCCTGTGATGGGGAACGCGACGTCCGGATGCTTCGTGGCCCCGGCCATCCCCGACCTGCTGCGCGACCGCGTCGTGCCGGTCGCCGACATCATCACGCCGAACCAGTTCGAGCTCGGCTACCTCACCGGCACCTCCCCCGACACCCTCGAATCCACGATCGAGTCGGTGGATGCGGCGCGCGGAATGGGCCCCGACACCGTGCTCGTGACCAGCGTGGAGCGTCCAGATCGGCCGGAGGACACCATCGAGATGCTCGCCGTCGACGGCACAGGCGCGTGGATCGTGCAGACCCCGCGCCTGCCGATGAAGGCGAACGGGTCAGGCGACGTGACCGCCGCGTTGTTCACCGCGCACTACCTCCGCGACCGCAGCGCGGAGTCTGCTCTGCGTAAGACCGTGTCGAGCGTGTACGACCTGCTGGCCCGCACCCTGGAGTCGGGCGAGCGCGAGCTGCAGCTCGTGGAGTCGCAGGAGTTCTACGCGAACCCGCGCGAGCAGTTCGCCGTTCGCCAGGTGCGCTGAACGCGCCACTTCCGCTGAACGCGGCAGCGCCCGCATCGTCTCCGGTGCGGGCGCTATGCGTAGCGGGGCTTCGCAGCGGTCCGGTCAGGCGTCGTCCTTCGGCCACGCGTCGGCGATGGCCGCGCGCACCTCGCCGAGGAGCTGCGGGAGCGCCTTCGTCTTGGCGATGATCGGCAGGAAGTTCGCATCCTGAGCCCAGCGCGGCACGATGTGCTGGTGCAGGTGCGCCGCGATCCCCGCTCCGGCGATGGCGCCCTGGTTCATCCCCAGGTTGAAGCCGTCGTTCTTCGACACCTCGCGGATGACCCGCATCGCCGTCTGGGTGAGGCTGCCGATTTCGGCGACCTCTTCCGGCGTCGCCTCGTCGTACTGGGCGATGTGGCGGTACGGGCAGACCAGCAGGTGTCCACTGTTGTACGGGAACAGGTTGAGCAGCGCGTACGCGTGCTTCCCGCGCGCGACGATCAGCGCATCCTCGTCGCTCATGCTCGGCGCGACGCAGAACGGGCAGTCGTCTTTGCCCGGCTGCTGACCGTGCTGGATGTAGACCATCCGGTGCGGCGTCCACAGGCGCTGGAACTCGTCCGGCACGCCGACGAGGTAGCCGGGGTCGTCGATGCGGACCCCGCCCTCCTCGGCGCCGGTTGCACCGGCCGCCCCTGTCGCACCGGCCGCCCCGGTCGCACCGGCCGCCCCGGTCGCGCGGTCGGCGTTTCCGGCGCGGTCGGCGCTCTCCGCGTAGTCGTCGAGGCTCAGTCGAGCCATGCGGTGTCGACCTGCTCGTGCTTCTCGATCGCGGAAACGATGCGGTCGATCGCCTCGTCCACAGTGACGCCGTTGCGCTGCGTGCCGTCGCGGAAGCGGAAGCTGACCGTGCCGGCCGACGCGTCCTCCTCGCCGACGATGAGCTGGAACGGCACCTTGGCCTTGGTGTGGGTGCGGATCTTCTTCTGCATCCGGTCGTCCGAGTGGTCGACCTCTGCACGCACGCCGCGCGCCCTGAGACGCGAGACGACGTCGTCCAGGAACGGGCCGAACTGGTCAGCGACCGGGATGCCGACGACCTGCACAGGAGACAGCCACACCGGGAACGCGCCGGCGTAGTGCTCCAGCAGAATCGCGAAGAAGCGTTCGATCGATCCGAGCAGAGCGCGGTGGATCATCGCGGGCTGCTTGCGGGTGCCGTCCGCCGCGGTGTACTCCAGCTCGAACAGCTCCGGCTGGTTGAAGTCGAGCTGCACCGTGGAGAGCTGCCAGGTGCGACCGATCGCATCCCGTGCCTGCACCGAGATCTTCGGGCCGTAGAACGCGGCCCCTCCCGGGTCGGCGACGAGCTCGAGACCGGATTCGACGGCGACCTGTCGCAGCGTCTCCGTCGCCTGCTCCCAGCTCTCGTCCGAACCCACGTACTTGTCTGGGTCCTTGGTGGACAGCTCCAGGTAGAAGTCGGTGAGGCCGTAGCCGCGCAGCGTCTCCAGCACGAACTCGAGCTGGCGCGCGACCTCGTCCTTGATCTGCTCGTCGGTGACGTAGATGTGGGCGTCGTCCTGGGTCAGGCCGCGCACACGGGTCAGGCCGGAGAGCGTTCCGCTCTTCTCGTAGCGGTACACCGTGCCGAACTCCGCCAGCCGCAACGGGAGCTCCCGGTAGCTGCGTCCGCGCGCCCGGTAGATCAGGTTGTGCATCGGGCAGTTCATGGGCTTCAGGTAGTAGTCCTGGCCCTGGCGGGTGACGTGACCCTCCGCATCCACCTCTTCGTCCAGGTGCATGGCGGGGAACATGCCGTCTTTGTACCAGTTGAGGTGCTGGCTGATCTCGTAGAGGCGGCCCTTGGTGATGTGCGGGGTGTTGACGAGCTCGTAGTCGTTCGCGATGAGGCGCTCGCGCATGTAGTTCTCGATCTCGTTCCGGATGATCCCGCCCTTGGGGTGGAACACCGCGAGACCGGAGCCGATCTCCTCCGGGAAGCTGAACAGGTCGAGCTCAGAGCCCAGCTTGCGGTGATCGCGCTTGGCGGCCTCCTCCATGCGGGTCTGGTACGCGCGCAGCTCGTCCTTGGTCGGCCAGGCCGTTCCGTAGACGCGCTGCAGCTGCTTGTTCTTCTCATTGCCCCGCCAGTACGCGGCGGCGACGCGGGTGAGCGACCAGCCGTTGCCGATCATCCTGGTGTTCGGCAGGTGCGGGCCGCGGCAGAGGTCCTTCCAGACCGTCTCCCCCGTCTTCGGGTCGACGTTGTCGTAGATCGTGAGCTCCGAGCCGCCGACCTCGACGGACTCGCTCTCGTCGAATGCGGTCGTGTCGCCGTGCACGACGCCGCCCTTGAGCCCGATCAGCTCCAGCTTGTACGGCTCGTTCGCGAGCTCTGCACGCGCCTCGTCGTCGGTGACGACCCTGCGCACGAAGCGCTGGCCGGCACGCACGATGCGTGACATCTCTTTGTCGAGCGCCTTCAGATCCTCCGGGGTGAAGGACTCTGCGACGTCGAAGTCGTAGTAGAACCCGTCGGTGATGGGCGGCCCGATGCCGAGCTTGGCCTCCGGGTTGATCGTCTGGACGGCCTGCGCGAGCACGTGCGCTGTCGAGTGCCGGAGGATGTTCAGCCCGTCCGGGGAGTCGATGGTCACCGGTTCGACGGTGTCCGCGGTCGTGACCTGCGTTGCGAGATCTTTCAGTTCGCCGTTGACGCGCATCGCGACAACGGAACGGTCGGTGAAGAGCTCGAAGCCGTCAGCCACCTTTTCCACTCCTTGGGATCGTGTTAATCGGAACCCTTCAACCTTAGTGCGCGCGGGAAGGGCGACTTCGCGCGCGACGGAGGTGCGCACAGCCCCCTCCACAGGCTGCGCCTCCGGAAACGACGAGACGCCAGAAACCGTGTCTAAATCAGAAGGATCGACGCAGTTCCTGGCATCTCGTGAGCGCGAGCCAGCGCGGTCAGTCGTTGCGGCGCATCCAGTGCTCGCGCATGAACATCCGGCCGAACCACGCGCTGAGTCCGTTGCCGCCGAACTCGTCGGGGTCGGCGTCGAACACCTCCGTGCCCTCCGGTTCGGGGAGCGCTTCCGCCTGCGCGGCCGTCAGCGTCGTGTGCACGGCGGCCGTTGTGATCCGGCCGACGACGCCCGCGTCGACGAACCGCAGCCCGTTGGCCGTCGTGACGGCGATGCCGTCGAAGAGGTCGATTGTGCTGTCCTGGAGCACGTGCTCGACGGTGCCGATCTCGGCGCCGTCGGCATCCAGAACCGCCGTGCCCGTGGTGAGTGCTGTGTATGCGATCGGCGTCTCCGCCTGCCCTTGTGTGTTGTCCGTCACGCCGGGAACTCTACCCCCGGGCAGCTTCGGTGCGGAATGGTCGGCGTCGACGCCCTCATCCCCCAGGCTGCACGGATCGTTCCACAATGGCGCGAAGCCGTAGGAGGATGCATCCTCGCTGGACGATCCGCTCACGCGGAATGTCGCGGCGTTCGCGTCACTTCTGCGTGATGTGGGCCAGCCGGATGAGGTTCCGCGCCGCCATCGCAACCGTGAGAGGCCCGACGCGCGGGACGAAGACGCCCGCACGCTCCTTGGCCGACTCAGCGAAGTTGGTGAACTCCGCGACATCGACGCAGATCGCGCCCGCACGGATCTCGTCGCCTCGGATGAGTTCGAAATCACGGGATGGCACGGCCGAGATGACGACGTCGGCGTCGGCCAGCGCTGCCGCGCGGTCGATTCCCGACGACCGCACCTCGTGGGTGTGCCGGCCGATGGCAGGCTCGTAGGTCACGGCTCCCGAGATGTCGAGCGAGTGGACGCGCGCGCCGTCATTGGCCAGCATCGCGGCGAGCGGGCGCCCGACCACCTCGCTGCGGTTGATCACGCACGCCGTGACGCCCTCGAGCGGGGCGTTCCCGCTGGTGCCGCGCATCCCGGCACGGTTCAACAGCTTCAGAATGGCCAGGGGCGTGCACGGCAGGATCGCCCGCAGAGTGAGGCCGGAGTCGACGAACCGCTCGTTCTCGTAGAGAAGGCGGCTCCAGAAGGAGTGCATCCCCTCGATGTCTTTGCGGGGGTCGACCAGTTCGCGGAGCCATCGGTCGTCGCGGCCGGCGAGCGGGTAGTAGAGGAAGATGCCATCCACGTCCGCGTCGACGTTCGCGGCTGCGACGGCAGCCTCGGCCTCGTCCGGCGTGACGTGGCGGAGGTCGAATTCGATGCCGACGTCGTCGAAACCTCGACGTGCGAACCGCGCATACGTTGCGGCCGGGCCATCGTCCTGGCCGAGGAGACCGACGACGCGGAGCGTGCGACCTTCAGCGCGGAGCCGTTCCACGTCCTCACGGACCTCGTCCCGGAAGGACGCAGCCACGGGGGACGGATCGAGCACGGTTGCGGTCATGAGGCCTCCTGTAGACGATGGGCGAGCTCCGTGCGCGTCGCCAGCAGAGCCGGTGCGCGGTGGGAGTGCATGCGGTCGAGCTGGGCGAGGTTGACATCGACGGTGCGGATGGCGGCCCATGCGGCGCCGCCGATGACGTCGCGGCCCGCGATCACGTCGCTCACGATTCCTGGCCTCACCGCGATCTCGGCTTCGCGCGAGGCGTTGAGTGCGTCGATGAGGGCCGCGACAAGCGCCAGCGGACGCTCCGTCGCTGCGACGGTCGCCGCCTCGATCGCTCCTCGGCGCTGCTCACGATCTGCGTCGTCCGAGCGAGGCAGGCGATAGGCAGACATGAGGCTCTCGAAGTCCGTCACGTCCGCATCCGCGCCGGGGACGACGCGCTCCTGCAGAGCACCGAGTCGCTCACTCAGAGACTCCAGCTCCGGGTCGGCCGTCACCGCGACAGCCATCTGCACGAGGCCGACCCCGAGCGCCCCCGTCATGGCAGCGATCGAGCCGCCACCCGGCGTCGGTTCGGACGATGCCGTCCTCGACAGCAGCTCCGACCCTGGGAGCTCCCACAAACTCTGTTGCACCCACCAAGCCTATCCACGCCGACAGCACGGTTCGGCCCGATGGTGATCCGTCGGAAGCCGCGTTCTGCCGACACAACGGGGCGAGCCGGCCGTGGACGGTGACGACCACGGCCGGCTCGCATCGAGAGGGCTCCTACGCGGGCACCTTGTCCAGGAATCCGAGGACCTGGGAGATCCTCCCGTCGTCGTTCGTCACGACGACATCGAAGCCGATCACCACCGGCTCGGCATCGACAGGGCCGAGTCCCCACTGGAAGCGCGTCACGTGATGATGGCCGTCCGGCTGGCCGACGCCGGAGAAGACGAAGCCGGGGAACTGCGCCTGTACGGCGTCGATCACGGCGCCGATGGACTCATGCCCTGTCGCGTCCGCAATGGGGTCGGTGTACCGGGCGTCGGCGGCCCAGTGGTCCGCGAGGAGTCTCAGTCGTGCGCCTGCGTCGGTGGTGTTCCAGGTCTGCAGGTAGATGTCGGCGATGTCGCTCATGGTTCTTCCTTCCGTCGTTTGTGCGGGTGCTCTCACTATCGAGGGGAAGCGGAAGCACCGCGATTACGTCAGAGGTAAGTGCCGGGCGGTCGCCGGGTCGGCCGGATAGAAGGCCTCGATGTGGAGCTCGTCGACGGTGACGTCGACAGCGGACTCGACGGTGGCGACGATGCTGAAGAACGACAGTGCCCGGTCCCCGACACGGAGCTGCAGCGGGACGACCACGTCCGTCGGCGCAGGGCGGCCGGTGTCGTCCCCCGGGTATGCAGAGAGTTCGGCGAGCAGCTCCCTGAGCCGGTCGTCGCCCGTACGGTCAGCACGATGGCGGACCTGGCTGAGGAGGTGGGCGCGCCATTGACCCAGGTTCACGATCCGCTTGGCGAGACCATCGGGGTGCAACGTCAGTCGGAGCGCATTGACGGGAGGTTCCAGCAGCTCCGCCGAGCATCCGTCGAGGAACAGGTCCGTCGCGCTGTTGCGGTCGACGATGTCCCACCACCGATCCAGGATGAGCGCGGGGTGCGGCAGATGAGCATCGAGGATCCGGCTCAGCGCGACGCTCACCGAACGCAGTTCCGGTGCGCCAAGAGTGCGGTGCGGGTATGCCGGGGCGAATCCCGCTGCGAGCAGCAGATCGTTTCGCTCGCGCAGCGGCACCTCGAGGTGATCCGCAAGGCGATGGATCATTTCCCTGGTCGGCATCGACCGACCGGTCTCGAGAAAGCTGAGGTGGCGGGCGGAGACGTCGGCTTCGATCGAGAGCTGGAGCTGACTGAGACGGCGGCGTTCGCGCCAACCACGTAAGAGCTTGCCTGCGGTCGGAGTCGCGTACAGCGTGGTCATGCCGCGAGCCTAGCCAGCCTGTGACGGGCTCAGTAGATCGGATGCACCAGCTTGCGCACCTCGACCTGTGAATACCGCGCCTCGACAAAGCGCCCGGCGATCTCCACCGCTCTCTCCAGGCTCTCGCAATCGACGGTGTAGAAGCCGCCGACCCACTCCTTCGACTCGCTGAATGGGCCGTCCGTCAACCGGACGTGGTGCGGGGCGCGACGGTCTGCGCGCACGATCGCTGCGGTCCGTTGGCTGTATTCGTTCGAATCCAGGTACTCGTCGGATTCCTTCAACTCGGCCAGCATCTGCTGGTGGACACGCGCCCATTCCGCTGCGACAGCCGGGTCAGGATGGTCTCCTTGGGCGGCTGCGGCGAACTCGGAGTTGTTGTAGATGATGATTTCGAAACGCATTGTGCTCCTGTCAATGGTGTGGGTGACACATTGACGTCGATCGAACCCGTCCATATTCGACACTTTGCTCGCCGGAGATCTCCTGTCCCGGCACAACGAAAAAACCCCCGGATCTCCGGGGGTTCTGCGTGGTGGGCGATACTGGGATCGAACCAGTGACCTCTTCCGTGTCAGGGAAGCGCGCTACCGCTGCGCCAATCGCCCAAGCCTGCAATGCAGGTTGGAGGTGGATACGGGATTCGAACCCGTGTATACGGCTTTGCAGGCCGCTGCCTCGCCTCTCGGCCAATCCACCGTTTGGGTTCACCACCGTTGTGAGAAGCCCGACCTTTCGATCGGGCTGACTCGAGCGGATGACGAGATTCGAACTCGCGACCCTCACCTTGGCAAGGTGATGCGCTACCAACTGCGCTACATCCGCATTTCGTTCCGCATCTCTGCGGCACTTGAATGACTTTAGCCGATGCCGACGCGGAAAACCAAACCGGGTGACGCAGCCGGGTGTGTCGCGCTGCCGATGTGCGCTCGGCCCCGTTCGTCGGCTAGTATCGAGTCTCGCAGCCGGTTCACGGCCGCGAAACCCAGGGCGATTGGCGCAGTTGGTAGCGCGCTTCCTTCACACGGAAGAGGTCATCGGTTCGAGTCCGGTATCGCCCACCGAATATCCCGATCGCCGCCATTGCGACTGCTACCGTGACCCACGGGGGTATGCAATGAAGCGTGTGACTGTGCCCGGTTTGGCAGTGCTCGGCGCGGTCCTCGTCGCCGCTGGGCTGGCGGGATGCGTGAGCGTGCCGTCCCCGTTCGACGGCGAGAGAACCGCTACGGACGAGGTGCCGGCGAGCACCCGCGTGTTCCTGGTCGACGCGGATGCCGATTCGTCGCGCTTCCAGGGCACAGCGGGCGGTTACGACCTGTATCTGCTGCGCGACACCGCGTCCGCGGGGATCTGCCTGCTCTACACCGGCGGCACGGAGGAGAGTTCCGGCTTCAGTTGCGGCAGCGCGGGAGTGCTCGACGTGATCACCGTCACTGGAACCGAGTTCGCCGTGCGCGGAGGAGGGTTCGTCGACGAGCCGTCAGCGGGCGATGTGGAGGTCTCGCCGTGGCTGCGGCAGAAGGCGCGCGCCGACAGGTGAGGGCGCGGGGCAGGTGGATCAGTGGAATCGTCGCTGCCGCGGCCGTGGTCGTCGGGATCGGCGGGCTGTTCGCGCTGGCGAGCCTGCACGCCGCGACCGCGGATTGGTGGCCACAGGCCATCCCCACCCGCGTTCAGTACGAGGATCGCGATTTCAGCTGCCTGGACGGCGGGCGACCGACGCCCGCGGATCGAAGCGACATGGACAGACTCGAACCGCGCGGTCACACCATCGGCGGCGGCGTCATTTACGCTCCGCCCGGCAACGACCTGCCGACCGGGATCATCGTGTCCGGGAACGGCGAGCTACGCCACTGCGCCCTCAGCGGAGGTCCGTGACGCCGGAGAGGTGACGGCGAACGCCACGCGCCCTCAGCGCCACCCGTAGCGCGCGACGAGCGCGTCTCGCACCGCGCCGTAGCGGCGACGGTCGAGGGCCGTGGCCTCGCGCCGCATCCCCGCCTGGTGAAGGCGGAAGACGCGGTCGGTGTTGACGTAGCTCGGCCTGCGCTGCGCATCCCAGTCCCCCGTGCCGATCGGCACGTACTCCGTGCGGCCGGGATGCGCCTGGCTGGTGAGCTGGACGGCCAGAACGGTCCCGGAGCGCTCGCTGGCGACCACCAGCACCGGCCGGTCCTTGCCTCGGCCGTCGCGCTCTTCGTATGGCACCCAGGTCCAGACGATCTCGCCAGAGTCCGCGTCGCCGTCCGTGCTCGGCGCGTACGCCGTCGTCACGCGGCCGATCGCACGCGGGTCGACCTCGACGGTCGCGGACGGGCCGGAACGGCCGGGCTCATCCCCTGCTGTCCGCTGCGGAGCCGCCGAGCGCTTCTGCGTCGTCGGCCGCGGAGCCGCCGCTGTCCGGGTCGTAGCCGGCGTCCTGGTCGGCGTTGTTGCCGGCGTCTTCTTCGCCGGCAGCAGCGCGTTCGCGATCGCGCGCACGAGGTTCATCGGGAAAGCCACCGTCCGCACGATACCGGAGCCTGGTCAGCCCGAGCGTGTACCGGAGCGCGATCGCGATCAGCAGCGAGACCACGAACGAGTACGCCGCTACGCCGAGCCCGGCGACCGCCTGTGCGACGAACAGGTCGAAGTTGCCGCTGTCGACCATCCCGTCGCCGTTGGCGAACAGGCCGATGTAGAGCAGGCCGACCAGGCTCGCCACGATGTGGATGACGCAGATGGTCATCGGCACGCCGAAACGCGCCCTGGCCGCCAGGTCGACCATGCTCGCGCAGGCGATCGCGGCCAGCGCGCCGAGCAGCAGCGACCAGCCGATGGTCAGCACACCGGATGCGGGGGTGATCGCCACCAGTCCGGCCACGGCGCCGCACAAGGCGCTCGTGACGGTCGGGCGCCGCAGCAGCACCCTGTCGACGATGATCCACATGAGCGCGCCACCTGCGGACGCCATCAGCGTGTTCAGCGCGATCAGCGGGGCGAACGCGTCGAGTGCGCCCTCCGACCCGACCGTGAGGCCGAACCAGCCGACCCAGACGAGCGCTCCGCCTGCCGCGACGAGCGGGAGGCGCCGTTCGCCCGCGACGGGATGGTCGCGGTGGCCGCAGGCGAGGATGACCCCGGCTGCTCCGCTGCCCGCCGCGAGGCTGATCGGGATGGCTCCGCCGAAGTCGATGACGTGCATGCCAGCCACCGCCCAGCCGTCCCCGAGCGCGAACACCGCGTATCCGGCCGGGAAGAGCACGAGCACCGACCAGAGCGCGGAGAACACGGCCCACGCGCGCAGCGTCACGCGGGAGGCGATGGCCGTGCCGAGGATGGTCACCGCCACCGCGCACACCGCGATCAGGTATCCGGCCCTCGCCAACGGGTACAGCGTGGATGCGGTCCCCTTCCCCGGAGTGAACACGTCGGCGAGGCCCCAGTCCGGCCGCCCGACCAGGTGGGCGATCAGCGGCGAGCCTGCGAGCATCCCGTAGCCGCCGAGCACGGCGAGCAGCACGACGATCGCGGATCCGACGAGCGCGGCCCTGAACGCTTGAGACGCACCCTTCGCTCCCGTCATCCCTCCGTAGAAGAACGCGAGGCCAGGGACGACCGCCATGACGAAGGTGGCGCTCACCAGCAGCAGGAGGGCGTCGACCTGCGCGCTCGTGGCAGGCGTCATCCGTCCTCCTCGTCGCGCGAACCGGGCAGCAACACCCTACTGGGCCGCACAGCACCCTGCGGCGCACGCGCGGAGCGGGGCGCCGCCCGAAGGCGACGCCCCGCTCGCGTGCTGTGGAACTGCCGAACCGATCAGACCGTCTCGAGGGCGTAGCCCTCTTCGCCGTGCACCACCGTGTCGACGCCGGCGAGCTCGTCCTCGTTCTTGATCCGGAAGCCCATCGTCCGCTGGATGACCGTGCCGATGATCCAGGCGAGGACGAAGGAGTAGATCATCACGCCGAACGCACCGACCGCCTGCGCCCCCAGCTGCAGGAAGCTGCCGCCGTAGAGGAGGCTGGAGAAGCCCTTGGTCGCGTCGCCGTCGATGTGGGTGAAGCCGAAGACGCCGATCCAGAGAGTTCCGATAAGACCGCCGATGAGGTGGATGCCGACGACGTCGAGCGAGTCGTCGAAGCCGAGCTTGAACTTCAGGTCGATGGCGATGGCGCAGACAGCACCGGCGACCAGGCCGAGGAGGATCGCGAAGCCGGGCGTCAGGATGTTACAGGCCGGGGTGATCGCGACCAGACCGGTGACAGCGCCGGAGGCCGCACCGATGGAGGTCGGTTTGCCGTCCTTCAGCTTCTCGACGATCAGCCAGCCGATGGTCGCGGCGGCCGGAGCGGCGAGGGTGTTGATCCAGGCGAGGGCTGCCACGCCGTCCACTGCGGCTTCCGAACCGGCGTTGAAGCCGAACCAGCCGAACCACAGGAGAGCGGCGCCCAGGAGCGTGAGCGGCACGTTGTGCGGCTTCGACATGCCCTTCTGGAATCCGACGCGCTTGCCGAGCACCAGGGCGAGTGCCAGGCCGGCCGCACCGGCGTTGATGTGGACTGCTGTGCCACCGGCGAAGTCGTTGACGTGCAGGACAGCGGGCGCCCAGCCATCGGCCAGGTTGAACACCCAGTACGCGACCGGGAAGTACACGACCGTGACCCAGATGCCCGCGAACACCATCCACGCGCCGAATTTGGCGCGGTCGGCGATCGCGCCGGAGATCAGGGCGACCGTGATGATGGCGAAGGTGGCCTGGAACCCGGCGAACGCGAGACCGCCGAGGTCGGGGGTCATGCCGTCCTTGCCCATCAGGCTGGACAGGAACCAGTCAGGAGCGCCGAGGAAGTGCGGGATGATCGGCTTGCCGAACGCGAGGCCGTACCCGTAGAACACCCACAGGACGCCCACGATCGCCATCGCGCCGAAGCTCATCATCATCATGCTGATCACGCTCTTGGCGCGGACCATTCCTCCGTAGAAGAAGGCGACGCCGGGGGTCATCAGCAGAACAAGTGCTGCGGCGACGAGCAGCCACAGGGAGTTGACGGTCCCTGCGGGTGCGTAGTCCGCTGCTGTGTGTAGCAACATACGTTGGTCTACCTCTCTCATGAATGCACACGGGCCCCGGTCTGGCTGATCGGTGAGCGTTTCGGGGTGTGCCCAGTTTCATCACGGGAGGTTTCCGTGGAGGGATGCTCGTGTTTCGCGTCTGTTACGCATCCACCATGGGTGTAAACATCGTGTTTCGCGCCGCCACGAATCCGTCGAGCGCCGTCAGGCGCGCGCGGTCGGCCGTGCGGTGTCAGTCGTGCGGGGGAAGCTCTCCGGTGGTCAGCGCGATCATGCGCGAGACGGAGCGGAGGTACTTCTTGCGGTAGCCGCCGCCCAGCATCTCCTCGTCGAAGACCTCGCTGAGCGGGGTGCCGGTCTGCACGATCGGGATCTCTGCGTCGTAGACGCGGTCGATGAAAGCGACCAGCCGCAGCGCGGCCATCTGGTCGTGCAGGATGCGCACATCCGTGAGCCCGATGACGTCCACGCCGTCGAGCAGCTTGATGTATCGCGACGGGTGCACCGTGGCGAGGTGCGCGATGAGCGCGTCGAAGTCGTCGCTGGTGACGGTCTCGCCGCGCGAGCTGAGCGCTCCGGTGATCCTGTCGTACTCGTCTCGCTCGACAGTGACGGCCCGGCCTTCCGTGTCGCGGCGGCGGTAGTCGAGCCCGTCGATGCGGATGGTCTCGAAGTTGGCGGACAGCGACTGGATCTCGCGCAGGAAGTCGCTCGCGGCGAACCGGCCCTCCCCGAGTGCGTTCGGCGGGGTGTTGCTGGTGGCGGCGATCCTGGTGCCCGAGGCGACGAGCTCGCCGAGCATCCTGGTCATCATCATCGTGTCGCCCGGGTCGTCGAGCTCGAACTCGTCGATGCAGATCAGGGCGGAGCCGCGGAGCAGGTTGACGGCGCCCGCGTAGCCGAGCGCTCCCACCAGCGCTGTGTACTCCATGAAGGTGCCGAAGTACTTGGGGCCCGGCGCCTCGTGCCACAGGGATGCGAGGAGGTGGGTCTTGCCGACGCCGAACCCGCCGTCGAGGTACACGCCGGGCTTCGTCTCCGTCTTCTTGCGGTTGCGGCTGAACAGCCCGGCGGGGCGCTGCGGCTCCCACGACTTCGCGAAGGTGCGCAGGATGCTCACGGCCTCCGCCTGCGACGGGTAGTCGTGGTCCGGCCGGTACGACTCGAAGGTGGCGTTGTGGAACTGCGACGGTGGGACCAGCGACGACGCGATCTCTGCCCCGGTGATCTGCGGGGCACGGTCGGCGAGGCGCACGAGAGCGCCGGTCTGGTCGATCGTCATGGAAGCTGCACCTTTGTGTCGAAGTCTTACCGCACCCGTTTACGCGCAGATAGCCTGGAACGTAAGTTCGCACAGTGTCGGGGTGTCCAGCCTAAACCGACGCAGCCGATTGTTCCCCTTGCGCTCACGAGGCGCTCTCTGGAGGTAATGCAACCATGTCCATCGAGGTCGACCGGTCCACCGCTTTCGCCGAGTACGCGCATCCCGAGCGGCTGGTGAGCACGGAATGGCTCGCCGAGCACCTGGGGCAGCCAGGACTGGTCGTGGTGGAGTCCGACGAGGACGTCCTGCTCTACGAGACGGGTCACATCCCCGGCGCCGTGAAGATCGACTGGCACACCGACCTCAACGACCCCGTGCAGCGCGACTACGTCGACGGCGAGCGCTTCGCCGAGCTGCTCGGCTCCAAAGGCATCGCCCGCGACACCACCGTGGTCATCTACGGGGACAAGAACAACTGGTGGGCGGCGTACGCGCTCTGGGTGTTCACACTGTTCGGCCACGAGGATGTGCGTCTGCTCGACGGCGGGCGCGACAAGTGGATCGCCGAGGGCCGAGAGCTCACCAAGGACAAGCCGGTCATCACGCCGGTCGAGTATCCGATCGTCGAGCGGGACGACACCGTCATCCGCGCGTTCAAGGACGACGTGCTCGCCCACCTCGCACTCGTCGATTCGGGGAAGGGCGCGCTCATCGACGTCCGCTCGCCGGAGGAGTACAGCGGCGAGCGCACCGAGATCCCCGGCTACCCGACCGAGGGCGCTCTGCGCGCAGGGCACATCCCGTCTGCTGCGTCCGTGCCGTGGGCGAGGGCTGCCGCACCGGATGCGACGTTCAAGCGCCGCGCCGAGCTCGAGTCCATCTACCTCGGCGATGCTGGGCTGAAGGAGGGCGACGATGTGATCGCGTACTGCCGCATCGGCGAGCGGTCGAGTCACACCTGGTTCGTGCTCACGCACCTGCTCGGTTTCGAGAACGTGCGCAACTACGACGGCTCGTGGACCGAGTGGGGTTCCGCTGTGCGCGTACCGATCGTCACGGGCAGCGAGCCGGGAGCCGTTCAGGCGAAGTAGCCTTGTCGTATGACTGATCCTGCGGCCCTGGCACCCGCTCTCGCGGAGATCCGCGACGACTTCCTGGCGCTCGAGCAGCCAGACAGGCTCCAGCTTCTGCTGGAGTTCTCGGAAGAGCTGCCAGAGCTGCCGGAGCGCTACCGCGACCATCCCGATCTGTTCGAGCGGGTCGTGGAGTGCCAGTCGCCCGTCTTCATCTTCGTGGAGGTGGACGACGCGAGCATCGTGCACCTCTATGCGACGGCGCCGCAGGAGTCGCCGACCACGCGCGGGTTCGCGTCGATCCTGGCGCAGGGTCTCGCCGGTCTCACGGCCGAGGAGGTGCTGGCCGTCCCCGATGACTATCCGCAGACGCTCGGGCTCACGCAGGCGGTCTCTCCCCTGCGCATCCGGGGAATGACGGCGCTGCTCGGCCGCACCAAGCGACAGGTGCGGGAGAAGCTGGCGGCCTAGCTCGCCGCTTCGACGGCGGGCGCGTCCGACGCGGCGGCGTCGGCGTGGATGTGCTCGGCGAGCCAGTCGGCGATCGAGGTCTTCCAGCGTTCCTCGTCGTAGTTCCAGAGCTTGGTGTGCAGCGCGGTCGCGAACGGCACCAGCGTGACGATGTCGCTGCGGGCCTCCGCCAGGGCACGGGATGCGGTCGACGGCACGAACCCGTCGTCGTCGCTGTGCAGGATGAGGGTGGGCAGGCTGAGGTCGGCTGCGCGGGCGACGAAGTTCATGCTGGTGAGGTCGATCGGCGCTGCCTGGCCGGTGATCGGGCCTCCCCAGGTCGACTCGATCAGGCGCAGGGCGCCCTGGGTGATCGGGTCCGGGAGGCGGAGCATCCGCGCCTGGTATTCGAGCGTGTCGATCCAGTCGATCACCGGGGATTCCAGGATGAGGCCGCGGAGCAGGTCGGTGGCGGTCGACCTGGTGACGGTCTGCAGCACGACGGCGCCGCCCATCGACCAGCCCATCAGGACGATCGAGGTGGCGCCGTGGTCTGCGGCGTACCGCAGCGCTGCGTCGATGTCGTGCCACTCCGTGCCGCCGAGGCCGTAGCGGCGGTCGGCGCTGTTCGGCGCATCCCCGTCGTTGCGGTACGAGGCGAGCAGCACGGTGTATCCCTGCTCGTGGAAGGTGCGGACGGCGCGCAGCCCCTCCTGCCTGGTGGCGCCCCAGCCGTGCACCTGGATCACCCAGTGCCCTGTGTCATCGCCCGGCTCCGGGGGGAACAGCCAGCCGGGCGCTTCGCCGAGCTCCGTCTCCACGGTCACGCTCTCCACCCGGTAGTCCAGCTCGGAGGGTTCGAGGTAGTAGTAGCCGCTGATCCGCCCGCGCCCAGGGCGGAGGTCGCCGAACGCGACGGACTCCAGCGTGCGCGTGACGGAGCCGTCCTCGCGGGAGATGACGCCACCGATCTTCGCGTAGCCGGCGTCCTCGGAGAACCAGAGGCCGTAACGGCCTGGCACCGAGGAGTCCGGCGTCTCGCGCAGCGTCACCGTTCCCGCATCCGGGTCGACGGCCCTGATGCTCTGGTTCTGCGGGCGTTTGCGCACCGGCGTGACGACGGTGCGAGCCACCCTCGCCATGATCAGCACAGCACCTGCACCGGCCGCCAGGCCGAGGACACCGGCCGCGACGACGGCCGTGCGGACGGATTTCGCGAACGTCGAACGCGCCATGCCGCCAGCGTAACCCCGATGCCATCGCGCGGTGTTCAGGACTTCCTCAGGCGGCGTGCCGTACCGTCACATGCCCCGAATGGACCATAGTGTTCCTAACGTGCCGACAACACCCTCGACCCCACGCACTCCCCCGGAGTTCGCCGCGGCGTTGGAGACGATCCGCCACGCGAAGTCCCGCCCGGAACTCGTGGTCACCGAGATCCCCGCGCCGGGCCAGCTCGCGCCGCACTCCGTCGCGCTGGCGGCCGACGTGCGTCCGACACGGCACGGAAGCGACTCCGACCTCGGCACCGGCCGGTTCATCCTGCTCTACGACGAGGACGAGCCAGAGGCATGGGGCGGCCCGTTCCGCATTGTCTGCTTCGCGCAGGCGCCCTTGGAGACCGACATCGGTCTCGACCCGTTCCTGGCCGACGTCGCCTGGTCGTGGCTGGTGGATGCACTGGATGCGCGGCACGCGAAGTACACGGCGGCCAGCGGCACCGCCACCAAGATCATCTCCACCGGGTTCGGCGAGCTCGCCGCTCAGGGCGACGGTTCGCAGATCGAGCTGCGCGCATCCTGGAGCCCGCTGGAGAGCGACATCACCGCGCACGTCGAGGGCTGGGGCGAGCTGCTGTGCATGCTCGCAGGGCTGCCACCGACCGGAGAGGGCGTCAGCCTGCTGACGAGACGGGAGCCGCGTGGCTGACCATCACGTCATCGCGACCAGGGACGAGTACCTGAAGGCCGTCGAGGCGATCGCGGCGGGGAGCGGCCCGGTGGCCGTGGACGCCGAGCGCGCGAGCGGCTTCCGGTACTCTCAGCGGGCGTACCTCATCCAGGTGTTCCGTCGCGGGTCGGGCACCTTCCTGTTCGACCCTCCGCCGATCGGGCGCTTCGACGAACTGAACGCCGCCATCGCAGACGAGGAGTGGGTGCTGCACGCAGCCACCCAGGACCTCACCTGCCTGCGCGAGGTCGGACTCGACCCGAAGCACGTCTTCGACACCGAGCTCGCCGCCCGGCTGCTCGGGATGCCGAGGGTCGGTCTCGGCACCGTGGTGGAGGAGCTGCTCGGCATTCACCTGGCCAAGGAGCACTCGGCCGCCGACTGGTCCACCAGGCCGCTGCCGGAGCCCTGGCTCGTGTACGCGGCCCTCGACGTCGAGCTGCTGCCCGACCTCAGAGACGCCATCGCTGCTCTGCTGGAGGAGCAGGGCAAGACGGGGATTGCCCAGCAGGAGTTCGCCGACGAGCTCGCCCGCGACCTCAAGGTGGTCCGCAGCGAGCCGTGGCGCCGCCTGTCCGGCATCCACTCGATCAGGGGCATCCGGAATCTCGCCGTCGCCCGCGAGCTCTGGCTGAGTCGCGACGAGCTCGCCCGCACCACGGACATCGCGCCGGGGCGCCTGGTCCCGGATGCGTCGCTCACCGCCGCGGCGAAGGCCATGCCGGAGACCAAGCGCGGTCTCGCGGCGCTCCGCGAGTTCAACGGCAGAGCGAGCAGGACGGAGCTCGACCGCTGGTGGGAGGCCATCGAGGCCGGACGCACCACGGAGGACCTCCCCGTGATGCGCGGAAACGGAGACACCCTTCCTCCGCCCCGCGCGTGGGCGGACAGGAACCCGGAGGCGGACGCCAGGCTCAAGGCGGCCCGCGCCGCCGTCACCGCGCTCTCCGAGGAGCTGTCGATCCCGATCGAGAACCTGCTCACGCCGGAGACGCTGCGCCGCGTCGCGTGGGCTCCGCCCGCCGAGATCGACGCCGCATCCATCGCCGCCGCCCTCGCCGAATGGGGTGCCCGGCCCTGGCAGATTGAGGCAACCTCACAGTCGATCGCCCAGGCGTTTGTGGAAGCCAACCAAAACGGCCCGGAGACCGCCGAAGCGGATTCGTAGAAAGAATCAAACGATTCTTCCCCGTTCCGCCGCATCCCTAGGATCGAATTCGACCTGATTTGGGAGGCATTGTGGCCGATAGAGCTGATGTCGTCTTCGTCGACGGAGTTCGCACTCCGTTCGGGCGAGCCGGCGAAAAAGGGCAGTACTGGAACACGCGAGCGGACGATCTGGTGGTCAAGGCCATGATCGAGCTGCTGGAGCGCAACCCGAACGTGCCCAAAGACAGGATCGACGACGTGGCCATCGCCGCCACGACGCAGCAGGGCGACCAGGGCCTCACCCTCGGCCGCACCGCCGCTCTGCTCGCCGGACTGCCGAAGTCCGTGCCAGGCTTCGCCATCGACCGGATGTGCGCCGGCGCGATGACCAGCGTCACCACCCTCGGCTCCGGGATCGCGTTCGGCGCGTACGATCTGGCCATCGCCGGCGGCGTCGAGCACATGGGACGCCACCCGATGGGCTTCGGCGCAGACCCGAACCCGCGTTTCCTCTCCGAGCGCCTAGTCGGCGAGGACGCCCTCAACATGGGCATGACCGCCGAGCGCATCCACGACAGGTTCCCCGCCCTCACCAAGGAGCGCTCCGACCGCTTCGCGATGCGCAGCCAGCAGAAGACCGCGGCGGCGTACGCTGCGGGCAAGCTGCAGCCCGACCTGGTGCCCGTCGCCATCCGCTCCGAGAGCGGCTGGGGACTCGCCACCCAGGACGAGGGGATGCGGCCGGAGACGAACATGGAGTCGCTCGCCACCCTGCGCACCCCGTTCCGTCCGCACGGCCGGGTCTCCGCGGGGAACTCGTCTCCGCTCACCGACGGTGCCACCGCGAGCCTGCTCGCGTCCGGCGACGCGGTGAAGGAGTTCGGCCTGCAGCCGAAGATGCGCATGGTCAGCTTCGCGTTCGCGGGCGTCGAGCCGGAGATCATGGGCATCGGCCCTGTGCCGTCGACGGAGAAGGCGCTCCGCAAAGCGGGGCTCAGCATCGACGACATCGGCCTGTTCGAGCTGAACGAGGCGTTCGCCATCCAGGTGCTCTCGCTGCTCGACCACTTCGGCATCGACGACGAGGACCCCCGCGTCAACCAGTGGGGCGGCGCCATCGCCGTCGGCCACCCGCTCGCCGCCAGCGGCGTGCGCCTCATGATCCAGCTCGCCCGCCAGTTCGAGGAGCACCCGGAGGTCCGCTACGGCCTCACCGCGATGTGCGTCGGACTCGGCCAGGGCGGGTCCGTCATCTGGGAGAACCCCCACTACAACAAGCGCGCGCGGAAGGCTTAACACGTGACCGACTACAGCAAGATCGACTTCTCCCCGCTCGTCGACCTCACCTCAGACGAGGTCGTGACCCACTCGTTCGTCAAGGACATCCCGCTGCCGAGCGGCAAGACGCTCGCCCTGGTGACCCTCGACAACGGCCGCGACCACACGCGACCGAACACGATGGGCCCCGCCACCCTCCTGGAGCTCGGCAAGACCTTCGACGAGCTGACGGAGCGCGCTGGCCGCGGCGAGATCGACGCGGTCGCCGTCACGGGCAAGCCGTTCATCCTCGCCGCAGGCGCCGACCTCAGCCGCGTGGGGGACATCCCGAGCGTCGAGGTCGCGAAGCTGCTCCCCCAGCTCGGTCACTACGTGCTCGGCAAGCAGGCCGCCTTCGGCGTCCCGTCGTTCGTGTTCACCAACGGCCTCGCGCTCGGCGGCGGTGTGGAGATCGGCCTGAACGCCGACTACCGCACCATCGACCGCTCTGCCGCGGCCTTCGCCCTCCCCGAGGTGTTCCTCGGCCTCATCCCCGGCTGGGGCGGCGCGTACCTCCTGCCGAACCTGATCGGCATCGAGAACGCGCTCAAGGTGATCGTCGAGAACCCGCTCAAGCAGAACAGGATGCTCAAGCCGCAGGACGTCTTCGACCTCGGCATCGCGGACGCGATCTTCGACTCCGCCAACTTCCTCGAGGACTCGCTGCGCTGGGCCGACAGGGTCCTCACCGGCGAGCTCACCGTGAAGCGGCCGAACGTGCCAGGCAAGGTCGAGCGCATGGTCAAGTGGGACGCGGCCATCGGCATCGCCCGCAAGATGCTGGAGAGCCGCATCGGCACCGTGCCGAAGTCGCCGTACGCCGCACTCGACCTGCTCAAGGCGGCCAAGTCCGGCACCAAGGAGGAGGGCTTCGAGCGCGAGGACGACGTGCTCGCCGAGCTCATCTCCGGCGACCAGTTCCAGGCCAGCATCTACGCATTCAACCTGGTGCAGAAGCGGGCCAAGCGCCCGGCAGGTGCGCCGGACAAGAAGCTCGCCAAGAAGGTCACCAAGGTCGGCGTGATCGGCGCAGGCTACATGGCCAGCCAGTTCGCTCTGCTGTTCGTGCGCCGTCTGCGGGTGCCCGTGGTCATCACCGACCTCGACCAGGCGCACGTCGACAAGGGTGTCGCGTACATCCACGACGAGATCGGCAAGCTGCAGGAGAAGGGCCGCATCTCTCCGGATGAAGGCAACCGCCTGCGCGCGCTGGTCACCGGCACGACCGACAAGTCCCTCTTCGCCGACGCGGACTGGGTGATCGAGGCCGTGTTCGAGGAGCTGTCGGTCAAGCAGGACGTGTTCGCCGAGATCGAGCAGTACATCTCGGACGACGCCGTGCTCGCCACCAACACCTCGTCGCTGTCGGTCGAGCAGATCGGCGCGAAGCTGAAGCACCCGGAGCGCCTGGTCGGCTTCCACTTCTTCACCCCGGTCGCCGTCATGCCGCTGATCGAGGTGGTGAACACGCCGAACACCGACGAGGCGACTCTGTCGACGGCGATGGTCACGGCGGCGACGCTCAAGAAGAACGCGGTCATCACCGCGGACACCCCCGGCTTCGTGGTCAACCGCGTGCTGGCGAAGGTGCTCGGCGAGGCGATGCACGCCGTCGACGACGGCACCCCCTTCGAGACGGTCGACGAGGCGTTCGCGCCGCTCGGCCTGCCGATGCCGCCGTCCGCGCTGCTCGACCTGGTCGGGCTGAAGGTCGGAGCGCACGTCCTGGACACGCACCACGCCGCGTTCCCCGACCGGTTCTACCGCAGCGAGAACCTGCACAAGCTGGCCGAGCACGGGACGCTGCTGGAGAAGGACTCCAAGGGCAGGGTCAAGGGCATCGACAAGCAGGCTGCGAAGATCGTCTCCGGCGGCAAGAACCCGTGGACCAAGGAGCAGATCCTCCGCGGCCTCGAGGACGGCCTCGCCGACGAGATCCACCGGATGCTCGTGGACGACCACGTCGTGGCGGCGCCGGAGGACATCGACCTGTGCATGATCCTCGGCGCGGGCTTCCCGTTCCAGATGGGCGGCATCACACCGTACCTCGACCGCGTCGGAGCGTCGGAGCGGGTGTTCGGAGACACGTTCCAGCACCCGCCCGTGAAGGGCGTGCTCTAACCGCTCACAGCGTGAAAAGCCGGTGACCGCATCCACGTCGGATGCGGTCACCGGCTTTTGTTACGCGCGCTGGCTCACGCGGTCTGGGGCGAGAGGAGCACCAGGTCCAGGTATGCGCGGAGGGTGGCGGCCGCGTCGATCCGGTCCGGCGTGTACAGCCACTGGAGCTGAATGCCCTCCCAGAGCGCGATCACGGTCGCGGCCGCGAGCGCAGGGTCGACGCCGTCGCGCAGGCGGCCCTGGTCGCGGAGCGCGGCGAACTCCGCCTCGTACTCGGAGCGGAGGGTGTCGTAGCGGCCGAGGAAGTATTCGCGTCCTGGATGGTCGTCCGTCACGGCCTCGGCGGAGAGCACACTGTAGAGCGCGATGACCCCGGGGATGCGCTCGTTGGCCGCCGCCTGCGCCACGATGTGGCGCTCGAACGGCTCGTCGTCCTCCGGGGCGTCGACGCCGGCGCCGAGTTCGTCGCGGAGTTCGAGGACGGCGAGCAGCACGTCCTCCTTGCCGGTGAAGTAGTGCTGCAGGTTGGACAGGCTGATGCCGGCCGCAGCCGCGATCTCGCGCAGCGAGCTGCCGTGATACCCGCGCGTGGCGAACACGCGGTACGCCTCTTCGACGATCTGACGGCGACGGGCTGCGCTCTTGGCGTACGGTCCGCGGCGGCGGGGACCGGCGATCTCGGTGTCCACGAAACCAAATTAGGTCACCCGCGCTAGTTTTGTATAGGGTCGCAGTACTCGTATTCCCACTCACGACGAAGTGAAGGACATGGCGCAACTCACACGACGAAGTCTCCTCGGCCTGGGAGCAGCGGCGGGGGTCACCGCGCTGCTCGCCGGGTGCAGCACCCCCGGCACCACCTCCGTCAACAGCAGGCCGCTCATCCAGCCGGCCGCGAGCGGCGAGAAGATCACCCTCACGTACTGGGCCTGGCTGAAAGACCTGCAGAAGGTCGCGGATGTGTGGAACGCCACGCATCCGAACGTGCAGGTCGAGGCCGTCTGGATCCCCGGCGGCAACAGCGGCGGATACCAGAAGCTGTACTCGGCCCTCGCGGCGGGCGGCGGTCCGGACCTCGCCCAGGTCGAGCTGCGCTCCGTGCCGGAGTTCATGCTCGTGAACGGCCTGGTCGACCTGGCCCGCTACGGCGCGAACGACTACGCCGACCGCTACGACCCCACGCTCTGGAAGCAGGTCAGCTACGTCGACGGCGTGTACGCCATCCCGCAGGACTCCGGCCCGATGGCGTTCTACCACCGGCCGGACCTGTTCGAGAAGGTCGGCGCCTCCGCCCCCAGCACCTGGGACGAGTGGATGAGCACCGGCGCCGAACTGCGCACGGCCGGTTCCTGGATCGACACCTTCAACTACGCCGATCCGTCCTGGTTCGCCGCGGTCGCAGGGCAGGCGGGCGCATCCTGGTTCGCGGTCGACGGCGACCGCTGGACCGTGAACATGACGGACGACGCGACGCTCACCGCCGCCCGGTTCTTCGACAAGGCGATCGACGACGGCGTGATCCAGACCGCATACGGCGCGTACACGACGCCGTGGTTCGCCGCTGCTGCGTCGAACAAGATCGCCGGTCTCACCAGCGCGAGCTGGGGGGACGCGCTGCTCGAGGGCGTCTCGGGAGGCGAAGGCAAGTGGCGGGTCGCTCCGATGGCCCGCTGGGGCTCCGACGGCAGTACCGGCTACGGCTCCAGCTACCTCGGCGGCTCCACGGCTGCGGTGCTCGCCAACAGCAAGCACCCGAAGGAGGCGCTGGAGTTCGCGGTCTGGATGACCACAAGTCACGAGGGCATCGACGCCATGATCGAGAACAGCGGTATCGGCTGGTCGCCCTCCGCCGACTTCATCGGCACCTCCCGGCAGAAGCCGTCGAAGTTCTTCGGCGGCCAGAACTACAACGAGGAGATCTTCCTCCCCGCATCGCGCCAGCAGAATCAGGACTGGTCGTGGTGGCCGCTGACGCAGCAGTCGTTCAACATCCTCGCCGACGGGTTCCGCAAGAAGTCCTCCGGCCTCACCCTCGTGGATGCGATCGCGCAGAGCGAGAAGAACATCGTCACCGCGTTCCGCGACAAGGGACTCAGCATCGAGAAGGTGACCTCGTGAGGGGGGTGCGACGTTCCTGGGCGCCGTGGGTGCTGCTCGGTCCGTTCCTCGCCCTCTTCCTGCTCACGTTCATCCTGCCGATCATCGTGGCGGTCGGCAGCAGCTTCACCAAGGTCACCAGGCAGGGCGTGTTCGGCGAGAAAGGCGTGACGAGCGAGTTCGCCTGGTTCGCCAACTACGCGCAGGCGCTCGGCAACCCGAACTTCATCGCATCCATCGGGCGTGTCCTGCTGTTCGGCGTTGTGCAGGTCACCCTGATGGTCGCGCTGTGCACGGTGCTCGCGCTGCTGCTCGAGTCGGCGTCGGCACGCTGGCCGGGGATGTTCAGGGCCGTGTACTTCCTGCCGTACGGCATCCCCGGAGTCGTGGCGACCATCCTGTGGTCGTTCCTCTACGTCCCAGGGCTCAGCCCGCTGATCGACCTCGCGAGCGCGTTCGGCCTGCAGGTCGACTTCCTCGGGCCGAACACGGTGCTGTGGTCGATCGCGAACATCGTCACCTGGACGTACACCGGCTACAACATGATGATCATCATCGCCCAGCTCAAGTCGATCCCGACCGAGGTGTACGAGGCGGCGAAGGTCGACGGCGCGAGCCCGTGGCGGGTGGCGACGAGCATCCAGTTGCCGCTGATCAAACCGGCGCTGATGCTCACCACCGTGTTCTCGATCATCGGCACCCTGCAGCTCTTCGCCGAGCCACAGGTGCTGCAGACGGTCTCCCCCGCGATCGACAGCGAGTACACGCCCAACCTCAGCGCGTACACGACCGCGTTCGCGTACAACGACTACAACGTCGCAGCCGCGCAGGCTGTGCTCATCGCCCTGGTCGCGTTCCTGCTGTCGTTCGCGTTCCTGCGTCTCACGAACAGGAGAGCGAAATGACTGCAACAGACACCCCGACAGGCAGCGTCGCCGCGCCAGGCACCTCCTCGGTCACCGCACAGAAGGCGCGAGGCACCGGTCCTGACCGCTCGGCAGGGCGCAGGCCGGGGATGCGCATCCTGGTCACCGGCATCCTGGTCGTCGTCGCCGTCTACTTCCTGGTGCCGGTCTACTGGGTGATCGTCGCCGCCACGAAGACCACGCAGGATCTGTTCTCGACCAACGGCTTCTGGTTCGCGCCGACCTTCGCGCTCTGGCACAACCTCGGCGAGGTGCTGACCTACGACGGCGGCATCTTCGTGCGCTGGTTCGCCAACTCGGTGCTGTACGCGGGGGTCGGTGCGATCCTCGCGACCTACTTCGCCGCCGCAGGCGGGTACGCGCTGTCGAAGTACGCATTCCGCGGCCGTGGGTTCATTTTCGGGCTGGTGCTCGGCGGCGTGCTCGTGCCCGGCACCGCGACGGCGCTGCCGCTGTTCCTGCTCTTCAGTCAGCTCGGGCTCTCCAACACGTACTGGTCGGTGCTGCTGCCGTCGCTGGTGTCACCGTTCGGGCTGTTCCTCTGCCGGATCTACGCGGATGCGACGGTCGACACCGCCCTGATCGAGGCCGCCAGGATCGACGGTGCGGGCGAGCTGCGGATCTTCCACACGGTGGGCCTGCGGATCATGGTGCCTGCGCTGGTGACGGTGTTCCTGTTCCAGCTCGTCGGCATCTGGAACAACTACTTCCTGCCGCTCGTGATGCTGTCCGACAACACGCTGTACCCGATCACGCTCGGGCTCAACAACTGGCGCAGTCAGACCGACCGCCTGCCCGAGTTCTACGAACTGACCACCGGCGGCGTGCTGCTGTCGATCATCCCCCTCGCCATCGCCATGATCGTGCTGCAGCGGTTCTGGCGCGGCGGTCTCACCGAAGGAGCCGTGAAGTAGTGCTGACGCCCCACGTCTTGTCCGACACGTATCTGTCCGACACCGCGCCCGGCCGGGGGGCGCGCACCGCGCCGCGGTCCTGGCTGCGCACCGACGCCCCCGCGCTCTGCCTCGACGGCGACTGGGCGTTCCGGCTCTCCCCCACCGCCGCCGTGTCCGAGGACATCGCAGCGACCGACTTCGACGACTCCGGCTGGGACACCCTGCCGGTGCCGTCGCACTGGGTCCTGCACGGCGACGGCGCATACGGCAGACCGATCTACACCAACGTGCAGTACCCGTTCCCGA